>SPJJ01056137.1_pt1 | contig 10388 bp, 6 predicted proteins | sample 3741741 | NCBI WGS metagenome assembly SPJJ01 (sample SAMN10925908, study PRJNA522277) | cold seep metagenome | isolation source: Elba SIP-enriched marine methane seep metagenome, extraction at timepoint T1 | place: Italy: coast of Elba, Mediterranean Sea | collected 2014-05 | reverse complement strand
GACGCTGTTCAAGCGCCTGCGCGCGACTATCTCGTGGCAGTGGCAACGGGAACGGCGCACGTTGCAGCGGCCGTCGGCCCAGGTCAACAACATCGGCCGAGACAACGTGCACACCATCGGAGCGGCGATCAGCGGGCGTACCAACGACATCATGTTGAAGCGCGGCGGCCCCGACCTCAGCTTTAGCTACGGCGTCGACACCTACGCGGATCAAATCGGCTCCGCGGCGTGGATCGAGTTTACGGACATCGGTTCGGTTCAGCGCCGCAGCCGCGGCCAGTATCTGGATTCGTCCCGCTACTTGTACGGCGGTGCGTTTCTCGAGGGCACGCTGGAGTGGCGCAAGCTCACCCTCCGCGCTGGTGGTCGGCTGTCGTGGATCGCTGCCCAGGCCGACGCGGACGTATCGTCGGGTTCACAGGCGGTGGACCGACGTTGGTTTCCTCTGGTTGGCAACGCCGGCGTCGAATACAAGGTCGCCAAACGGGTTCGCCTGCTCGCCAACGTGGACCGGTCGTTTCGCGCACCCAATCTAGACGACCTCACATCCCGGCAGCAGACCGGCCCGGGCTTTCAGTTCGAGAATGCGTCGTTGGTGCCTGAGCGAGCGACCACCCTCGAAGTCGGCGCGCGCTGGCAGGGCTCTCGAGTGACCGCGGACCTGTGGGCATTCCAGACGTTCATCAATGGCGCCATCGTCAAGAGCCCGCGCGAGCAGAGCGATTGCCCGCCGAGCACGCCCCAGTGCGACGCGGCGTGGACGCGGTTTCAACTGGTCAACTCGCGTTCGCGCAGCGATGTGCGCGGCATCGAAGCATCGGTTCACGCGTATCTGCCGCGCGGGTTCACCGGGCGCGCGACCTTCGGCTGGACCTGGGGCGAGGGCCCGAATCCGGGTGACCCACCCAGTGATCCCAGTATCCCCTTCGCCGACCGTGTGCCGTTGTCGCGGATCCCGCCCCTGAATGGCACCGCCGAGCTTATGTGGGCGGACCGGTATTCGGGCCTGCGCGCCGGCGCAGCGTTTCGCTGGGCGGCCAAACAAGCGCGTCTGGCCCTGGCCGACGTTTCAGACGAGCGGATCCCGTTGGGGGGAACGCCGGGCTTTGCGGTGCTCGACCTAAACGTCATGTACCGCATCGACGAGAAGCTGCTGGTGTCGTTGGTGTTCGAGAATGTGTTCGACGCGGCTTACCGCTATCACGGTTCGAGCGTCAACGGCCCGGGCCGAGGCCTAACGTTGCTGCTAGACCTCGGCCCTTTGTGGCGCTGAGGAGGCTACGCGACCAGCTGGAGGGGGCGTTCCGACTGACTGCGTTGCGCTAGGTGATGGACTTCGATGACGACCTTGCCCGGATAGCGCGCCACCCATGTCTCGATGAGCTCGATGCATGCGTGGTCGATGTACGACACATCGTCGATGTGGAAATGCACTTCCCGGTCGCTGGCGGGGATGCGCTCGAGTCCTTCGGCGAGTTTGGGCAGGCTGACAAAGGTGGCTGCGCCGTGCAGGTGCACGTTGGTGATGTTCGCGTCGTCGTCCTGTTCGATATCGACTTCGAGGCGGGTGAACGCCAGGAGCAAACGCGCCGCGGCGAGCGCGAAGCCGGTGACGATGCCGACCAACAGGTCAGTGACGACGATGGCGGTGACCGTGGCTCCCCAGATGAACAGCTCGCTGCGACCGACCTCCAGCAACTTTTTCGCCGCGGCGACGTTGAGCAGTTTCCAACCCGTGTATACGAGGATGGCGGCCAGGGCGGCCATGGGGATCATACCCAGGACTTGCGGGAACGCGACGACCAGGACGAGGATCCAGATGCCGTGCAAGATGGCGGACCACTTGGTGCGACCGCCAGCAGCTACGTTTGCCGAGCTGCGTACGATGACTCCGGTGACCGGCAAGGCGCCGACCACGCCACACAACATGTTGCCGACACCCTGGGCGCGCAGTTCCTTGTTGTAGTCGGTGCGATCGCCGTCGTGCAGGCGGTCAGTGGCGGTCGCGCACAACAGCGCTTCGGCGCTGGCGATTACGGCCAGACCGACGACGGCAGCCCAGAAACCGCCATTGCCCAACAGGGATAGTGACTCGGCATTGATCCAGTTGAGTGACGAGGCCAGGTTGCTCGGCACCGTGACCTTGGCGATGCTCAGGCCGGCGATGGCGGTGGTGGCGGTAGCCAACACGACGCCGACCAGGGCGCCGGGCAGCATGCGCAGTCGAGCGGGTTTGAACTTATCCCACAACACGATGCCCAAGATGGTTAGGACGCCGATCGCAGCAGCGGTCTGGTGAACACTGCCGTCGAGCGGGAACACGGCTTTGTAAATGGCTTGCGGAATGGACGCCAGGTTTTCCCAGCCACTGCCGGACGGCTTGTCATCGACCATCACGTGGAACTGGCTGGCGAAGATCAACACGCCGATGCCGGCGAGCATGCCTTGAATGACCGCCGGAGAAACCGCGCGGAACCAACGACCGAAGTTCGCGTACGCGGCTGCAACTTGAATGAGTCCGGCAAGCAGGACGGCGAGTCCGAGGGCGCCGAGGCCGAACTTGTCGACCAACTCCCAGACCATGACCGCGAGGCCGGCGGCTGGACCGCTGACTTGTAGGGGCTGGCCGGCGAGGGAACCGACGACGATACCGCCAATGATGCCCGTAACGAGGCCGAGCGCCGGTGGCACCCCGGAGGCGACCGCGATACCCATACACAGAGGTAGCGCGACCAAAAAGACGACGACCGAGGCGAGCAGGTCGTTGCCGACTGGTTTGTTGTCGGTGGTCATGGTCGGGTCCTATTGGGCGAAGGTGTGGTAGTCGCCCGCACTGCTGGGCATGAACAGATCGCCCGGCCCGCTGCTCGTGATCATGCTGGGCACGATCCGCACGTCGGAACAGGTGGTGAGTAGAGTCCTCGGGCTCTGCCCATCGGCGAGCTCGGCAAAGCGCTCTCTATAACTAGGATAGGTCTCGCGGCGGAACTGCCGCAGTCCTGAGATCAGAGTATCCATTCAGCACCTCCCTGGTACGGGTCGTTTCTGTTCTCCCCATACCCATAGTAGAGATGCTCAACCTATAGGGCAAATTGAAAATCAGGTAGGTCTATATAGAATATTTCGAAGTATAGGTTTTGCCTATATTAGGGGATCAGCTGTCGATGAACAAGTTGCGCTTGGCGGATTCAGAGATCGCGACGACTGCGGGGTGTTTGATTCTGCGTTCCACGGAGATTGCGTAGAAGCGTTCACGGATCTCGTTGGTGCGGCCTACCACCTTCACGTTGTAGTGTTTGCTGACCTCTTCTTCGACCACGCTCGGCGCAGCGAACACGCCTTCGCCGGCTTCGCCGAACGCTTTGAGCAAGGCGCTGTCCTCGAACTCGGCGACGATGCGTGGCCGTATTTCGTGGTTCTCCATCCAGTGTTCCAGCGAACGCCGAATCAGCGTTTGCTCCGTCGGCATGAGCATCGGTGCGTCGGTGAGCGACTCGGGAAAGCCGCGCTTGTACTTGCGCGCCAGATCAGCCACGCCAAAGAACGTGAGTCCGCACTCGCCGAGGAAGTGGTTGAACGCGCGCACGTTGACGTTGCCCGCAACCGGCGAGTCTGCCAGCACCAGGTCGAGGCCGTGGATCGCGAGCTCGGCGAGCAGGCGGTCGGTGTGGTCTTCCTGGCAGATGATGCGCACCGGATCTTCCATGCGCAGCGCTGGCGCGAGCAGTCGGTGGACGACGAGCTTGGGCAGGACCGTCGAGATGCCTACGTGTAAACGCCTCGGTCCGGCTGTGGCTCTGCCCCGCAGGGCATCCACGAGCTCGCGACCCAGACCGAAGATCTCGTCGGCGTAGCGAAACACCACGTGGCCTTCGTCAGTGAGCTTGAGGTGACGACCGACCCGGTTGAACAGCTTCAGCTCCAGCGACTCCTCGAGGGCGCGGATCTGGCCCGAGATGGTCGGCTGGCTGAGGTTGAGGGCGCGCGCGGCTGCGCTCACGCCACCTTCTTTTGCTGCCGTCCAGAAGTAGAGGAGGTGGTGGTAGTTTAGCCATTCCATGACGACGTCATGGAATACCGAGTCATGGCTGGCTGTAAAGCGGGAACGGGCCCAGTCAGGCTACGAGCTTCATTAGGCGCTTCTTTTGACTGCGCTCGGCCAGGCTGTGGACCTCTAACACGACGTTCCCAGGGAACCGTGTGGCCCAGTCTTCGACGATCTCGATGCACGCGTGGTCCAGGTAGGACAGGTTGTCGAAGTGGAAGTGAACCTCGGTGTCCGGGGTGGCCGGCACCGACTCGAGCGCCTCTGCGAGCTTCGGCAGGCTAACGAAGGTTGCTGCGCCATGAAGCTCGATATTGACGATGTCGTCTTTGGTCTCGATGTTCACATCCAACCGGGTGAACTCGAGGAGCAGGCGCACGATGGCCAGTCCAAAGCCGGTGACGATACCGATGAGCAGGTTGGTGGCGACGATCGTCGCGACGGTTGCCCCCCAGATGAACAGCTCGCCTTTACCCATCTCGAGCAGCTTCTTGGCGGCCGGCAAATTGATCAGCTTCCAACCGGTGTAGACCAGGATGGCGGCGAGGCTCGACATGGGAATCAAGCCGAGCAGCTGCGGGAATGCGACGACGAGTACGAGGATCCAGATGCCGTGCAGAATCGTCGACCACTTGGTTTTGGCGCCGGCGCTCACGTTGGCGGAGCTGCGCACGATGACGCCGGTCATGGGCAGAGCACCCGCGACGCCGCACAGCATGTTGCCGAGGCCCTGGGCGCGAAGCTCTTTGTTGTAGTCGGTGCGAGTACCGTCGTGGAGGCGATCCGTGGCGGTGGCGCAAAGCAGGGATTCGGCGCTGGCGATGACGGCCATACCGATAGCGGCGGCCCAGAACGACGGGCTCGACAGCAGTGACAGCGACTCGGTGTTGATCCAGTTGAACGACGCCGCCATGTTGCTGGGCACCGTGATCTTGGTGATGGAAAGACCCAAGGCCGCGCTGGTGGCGGTGGCGAGGACGACGCCGACCAGGGCGCCAGGCAGCATGCGCAGCTTGCGCGGCTTGAATCGGTTCCAGCCGACGATTCCCAGGATCGTCAGCAAGCCAATCGCGGCCGCGACCTGATGCGGGCTGCCGTCCAACGGAAACACAGCCTTGTAAATGGCCTCCGGGATGGACATGAGATTTTCCCAGCCGCTACTGCGAGGGCTGTCATCGACCATGACGTGAAACTGGCTGCCCAGAATGAGTACACCGATACCGGCGAGCATGCCTTGGATGACTGCCGGCGAGACTGCGCGAAACCATCTGCCGCAGTTCGCGTAGGCGGCGACGACCTGGATGATGCCGGCGATCAGAACGGCCAGGCCCAAGGCCGCGAGTCCGAAGTCCTTTACGAGCTCCCAGACCATGACGGCGAGACCGGCGGCGGGGCCGCTGACCAAGAGCGGTTGACCGGCGAAGAAGCCGACGATCAGTCCGCCGATGATTCCGGTGATCAACCCGAGTGCGGGCGGCACGCCAGAAGCCACGGCGATACCCATGCACAAAGGTAGAGCAACAAGGAAGACGACGATCGATGCCAGGAAATCGGCACCAAACGTCGACTTGGATTCGGAAGGTGCGTCGTCTTTTACGGCGCGCAGTGTGCTTGGTGGTTTGGACATACTTGTACCCGTACGGAGACCCACACCCCGACGCGCGTTTCCGTGGAGATCCAGTATGTGCCCAAACTCAACGTATCAGGCAAATCGGAAATACCTCGACGAACTATAGGAAAAACCTATGGCGCATCATCGTGCCTGATCAATGCCAGACTGGCGCTAAGCGTTTAATTTTGCAGGCGTGTTGTACACCACCAATTCGAATTCTGCAATGGACTCCCGCGTCCACTGACTGCACCAAGCTGAAGTGGTTGCTGGTGCGATGTTTGCCTCCCTTGACCGTGATCATGATGCCGCGGAAGCGGAAGCTCTCCGTACGTACTGTGACGTTGCCCTTGCGAGTGCTGGACACGCTGGTACCGGTACTTTTGTGCAGCTTGGCCCCACGAGCGCCCATGAGGCCCTTGCCGACAATCCAGCGCAAACGCATGCCATTGGCCACCGACACCCGCAAAACCTGACTGACGTGGTTGGGCTTGGCGGTCTTGAGGAACCTATCGAGCTCAGCCGAGTACAGGATCGGGTTGGTCGGAGACACGTCGGCCAGAATCACTCCGGATTTCGCTTTGCCCGTGATGCGGCCCGTCAGCGTCAACCGTCGGTCCCGAAACCGGCAATAAAAGTGCAGAGAAAATCGCCAACTAACCGACAGCGACGGGTTGTTCAGGCAGGGCCAGCGTCCGCCTTTGACCAGTGCCACCTTGCGCTTGAAAGGATCGAAATCCAACGTGACGCTGTGCTTGGACCGGGCGAGCCCACCTTTGCCGTCCGGTACGACGATGCTGGCGCGATAGCGCTGGTTGAGCGTGCCGTGAACCAGGTAGTGCTGCAGTTGGGTGAGCGTCATCGTGCCCGGGCCGACAATGTGCGCGTTGAAGTCGAAGAAGCCCTCGAGTCGCAACACGCCGCGCTCCAGGCTGGGCCCCGCCAACAACTTGCCGATCCAGCGGAAGCGATGCTGCTGATCGATGAACGCGACCACCCGTGGCTTTTTGCCCACGGGAACCCAGACGTGGCCGTCCGGAGACCTGCGGACCTTCATCCGGCCTTTGCCGGCGGTCCCGCGCAACGTGTACTCGACGTTGATGAACAACCCGCGTTTGGTGCTGCTCACGGTGCCCACTACTACCTGCTTCGCCTCGGCCCGCACCTTGGCTAGTTTGGTGAACATCGGGGCGCCAGCAGCGGAGGGGGCTGCGGTGCCGACAACGATAGCGATCACAGGTATGTAGCGGTACACGCTGTACTATGTCAGCGGATCGCCCGGAGGTGTCGCGAAAACTCGAGGTCAGCGCTCTAGGTACGTGTAGCCGCCCAGGCCCCGGCGATACACTTCCATCAGCTGGCGCGATTCGTCCAGGGTTATGTCGCCATCGCGCAACGACGCCTCGATTTTGTTGCGCATGTTGCGAATCAGCTCCGGGGGCGAGTACTCGACGTAGGCGAGGACGTCGCCGACGGTCTCGCCCGTGATCACCTCATCAATGTGGTACTCGCCGTCCTGGCCGAGCGAGATGTGGACCGCGTTGGTGTTGCCGAACAGGTTGTGCAGATCGCCGAGAATCTCCTGGTACGCGCCGACCAAAAAGCAGCCGAGCACGTAGTTGTCGCCGTTGACCGGATGCAGGCTGAGCGCGTTTTTGAGATCCCGCGGGTCGATGAACGAGTCGATCTTGCCGTCCGAGTCGCAGGTGATGTCCGCGAGCACAGCGCTTTCCGTGGGCTCTTCTTTAAGCCGGTGGATTGGCATGATCGGAAACAGCTGGTCGACGGCCCACGAGTCGGGCAGCGACTGGAACACGGAGAAGTTGCAAAAGTAGGTGTCGCTGAGCAACTTGTCGAGGATCTCGTACTCGTTGCGCATGCGCGGCATGCCCTTGGCGATGCCGTGAACCTTGCGACAGATTTCCCAGAACATGCTCTCGCAGGTCACCCGGTCGGTGAGCGAAAGGTGGCCCAGGTTGAACAGGTTCGACACCTGGTCTTTGTATTCGAGGGCGTCGTGATAGGCCTCACGGGCGTTTTTGGTGGTGACGCCGTCGAGGGTTTCCCACAGGTGGCGGATCAGCGGTTCGGCGTCTTCGGGCAGCCGTTCGGGAATCGTGCCTTCGTTGATCCGGCTGACGCCCAGCACGTCCACGACCAACACCGCGTGGTGGGCTGCGATGGCGCGTCCGGCTTCGGTGACCAGGTTGGGGTGGGGAACTTCCTGCTCCTTGCAGGCTTCCTGGACGATGTAGACCACGTCGTTGGCGTACTCCTGCATGGAGTAGTTGATCGACGAAGCCCAGTTGGTCTGCGAGCCGTCGTAGTCCACGCCGAGACCGCCGCCGACATCGAAATAGATCAGGTTCTCGCAGCCTAGTTTGTACAACTCGGTGTACAGCCGGCTGGCCTCGCCCAGCGCGGTCTTGATCGACCGGATCGCCGAGATCTGTGAGCCCAGGTGGAAGTGCAACAGCTTGAGGCAATCCAGTTGTCCCCACGCGCGCAGGCATTCGGTCGCGCGCAACAGCTCGGTCGCCGACAGACCGAACTTTGATCGGTCGCCACCGGATTGTTCCCAGCGGCCCGATCCGCGGGCGCTGAGCTTGGCGCGCAGACCCAGGGTCGGGCGCACGCCGATACGTTCACTCACCCGATGGATATGCTCCAGCTCGGTGAATTTCTCGACGACGAGAATGACCGTTCGACCCAGCTTGGATGCGAGCAACGCGGTCTCGATGTAGTCGTCGTCTTTGTAGCCGTTGCAGATGATCAGGGACTGCTTGTCTTCGTGCAATGCCATGACCGCGAGCAGCTCGGGTTTGGAGCCAGCCTCGAGACCGTAGTGATACGGCTGGCCGAAGCGGATGATCTCCTGCACGACCTGGCGCGACTGGTTGACCTTGATCGGGTATACGCCGCGGTACTGCCCTGTGTAGCCGTACTCTTTGATCGCGCGGTCGAACGCTTCGTTGATGCGGCGGATACGCGAGTTGAGGATGTCTGAGAAGCGCAGCAGTAGTGGCAGACCGATGCCGCGCCGGCCCAGGTCGTCGGTCAGCACCTTGAGGTCGACGGACACATCGTTTTCGCCGCCGAGGCTGACCACGACATTGCCCGAACGGTTGACCGAGAAGTAGCCGTCGCCCCACCGATTGATGTGGTAGGTCTCGGCGGAGTCGTCAACGGACCAGCGGCGTAGCGGGTCGTGTTTGGGCTTGGACCGCGGCATGGCTCAGAAAGCACCCATTGTTGTGATTTCGGGCTGATGTGCAAGCAAAAGACACTCCCGAACAAGCCCGGTGACAGAGGTGGTGGTCAGCATGGCGGTTAGCTACTAAAGTCCCTGGTTTCCCATGTCCGAGTCCCTAGAAGCCATAGCCAGCGAGATCATTGAAGAGGAGGAGCGGGTGTTCGCCCGGGTCCAGACTCGCGTCTCGGTGGGGCCCGGCAATCGGCGCAAAACCGTGGCCGCCTCGGATCTGGATGCCCAGCTGATCGCGTTACGCGATGAAATCGCTGAAGCAAAGCCCGAGGACCTGGCTCCGCTGGTCGAGCAGATGACCCGGCTGGCAGCTCTTCGCAGCAAGATCGGTGGCTCCAAGGAGCTGCCCGTTGACGTTCGTTCACCCTACTTCGCTCACATGCGGCTCAAGGAAGACGGAAAGACCCGGGACGTGCTCATCGGCAAGCGCGGGTTCATCGACCGGGATAGCAACGTTCAGATCGTCGACTGGCGCAACGCCCCCATTAGTCAGGTGTACTACCGCTACGAAGAGGGCGACGACTACGAAGAGGAAATCGCCGGCCGTCACTTGATCGGCCTGGTCGACGTGCGTCGCAACATTTCGATCCACGGCGGCAAGCTGCGTCGAATCGGCGCGCCCCAAGGCACGTTCATCCGCGACGCTCGCAACACGTGGCATCAAGCGGTGGGCAGCGCGGCGCCCAAGCTTCAGGGCGGCAGCGGCAAAGCGTCGCGGGTCGGCAAAGCCAAAGTGCGAGCCGCGAAGGAAGCCCACAAGCAGCAGCAGAAACGGCGCAAGCGCGGCCGCCGCGGCAACCTAGGCGTGCACACGGGGCCGGTGCATCGCGCCGACAAACACATGCCCGAGATCGCGGCGCTGATCGACAAAGAGCAGTTCGAGCTGATCACCCAACCGGAAGAGGGCTTGCTGGTGATTCAGGGCGGCGCCGGCTCGGGTAAGACAACGGTCGCGCTTCACCGTATCGCGTATCTGAACTTTGCCGACAAGCGTCGGTTCTCGTCCAAGCGCATCCTGTTCGTGGTGCCGTCGCCGGCATTTGCCCGCTACGTGGCAGACGTGTTGCCGGCACTGGGCGTGCACGGTGTGCGCGTGGTGACCTACTCGGGTTGGGCACGGCATACCCGCCAGCGCGTACTTCAGGGCTCCAGCGGCAAGGTCAACGACCACACGCCGGACCCGGTGTCGCGGGTCAAGAAGCACCCGGCCCTGTTGGCTGCCCTGGATCAGTTCGTCGCCGATCAGGTGACCGCCGCTGCAGACGCTATCGCGGATGCGGTCGAGCCGGAGCCCGGTGGCGATCTGGTGATGAACAAGTGGGACGACATGGTCATGGTCGGCTTGATCAGCCGGCTGTCCCGATTGCTGCGGTGGATCAAAGGCGAGGGGCAACGCATGTTGCCGCCGGTGACGTTCAATGTCGCTCAAGGCACGGTGCGGGCGCTGTTGCGCCAGAGCGACGACATCG
>SPJJ01040114.1_pt1 | contig 10390 bp, 10 predicted proteins | sample 3741741 | NCBI WGS metagenome assembly SPJJ01 (sample SAMN10925908, study PRJNA522277) | cold seep metagenome | isolation source: Elba SIP-enriched marine methane seep metagenome, extraction at timepoint T1 | place: Italy: coast of Elba, Mediterranean Sea | collected 2014-05 | reverse complement strand
CCTCAGCATGCCGCTGCTGCGCCTGGGTGTATTGGACTATCAGGCGCAGGTGCAAAAACGCTTCAAGGCCGAGCTGCCCGAAGCGCAAGGGCAGTGGCGCTTGTGGCGTGTGGCCGGGGCCGACCGGCGTGAATCGATCCACTGGGGCAGTATTCCGCGTAATACGCTGGGCATGGTTCAGCTGAGCAAGGCGCAGCGCGATGGCCTGCTGCGTGCACATGCACCCCATTTTCTGATTGACCAGGTAGGGGTGTTTGACCAACCTGGCTTGCCGCAGCCTGAGCCGGATGGCGGCTTGCAGTTCGATGTGGAGCAGCCGGTCTTGCACCAGCAGCTGGTCTGGACCCGCTTGGGGGCTCAGGTGCTGCCGCAGCTGGTTTATACGCTGTGGTTTTCGCAGCGGCCTGCCGAAGGGGCATTGGACCCTTATGCGGGCGCGCTGGACGGTGTGGTCTGGCGAATCACTCTGGATGCCCAGGGTGAGGTCCTCCTGCACGACACCGTGCATGCCTGCGGCTGCTACCACTATCATTTCCCGGCGCAGAACCGGTCGCGTCAGACGGGCGGCGGCGGAATCAGTCAGGAGCCACTGCTGTTCCCACAGGGTCAGGTTCCCTGGTCGGAAATCGCCGTGGTGCTGCAATCCGGTACGCATTATGTGCAGCGGGTCCTGCCCCTGATCAGCGCCCGGCAGCTTGCGACGGACCAGGCCCGGATACTGGAGCTGCGGCCGTACGATGAGCTGCGCAGCGTCCAGCGGGCCGAATCCGCCCCGCGCAGCCTGTTTGGTCCCGATGGCCTGGTCGCCGGTAGTGAGCGACTGGAGCGCTACTGGTTATGGCCCAGCGGCGTACCCAGTCCGGGTACGATGCGGCAATGGGGCCGGCATGCGACGGCCTTTATCGGGCGGGCCCATTTTGATGATCCCTTTTTTCTCCACAAGCTGGGCTTGCGGCCACAGGCTGCCGGCCATGACACAGGACTGACCCCATGAACAAACTGGGCTTGATCGCACTGACCCTGATTCTGACCGCCTGCGGTGGCGGCAATGCACCCGGCTCGACTGCGGCTAAAGCCGTTGCAGATGCTGACCCCGACACTATGGCGCTGTACAACCGAAGTTGCATCAGTTGCCACAGGGGCGGAGCTGGTGGCGCGCCACGCACCGGTGATGTGGCGGCCTGGCAGCCGCGTCTGGAGCAGGGCGCCGAGGTGTTGCTTGATCACACCATCTCCGGTTTTCAGGGCATGCCGCCCATGGGCATGTGCATGGATTGCAACGAAGACCAGTTCCTGGCCCTGATCGAATACATGGCCGGCGCCAAGCTGACTCAGCCATGAAGCTGAACCGTCGCAATTTCTTATGGCAGCTGGCCGCCTTGGGCGCGAGCAGCAGTGTGTCCGGGCTGGCAACTGCCAAGCCACGCATCATTCCATGGCGCAACTGGTCGGGTGCACAATCCTGCCTGCCTGCGGCGCGGGTGGCGCCGGCCGATGAAGCCGAATTGATTGCGCTGCTACAGGGTTCACAAGGCGTGATCCGTCCGGTTGGATCGGGTCACTCCTTCAGCGGCCTGGTTCCGACCGATGGCACGATTTTGAGTCTGGCGCGGCTGAGTGGCCTGATTGATCATGATGCCGAGCGGCAACAGGCTCGCTTCTGGGCCGGCACGCCCATGTCGCAAATGGGAGTGCCACTGAAACAACTCGGCCAGGCCCTGCCGAATCAGGCCGATGTGGATTACCAGACGCTGGCCGGGGCCCTGGCCACCGCCACCCACGGTACCGGGGTCAATTTTTCCTCGTATTCCAGCCAGATCGAAGGACTGCGTCTGGTGCTGGCTGATGGCGAGGTGCTGGATTGCGACGCCGACCAGGATGCCGAGGTGTTTCAGGCGGCCAAGGTCAGTCTCGGCGCGCTGGGTGTGCTCAGTCAGGTCAATTTGCAGAATCGTTCTGCTTTCCGGCTCAAGGAGAGCATGTGGCTGGCCAAGACCGAAGAGCTGCTTGAGGATATCCCCAATCTGACCGCGCAGAACCGGCATTGGGAAATGCAGGTGCTGACGCATTCCGATTATGCCGCTTCGATCACCTTGAACGAGACCACAGAACCACGCACGCCGGGGGTGGAGAACGCGCCGGAAGGGGGCAATGAATACGTCGAACTTATCGGCAAGCTGGATAAGTATGGCAGTGATCTGCCGCGTTTTCGGCGGGCACTGATGAACCTGATTGCGCGTACCGTCAGTTTCGATGATCGGGTCGGCGACTCTTTCGAGATTTACGCCAATGTGCGTTATGTGCGCTTTAATGAAATGGAATATTCGGTACCGGCGGACCACGGCCCGGCCTGCCTGCGCGAAATTCTCAAAGCCATCGATGAACGCCAGCTGCGAACCTGGTTTCCGATTGAATACCGCTACGTCAAGGCCGATGACATTCCGATCAGCATGTTCGAAGGGCGTGACAGCTGTTCAATTTCCATCCACCAGCACCATGCCATGTCGTATCACAGCTATTTCGCGGCGATCGAAAAGATCTTCTGGAAATATCAGGGGCGACCGCACTGGGGCAAGCTGCACAGCCTGGGCGCGGCTCAGCTCAAGGCGCTGTATCCGCGTTGGGATGAGTTCGCCGATTTGCGCCAGCAGCTGGATCCGCAAGGGCGTTTTCTCAACGCGCACTTGCGGCGGGTATTCGGGGTGCCTAGCTGATCTGAGCGGCGCGTAGCTCAGCCAGATCGACATAGCAGGGAATAACCTTGTCGATCTTGAGGAAGGACAGCATGTCACCCGGTTGACCCTTGGCGCCATAAAAGCAGACCAGCTTGTTCTTCGGCTTGAGTTGCTTGTGGGCCGAGACCAGGGCGCCGATGCCGGTGGAATCGATGAAATCCACATCGGCCAGGTTGATGCCGATGACCTTTTCCGCCGCCGCTTCCATGTCGGCATAGGATTCAGTCAGATGGCTGACCGAGTCGGCCTCCAGATTGCCAACCAGGCTGCAGGTGAGCACGCCATCAACGGCTTGCAAAGACAGTTTCATACGATCATCAGGCTTTGTGAGAACGGGGCATTCTAGCGCTTGCTAATGTGCTTGACCAACTGACGCGACAGCCAGCCCGGCCCCAGTTTGACGCCTTGATAGAACGATTTGGCGGGCAGGCCGACTGGCCAATGAGTGCGGCCGGGGCGGCCACTGGCCGTGGCGGCCTGGTACACCGTTCTGGCTACGTCCTGGGGGCTGAGTTTGACCCCCATGTTTTTCACGCTTTGCGCACCGCCCAGATCATTGATCATGTCGGTTTGCACAAACAGAGGCCAGATGTCGCGCACCTGAATGTCGTGGGCCTGCCATTCCAGCTGCAGCGCTTCGGTAAAGCCGCGCACAAAAAACTTGCTGGAGGAATAGCTGGCCAGTTCCGGTTGTCCGTAAATTGCCGAGGCCGATGCCATGTTGATGACGCAAGCGCCCGGCGTCTGCTGCAGGTATTCAAAGGCCAGATGGCAGCCGTTCATCACCCCCTTGATGTTGATGTCAATCAGATCATGCTGATGTTGCAAGGGAATGTCCTGAAACTCGCCGGAGCACAGCACCCCCGCGTTGTTCATCAGTACATCCAGCCGCTGGCCTGATTCGGCCCAGAAGTCCTTCAGGGCATTGGTCCAGTCGGCGATATCGGTGACATCCAGCTTGCCAATGCTGCAGCGCTCTTGGCCCAGGGCGTCGGCCAGGCGCGCACAACCCGTCCGGTCGATGTCATACAGGCCGACAAACCAGCCCTGTGCATGGAAGTGTTCCGCGCAGGCCTTGCCGATACCGGCGGCGGCACCGGTGATGAAAATGCTTTGCATGCAATCAGTCCTTTTGCTCAGCCATGCATTTTGCCGCATGCCGAACGGCGCATCCAATGCTGCTGCGCCGGCGTATGCATGGCATTGCACTGTTCATCCGAAATCGCTGTCAGTATTTTGTTTGCGGTACGGTCTAGGAAAGCAGCTTGGCATTGGCGGCAAAACCGGCCGGTGCGCAGTGCATGTCACGGGAATCTGATTCCTATCATTCGAGCAGGAGAGTAAAAGCATGAACAAGCAATTGGGTAAATCTGTATTGATGACCTCAGGGTCTGCGCTGGCGTTGTCCCTGGCCTTGTCCGCCACGGTGCAGGCGGAGCAAAATCCGTTTCAGGTAGCCGATCTGGGCAGTGGTTATCTGCAGCTGGCTGAAGCCAAGTGTGGTGAAGCCAAGTGCGGCGCCAGCAAGGCCAAGGAACACAAATGCGGTGAGGGCAACTGCGGTGCCGACAAGGCCAAGGAACACAAATGCGGTGAGGGCAGCTGCGGTGCCGACAAGGCCAAGGAACACAAATGTGGTGAAGGCAACTGCGGTGCCGACAAGGCCAAAGAGCACAAATGCGGCGAAGGCAGTTGTGGTGCCGCCGCGGTAAAAGAGCACAGCAAGGACATGCGGAACCATCTCATTGGCAAATAAGCAGCATCAAGCAGCAACGGCACCGGCTCGTCCGGTGCCGGCTGCCGGCCTCGGTTTGCGGCGGGAATTTCTCGCCGCATTTCTGCAGCGCGCACCCGCTAACGTCGACTTCATCGAAGTGGCGCCAGAGAACTGGATCGGCATTGGTGGTCGACTCGGGCGACAGTTTGCTGCAGCGGTCGAAGCTTATCCCTTGTATTGCCATGGTCTGTCGCTGGACCTGGGTGGACCGCGTGCGCTGGACCGGGGTTTTTTGCAGCAACTGGGACAGTTCCTGGAGCAACATCAGGTGCAGGTCTATTCCGAACACCTGAGCGCCTGTGCCGATCACGGCCACCTGTACGACCTGATGCCAATACCCTTTACCGAAGAGGCGGTGCAATACGTCGCCGCGCGCATTCGGCGCGTGCAGGACACCTTGCAGCGCCCACTGGCCATCGAGAATGTCTCCTACTACGCTGCACCAGGTGCGCAGATGAGCGAGATGGATTTTCTGCAAGCCGTGCTGGAGGAGGCCGATTGCCAATTGTTGCTGGACGTCAATAACATCATCGTCAACAGCATCAATCATGGCTATTCAGCCCTGGAGTTTCTCAGGGCACTGCCGGCCAAACGCATCGCTTACATGCATGTGGCTGGTCATGATGTGGAAGCTGCGGACCTGCGTGTCGACACCCATGGCCAGCCCGTGGACGCGACGGTGTGGGATTTGCTGGACCAGGCCTATGCGCAATTCGGTCCCTTCCCGACATTGCTGGAACGCGATTTCAATATACCGCCCTGGGATGATCTGATGGCGGAAGTCGATCGCATTCATGGCGCCCAGCGGCGTACGCGGGCAGACGAAGGGGCCTGTGCCTGATGGCTGGCGATTTTCAGGCAATACAAAAGGCTTTCGCTGCCCATCTGCGCGATCCCGACGGCTCGGTGGCGCCTGCCGGTATCGAAGAGCGTCGGCTACAGATTTATCGCCGGTTGTTCTTCAATAATATTCAGGGTTTTCTGGCTCAGGCCTTTCCTGTACTGCGGGCGCTCACACCGGACGCGGACTGGCAGGCGCTGGTGCGACGCTTTTATGCAAGCCATAGCTGCAGCCGGCCCCAGTTCTATCAGCTTGCGCAGGAATTCGTGGAGTTTCTGCAGCAGGATGTCGATGCGCCGGGGCCTGCGTTCCGGCTGGAACTGGCCCACTACGAATGGCAGGAACTGGTGATCGCCATAGACCCGAGCCCCTTGCCGGACTACCAGCCGTGCGACGGCATAGCACTGGATCAGCGCCCCGTGTTCAGCCCCTGGCTGGCGCAACTCAGTTACGACTGGCCGGTGCACCAGATTGGTCCTGCTTATCAGCCCGATGTGGCGCCCGAGCAAGCCACCTGCTTGCTGGTGTTTCGCAAGCTGGATGACGAGGTGGCGTTCCTGCAGCTCAATCTGCTCACCGCAAGACTGCTGGAGCTGTTGCGCAGTTCCAGCATGAATCTTGGGGAGGGGTTGGAAAAGCTGGCAGCGGAAGCGCAGATGGCGGTCGAGCAGCTGGCCCCGTTCGGCCAGGACTTGATCCAGCAGCTGCTGCAGCGCGGGGCGATTCTTGGTCGCGTTTAATTCGGGCTGAGCTGAAGCAGCTTGCCGTTGCGTGCATCGGTCAGCACATAGATCAAACCATCCGGACCCACACGCACATCCCGAATACGGGCTGCTTCGCCGGGTATGTAGCGGTATTCCTGCCGGATCTTTCCGTCTTCGATGTCCAGACGCACCAGGCGTTGAAACTTCAAGGCGCCAAGCAGCAGATCACCCTGCCAGTCGGCGAAGGCGCTGCCCTGATAGAAACTCATTCCGGAAGGGGCGATTGACGGTACCCAGTAGTACAGCGGCTGATCCATGCCGTCCTTGTGGGTGCCTTCACCGATGGACAGGCCGGTGCCGTATTCCTTTCCATAGGTAATGACAGGCCAGCCGTAGTTATGGCCTGCGACCAGACGATTGACCTCGTCGCCGCCCTGCGGGCCATGCTCCAGATCCCAGATCTCGCCATTGGGGTGGCGCGCCAGGCCTTGCGGGTTGCGGTGGCCGATGCTGAACAGGGCCGGATGGGCGCCGGGCTGATTCACAAAGGGATTGTCCGGCGGGATTTCGCCAGTGTCGGTAAGGCGCAGAATGCTGCCCGCCGGATCGCCGGGGTCCTGTGCGCGATCACGCTCGCCGCGATCGCCGATGCTCAGGTACAGATAGCCCCGGGAATCAAACACGATACGTGAGCCGAAGTGCTGGCCGCGCGAGCTGTGCTGCGGCAGGCTGAAAAGTGTCTGCCAGTCCGTCAGTTTTCCGCGGCCGTTACCGTCGATGCTGAAGCGGCCACGTCCCAGGGCGGTGCCATAGGCATCTTCGCCGCTGCTGTAGCTGAGATAAACCCAGGATTGTCCATGGGCGTAGCGCGGATGCAGGGCCACATCCAGCAGGCCGCCCTGACCGACATTGACGCTTTCCGGCACACCATCGACCGCGCTGCGTTGGCCCTTGCGCAACAGGATCAACTGGCCGCTTTTCTGTGTGATCAGGTAGCCGCCGGATGGCAGGAAGGCCAGCCCCCAGGGCTGGTCCAGATTTTCAGCCAGCACCGTGGTCTTGAACGGCGCGTCGGTGGTCGGCACCGTTTCACGGCTCTGGCAGGCGGTGCTGCAGAGGGCCAGCAGGAGCAGAACGGTTCGGCAGGGCGTGTGCATGGTCATCGGCCGTTTTCGAATCAGCCGTTATTGTCGCATCCTGTGCGTGGCGCGCCGAATGGAGCTCTTGCGGACTGCCGCGGCGTCAGATGCTTATTTGCGGGCAATGCGCCAGTTGGCGTGGGCTGACCAGAAATCCACACTGGCCTGATAGGCCGCCCGATCCAGCGGCACGCCAGAGCCGCCTTCTTGCACGCCCAGGGCATTGCGCAGCATGGTGATGGGGGCCAGCGGCGTTTCCTTCGGCTCGGCCGTCGCCAGACAGCCCACGACACCCCAGTCAGCCTTGATGCGATCGCCTTCCTTCTGCAATTGCTCACGGTCATACAGGATCACCAACAGGTATTCCGCCTGCGGCGGATCGACCCCTTCAAACCATCGGTTCAAAACCGGCAGCTCGGACTTGTTACGGGCCTCGTAAGCGCTGCGCAGCAGATGCTGGTTGTCTGCAGTGATGGGTACGGCTGCCACGCGGGTGCTGGTCCAGTTGCGGTGGACATGCAGTTTGCAGAACGGAGCATAACCGTCCAGCACTGCCAGGGGCTGGTGGCAATTGATGTAGTCCTCGAATGCCTGCGCATCGGTACCGGTGATGGCATTGCGGCGACCATCCTTGGGGAACAGACGGCCCTTGGCGAAGCGGGTCAGTACGATGCTCATGTCAGAAGTTTTTGGCCCAGGCCAGCAGCCCGGTCATGATCATTTCAATGGATATGGTGCCTACAAACAGGGCGGTGATCCGGCCGGCAATCGCGATATAGCGATCCACCAGATCCTCATTGCGCGGCAGAACGTAGTCGTGCACGGCTTTCATGGCCAGCATCACCAGCACCGATATCACCACCGCAGCAATGATCGTGGCGCAGGCAATGCCAAAACTGTGGCGTTCACCGATGATGATACTGGCACTGATGGTGCCTGGACCGATCAGTACCGGCATCGCGATGGAGCCGGCCAGATGTTTGGATTCGCCGCGCAGCATTTCAATGGCGGTGGGGCCCTTGAACACGAACTGCAGGCCGATGATCAGAAAAACCACACCACCGAATATCTGAAAGGAGGCGAAATGCGCCTGCACCAGGGTGGAAAACACGGCATCGCCGAGCAGAGCGAAACCGCAGAACACGATCGCGGAAATGATGCCCGCGCGGATCAGTACGCGGATGAACTGACGTCGCTCCAGTTTGGAAACGACATCGACCAGGTACACGATGACAAGGAAGGGATTGAGCAGAACCAGCATCAAGCCGAAGCTGCGCAGCGCGTCTGTCATGAAGAGGCTTGCCGAAGCGAATGGCGGGGCATGGTAACCGAAAGCAGCAGCACTGGTCTGCCGCTGTCAGGCTTCGAGTTCTAGCGCTCTGCGGTGAAATTCACGAAGATGGGTGAGGACCAGGCCCGCTCGGATTGCTCGGCCAGGCAGTCGTCGCCCAGCGGGGTGCGCGCATCGCCATAACAGGGATCAACCTGCAGACACTGCCCCTGCTCGTCGGTGACCTGACAGCGCAACATTTCGCCGTTGATGGTCGGGCTGGGGCTCTGAATGGCGCGCACGTAGTACAGCGCATCGCGTTGCGCGCCTGTGAAATCCTCATCGCTGAATCTGACCGTGCAGCCACTGGTATCAGCGGGGCAGGGCAATACCTTCCAGGGATCTTCAATCAGTGGTCCGATGGGTTCATCACGATAGGCCTGCGGCCGGATACGCACCACTTCGATGCGTTCAATCTGTTTGCGCGTGTCGCCCGGGTTGTAACACTCACCGCCGCACATGTTTTGCAGGCGTGCTTCGCCCAGTGCCGCCACACTGTGCGGGGGGCAGCCCGGTAACTGCTCGAAAGCGCCGACGGCACGCACTTCAAAGCTCGGAGTGCTGTCCAGACTGAGCTCCGACCCCATCGCGACCCGATCGCCCTGCGGCGCAATCAGGTCAAACCACAACAGGATGCGGTCGCCTGAGGTGGCGTAAACCTCTTTGCGCTGCAAGGCATCCCAGACCGCTTCGCGCTGCCGTCCCTGGCTGTGTGCGGCGACCAGTCCGCCGGTGTAAAAAAAGGAGCCCAGGCGCTCGGATTCGGAGTACTGGAACAGATTGTATCGGCCGGATTGGCGATCAAAGGGGATGGAGGTATCGCCCTGACCCTTGCGTTTGGCCCGATCCACGAACTGACGACGGGTTTGCGCGTCGGCCGCGCCGGCGGTCTCGGTGTTCTTGTGCCGATCGACTTCCTTGTAGCCGGTGCCGGGCTGCGATGCGTGATTGTCGGAGGAGGCGATGAATCCGAAACGGAAGCGCTCGGGCTGCTGTTCATCCTGATCAAAATTGGACAAGGCCATGATGTACTGGGCGGAATTGCCGGAACGGTAGTTCAGGGCCGGCAGGTAGCAGTCTGTGCACTGGCCGCAATTCAGCCAGTCTTCGGGTTGAGCGCCGGGCACCACCAGATGGCCTGCCACGCCGGCTTGCAGATAATCGGCTTTGGCCTTATCGACCTTGCTCTGACAGGCCCCTGAGCCGGGCTGCTCACAGCGCTGGCGGATCAATTCGCCGGCCTGATGGCAGCAAGGCAGGTAGCCCTCGCTGGGTTCGGGGCATTGCATGCTGCCGTCTTCGGCGTAGGTGACCGCCCGAAAGTCTCGATACTCCTCGGAATTGCCGTGACCGGAGAACACTTCCAGCAGGCGCTGATACTGCACATTGTGCTGCCTGGCATCCAGTTGCTTGTCCCATTTCGCGCCGGGCGGCGTGTAGAAGCCCCAACTGGTGCCATGTGGTATGGCCAGCGCCGGGGTGTTCCAGTCGTCCAGCTTGGCCCACAGCTGCTCGGGCGTTTCGGCCGACTCGATGCAGTCGACCGGCAACTCGCGTACCGGCACGCCGCTCGCGCAATCCGGAGTTTCGCGGAGCAGGCTTTGCTTGTAGAACTGATCCTTCATCTGCTGGCGATTGTCGTAATCGCTGACGTAAGGGGCGATGGCTTCGGCGACCGGTCCCAGGGCGCGGCGGCGCATTTGCTTGAGCGGCAGGCCGCCGGAGGCGATAGGCCGGGTGGGGACTTTGTCCTCCTCGGTTTCCAGCAGCACCACATTGCGGTGACCGTAGTGGTCTTCCGGTGACTGGCCCACCTGGGTCCATTCCCAACCCAGAAAAGTCACCAGATCCGGATTGTCCGGCT
>SPJJ01035000.1_pt1 | contig 10394 bp, 8 predicted proteins | sample 3741741 | NCBI WGS metagenome assembly SPJJ01 (sample SAMN10925908, study PRJNA522277) | cold seep metagenome | isolation source: Elba SIP-enriched marine methane seep metagenome, extraction at timepoint T1 | place: Italy: coast of Elba, Mediterranean Sea | collected 2014-05 | reverse complement strand
CCGGACCCGGTGCTCGCGAACGTTCTTGCTCGCGCAGGCGTCGAGCAGGCCGTAGCCCAAGACGTTGGAGATCTCGTTGGAGGCGAGGCGGAATGAGGGCGCGCCGAGAAACGCCCCGCCGGCCCGAAGCGCGAAGGTCTCGGTGCCGAAGGCCAGGGCAGCGTCCACGCCGAGGAACGACGTCGGGACCATTTCACGGGTGACGACCGCGTTGGTCTCCAGCGCGAAGAAACGGGTTCTCCGGGGCCGACGCCGCGTTTCGACCGTGGTGACACCCGGTTCCGCCGGCGTGCTCGTTGCGACGGGTTCCGCGGCCTGGGCCTCGGAAGGCTGGAACGCGGCGAAGCCGAGGCCGATCCCGGCGGCCAACGTCGAGATTCGGAGGTACCTGCGGCCACCCATGCCCGTTCAACGTACGGCCCACGACTACCTTACGACAAGGCGGTCGGGATGAATTGCTCCCTCGGCGCCACTGGCTCCGGGGGACGTCTCGGTTGGGGTAGGCTTGTGGGCGATGTCGCCCAGCATTCCAGGCATCGACACACTCGTCGCCGACGTCGCGGCGGGCCGGCTCCGAGGCACGGAAGCGTTCGACGAGCTCGTCGCCCGGATTGCCGCGCACGAGACGCCCGCGGACGCAACCGAGCCCGAGAAGCAGCTCGTGGTCGAGCAAGTGGTGCGGGCGGTCAGTCAGGACCGCGCCCTGTGCGAGATGTTGTTCGCCGCGCCGGACGCCCCGCGCTCGGTCGCCAAACCTGCGCGCGCCGCCGCGGACCCCGAGCCCGCGCCGGCGGAGGGGGGCAAGCGCCGTCGCAAACGGTCCAAGACCAACGACGAGGCTCTCTATGAAGACGCGGCGTTCGCCGACGAGCCTTCGGGTGAAGACGAAGTCGTCCCATTGCCGTTGACCGACGAGGAGATCGACGCCGAGCTCGAAGCGATCGAGCGGGAGCGGGAAGCTCGGCTCAACGGTGGCGGCTTCGAGTCACCGCAGCGGCGCGGCCAGCTGATCGGTGTCCTCGCGTTGAGCGCGGTGGTCATCGGCGGCGGTGCTGCGTGGTACCTGACCCGGCCCGACACCTGCGACAAGCTGGTCAAGCGTATCTGCCTGGAGGGCAAGACCCGCTCGTGCGAGACCGTTGCGTTCGGCAAGGCACTCGGGGAGAAGCAGGTCGGCGAGGACAAGTGCGTGTCGGTGATGGCCGCGCTCGATTCGGCGGTCGAGGGCAAGAGCAACAAGGACCGGCAGGCCGCGTTCGACCGGGCGCTGGTCGAGGCGCTCGGCTTCGACCCCCGCGGAGAGGATGCGCCGAAGATCGCCGAGCCGAAGCCGAAGGGGCCGCCCCCGCCGACGGTGGTGGTGGAGGGACAGCTCGGCATCACCGACCTGTTCCTGGACCCGGCGCACGTGTATTGGACCTCGACGCAGCCTCCGGGGGTCTTTCGGGTTCGAAACATCGGCGGCGTGGTCGAGGCGTACGGGAACCAGCCCGATGCGATGGACGTGACGCCCACCAAGAACTTCGTCTACTGGGTCGCGCGAGCGGCCGCCGGCGGCCAGGTCTGGGTGGACAAGGTTCGCGGGCAGCACGACCCCAGCACGATCGCGCTCGAGGGGTTCTCACCCAAGCGGGCCACCTTCCTCGGTGGCGAGTTCGCGTTCATCGACGCCAACACAGGGGCGGTGATGATGGCCGCGGTCGCCGGTGGGCCGCCGCGCGTCCTCGTACCCGGCCGGCCGGTGGTCGAAGAAACGCCGAAGCGACGCAAGCCGGCCCCGGAGGCCCCCGCCGGCCCGGCTGCGCTCCCCACCGAGCTGGTCGGCGACGATGCCCACGTCTTCGTGCTCTCGCCGGCCCCGGTCTCCACCGTCTGGGCGGTTCCTCGGGATGGACAAGCTCCGCCGCGGGCTCTGGCCACCGGGCAGACCAACCCCCGCACGCTCACGCTCGACGACACCCACGTGTATTGGGTCGAGGGCTCGCAAGGCGCGATCACCCGGGTGCCCAAGACCGGCGGCGTTCCGGAAGTGCTCGCCACCGGGCAGGCCGGCGCCGGCGGACTCGCGATCGACGCTGCCAACGTCTACTGGACCAACACGGCGGCGGGCAGCCTGCACACCATTCCCAAAGCCGGCGGGGAGATGACCACCGTCGCCTCTGGCCTCTCCGAGCCCCGCTTCGTCGCGGTCGATGCGGCTGCCATCTTCTATGAGTCCGGCGGCACCGTGTTCAGACAGGCCCGCTAGGCTGATCCGCCCACCGCGCGGGTGAGGTCGAGGAACGGGCGGAGGGGGCCATCGCGCTCGAGGTCGCCGCGCTCGAGCAGGTCGCGGGCAGAGGCGCGGGCGGAGACCCACTGCAGCCACGCAGAGTCGGGGCCGAGGACGGTCACGTCGGCGGCGTCGGTGAGGCCGGTCTGCATGACGAGGCGATCGGTGGCCATGCGTGCGACCAGGGGCTGTTCACCGACCTGCAGCTGGAGCGTGGCGGGTCGCGTCGTTCCGCCGAAGCGACGCATCAGCGAGATCATCGCCCACCGCAAGCTCACCGTTTCTCCTTCGTCCGGACCGCCAGCCATCGTCGGCGCGCCGAACCTGCCCAGCTCCAGGACGAGCGTACGAAGACTCTGGCCGCGATCGGTGAGCGCGTAGAGGGTGGCCACGGACGGGGGCGGGGCTCTCACCTTCTCCGCGATGCCGTGGGCCTCCAGATGCTTGAGCCGCGCGGCCAGAAGGTTGGTCGTGATGCCGCCCAGACTCTGCAGGAGGTCGACGTACCGCATCGGGCCGAGCAGCAGGTCGCGCACGATGAGCAGCGTCCAGCGTTCGCCGAGAATGTCGAGCGCCCTTGCCACGCCGCAGAACTGGTGGTAGCTCCGTTTAGACAACGGACTTTAGAATAGCATAGTTGTCAGTAAGGAAAAAATGAGTCCAGACGCAGTTGCACCCATGGTTCAGCCTTCGATGGCCACGCTCGTGATGTTCGTGACCATCGTTCTCGCCATCGTGGCCGGGTTCGTCGTGGCCGTACGTTGGAGCGGGCTCGCGCGTGGCGACGCACCCGAACGCGTCGCGCGGGACGTTCGGTGGGCAAGCTTGGGCGCGGTGGGCTACTTGGGGATCACCGCTGGTGCGGCGGCGTCCGGTCTGCTCTCGCGGGGCGGCACCCCGCCGCCGGTCATGCTGTTTCTGGCCGCCACCAACGGGGTCGCGCTCGCGGTCGCGCTGTCCCGGCTCGGCGGGCGGCTGGCCGCGCACGTCCCGATCGCGGCGATCGTCGGATTCCAAGCGTTCCGGCTGCCGCTCGAGCTGGTGCTCCATCAGTGGTGGGTCGAGGGCGTGCTCCCGGTCACGATGACCTACGCGGGGCGAAACTTCGACATCATCTCGGGCGCCCTCGCGATCCCGGTCGCCCTGTGGGCGTGGAAGGGGCGGGTCCCTCGGTGGGCGGTGGCCGGGTACACCGTGGTCGGCTTGGCCCTGCTGCTGCGCGTCGCGTCGCTGGCCGTGCTCTCGTCGCCGGTTCCGTTCCGTCGCTACTTCGAAGGACCGCCGGTCCAGCTGGCGGCCCACGTTCCCACGGTCTGGATCGTGCCCATCTGCGTGGGCGGAGCGCTCGCTGGACACATCATCGCGCTGCGGTGGCTCCGAAAGCAGCGCGGCTGACGTGGTAGGGTCCGGCCCATGGCCGACACGCCGGAATCGACCGAAGCCGCCTCGTACGCGGACGTCCAGGGTGAGGTGAACAAGCACTTCGCGGGCGACTGGCAGAAGTTCTTGCTCGCGGTCGACAACGCCGCGGAGGTCTTGCACTTCGTGTTCGAAGCCCACTGCAAGATGGACAAGGCGAAGTTCGAGGGCTGGGCCAAGCGGCAGGGCCTGCCCGAGGAGTGGGCGCCCCGCTTCTACATGGCGCTGGACGAGAACGGCGACCTCAAGCCGAAGGACGCTTGGTAGCGCCGGGCTTGGCCCCGACGGCCGCCAGATTCTGCAGGTGTCGCGCGAGCGCCTCCAGAGGGCTCCCCAGTGCGGGCTCGATCGCGATACGCCCTTTGACCAACGGCAGCAGCTCGGGCCATCGGCACCCGTAGGAGGTGCGAATCGCGGCCCGTCGCACCGCGACGTCGGAATGATTGAGCGCGCGGGACCACAACGCCAGGTACTTGGGGTGGGTGAGCTCGGGTCGGTAGACCGAAAGCCGCGACAGCCCACGGATCCAGTCCACGGGGTCTTCGGCGTCGGGGATGGAATCGAGCAGCTCGCCGGCCTCGTAGTACGGGAACGACTCGCGCAGGATCGAGGTGATGGTGTGGATGCTCGGACCGGAGACCTGGACGAACCGGACGTCACCGGTGTGGTCCTCGAGGTACTCGATCGTGGTGCCGTCCGAGGAGGTGAAGCGCTCGCTCGCGAGGACCGAGTGACCACGCTCGACGTCGCCCGCGGGCGCCCAGCCCAGCCGAACCGCGAACCGCACGATGGCCTTCCGGTCCACCGACTCGCGGAACACGAGCGTCCCCTCTTCGCTCAAGAGGCAGCCTCCACCGGGTCCTCGTGGGTGATCATCGGGATGCCCTCGTCGAGCAGGGTCCGCAGCTGCTCCTGGGTCTCTTCATCCTCTTCGACGAGCAGCGCTTCCTCGAGCAGCGACTCGAAGTTGTAGGCGGCGAACAGGTTCCACAGCGTGGTGCGGACGCCGGCGTCGGGATGGTCCATGTACCGGCGGAAGATCGGGAACATCGACAGGTCGCTGTGGCGCAGCGCCGAGAGCAGCGAGAGCAGCCCCGCCAACGCCTGCGGCTCGGCCGTCGCCTCGAGCTCGTTCTGCAGATCCGAGGCGCTGTCGAAACCGAAGCCGAGGAGCGCCGCGATGACGTCGACCGGCATGTCCCGAGGGTAGTCGCAGCCGAAGTGGGCGTTCATGCGTTCGACCACCGACGTGTGGCGCGAGGGCGCGTATCGGACGTCGATGACGAACACGTCGTCGTGGTGGAGCTCGTAGCTCAGATAGCTGCGGCTGTGGCGGGTGCGTCGTGTTCGCGACCAGACCAGGCCGTCGGCTTGGCGGTTGGTCTCGCGCTGGCGCCGCTCGAAGTGGGGGATCGAGTTGGGCTGGTCGGGCACGTGCTCGGGCCACGGGTCGTCCGCGTAGGCACTTCCCCACGAGCCGGGCTCCACGAAAGGACACAGCGCGAAGTGGTGGTCGACCCCGAGCTCGTCGGCCGGCACCAGCTCGCCGGTCGGGCTCTTGACCCCGAAGCGGCCTCGGTAGCCCATGAAGCCTCGCGCGTGGCCACGCAGGGAGCGGCGCTCGCGGGGCGGGGGGGGAAAGTGGTCGTCGAGCGTGTCCTGCACCGACTGGGCGGTCGAGCCCGCGTCGAGCCACAGGAAGGGGGGGTACTCGGAGGACAAGGCCACGAAGAGCCGCGTGGGCTCTGCCTCGTCCACGATGAGCCAGCACGGCTCTTCCACGCCGTCGCGGCGCACCGAAACGGGCCCTCGAGCGACCACGCGGGCGCGCTCCGCCAGCTTGCGCGCGAACTTCAGGGTGGCCTCGGTGTGCACCACACCCGCCGGTCCGCGATCCTGGTACGCGAGCCGGATCGCCTCGGACCGGTTCTCGCTGTCTTGCGCGTCGACCCAGGTCACGCCCAAGGCGGAGAGCGTCGTGTTGCTCCGCAAGACCTGCAGCCACTCGGGGAAGGCTTCGAGCCAGGTGTAGTCCGGCTCGCCTGGGTCGACGGCCCGATCGTCGACCAGCAGCTGGTAGCCCGGGTCGTCGCGAAGGGTCTCGAACTCTGCCGCATCCGCGACGTCTTGCCGGCGGTCGGGGGCGAGCGAGAACGACACCTTCAGCGCTTCGAGGGCCACCTGGTCGTGACCAGCGGCCGCGGCTGCACAGGCAAGGCAGTAGTACGCCGGTTCGCAGTCCGGATCGATCTCGCTGGCTTGCCTCGCGGCCTCGGATGCATCGTCGAGGCGACCCATCGCGCGACACAAGTTCGCCAGGTCGAGCCAGCGCAGGGGGTTGCTGCTCTCGATGCGCAGGCCTGCGGCGTAGTAGGACAAGGCGTCCTTCGTGTCGCCGCGGGCCAGCGCGATCGACCCTCGGGCGTGCACGAGCTCCGCGGGCGGGACGGCGGGGTCGTCGTCGTTGTGCTCCTCCGCCAGATCCAGCAGAGCCTCGGCGTCGTCCGCTTGTCCGCGGTCGAGGAACAGCTGCGACTGCAGGTAGCGCGGCAGCGGCACGTGCATGCCCATCGAGGCGGCCTCCTCGAAGCAGGACAGGGCCTCTTCGTCGGCGCCGGCGCGGTGCATGAGGACACCCAGCAGCATCCAGTCGGCGAAGCCCATCGACTTCGTCGTCTGCGCGCGACGGCGGACGAGCTCACCCAACAGCTCGTCGTCGTCGCCCAGGTCGAAGCCGCGCAGCTCCGCCGTCACCGCGTCGAAATAGGGGTCCATCCCTCAGCGGCGAGTCTACTCCCTGACGGCGGCGATCGTCAGCGGCCGTGATGCGCTCAGCGGGTCTTGGCGTGAGCGCGGACCGCGGTGTGGTCGATGCCGAAGCGCTCGGAACCCTCGCGACGCTCGATCCCCTCGATCCGGTCGAAGCCGGTGGGCAGCTCGGCGATGATCATCGTGCCACCCACATCGGGAAGCTCCGTGACCCGAGCCTCCTGGACCTTTGTCCCGTCCGGCGTCTCGAAGGCGATCTTCGTGGTGGGGCTGCGCTCGTCGGTGCCGATGCGGCCGGGCACCGTGTACCAGGACTCCGAGCCGTCGGGCAGGATGGTGCCGATCAGCACCGAACCGGCCGCTGGGGTCGGTGGGGGCGCTGAATCTGCGCCGGGGTAGTTCTCGTCCCAGGTGCTCAGCACGCGGATCACCGGATAGACCTTGTTGAGACCCCACGTGCTGACCCAGGCCGGGTTGCAGTAGGTCATGTAGTCCTTGAACACCGTGGGGTGTCGAAGCTGGAAGTCGATGACGCCGAAGCCCCACTCGCCGAGGTCTCCGCCCTCGATCGGATAGGTGGGGTCGGTCCCGCCCTCACCGTCGCAGGCGACGTGACGGCGGCCGAGGCTGTGCCCAACCTCGTGCACGAAGGTGTCGGCTGAGAACTCGGGGTTGTCGGGCAAGGAGATGCCCGAGCTCACTCGCTGATAGGCGACGTCGGGGCTGGTCGGATCGGAGGGGATCCCGTTGGCAAGGCCACCGGCGCCCCCGAGGCCGCCGGCGCACACGTTGATCAGGCCGTAGTAGAAGACCTCGGGATCGGCACCCTCGTCGACCCGGAGTCCGGCAATGTACTGATTCACCGGGACGAAGCTCTGCAGCTCGCCATCCCAGTCGATGTTGGGCCGGATCTCGATATCGAGCTGATCGACCGGCATCATCATGTACATGTAGTCGTAGAAGAGCTGCATGGTCTCTTCGGACAGGTCGGGCTCGGCGGTGCAACCACCCGCGTCGTAGTTGAACGGTACGATCACGGCCTTGAGGATCTGGTAGCTCTCTTCGATGCCGACGAACGCATCGCTTCCGTCGTCGGGCAGACGCGGGGGCTCGGTGACCGCCGGATCGGCGAAGGCTGGGTCGGTCTCGAACAGCTCGATGTTGTACGTCAGACCCGGCTGAGCTTCCTCGGCCATCAGGCCCCAGAAGAACGCCTCCTGCAGGTTGCCGATGAAGCTCGGCCCCTCGACCAGCTTGCGATCGATCTTGGTGTCGCTGGTGCCGTCGGCGAAGTTGACCGTGAAGTGGGCCTCGATCTCGCGGGGCTCCCAGTTGTTGCCGATGTCCCAGAAGGCGCGAACCAGCGTGATGCGGTTGGCGAGCAGGGGGGCAGTCCGCCCCTCGCCGCCGACACCCCCGCCGTCTGCACCGATGCGCACGCCGACTGCCTGGTTGGCCTCGACCCAGTCGATCGAGATCCCCGAGGCTGGAATCAGTCCGGCCTGGCCGCCGGAGGAACTGTCGGCGGCCGTCGTGGCGCCACCGGTTGCGCTCGGATCGGCCGTGGTGGAGCCCCCGCTCGGATCGGCGGAGGTGGAGCTCTCTTCGCCCGCGGTCGCTCCGGACGTTCCGCCGCCGGTGCCCTCGACCGCGGGTTCGGAGCAGGCAAGGCCACAAAGGGCGAGAACTGCACTCCACGACGCGCGCTTCATGACATCAACGTAACACGGTGCTATCACGGCCGCTCGGTGGACGACGCTCAACTGCTCGAGGAAGCCAACGCTCGATTCTATGACGCGTTCGCGCGCCAGGACCTGTCCGCGATGGACGGTCTGTGGGCCAAGGAATCGCCCGTCGCCTGCATTCATCCGGGTTGGCCGGCGCTGGACGAGCGCGGCGACGTCATGGCCAGCTGGCGCGCGATTCTCGGCGACCTTCCCGGAGGCGACGCACCCGACGTTTCGTGCGCAGACCCGCGCGCCACCGTGTCGGGCGACATGGGGTTCGTGATCTGCCAGGAGCTGGTGGGGCCGCACAAGCTGCTCGCCACCAACGTCTTCGTGCGCGAAGAGGGCCAGTGGCGCATCGTCCACCACCACGCCGCGCCGGTGTACTCCGACGAGGCGCCGATCGAAGACCCGCCCGAACGCAGCTTGAACTGATCGTCCGGTTTCCGCCCGCTACTCGGGCTCGATCGGCTCTTGGCCGCCTTCGAGTCTTCGCTCGAAGCCGCGCTTGGCGTCCTTCTTGTCCTCGTCGGTGCTGAGCACCTTGAGGTCGTCGCCTTCGCTGCGGGCCATCGCGGCGGTGACGGCGAGGTCGCCGGTCACGTTCAGGCCGGTGCGGAACATGTCGAGCAGGCGGTCCATGCCGAGGATGAGGGCCACGCCGACGGTGGGGATGCCGCTGGCGGTCAGCACCATGGCGAGCGTGACCATGCCGGCGCCCGGGACTCCGGCGGCGCCGATCGAGGCCATGGTGGCGGTGGCGACGATGCCGATCTGGTCGCCGAAGCTGAGGTCCATCTGGAACACCTGGGCGATGAAGATCGCGGCGACGCCTTGGTAGAGCGCCGTACCGTCCATGTTGACGGTGGAGCCCAGCGGGATGACGAAGCTGGCGACCGGGTTGCTGACGCCGAGGTTCTCCTCGGCGCCCTCCATGCTGACCGGGAGCGCGGCCGATGAAGACGAGGTGGAGAACGCGATGAGCTGGGCCGGGCGGGCGGCCTTGAGGAACCCGATGATCGGCAGCTTGGCCAGATACTTGACGATGAGGCCGTAGACGATCGCGCCGTGCAGCGCGAGGCCGATCAGGACCGCGAGTCCGTAGACGAACAGGCCCTTGAGCACCGAGAACCCGCTGGTCCCGACGACTTCGGCGACCAGGGCCGCGACGCCGTAGGGGGCGATCTTCATCACGATGTGGATGATGACCACCATCGCGTTCTGCACCCGGTCCATCAGGGTGACGACGGGCTGGCCGTTCTTGTTGTCGAGGAACGTGAGCGCTACCCCGAACAGCACGGCAAAGAAGATCACCTGAAGCATGTCGCCGCTGACGAGCGACTCGGCGGGGTTGCCCGGAATGATGTTGAGCAGGTTCTCGACGGTGGAGGGCGCCTCGGCGGCGGCATCGGCCGTGCTGCCGGCGGCCCCTTCGAACTGCGCTTGTAAGGCGACGCGACTGCGTTCGTCGATGAATGATCCTGGATTGATGATGTGCGCGACGGCCAAGCCGATGGAGACGGCGGCGGCGGTGGTCCCCATGTAGAGCAGCAGCGTGCGGACGCCCATGCGCCCGAGCTTGCGGATGTCGCCCAGACTCGCGACGCCGACGAGCAGCGACGCGAACACCAGCGGCACGATCACCATCTTGATCAGCCGCATGAAGGCATCGCCGACCGGCGCCATCCACGACACGAGCGTGTCGCCGAAGCCGCTGATCGGGATCGGCCAGACGGTGTAGCCGCCGCTCTCGAGCTCGGTGTGCTGGTGCTTGATCCAGACGGTGACGCTGTCGCCGACCTCGGGCTTGCCCAGCGCCTCCATCACGGCGCCATCCTTGTCGCGCAGCACCAGCTGGTTGTTGATCGTCAGCTCGACTTTGGACCAGGCGGCCAAGGTCGACGCCTCGCCCTTGGCATCGACCAGCTCGGCGTCCTGGGTCTCGAGGATCCGCAGGCGCAGCGGCTTGGGAGCGGTGGACTTGCCGCCGGGCGTCTTGGGCTTGGGCGGGAGCCGGAACGCGGTGCTCGGGTCGTCCTTGTCGGTGTGCAGGTCGAGGCGGTCCCAGGCGGTGACCTTGTACAGGTCGGCCTCCAGCAGCGACGAGTTCGGGCCGAGGGTCAGTCCCAAGATGGCTCCGACGAGCATCCCGATCAGGATCTTGGTGTAGACCTGCACGCCGGTTGTTCTATCAGGTTTGCTCTTGT
>SPJJ01012349.1_pt1 | contig 10410 bp, 13 predicted proteins | sample 3741741 | NCBI WGS metagenome assembly SPJJ01 (sample SAMN10925908, study PRJNA522277) | cold seep metagenome | isolation source: Elba SIP-enriched marine methane seep metagenome, extraction at timepoint T1 | place: Italy: coast of Elba, Mediterranean Sea | collected 2014-05 | reverse complement strand
AGTTACTGGTATTCCTGCCGAGCAATTTCCGTTATTTTTGAAGGAATGCGAATGGCGATTTAACAACCCTAATCCCAAAACACAATTAAAACAAATCAAACAATGGGTTAAAGAGTATATGGGCTAATTAAATGGTACAGCCCCTTATTTTTTATCGCCGGCCATGCGAGGATAGAAAATTGGCTCCGGTGTTTCGATTAGTGTGAAGTCCGGTTCCATTGGTGCAACGCAGACGGGGGTTTTTTCGCGCAGTAGCTCAGGCCATTTATCAACCCAGCCGGTTTCATGCGTGGCTTCTTGGATGAAGGTGTCTTTTGTACATGTGTTTGGCCCCAGCATTTGGAGGTATCCGTGTATTTCTGCTGGCGTGTTGTTGGCATCGTGTCCGCCTGTGAAATGGTGTTGGGGGGTGCCGAGTAGGGCGGTTTTCAAGGGCACTAGCTTTTCTAAGTCGAATTCACCGGAAACGGTGCGCAGAGAAAATACATCGTTGCGGCTGGCGGCCAGTATGGCGGCTAGTGTGGCGCCGCTGTCGTATCCGACGATGTTAAAGCCGGTCAGGCCATAGCGGCGTTTCATCTTGTTGAGGGCGGTGTTGTAGGCGTTTATGGTTTCCGGCGTGAAGGCGTTTTTGTGCCAATATTCCGAATCGCATTCCGCTTCCGGGTCTAGCAGGCCGGAGAGTTGGCAAGGGCGCGCGAGGTAAGCCAGATTAATCGATTTGTCTTTTGATGCGAGATGCAATGCGACCGGGTTCGTTGGGGTCGGATCGAAGTATAGAGGCTCTGTGCGGTTATCTGCTGTGCCGTCGCCTTCTATGTATAGTGTGGCTGGTTGGCCGCGCTCATGCATGCGTTCAAAGGCTGTGAGGTTGAAGGGTGCAACGGGGATTTGGCGCTCGACCATCCATGCCGGAGCGGACAGCCTTGCCGCTACTTCACTGCGTAGCGGGGTGCCGCCGATGCCGCAAGCGGCCAATGATGCTGTGGCGATGGCGCATAGCGTTAGTGATGTGAGCTTTATGAATTTGGGTTTCAAGGGGGTGGTTTTGAACATTCGGCGCCTCAATTGTAAATTTTTTGTCTAGCAGTTTGCATTCATTCTCTGACGGCATGGCTTATGTTTGATCGGAGAATGAATACAAACTTAGTGTAGCCTAACATGTGTTTTATTAAGAATCATCATTTCTGTTTGGTTTCCATCCCTCTTTCCACTGTTTTAGAGGGACTATTTCCGGTAATGCGCCATTATCGTGGAACCATGAGTCTATGGCGAAGAATTTGCTGGTTTGTATTTCGCTGATAACGGCGGTTTGGTGTGGCCAGTGTCCGGCGTGGATCAAGGGGAGGCGGACGCTGGGTGGTTCTATCTTGTGGTGCTTGAGTAGGCCGCGTTGCTCTAGTAATGATAGGTATATGGTGGTGTTTGTGCTTTCGTCGACGCAATCATGCTGTTTGTCACCTATTTTGCGGAATGTGCCCCATTTATCGCCGCTGGTTCCGGCTTGTATGCCGGTTTTGCGTTCGAATATGGCGATGGCGGGTTTTAGGCGTGCCCGTTCTGCTTGTGGTGTTTGTGGGGTGGGGGTGAATAGGGCGCTTATGTCTTGCCAGTCTTGTTCGGAGAATTCGATGCCGGTGATGAATTTGCATCCGTAGCCGTGGCAGTGCTGGAAATTATACAGGCGTTGTTCGTCTAGCCCTTTGCCATCTAGGTAGTATTTGTAAGTTGCGGGGGTGGTTGTGCAGGCGCTTAGGCTTAGCAGGGCTATGGCGATTATTTTTTTCATGTGTTGATTTCTACTGTGATGGGGGTGTGGTCGGATGGTTTGTCCCAGCCTCTGGGTTGTTTATTGATTGTGCAGGATTTCAGGCGGTCGGCAAGCTCTGGCGAGAGTAGGAAGTGGTCTATGCGGATGCCGTTGTCCTTTTGCCATGCTCCGGCCTGATAGTCCCAGAATGTGTATTGTCCGGCGCGGTTATCGAGGGCGCGGAAGGCTTCTGTCAGGCCGAGGTTGATGAGTGCACGGAAGGCGGCGCGACTTTCAGGGCGGGTGAGGGCATCGCCTTCCCATTTGTCCGGGTCGTGGCAATCTTCGTTTGCGGGAATGACGTTGAAGTCACCGCCGATGGTGAAGGGGATGTTTTCCTCTCGTAGGTGTTTCAGGCGTGTGTATAGGCGATGCATCCAGTCTATCTTGTAGGTAAATTTTTCGGTGTCGACCGGGTTGCCGTTGGGCAGGTAAATATTGATGAGGCGGATATTTTTGGTTTCGAATTCGATATAGCGGGCTTGTTCGTCATCGGGGGCGCCGGGAAGGTGGTTTTGAATGGTTGTGATCGGGGTTTTCGAGAAGATGGCGACGCCGTTATAGGCTTTTTGTGTTACGGCGTGGGTTTTATAGCCTAGTGATTCGAAAGCTTCGGCGGGGAATTCCAAGCCTTTGAGTTCTTGAACCATCAGGACGTCCGGTGATTCTTCGCTGAGATAGCGTTTGACGTGCTCCAGGCGCGCTTTGATCGAGTTTACATTCCATGATGTGATGTTCATGGGGGTAGCATGGCAAAATCTGGAGGGTTAGGCAATGCGGGGGACGTGGTTTTGTGTTGTTTTATACGGAGAATGAGCTGCCGCAGCCACAGCCGGATTGGGCGTTGGGGTTTTCTATTATGAATTCGGAGCCGATGAGGGCCTCTTTGAATTTGATGGTGGAGCCATCGAGGAAGGGCAGGGATATATCGTCGGTTATTACTGTGTCATTGAAGGCTTTGTCTTTGTCGGTTACGTCTTCGGTCAATGCCATTTTGTACTGAAAGCCCGAACAGCCGCCGCCTTCTACTGTGATGCGGAGCATGAGGGCGTGTTTGCCTTTTTCGGTGCGTAAGGCCTGAATGCGCTTGTGCGCGCTGTCGTCTACTATTAAGCTCATGGCATCATTATATAGGCTAGAGAGTGAAATGAGCAAGAGCGTAGAGGAACAACCATCTTATAATTATTGCGCGCTGCCCTTGGCGCGTTATGCTTCTAGGCCGGATCAGAGCCGGGGGCGGGTTTATGAGGAGGCGGATAGCCGCCATCGTACGTCGTTTCAGCGGGATCATGACCGGATTTATCATGCCAGTGCATTTCGGCGGTTGAAGTATAAAACGCAAGTGTTTGTTTATGACGAGGGGGATCATTACCGGACGCGATTGACTCATACCTTGGAGGTGGCGCAGGTGGCGCGGTCTTTGGCGCGCGCTCTTATGGTGAATGAGGATTTGGCGGAGTCTGTGGCGCTGGCGCATGATTTGGGACATACGCCGTTTGCGCATATTGGCGAGGAATATCTGGCGAAATGTATGGAGCCTTATGGCGGGTTTGAGCATAATGACCAGTCTTTGCGGGTTTTGACTACGCTGGAGCGGAAATACCCGCAGTGGAACGGGCTTAATCTGACGTGGGAGACGCTGGAGGGGGTTGTTAAGCACAATGGGCCGATGACGGGAGAGGCGCAAATTGCTGTGCGGGAGTTGCAGGAGAAGATGGACTTGGAACTGGAGACACATTCTTCTGTAGAGGCACAGGTTGCGGCGCTTGCGGATGATATTGCGTATAATAACCATGATGTGGAAGATGGTTTGCGGGCGAATCTTTTTACGTTGGATGATTTGAAAGATGTGCCGTTGACCGGTGCGGCCTTGGCGCGGGTGGAGGCAGAGCATGGGGCGCTGGCGGAGCGGTATTTGGTGCAGGAGATGATTCGCGAGGTTATAGGCTCTATGGTTGAGGATGTTCTTGTCGAGACGAAGGGGCGTTTGCGTGAAGTGGATGCGCAGAGTGTTGATGATATTCGTGCCGCGGGGCGTCAGGTTGTGGCGTTTTCGGACGGGATGAAGGAAAAGGTTGATCAGCTGCGGGTGTTTTTGTTTGCGCGGATGTATCGTCATTATACGATTAACCGTATTCATTTGAAGGTGGAGCGGATTGTCGGGGACTTATTCACAGCTTTTACGAAAAACCCGAGTGTGTTGCCCGATAATTGGCAGGTGCGGCTGCAAGAGGCCGGAGGCCTAGATGATGAGCAGATTAGGGCCCGGATTGTGTGTGACTATATTGCCGGTATGACTGACCGGTATGCTATTCGGGAGCATGAACGGATGTTTGATCTGTATTGGGATTTGAAATAGGATGCTCTTATATTAGCGGACTTGGCAAGAAATTGGCAAAAAACTGTGTAGCGATAAGGATAACAGCATGAGCAATAATAACGATTTTCAGCAATATGGTTTTGATCATTATGATCAGGTGCCGCTTAAGCAACGCAAGGGGCTGCTTGAGCGTGTGTTTGGGTTGAGGGGCGCTGTTTTGTCGCGGAGTCCTTTGGTTGCTACGGCTGCGTTTCTTTTGGTGGGGGCAGCGTTTGCCGGTATCATTATTGCCAGCTATCCAGATGGTGATGATTCGGACGCTGTGCCTGTTGTTAAGGCGGATACGTTTGCTTATAAGCAAACGCCATCGGCGGCCGGCGGGATGGACATCGCTAATCGTGAGAGCACGATTTATATGTCGATGCGTGATGAGAGTGCGCCGGAGAGCGCCCCGATAGAAAACTTGCTGGAGGACAGTGAGGAGCAAAGTCCCGAGGAGAAAATTGAATCCTTTACACGTCAGGTCGAGGATATCGCGGCGCAAAATGATGCGCGTTCTGAGGTGGTTGCTGAGGCTGTCGCTTCTGTCGAGAAGGTGGAAGAAAAACGGGTTGAGAATTTGTTGGCTGATAAGCAGCAAGGGCTTGTTGTGCGTTCTGTAGATGAGGAACCGGCGTTGTTGCCTGAGCCCGAGAAGAAGGAGATTACGCATCGGGCGGGGTCTAACCCCGAAACGTTGGCGTTTGTGCGCTCTGTTTTGGATAAAAAGGACGAGCGCGCTGTGGCGGCGGCGAAGCCTACGCGCGTGCATTTATCAGAGGATGCATCAGAGGATATGGCTGCGGTTAGACCGGCGGCGGGTAGTCAGGCGGCAGCGGGGATCTCTGCCGGTCGGTATTATGTGCAGCTTGGCAGTGTGACCAAGGCGAGTGGTGCGGAAGGTGAGTGGGGTAAGTTGCAGAAGGCTTTTCCGGCGCAGTTGACTGGGCTTGATCACCGTATTCAGGCTGCGGATCTTGGTGCGCGCGGGACGTATTATCGTATTCAGGCCGGCCCGATGAGTGAGGGCAGTGCCAAAGTGCTTTGTGATGCTATCAAAGCGCAGAAGCCGGGTGGATGTCTGGTTACAAAATAGGAGGCTTTTCATGTCATTGGACGGCGTTCATGCTGTTATATATTCATTAAAGGGCTGCGCTTTATCGGATGATGAGCGCAGTTTTTTTACGCAGGCGAATCCGCTCGGTTTTATTTTGTTTGCACGTAATTGTGAAACACCAGACCAGTTGCGGCGTTTGAGTGATGATTTGCGTATGGTTGTGGGGCGGGATTGCCCGATTCTGGTTGATCAGGAAGGTGGGCGGGTGCAGCGTTTGAAGCCGCCTGTATGGCGATCTTATCCTGCGATGAAGCATTTTGGTGATTTGGCCGCCGGTGGTGATGAGGAAAAAGCGCTGGAGGACTTGCGCTTTACGATGTTGCAACTGGGGGAGGAGTTGGCTGAGTGCGGCGTTAATGTGAATTGTGCGCCGGTTTTGGATGTTTTGAGCGCTGTGACGCATGATGTTATCGGGGATCGGGCTTTTGCGGATGACCCGGCTCTGGTTGGGCGTTTGGGGCTTTCGGTGTGTCGACATTTGCTCGCGATGGGGGTTGTGCCGGTTGTGAAGCATTTGCCGGGGCATGGGCTGGCGCGGGTGGATTCGCATAAGGATTTACCGCGTGTTGATGCGTCTTATGAGGGGTTGTTTTCCATTGATTTCGAGCCGTTCCGTATCATTTTTGGGTCCGAGGTTGCGGATCGTGTTTGGGGAATGATGGCGCATGTGGTTTATGAGGCGCTTGACCCTGTTCATCCGGCTTCTGTTTCTGCGCGTGTTATTAATGATACTGTGCGTGGTGAAATGGGTTTTGATGGTGTGTTGGTGTCTGATGATTTGGGGATGGAGGCTTTGGCAAGGTATGGGGGCGTTGATAAGCGTGCTCTGGCTTGTCTTGAGGCCGGATGTGATGTGGCCTTATATTGCGGGGCTGTTTTGCCGGAGATGGAAAAAATTGCGGATATTGTGCCTAAATTGAGCGCAAAGGCGATGATGCGCTTGCAAAAGTCTTTTGAAATCTTCAATATTGGCGCATGACAATAGTTTCAGCAGCTTTGCCTGAGTTTCAGGAAGATCCGGCGTGTGCTTATGGGGGGGGAGAACCCCATGGGGATGCGGGCGCGATGGTTGATGATGGGCTTTTGCTGGATATTGATGGGTATGAGGGGCCGATTGATGTGTTGCTGGAGTTGGCGCGGAAGCAGAAGGTCGATCTTATTCATGTTTCTATTTTGCAGCTTGTGCGCCAATATATGGCGTTTATAGAGCGGGCGCAGGCCTTGAATCTCGAGCTGGCGGCGGAATATCTGGTGATGGCGTCGTGGTTGGCTTATTTGAAGTCACGGCTTCTTTTACCGCGTGAGGATGATGACGAGGATTTATCGGCAGAAGACATGGCCGAGGCGTTGCAGTTCCAGCTTCTTCGTCTTGAAGCAATACAGAAGGCCGCGGAGCAGCTTTCCCAGCGCCCGCAATTGGGGCAGGGCGTTTTTGCGCGCGGGGCGCCGGAGGGGCTGGGGCTTCGTACTTCTACGCGTTGGGATGTGCAAATTTATGATATTTTGAAGGCTTATGGTGATATTAGGCAGCGGGCGGAGGAAACGCATTATGACCTGCCTGTGTTCCGGTTGATGTCTATGGATAGTGCGATGGAGCGCATGACGAGGATGTTGGGGGCTTTGCCGCGTTCGGAGAGTGGCGGGGTGCGCTCGGTCTGGACGACTTTGGAGAGTTTTGTTCCCGAGGGGATTAAGGATCGGCTTTATAAACGCTCTGCTTTGGCGTCGAGCTTTACGGCGGGGCTGGAAATGGCGAAACAGGGGCGGTTGGAGATACGGCAGGATGGATTGTTCCGGCCTGTTTATATGCGCTCTGTTTCCGGTGAGGAGGTGGAGGGATGAGCGGTGAGCATATTCGTATATTAGAGGCCTTGCTTTTTGCTTCTGCTGACCCGCTGAGCATTGCCGAGTTGCACGAACGGATGCCGGAGGGGGCGGATGTCGGGGCAGGCTTGATGGCTTTGCGGGCGCATTATCAAGTGCGCGGTGTTAATTTAGTTGAGGCGGATGGACGCTGGGCGTTTCGTACGGCGGTGGATTTGGCGGATGCGTTGTCGTTGGAGCGACAGGTGCAGAAGAAATTATCGCGGGTGGCGTTGGAGGTTTTGTCGATTATTGCTTATCATCAGCCCGTTACGCGGGCGGAGATCGAGAATATACGCGGCGTGGCGACCAATCGTGGATCGCTGGATGTTCTGGTTGAGGCGGGATGGGTTAAGCCGGGGCGTCGGCGCGAGAGCCTTGGTCGGCCTTTGACCTGGGTGACGACCAGTGACTTTCTGGATCAGTTTTCGTTGGAAAGCGTTATGGATTTGCCTGGGTTGGATGAGCTTAAGGCTTCGGGAATGTTGGATCGTCGTCCGGCGATCGAAGCTATTCCCGCAGGTGCGGTGGGTGGTGATTTTTCCGAGGGTGATCTGTTTGCTGGACAGGAGAGAGCCAACGCGTTAGAAGAGACTGAGGATGAATTAGAGGAGCTTTAGGCTATGGCGCCCGGACCGTTACAGATTTTAATTGTTGTTTTGCTTATTTTGGTCGTGTTTGGCGCCGGTCGTGTGCCGTTTATTGCGGAAAACCTTGCTAAAGGGATTAAGAGCTTCAAGAAGGGGATCAAGGAGGATGACGAGCCTCCGAAGGCCGTTTCTGATGATTCCAAGAAATCATGATTTTGTGAGGCATTATGCTCGATTTTGGCTGGACGGAGATGTTTCTTGTCATGGGCGTGGCGATCTTTTTTATCGGGCCTGAGGAAATTCCGTCTGTTATGCGCAGTGTTGGTCGCCTTTTGCGGCGGGTGCAGTATATGAAATATGCGATCTCGCGTCAGTTTGATGATTTGATCGGGGATGATGTTTCGGGGGCTGTTAATTTCGAGTCTCATTTTGATGATCGGGGGCAGATGCCCGATGGGCATGAAGATTTTGACGAGCAGGCGGGAGATGAGGATCTGGATTTAATTTTACCGCCGGATGAGAGGGATCAGGATGAGCGGTGATGCTATTCAGCCTAAAGCACTGTCCGTGCATTTGATAGAGCTTCGCCAGAGGTTACTTTGGGTGTTGGCCGCTATGGTGTTTGGTACGGCGGTTTGTTTTGTGTTTGTCGAACAAATTTATGGTTTTTTGGTGCAGCCGCTGTCTAATGCTATGGGGGAGGGGGATTCCCAGCGTTTGATTTATACCGGTTTGACCGAGGCTTTCTTTACGTATTTCAAAGTGGCGTTCTTTGCCGGTATTTTCTTGATGTTTCCGGTGCTTTTGCTTCAGGTCTGGAGTTTTATTGCGCCGGGTCTTTATGGTAATGAAAAGCGTGCGTTTTTACCGTTTTTGGTGGCGACGCCGGTTTTGTTTTTTATGGGCGGGATTGTTGTTTATTGCGTTGTTTTGCCGATGGCCTGGCCGTTTTTCTTGAGTTTTCAGACGAGTGAGGCGCAGACGGGGTTGCCGATACAGCTTGAGGCGCGGGTGAGTGAATATCTGGACTTGATTATGACGCTTATCTTTGCGTTTGGCTTGTGCTTTCAGTTACCTGTGCTTTTGACTTTATTGGGTAAGGTGGGGCTTATTACGGCGGAGTGGCTGGCTTCTATGCGTAAATATGCGGTGATTGTGAGTTTTGTGCTGGCTGCGCTTTTGACGCCTCCAGATGTTATTAGTCAAGTTCTTCTTGCTGTGCCATTGTTGGGGTTGTATGAAGTTTCTATTCTGTTAATCCGTTACGTTACGAAAAATTCTGATGCCCCCGATGACAACCTTGAAACAGATTTACCAAGCGCGCCTTGATGGTGGCCTTTTGAAGGCTGATCCTGTGCAGAAGGTGGCTGTGCAGGATTTGGCGCGTTTGCATAGTGATATTGTTGCGGCGAAAGCGGTTAAGAAGCGTAAATGGTTTGCCAGAAAGCCGGTGGTGCCTAAGGGTGTTTATATGTATGGCGGGGTGGGGCGCGGAAAATCTATGCTGATGGATTTGTTCTTTGATGCTCTGCCCGAGGGGGTTACCAAGAAACGCGTGCATTTTCATGCTTTTATGATTGCTGTGCATGATTATGTTCACTCGCGGCGTGAGGGGGGGGGCGTTAGTGAGGGGCTGGATACGGCTTTGCCTTTATTTGCGGCGAGGATGGCCGAACAGGCGCAGGTTTTATGTTTTGATGAGTTTCATGTGACGGATGTCGCGGATGCGATGATATTGGGGCGGTTGTTCCGGTGTTTGTTCGAGCAGGGGGTTATTATAGTCTCTACCAGTAATTGGGAGCCGGACAGGCTTTATGAGGGTGGTTTGCAGAGAGATCGCTTTTTGCCTTTTATTGCGCTTTTGAAGGAGAGGCTGGATATTGTGCATTTGGATAGTCCTGTGGATTACCGGACACAGTTTTTGATGCGTGAGGGGAGCTATTTCTGGCCGCTTGGGGCGGAAACGACGCGGCATGTGAATGGTGTGTTTAACCTGTTGAGTGATAATGCCTTACCGGAGAGTGAAGATATTGAGGTTAAGGGGCGGGTTATTCATGTTGACGCTGTTGCTAAGGGGGTTGCCCGTTTCAGTTTTGCGCAGCTTTGTGAGCAGCCGCATGGGGCTGAAGATTATTTGGAGATTACGCGGCGTTATCATACCGTGTTTCTGGAAGGTGTTCCTAAATTGGGCTATGATCGCCGGAATGAGGCGAAGCGGTTGATGATTCTTATTGATGCGTTGTATGAGGCGGGGACGCGGTTGGTGGTTAGTGCTGATGCGTTGCCGGATAAGTTGTATCAGGGGCATGACCATGCGTTTGAATTTGATCGTACGATTAGCCGTTTGATGGAAATGCAGAGTGCGGATTATATTGCGGAAACTTAATGAATATTTATCATTTTCAGGTAGTCTTTATAGATGGCGAAAATGTTTTCTCATATCTTTAAAAAACGACCTAAAAGTTATGCGGTGCAGCGGGAGGCTTTGAAGTCGGCTGATGTTCAGGAGCGGGTTCGTTTGGCGCAGGCGGGGGATACGCATAAGGAAATTCTTTATTATATGGCGGAAAATGACCCTGACCCGCGAGTTCGTAAGGCGCTGGCCGAGAATGAGGCGATGCCGGTGCAGGCTTCATCTGTTTTGGCGGTGGATAGTGATGTGGATGTACGT
>SPJJ01021588.1_pt1 | contig 10415 bp, 8 predicted proteins | sample 3741741 | NCBI WGS metagenome assembly SPJJ01 (sample SAMN10925908, study PRJNA522277) | cold seep metagenome | isolation source: Elba SIP-enriched marine methane seep metagenome, extraction at timepoint T1 | place: Italy: coast of Elba, Mediterranean Sea | collected 2014-05 | reverse complement strand
CTGATGCAGGAAAAACCTGGTTACCTGCTGTCAGCATTAATCACAATCAGGCTAGCATTAAAAAATCTAAACGGGGCAATGACTTTCAACTTGCCTCATTTAATAATACCTTGATGGCTGTTTGGCGTAGTAAAGGCGGCGAACCCTGGACAGGAAAAATAGCGGCCGCCATTTCCACTGATTTTGGCCAAAACTGGCAAGCAATCAATAGTCCGCTAGGCGATCAATTTGCCAATATTGATCAGGGTTATTTTGACCTGAGCGCAGCCCCGGATGGCCATTTCCATTTTAGCTGGCTGGATGACAGGGAAGAGGCCGGTGATACACAAGGCGTACGTTACGCACGATTCAACCACAATACAAATAGCTGGGATCTACATAAAACTCTGGAAACCACTGCTTGCACTTGCTGCTGGCTAGATATTGAGGCCGATAAAGCAGGCCAAATCAGCCTGTTATACAGAGACGATAACCCCCGAGATATGAAGATCATCAGCTCTTTAGATGGCGGGGTATCCTGGAAAAAAGCCCATACAGCGGGCAAATTTGATTGGCAATTTATTGGCTGCCCACATCAGGGCGGAGGACTGACCAGCACTCGACAAAACAACACAACAGCCTTACACAGCGTAGTCTGGAATGGCAAAAAAGAAGGAAAAGGCATTTATTACAGCCAATCATCTTTATCTGCCGAAGAACCATCCATAATTAAAGCTATTGCCGGCAATCACAGTTCTTCGGCCGATATTGCTGCATTGAACAATCAACATCTGAGAGTTGTTTATACTGCCGGAGATTATGAAAGCAAATCAGTGATGACAAGGTTCTCTCTTGATGGCGGTCTAAGCTGGTCTACAGAACAACGTTTAAGTGCCGAAGGCGCTGAACCCTCTCATCCACGCATCATTGCCAGTAACACCGGATACCATTTTTTCTGGACGGAATGGCAAGACAATGGTGATGCACTGGCAATTTTCTCAGAAATAAAATAAATATTGATCGCATTATGAAAAAACTATTCGCTCTTGCTATTACAGTCGGCATGATATGGAGCCAAGGAGCTGCTGCACATGCCATTATGGTAAAATCCTCCCCCGAAAAAGAATCTAAAATATCTGAAATTCCGAAACGAGTCGATGTTTGGTTTGATGATAATGTCGGTCCTAAATATACCTCTCTAGCCGTGGTCAACAGTAAAGGCGAAAGAGTAGACAATAAAGATGGAGAGCTGGAAATGATGGATAAATCTCATCTTAGCGCCACTTTAAAAGATCTGACACCTGGGCGTTATGGTGTTCGATACCGCGTGCAATCCGCTGATGGTCATATCGTCACCGGTAAATTTTTCTTTGAAATTACACAATAGTTATTTCAGCTTATCATTCATCTCCATTCCATATCAATTAACTGAGGGTGCTGTGAAAAAATCTTTTTTTTATCAACTTTTTTTTATTTTATTATTTTCCATTTTTCACAGCCCGGGCATGGCTCAACAAGGCCAGAACCCGTATGACCCAACCAAGTCACTGGAATGCATGATCACCACCGATTTCTATATCGTGCATCTGACCACTTATCAGGCACCCAAGCCTGGCTCAAAAAAAAGACACACTTTTAAGCCCTTCTGTCAGGAACTCCCCGAACATGGCCCGAGTCATTTAGCGATTGATTTCATCGATCGTGACTTACGACAAATGCCTATCGGTATGGAGGTTTTCGAATTAGTAGAAAACCCGGATGGGGATGAAATGATCGATGGAGCATCAATTGCTAAAGGTTTACCACAAACATACAAAACTGGGGTAGCACAGATTCAGGCGGACTTCCCTAAACCCGGTCATTATGTACTTGTTGCCTCGGTAGGTGATGATATGTTTGCCGATAAAATTCGTATTCCTTTACGTGTCGGCATAGGCTCGGCTTTTCATATTTCCACTCTTTACCCTTATATCTTCTTTATTCTGGCTGTTGGCGGCGCTTACGGTATTTATCGGTTTTTTATCTATCGCTTTAAACACACACAAGAAAACACAAAAGACGCAGAACATATAGACGAAAACCCTGAAGAAAATACCGACGACTGATCATGCTGTTTAAATCCGCCGGGTTGGGCCTATACAACCGCCTATTGGCCATTCTATTTTTTATCTGCACTCTTACTTTATCGAATAGCAGCCTTGCAGACTGGAATTCAGGGGTCACCATTGAGGATCTCTCAACCCGCATCAATGTCGATATTAAAGATGAGGGTGTACATGTTTTAATTGATTTAAAAGCAGCAGCTGTTAAGCAATTAAACAGCCATAACACAGCCCCTCTTGAAACCGATAGTAAAACCAGCAGACTGACAGAATATGCACTGCAGAGTATAAGCATCTCAGATCAATCGCCACTTAAAGCTCAGCTGCAATCATCAACAGCTATTAACGGCCAAGAAAATGATAAGGGGGCCAGTATTGCTGTATTTTTCCCCTTTATTAACGCCAGGCCAGAACAATTAAAACTAATACCTGACTTCAAGCTGATCGCCCAAGCCGGAGAGAAATATATCATCACCGTTTCTCACCAAGGCCTGCCGGTGATCGACCATGGCGTATTGACTTCGACTGAAACTCTGCAACTGGACTGGCAAGACCCCTGGTACAGCCATTTCCTTAACCCTAAATTACAACGCGATCACAGCGACCCGGTGATGGCTTTTATGTATATCGAACCTCAGCAACTGAAAACCGAAGTCGTGGTTCGAATTAAAGAAGTTGCCCTATGGGCAAATCTGCCCTTACGTGATCCAACGATGATTTATGCTGATGAGTTCGACAGCATCAAACAAAAAGTGGCTGATTTTTTACTGGCAAAAAACAGCATCTCAATAGATGGTCGTAAAACACAGCCTCGTCTCGATAAAGTCGATTATATCCGTATGGGTGCCTCTGATATTCAGGCTTATGCCCCACAACAAGCGCAAAAACAAGTCGCCACATTAATTGGAGTGAGCCTCAGCCACACCATCTCAGCAATTCCAGCCAGCATACAATGGCACTGGGAGTTATTTAATGAAAAAATTCAGCGTGTAGCGATACGAGCTTACGATCCGGCTGGATTATTTGACAGTTACGTCACCCCTGATTATGCGGTTTTCGAATGGGAAAACATGCTGGCCGAGCTGGATCTACCGGAGTTAACCCCCCCCAAAAAAACCGTTATGGTCGAGCGTTCTAGCTCACAATCGATGGTAGAAGAATATCTAATACCGGCAGCCATCGCGATAGCCTTATTATTTCTGCTGATTCAAACAATCACCCCTGCAAAATGTCGTAAATACGCCCATGGTACTTTGTTATTATTACTTTGCGGCAGCGCTTTCGGCTTGTTTAAAGCAGGAGCTTTACCTGTACAAGCTGCCGGATTAAATAATCAACAAGCCAAAACCGTCTTAAAACAACTATTATGGAATGTTTATCAGGCTTTTGAAGCCAGCGAAGAACAGTCTACTTATGACCAATTGGCCTATAGTGTCAGCGGTCAATTAATTGAAACCTTATACTTACAACATCGAAAAGCATTTCTAATACAAGATGGCGCCTGGTCCAAAACTAGCGACATTGCCATTCAAAGCATTGACAATATTTCGACTGATTCTGCAGGAAACCAGATATTGGACTGTAGCTGGCTGGTCAGCGGTGATGTGATTCACTGGGGACACCAACACCGCAGAGAGAACCTCTATCGTGCCAATATTACGCTTGCAGCCATCGACAATCATTGGAAAGTGATCGAATTGGAATCCATAGGCCAGGAACGGCTGGATTAAGCTTTTAATAAACTTATGCGCATCCTGATTATTGAAGATGAACCTAAAACCACCGAGTTTCTAGCCAAGGGACTAAAAGAAAGTGGCTTCAGCGTGGATACGGCTGATAATGGCCTGGATGGCCTGAGTGCATTAGAAGAAAATAATTACGACCTGGCCATTTTGGATGTTATGTTGCCGAAGCTTGATGGCTGGTCGGTTTTATCGGTATTAAGAAGCAAAGATATTCAAACCCGTGTACTGCTTCTGACTGCTCGTGATTCGGTGGAAGATCGGGTTAAAGGACTTGAGCTCGGTGCAGACGACTATCTGGTCAAACCGTTTGCTTTTTCCGAACTACTGGCTCGCAGCCGCACCTTATTACGTCGAGGCACAGCCTCCGAAATCCAGACTATCCGCTGTGCCGATCTGGAAATTGACGCCATTAAACACCGTGTCACCCGTAACCATCAACGTATAGAGCTGACCCCAAAAGAATTTCAATTATTGCTGCTGCTGGCTCGTAGCCCCGGTGAAGTGTTTTCCCGCACAGTCATTGCCGAGCAAGTCTGGGATATGAATTTCGATAGTGACACCAATGTTGTGGATGTAGCCATCAGGCGTTTGCGGACCAAAATTGATGATCCGTTTGACAATAAACTGATACACACCATACGCGGTGTTGGTTATGCCTTTGAACAAAGAAACTAAGCCGAGGGGCCAACAATCTCTGGCCAGAAAACTTGCACTGCTTTATGCCTGCACCACTTTCAGCGTACTATTGATTGCGTCCAGCCTATTGTACTGGACCATATTGGATCACCTGCAAAAAGAACACCAAAGTCTACTGGCAGCTAAAATAACAGAATTGCGGCAATATTTTAAAAGCACCTCAGTACTGGACAAAAACCTCTACGATTTAATTGATGCCGAACACCATCATGCGGGTGCTTCGCACTCATCGGCCATCCACCCTGGCATTCCTCACCATGTATTTATCAGAATTTATGATGAACAGGGAAATCTGTTAATCGAATCCAATATCACCCAGCCTATCCCTAAGGGCTTGCAATATCCTGTTGTTGAAAAACAGTCCGCCATCGCCATTATTAAGAGCCGGGCTGCAGATGGTGAACAATATCTATTAGGCAGTGCCTGGGCTTCCACGGTAAATGAAGGTGAAAGCAGAAAGCTATTAATCCAGGGCTTATTAAAACTGGCTCCTGATGAAGTCTTATTAAACGATTATCAACGCGCATTAATCCTGGTTTTAATATTTGGCGTGCTGGCCTCAGCCTTCACCGGCTTCTGGGTGACCCGCAGAGGCTTACGTCCATTAAGACAAATCACTGCCACCATCCAGAATATCAATGTACAACAGTTAAACGCACCGCTTAAATCAGCCCCCTGCCCCCAGGAAATTGCCTTGCTGGCCAATGCTTTTAATCAAATGCTAAATCGGCTGGATCAATCTTTTTTACGCCTTTCTCAATTTTCTGCTGACCTAGCCCATGAATTGCGCACCCCAGTGAATAACCTAATGGGCGCTTCAGAAGTTGCTTTATCCCGTGAACGATCGCCAGAAGAATATCAAGAAATTCTCGCCTCCAGCATGGAAGAATGCGCCCGTATCGCCCGCATGATAGATGAATTATTATTTTTAGCTCGCGCCGAAGATCCAAAAACAGAAATTAACAGTAGTTTTTTTGCTGTTGAAGATGAGTTTCAGCGCATAATAGACTTTTATGAAAGCCTGGCGGCCGAACAGCAAGTCGAAATAATTTTCAGGTCTACTCAATTAACACTGTTTGCTGATCCTAATCTGTTCCGCCGGGTATTAAGTAATTTAGTTTCCAATGCACTAAGATACACCCCGGCACAAGGTAAAATTGAGCTTAAAGCCCATCATACAGATGAAGAGATTATCATTACTGTTAGCGATAATGGCTCAGGCATTCCTGAAGCTATGCTGGAACATATTTTTGATCGCTTTTTTCAGGCAGATCAATCCCGCCACCATCAAAAACAAGGCTCAGGACTCGGGCTTGCAATCGTTAAATCGATTATGGAATTACATGGTGGAAAAATATCTATCAACAGTCCTGATCAACTAGGTACTCAGGTGGAATTGTTGTTTCCTAGAATAGGGACGTAGCATGCTACGTCTCTACATTATTATTGGATAAAATGACAAAAATGTAATCTTTATGTCATCTTCCTGTTGTCCTTGATTTATTACACTTGCTAATAAATTATCGGTACAGGTTTTAGTTTATGAAATTACATCCATTTCGCTTCACAGCTTATTCTTTAGCTGGCTTTTTCTACGCATTCAATCTATCCGCTCATCCACAAGATGAAAGTACTGCTGTTTCCGAACTGGGTACGATGGAAGTAACGGGGCGCGCGTCCGATCTTTTAGGTCGCACCGATTCCGCTTCTGCTGGTGTGGTTGGCCAGCCTGAATTTGAATTTCGCCCACTTTCCCGCCCCGGTGAACTGGTTGAAGTCGTACCCGGTATGATGGCAACACAACATAGTGGTAGCGGAAAAGCCAATCAGTTTTTTTTACGCGGTTTTAACCTTGATCATGGTACTGACTTTTCCGGCATGACAGATGGGGTACCTTTAAACCTGCCCTCTCACGGTCATGGCCAGGGTTATCTTGATTTAAACAGCATTATCCCTGAACTGGTCGATATCGTAGAGTTTGGTAAAGGACCTTATCATGCAGAAATGGGAGACTTTTCATCTGCCGGTTATGTGCGCTTTCACACCAAACATAAAATGGATAAAGCCTTGCTTAAGTTTGGCTATGGTGAAGACGAATATTATCGTGGGGTATTAGCTAATTCCCATCAAATTGCCGATGGCGACCTGCTATATGGCGCCGAAGTTAATTTTTATGAAGGCCCCTGGGACAGAGAAGAAAGCCTGAATAAATTTAATGGTCTGTTACGCTACACAGTCGATGAGGGCTATACCGGCTACGCTTTGATAGCAACGGCTTATAAGAGCAACTGGGACTCTACAGAACAAATTCCACAACGCGCGGTCGCTTCAGGCGATTATTCCAGACTGGGCACAATCGACCCATCCGCCGGTGGTGATATGGAACGTTATAGTTTTAGCAGTAACTGGTGGCGTCAGTCCGAATATGGTGAAACAGAGCTTTCTGCCTATGCGGTCTATTCGGATTTTAATCTCTATTCAAATTTCACCTACTTTCTTGATGATACGACCAATGGTGACCAGATCACTCAACGAGACCGTCGCTATATTTTTGGTGGTGAAGGCAAACATACTAAATATGATGACTGGTTTGGCTTTGATGTCAAAAACATTGTAGGGCTACAAGTCAGACATGATTATATTCCCAATGTAGCGCTGTATAAGAGTAGAGCTAGAGAGATTATCAGCACCGTTACAGAACATGAAGTCAGCCAGACCAGTATTGGAATCTATCTGGAAAATGAAATTCAATGGGCCGAGAAATTTAAATCTATCCTAGGTCTACGTGGTGACTTTTATGAATACGATGTAACCAGTAATAATATTCCTGCCAATTCTGGTCAGACCGATGATGCCCAGTTCAGTCCCAAGCTGAGCCTGGTAGCGGGTCCCTGGTTAGACACCGAATATTATTTAAATATGGGCTATGGTTTCCATTCCAATGATGCAAGAGGCTCAACGGATCAAAACGATCCTGCTGACCCCATCGCACGAACCCGCGGTGCAGAAATTGGTATGCGTAATCAATATATCCCTGGTCTGGTTTCGACGGTTTCACTATGGTGGCTGGAATTGGATTCTGAACTGGTTTTTGTTGGTGATGCGGGCGGCACAGAAGCCTCAGGAAAAAGTCAGCGCTACGGAATTGAAATTGCCAATTACTACAAACCTTTAGACTGGTTAACACTGGACTTTGATGTTGCCCTGTCTCAATCTGAATTTACTAATGTTGCCGCCAGTGCCAAAGAAGTTCCAAACTCGGTAGGCAGAACTATTTCTGGAGGAGCTACGATTGATTTACCCAATGGACTGTTCGGCAGCCTGCGAGTCCGACATTTTGATGATGTACCACTGACCGAAGATGGTTCTGTATTTGCTGACTCCACCACGATCGTGAATTTAGGAACGGGGTATCGTTATAAAGATTATCGCGTAGAACTCAACGTTCTGAATCTGCTGGATTCTAAAGATGATGATATATCATATTATTATGAATCACGTCTCACCCCTACAAGTGCGGCAGTTAATGACACCATAACTCACCCAGTTGAACCTAGAACGGTTAGGGTTCAATTCAGTGTAAACTTTTAAGCTTATATCTGGCCCTCTCTATACAGAGAGGGCCAGATAACTATTTCTTTTCTACCGTTAAAATCGTTAATCGTCCCGCCTCTAAGTGATCTGAAAAATCCAGAGAAACATAATTACTTCCTACCCAGCGATTAAAAACCTGTTGCGCATTGGTATCACCACCGGTAATTTCTAATAGCGCAGCGCCATTTGAGCTAATCTCTTTAATTTTTACAATAACCGTATATTTCTTATCAAAAAACTGGCCGCGTTTAGAAGCTTTATAGTAGATTTCCAGCGTATCACCTAAATTGAATGTTTCTTCACTGGCGAAAAATTCTGACTGCTTCTTAACCTTTCCTACATGATGCGTTACCGTCTCATAAGGCACCAGAAACATACCATCCCATGCAAATGGAGTACAATGAACGGGCCTGGAATCCTTATAAAAATGCACCACAAACTTCTCTTTATAAAGCCTTTTTATCTTGCCCTTGGCAAAAAAGCCATGGCAATTGGCCAATACATTTGAACCCACAGGAAAATGTTCTGCCCGCACTGTGAGCGAAAAAAAACAAAAAACAAACCCCAGAACGATTAGCTTTCCTCTTTCCATAGCCTCCTCCTCAATGTGATTATTATGTATTTTTATTATGCAGGGATAGACAAGTAATGTAAGAGCAGTCGTCATAAACTGCTCGAAACATACATATTTTTGTCATATCCACAGAAATTGTCACAGCCTAAGAGTAACAGGGAAAAGCTTGCTCTCGCAAGCAATTAGTCATCCAACAATCACGAATAACTAATTGAAGAAGAATGGTAAAACACCGATTTACGGGTTCTATTCAAGCAGATAAACCGGCAGCTTTTAGATGCTTACCGGTTTACTATATGTCGGGCTTACTGAGCTATAATTGAATTTAATCTGGCAATATTCTCTTGCATAATAGTCAAGAAATCGCCTTTTTCAGGCGCATTGCCAACAGGGCTGAAAACAATACTCTTAACACCCTGTTTTTCTAGCTCTGCAAGAGTATCCGCTGCCGGCTCTCCTTCCCAAAGCATCCACTTTGCCGGATGTTGTTCCAGTAGAGTCTTTAAACCCTGCCATTGCTCTGCACTCGGGGCTTCTTCAGGCTCCCAATGTACACTTTGCAAATTAAGTTGATACCGCTTGGTTAAATATTGATAAACCGGATGAGAACCAATTAATGGTTGACCCTGTAATTTTTCCGCTACTTTTGTCAATTCAGCATCCATTGCCTGCAAGCTTTCTTGCAGAGGAATGTAATTTTTTACAAATTCAGCATTCAAATTTGGTTTTTTCCTACCTAACGCTTTGAAGACAGCTTTCGCTTGTTTTTCAGCCAGAGACAGGTCTAACCAGGTGGTAAAAGCAATCCCCGTATGAGAGTGTTTACCGCCAGCGCCGTGATTATGAGTAACTCCTTCAGTCAATGGGATATAAGCATCTCGAAATTCTGACGAGGTATTGACCAGTTTAAACAAAGGCAATGAAACAGTCGGCAACCATTTCGCATAATTCGCACCGTTTAATAATATTATATCGGCCTTCTGTAAACCGGTAATATCTTCAGCCTGCGGCGCCCAAAATGCTGGATCGATATCTGCTGGCATAGGCAATGTCACCTGTGCATGCTGACCTGCAATCGTTTGGGCAAAATATTTCAATGGATAATTTACCGTATAGATATTTAACTCGGGTTCTGCCTTTACTGAACTAAAAGCCAGACACAAGCCTGAAAATAACATCAACTTGCTAAACATATTTTTTTTTCTATTCATGTTTTTATCTTACATAAGGAAAAGTTTATGGACAATTTCAGCCTGGAAGTACTGCAATACAAATAATGCAGAAAAACACAATGCGGCACTGAAAACAATGATTATCGATATTTCGGCCAGTATTAACTGTACAACTGTACCTCGACTGCAACCAAGATGCTGAATAGTGGTAATTTCTTTTTGGCGTAAACGTAGAGACAAACTAAAAATCAAAAAAATGGCCAAAATCATCGCTACGGCAACAATCAACACTACAGCATCGATAAATTCTTTAATTTGAAAAATATTAGCCAAAAGATCTTCTATTACTTTTTTTGGTCTAACTATTTGCTGATTTTGCTGCTCTGATAAATAACGTCCACGCAAAATAGTCGCCGATTTTTCATCCTGAGGAACGGCAATTATCGCGGTTAATGGATAAATTGTCGAATCACCATGAAAATGAAAAGAGGCCAGGTTATCGGTATTTATTTCAGTATATTGTTTTAACTTTGCCGATGCAGTCACCAGTTTT
>SPJJ01060151.1_pt1 | contig 10424 bp, 7 predicted proteins | sample 3741741 | NCBI WGS metagenome assembly SPJJ01 (sample SAMN10925908, study PRJNA522277) | cold seep metagenome | isolation source: Elba SIP-enriched marine methane seep metagenome, extraction at timepoint T1 | place: Italy: coast of Elba, Mediterranean Sea | collected 2014-05 | reverse complement strand
TGCAACTGTTGGATACCGACTCTGGCCGAATGGTGGGTGAGCAAGTGGGCGACGTCGGCAGCGGCACAAAAAAAATGGCGAGGCTCTTCGAAAAGGCGGACGCGCTGCTCGACGCCGCCGGCTTTGTAAAGAGCGGCCGCGTCGTCATCGAGGTGGAGCCGAAGCGCGCGCAACTGAGGTTGACCCAGGGCATGGAGCCCGACCTCGGCACGGCCAACGTCTTCACGCTGGCCCCCGGCCGCTACACCGCGGAGGGCCTGCTCGAGGGCCATCATCGCGCCACCGTAGACTTCGAAGTGCAAAGTGGGGCCTCCACGACCCTTCAGCTGGAACTGAAGGAGGACAGCTCGGTCTTGAGCTCTCCGTGGCTGTGGATCGCGGTGGGTGCGGTCGTCGTGGGCGGCAGCGCGGCCGCGATCGCGGTCAGCCAGAACCCGGCCCCCTGCGTCTGCACCACCCTCAATGGTGTGGGCTGCGCCTGCCGCTGAGCGAAGCTGCGATCGATCCGCAAAGATCCACTTGGAAGGTGGGTATTCATCCGCATCAGTGAACTCCCCGACAAGGCCGCCGACCTACATCTCCAAGGCTGAGCCTGGGTCCCTCTATGAACTCCACCGAACCCTCCCCGTCGCCATACATCTCAAAGGCCCGCGCCCTGGTGCTGCTTTGGGTGGCCTGCGCCGGGGTGGCCAGCGCCATCACGGTGGTGAGCAATGAGGGCCTGAGTTGGACCAGCGTCTTGCCGGGATTCCTGATGATGGCGGCCGTGTCCTTGGTCGTGGTCATGCCCCTGCTGAGCGCTTGGATGCGCGCCGCAAGCGCACCTGCGGAGCAAGCGGCCGAAATCATGCAGCAGGTGCTGCAGGGGCAAGGCTCCCTGCAGTTGCGCATGAGCGACGAGCACGAAGACTCGCCGCTGGGGGCCGCCTTTAACCCCTTCATGGATACGATGTGCGACATCATCGGCCGGGCGCTGACGGCCTGCGAGCGGCTCGGGGCCTCCGCGGAATCTCTGGTCTGCAACTCTGAGCAGATGGCGGCCTCCGCGCAGTCCATGAAACAACGCTCCAAATCCAGCAGCGACTCCATGAGCGAAGTGCGCGAGCAGGTCACAGACCTCGCCAACGTAGCGCGCAAGGCCTCCGGAGAGGTCGGACAGGTGGCAGCCACCACCCAGCAGCTGTCCGCCAACGCCGAGAACATCGTCATCAGCACCGAAGACGCCTCGGCCCGAATCAATGCCCTCGCCACATCCATGGGGGACCTGTCTCAGTCCTTTGAAGCCGTCGCGCGAGCCTGCGCCGAGTCCGCTCAGGCCAGCACCACCAGCAGCGAGCGGGTCGAGCAGGCCACGAGCAAGATGGAGCAGCTGCAGCGGGCCGGTCACAAGATCGGCCGCATCGTGGACCTCATCAACGATGTCGCGGACCAGACCAACCTGTTGGCCCTCAACGCCACCATCGAAGCCGCCAGCGCGGGCGACGCGGGCCGTGGATTTGCGGTGGTCGCCAATGAGGTCAAGGAGCTGGCCAAACAGACCGCCAAGGCCACCGATGAGATCGCCAACGAGGTGCGTCAGATTCAGGACGCCACCCGCGACGTCAGCGCCATGATGGAAGATGTGGGCACCTTCGCGCAGGAGGTTCAGCGGCTCAATAGCTCCATCAGTGAGAGCGTCGAGCAGCAGACCCAGACCCTGTCGGGCTTGTCCGAGAACATCACCGCGGGCGCCTCTGCGGTGAGCGAGGTCAGCCGACACATCACGGAGATCTCAGGAGGGGTGGGCAGCCTGGCCATTAGCTCCACTGAGCTCGCCGCCGGCGCAGGCCATATGGCCGAAGTGGCCTCCGGCATGTCCTCGCATACCGTCAATGCGGCCAATGACTTGGGCGAGCTGCTCAGCGAGAGCACAGAGACCTCTCAGGCCATCACTAGCCTCAGCTCCATTGTTGATGACCTCAAGTCCAATGCGGACGGCCTCGGCACAGCTGTGCGCCGCTTCCAAGCATAGGCCTTTGTCGCTACGCATCAGCGCAGAGCGCGCAACCTAGCTTTCAGCTCTCGAACGGCCTGCTCCTTGCGGGGCGGGTCTTTAGATCGGCGCCACAGCGCGATGTCGACAAGGATCTTGGTCGCGGCGGCTTTGCGCTGTCCATCTTGGGCCGACTGACGCAACCGAGTGGCCTGGGCCTCCAGCTGATCCAGCCTCGCGTCCAATGACAGGGCCGGCTTTGGCGCCGGCGCCGGCGCGCTCGCCTTGGCGATGGGCGGCGGGGCTTGGGGGGCCGCGCGACGCGGCTTGCGAGCCTTCGTCCGGACCTTGGCTGGCAGCTGTTCTGCAACCTTGGCTGCGGGTCGACTGGTCACGGTGGGCGCGCTGGGCGCCGCGGGCGCGGGGGCCGTTGGCAATACAGCCTGCGTAGGGGCTGGCGCAGCCGGCTGCGGCCGCATCACCGCAAGCACGACCACGACAGCGATCGCGCCGCCGATCACGCCGGCGGCCAAGACAGCCCCGACCAAGGTCCCCATACCCACACTCTTGGGCGTGGGCGGCGTCGGCTGCGGAGTTGTGGGGGCAGGCGCCGTGTGCATCTCATTGGGCGCCGCAGAATATGAGACGGGGCGACTCACGTGCATGGTGCGCACCAGGATCTCCTCCTGGGGCACGACGCCATCGCGCATGACGAAGACCTGGGTCGGCCGACTCTCAAAGTCCTCTGGGTTGGGCAGAGCCATCAGCCGCGCAAGCTTGGCCTGCCGCTCTGCACGCTGGTCGCCAAAGATCTCGTCTAGCAGGGCCACCATGGTCCCGCTGGTCCGGGAGGGCGGCACCACGGCACGCAACGCATCCAAAAATGCAGCCGCGCTTGCATAACGATGCTCGGGGTTCACGTGCAGGGCACGAGCGAGCACGTGGTCGATGGCCTTGGGCACATCGGAGCGAAACTGGGAGGGCGGGTAGAAAGTGGGCTGAGTGCAGTAGTGCACCATCTCGGGCACGGAGGCCTTTGGGATGTAGTTGCGCAGGGCCAGCATCTCAAAAGCGACGACCCCCATCGCGTAGACGTCGGCCCGCGCGTCCACCCGCTGACCTCGGGCCTGCTCGGGGGCCATATAGCCCACCGATCCCATGATCGCGCCGGTGCGTGTGCGCCACTCCTGTGCATTGGACTTGCCCAGACCGAGGTCGATGAGGCGCATCGAGCCCTGCTCGTCCACCATGAGGTTCTTGGGCGACAGATCACGGTGCACCACATCGAGGGCGCGGCCGGTGGACTGGTCCTTGGCGGTATGAAGCGCGTGCAGGCCCTGAAGACCACCCGCCAACAGGTCGATCACCGATGCCACAGACGCGTGCCGGCCGGATTGCATGATGGCGTCGAGCACGTTCGAAAGCGGCCAACCGGGCACATACTCCAGCGCAATGTAGAGGCTGTCGCCGACCGAGCCGGCGTCATAGGCCCGGGCCACGTGGGGGTTGTCGACACAGACCGCCACCGCCGCCTCGTGTTTGAAGCGCGCCACGAAGGTCTGGCTGCTGGTCAGCTCGCCGTGCAGCCGCTTCACCACGATGGGGGAAGGCAGGCCACGTCCGCTCTCCGTGGGCCGCGCCAGGAAGACGTCGCCCATCGCGCCGCGCCCGAGCGCCTCGAGCAGCAGATACCCCCCAAAGACTCGAGGCTCGTCCAGCTCGGGTTGGGACACGCCCGGAGCATACCAGCATGCATGCGCTCGCGCGCCTCACTTACATCTCTGCGGCGAGCCGGAGCATCGGGGAAAGGCCTAGGGCCGATACCACGTGAGCGCGATCACATAGTGCCGAAGTGGTTTGGCGTGGAGTAGACGCAAGTGGTCCTGTTTGCTTGACGATTCGCTCTTTGGGAGCGATAGACGGGCGTTCAGACCCTTGGGCTAAAGCCATGGCGAACTCGCACTTACACCGACAGAAGGTTGCCCTCATCCTGATCGACGTCCTGGCGTTTGTCTTCTCATTCGTGGCCGCCATGCATTTTCGGTTTGCGGACCCCTTTGAGCTGTTCACCTTTGGCGTGCCGCCCTGGCAGCCCATGCTGCACAGCCTGCCCATCATGCTCGGTGTTTGGCTCACTGCGTCGTGGCTGGCCGGACTGTACGACCGCCACAAGCTCTTCTTCGAGTTCGCGCGCCTCGTGCAGGCCCTCATCCTGATGGCCGGCATCCTGCTGTCTGTGACCTTCTTTTACCGCGGCTTTTCCTACTCCCGCGGTTTCGCGATGTTCTTCGTGCCGATGGTGCTCGTGCTCACCTTTGGCGGCCGCATCGTCTACCGCATCATTCGCGCTCGACTGGACCACCTCGGGCGGGAAGAAAAGCGGGTGCTCATCGTCGGCATGTCGCCAGCGGCCTTGCACTTTGCCAACAGCGCTCGCGACCCCAGCTTCCCGCTGCGCATCGTGGGCGCGCTCGACGATAGCTTCGACATCGGCGAGGAGCTGGTGCCCGGCATCAAGGTGCTGGGGCGCACGGCGATGCTCACGGAGACCGCCAAGCAGCATAAGGTGCGCGGCGTCGTGATCACCGACCCCAAGATGGACGACGCGGAGCAGCTGCGCCTGCTCGACGTCTGCCTCGGCGCCAACCTTGAGTGGCAAGTTGTGCCCTCCGCTTATGAGTTGATGCTGGAGCGCGTCCAGGTGGACTCCGTCGCCGGCATCCCTTTGCTGGGCATTCGCCGCTGCAACATTCGCGGGGCCAACCGGCTGGGCAAGCGGGCCTTCGACGTCACCGTAGCCGCTTTGGCCCTGATCTTAGTCTCCCCGCTGTTGGCGCTGGTGGCCCTGGCCATCAAGCTCAGCTCCAAGGGCCCCGTCTTCTTTAGCCAGGAGCGCATCGGGGAGTACGGAGATAGTTTCAAGTTCTTCAAGTTCCGCTCGATGCACGTCAATAACGACGACAGCATCCACCGGGACTACGTCAAAAAGCTCATCAACGACGGTGAGGCGGCGGCCGAAGAGGGCGAAGACAAGGTCTACAAGATCAAGCGGGACCCACGCCTGATTCCCATCGGGGCCTTCATTCGCCGCTACTCCATCGATGAGCTGCCCCAGCTGTTCAACGTGCTGCGGGGCGACATGTCCCTCATCGGGCCCCGTCCGCCCATCCCGTATGAGGTGGATGAGTACCGCGAGTGGCACAAGCGCCGCTTCGAGGGTCCTCCGGGCATTACGGGCCTTTGGCAGGTCTCGGGCCGAAACCGCCTCACCTTCGACGAGATGGTGAAGTTGGACATCGAGTACCTCGAGAACTGGTCCTTCAGCCGGGACCTCAAGATCTTGTGGCGCACCATGGGCGTCGTGCTCTTCGACCGCGCCTACTAGAGATGAGGGCAGCTCGCCCGGCTGGCGGCTGGGCGGTCAACCTCCCTTGACAGAGGCGAACCTGGAGAATCCCCGCGCTTGTGCGCGAAAAACCGTTGACCGGTCCAGGGCCTGAGCCGATAGAGGTCAGGTGTCGGATCCGCGCCTCATGGGCCATCCGGGCGAAGCGCCCGCGGCCGCACGTTATCGCCAGATGCGGTTCATTCGCCGCTTTGAGCAGCGCCTGCTGGAGCTCTTCGAGGAGGGCATCCTCAACGGCACCACCCACTGCTGCATCGGCCAGGAGGCCAACGCGGTCGGCATCATCGAGCAGCTCGGCCCGGACGACCACATCTTCTCCAACCACCGCTGCCACGGTCACTACTTGGCCAAGACGGGCGATGCGCTGGGCCTACTGACCGAGATCATGGGCAAAGAGGCTGGGCTGTGCCGAGGCATTGGCGGCAGCCAACACATCGCGGCCGAGGGCTTCAAGTCCAACGGCGTGCAGGGCGGCATTGTGCCCGCCGCGGCAGGCATCGCGATGTCCAAGCAGCTGAACAAGGCGCCCGGCATCTCGGTGGTCTTCATTGGCGATGGCACCCTCGGCGAGGGCGCGGTCTACGAGTCCCTCAACATGGCCTCGCTGTGGAAGCTGCCCCTGTGGGTCATCGTGGAAGATAACGCCTGGTCTCAAAGCACGCCGGGCCATGCCAACCTGGCGGGCAGCATGCGGGCCCGCTTCGAGGCCTTCAACGTGCCGGTCACTGAGCTGGATACTACGGACGTCGACCTCATCTCAGAGGCTGCGCAGTCTGACTTGCAACGGCTGCGTAGCGAGGGCGGGCCGCGCGCCCTCATCCTGCACACCTACCGGCTGTGCCACCACTCCAAAAATGATGACCAACGCCCCAAGGCGGAGGTCGACGCGCGCTGGGCTATCGAACCGCTCACCGTGCATGGCCCTCGGGTGCAGGCTGAGGCGCTGGCCGCCATCGATGCCGAAGTAGAGGCCGCGCTCGCCGAGGTCATTGCCGAGGCAAGGGAGCTTGCATGACCTTCGTTAAGGCCCTCAATCAAGCCCTACATCGCTGCCTCAGCGAGGACGAGCGGGTGGTTCTGCTTGGCGAAGACCTCGTAGACCCCTATGGCGGGGCCTTCAAGGCCACCCGCGGCCTCAGCACCGCCTTCCCACAGCGCGTGCGCAGCACCCCGATCAGCGAGGGCGCCATCGCCGGCTTCGCGGCGGGGCTGGCCTTGGCGGGGCATCGGCCCATCGCTGAGATCATGTTCGCGGACTTCTTGACCCTGGCCTTCGATCAGGTCGTCAACCACATCACCAAGTACGAGGCGATGTATGCCGGCAAGGCCACCTGCCCCGTCATCATCCGCACCCCCTCCGGCGGGCACCGGGGCTACGGACCGACGCACAGCCAGAGCCTCGAAAAGCACTTCCTCGGGGTGCCCCACCTGCGCGTATTGGCCGCCTCCCTGCATCACGACCCGCAGGTCATCTTGCATCACCTGTTGGCCCAAGATACGCCGGCTCTGCTCATCGAGCACAAGCTGCTGTACCCCAAGCACATGCAATTGCCCCAAGATGGGCAGGTCGGGGACTTCATCGCGCATGAAGAGGCTAGCGAGGGGCGCCTGCCCACCGTGCGATTGTCCTTGGTGCCGCGCGAGGATTGCCAGCTGACCGTGGTGGCCTATGGCTACCAGGCCTTCATCGCCCAGCAGGTCATCGAGCGCCTGGCCATGGAGGAGGAGATCTTCTGCGAGCTGCTGGTGCCGGCGGAGATCGCAGACCTCGACTGGGCGCCCATCGAGGCCTCAACCCGCCAAACCGGCGCCCTGCTCACTGTCGAGGAGGGCGTGCAGGGCTGGTCCTGGGGCACCGAGATCGCCGCGGAGCTGTCTCAGCGCTGTTTTGGGCAGATGCGCCAACCCGTGCAGGTGCTGGCCAGCCAGCCCACCGTCATCCCCGGGGCCCGCGACAAAGAAGAGTCCATGCTCACCGGAGCGGCCCAGATTGAGGCCGCGATCAGAAAAGCCACGTCATGATTGAAGTGCTCGTACCCACCACAGACGTCAACTCCGAGACCGCCACGGTCGTAGAGTGGAAGTGCCAAGACGAAGGCCAGGTTGCAGCCTCCGATGTCTTGGTCGAGTTGGAGACCTCCAAGGCGGTCATCGAGGTGCCTAGCCCCGCGGCTGGGTACATTCTGCACGCTCTGCCCGAGGGCGAGGAGCTGTCCTTGGACCGCCCCGTGGCCTGGCTCTTCGACAGCATGCAAGCGCTACAGGCCTTCCGCGCCCAGCGCGCAGCGCAGGCCCAGGACAAAGCCCAGGCCGCCCAGGCGGGCGCAGACATTCGCGCCACCGCCAAGGCCAAGGCGCTCGCCGCAGAGCTCAACATCGACCTAAAGAGCCTCGACACGGGCGCTCTGATTACCGTCAAGACGGTGCAAGCCGCCGCTGAGGCCAAGGCCCCCGTAGACTATAGCCAGCTGCCCCAGCCCCTAAAAGGCAAGCCAAGTTGCGAGCGTGTCGTGATCATTGGCGGCGGCCGCGGCGCGACCCAGGTGATCGACATCTTTGAGACCGGTGAGGGCCAAAGTGCCGTCGCTATCCTCGATGATGGCCGCGACAAGTGGGGCGAGCTCATTTACGACGTGCCCGTGGTCGGCGGCACGGACCGTCTGGTGGCCCTGTTCGAGGCGAAGGCCTTCGACAGCGCCATCGTCGCCATCAGCACCTCGATCCCCGCCCGCGTGAAGTTCCGCGAGCTGTGTGAGGCCCACGGCATCCCGATGGCCAACGCCATCGATAAGACCAGCAAGGTGGCGACCCACGTGCAGATGGGCACCGGCAATGTGATCTGCGCCTTTTGCCAGATCGGGACCAGCACGGTGGTCGGCAACAATAACTTCCTGTCGGCCTATAACTCCTTCGATCACCACAATGAGCTGGGCAATGACATCTCCACCGGCCCGGGGGTGGCCACCTCCTCCCGCGTGAAGCTGGCCGACCGCTGCCGCCTCGGCACGGGCATCTTCCTGCAGCCGGGTGTGGAGCTGGGCGAAGGCGTCCAGGTGGCCTCAGGATCGGTGCTCGTCAAAAGCGTGCCCGCAAACCACGCGGTGAAGACCAAGGTGGTCACAACCCAGGTCATCCCGCTTCGACGTTGAGGCCAACAGGCGGCGGATTCGCCGCCCTTGGGCCCCAACCCCCTCCTGGCTTCGTCTGCGCTCGGTCTGGCGGGCGCGGGCGCCCATCCCTTCGTCGCATTGACCCGGAGCATTCCGTCGCTCAAGTTTGGGTTACGCATGCGGTACCCAAGCCTGAGTCTCGTGACGCTGCTGACGCTGACGGCCTGCTCCGGCGGATCTGAGCCGGGCTCGCCCTTTATCACTCCGGACGCCCGTGTCTTCGCGGACGCCACCCTGCTTCCCTTGGATGCGGGCAGCCTGGACAGCGGCGACGACCCGGTGGACGCTGGACCGGCGGATAGCGGCATGGCTGCAGATTCGGGCCCCTCTGACGCGGGCGCCACCGAGGACTCAGGCCTGCCTGTAGACGCAGGACAGATTGCAGACTCCGGTACCGTGCCCCCGCCCTGCGCGTTGGACCTAGGGCTCAGTGACCGAGGCCTCTTTGACGCCCTATTGCTCTGCCTCAACGACAGCGCCAGCACCGGCCCCGAGCAGGTGCTCGCACGCGATAGCTTCGTGCAGACCGTGCTGAGCCGAGGCGGCTTTCCGATCGTGCAAGGCGGTGAGGTGACCTTCTTCTATGTGCGCGATCCAGCCTTCGACGCCGAAGATGATAAAAATACGGCCGAGGACTACGCAGCCGAAACACGGCGCACTCCGATTCGGGTGGCGGGCGCCTTCAACGCCTGGGACCCTGACGCCGGCCTGGTGATGAGCCCCGCGCCGCAGGATGTCTTTCATCTCACGACGGCCCTCGACGTCGCGGGTAGCGACCGCTGGGGTTATAAGCTGGTCGCCAAGGACGACGGCGACGCTGATACTTGGTTCTCGGACCCGCTGAGCAAGCGCTTCGACTATGACGGCAACGGCCGCATCAGCATCGTGCGCGGTGGCGTGTCTCAGGGGCATCTGGAGCTGCTGCGAGAGGTACAGGCCACTCAGCTCGCCAACCAACGAGACGTCTACCTTTACTTGCCTCCCGGCTATGAGACCTCCACCTCCACCTATGCGGTCCTGTACATGCACAACGGCAATAACCTCTTTTCAGAGGCACAGCCCAACTCAGCGCCCGCGAGCTGGCAAGCGGACCAGGTATTTGAAAGCGAGCTCAACGCCGGGGCGATCGCGCCCTTCATCATCGCGGGTGTGCCGAATAACGCCGACCGCCGCGATGAGTATACCCACGTGCCGGATGATACGAGCAGCGGCATGGCGGGCGGCGCGGGTGATGCCTACGCGGACTTCATCGTCAATGACCTCAAGCCGCTCATCGACGCCCGCTACCGCAGCGACCCCCGTCGGCAGGCCACAGGGGTCATGGGCTCCAGCCTCGGCGGCTTGATCTCCTTCTATATCGGACTGCTGCACCCCAATACTTTCCGCTTTGTGGGCGGCATGTCCTCCACCTTTGACTGGGGACGCTTTGGCCTCAGCAACCCGGACATGGTGCAGACCTATCAGGCCGTCTCCAGCCTGCCCGGGCGAGACCAGGTCTACTATCTGGACTCTGGGGGTGGGCCGCCCACCGCCGGCTGCTCCACCGCAGCGGGCAGCGGCAGCGATAATTACTGCTCCACCGCGCGCATGCGGGACGCCCTGGTGGCGGCCGGCATCAATACCTTCCCGCTCGACCCGGATGTGGTGCCCCTGAGCCCAGCCGGCATTACTATCATGCACTGGTGGACCCCCGACGCGCCGCACAATGAAAGCGCGTGGCAGGCCCGCTTGCATCGAGCCTTTCGCCTCTTCTCCCGCCCCTGATACGTCACAGGTGACAGGGGCTAAGGCCCCGAAACCTCACAAAGTGTGACGTCACACACATCATCATCCCACATCAACACACCTGGCATGCGGCTTGCCTACATAGTCCTCA
>SPJJ01022231.1_pt1 | contig 10425 bp, 11 predicted proteins | sample 3741741 | NCBI WGS metagenome assembly SPJJ01 (sample SAMN10925908, study PRJNA522277) | cold seep metagenome | isolation source: Elba SIP-enriched marine methane seep metagenome, extraction at timepoint T1 | place: Italy: coast of Elba, Mediterranean Sea | collected 2014-05 | reverse complement strand
CCGCAACCACCACCGCCGCTGCGTTCAGCACTTCCAAGCAGTTCGATCCAGGAATCGAGCGCACCTGCGTTTGCCCGTCCGCGTCGTACGAGAGCTCGGCGACGACCCCGGTTGCGGTGTCGAGCACATCGATCCGCACATCGATCGACGGCGGTGGCGAAACACCGATCAGGGTCTCAATATCCCGGCCAACCACCTCAGCAGAGGGGCAGTCAGGACGCACGGGCACGGTGACGTGCACCGACGCGAACAAGAGCCCAAGTACGGCGATCATTCACCCTTCACCGACGGTGTCGAAACACCCAAGCAAACGAGCGCCCAAACGACGCCAAGATCGCGACCCCGCCCGCGGCGGCCAGCCAATCGAACACGACCCAGTCCACGGTCAGCGCTGCGGTCAGCCCCACCATCAACAACGAGAAGGCCCGGCGCGAGCTCGGCCTGGGCGGGTCAGGCTCGGCGTCGAACTTGTGCGTCACCAGTACGTACACGTACCGAAGGCCACCGACCGACAGCATCCAAAGCCCCACGCAGCCGGCCTCCACCGCAATCAGCGATGCGAGCGCCGTCATGAACGCATCGGTCTCCATGTCGAAGGCGGCCCCAAACTCGGAGCTCTGACCGGAGCGTCGCGCCAGCTTTCCGTCAAGGCCGTCCAACGCGAAGAAGGCCATCAACAACAGCCCCACACCGGGGCGCCACCAAAGGGGCGGCAGGGCCAACATCGCGAACGCGAGTACCAGCCGAAACAGAGTCACGAAGTTTGCGGCGCCGAAGCGGCCGCTCGGCGTCCATCGCCCGCGCATGCTCCAGATCCAGCTGCCGAACATGTACAGCGCCGCGAAACACATCGGGGCAGCGCGGCCCGAGTAGGCCGCCCACGCGAACCCCAGACCCAGCACGAGCGCGTGGTCGAAGGTACGGCGAGGATCGAGAGGGTCGGACACGGAGACGCCGGAGGATACGCGCTCAGCCTTCGGGGGGCGACTGTGGCCTCGAGACTCGCATTGGCTCTGGCTCAGTGGGCGCGGAGCGTCACTCCAAGACGACGCCCGCGTCTACGAGTGCCTCCACAAGTGCGCTCGCCTCTCTCCGCCACTCGGCCGACGACGACGCACTCCGCGATACCAGTCCTTGGTGCGGCCGCCGGGGCAACTGCGTCGGAGGCGGATCGGCATGCGCACAGGCTCATGATGGAGAAGAGCGCGGGCCGAGGTCGTGACATCGAATCGACCGCATACCACGACCGCGCTCGACTCTCTACGCGCCCCGACTACGCCGCCTTTCGCCGAATGCAGAGGCCGAGCATGACGAGCACGGCGAAACTCCAGCCCGACCGATTCGCGCTGCGGTCAATCCCGCAGCTACCGCCGGAGTCGTCCTTTGACTGACCCGTACTCGTCGGTTCGTCGGAGTCACTGCCGCTCGAGTCAGGGTCGAAGTCGCCGGTGCTCTCCCCGCTGCCGCCTGTGATCGGGTCCGTGCTGTCGTTGGGCATCCCGCTGGTGTCGAAGTCGGTGTCTGCGCCGCCTCCGGTTTCGCCACTCCCGGGGTCGTCGGCGTCGAGTTCGAGGATGACGGCGGCGGACTCCTGGGGTCCTCGAATTCCGATGTAGAGCCGGCCGTTGTCTGGGAACGCGGTCCCCCGTCCGTCCATCCCGTTGCTGTAGTGGCCGACTGCAAAGCTCGCGTCCCCAAAGCCCGCCTGACCGACGATATTCCACTCCCGGATTCCGTCGTAGATCGTCTCTTCGCGATGCCAGGCGACCTGGATTTCGCCTTGCTGGTCTTGAACCAGAACAGCCTGAGAAGACAGCCCCCCTCCGCCGCCGGTCACGATCGCCGCCAACCTTCCATCCTTGCTCGTTCGTGCCGCGTCGATGCTCAGCACTTCGCTGCCGGGGTACTCGAACAGTTCCTGGCCCGGCCACACCAGCCGTTGCAGTCCCGCGGCCGTTTCGTGCCACAGCGTCAGGCCTCCCGGGGTCCGTGCGGTAAACGAGACGTAGCCCTGGTCGTCGATCTGGAAGTGGTCAACATCCGTGCTCCCGTCGACGACCGCGAAGGATCCGAAGACTCCACCGGTGCCCACAGCAGGGTCGCCGGTCGACGCAACCTTGCGCACGGTCCCGTCGGGCCGCCACACGTAGATGGTGACCCGCTGGCTAAATACCGAGCCGACCACGAACGCGACCTCGCCCATGTCGTTGCCGCGCATGAAGGACATGACTTCAGCGCGCTCGTCCGGGTCCATACCGGATGTCTCCGCCTCGGAGATGTGAAGTGCTTCGCCGACCCCGTTGCGCACGCGAAATGTCCCGAAGTTCCCGCACAGCGGATCGGGTCCGCATTCGCCGGACTGCGATGTCGAGTACAAGATGTCGCCCGGACTGACGACACCGTGTGCGCCGTCTTGGAACGTGCCTTGGAGCACCGGGGCCGATTTGGCCTGGTCGAATCCCGTCAATGGCAGGCCGGCGTAGACGAGGGGCGTCAGGCTTCCATCTCGATGGGCGAGGTACACGTCGTTGGTGTTGCCGCAGCGCACGGCGATGTGAGCCGCGTCGCCGTAGATCACCGAGATCGGAGTGGCGCCGAGAACGTCCTCGTTCGTGCCGTTGGGGCATGGGTCGCCCGGTCCAATCAGCCGCCGCCCGCTGTCATCCATATCCGTGAACCACAACTCTCCCTCGTTGTTCAAATGAAACGTGGCGCCACCGGCTACAACCCAAGGGTCGCGGTAGGGGCCCGGATCGGCCTGCACGAGCCGTCGATTCCCGTTCGCATAGACCCACCATCCCTCTGCGTTGCGATAACTGGCGACGTTCGCTCCCGCCTCGTTTCGCAGCACCCCCGCGAACGCCGAATCGTCGTCGCGATGTTCGATGATCGTGCCGACGGCAGCGTGGGCAAGCGTGGGCGTCAGGGTCAAAAAGGCCGCGCAAAGGATCGCCTTGGTCATGCCACTGGAGATGCGCGGAAGGGCGAGGCGTCCCCGGATTTCGCAAGAAACGACGATAACGACGTCCCAGTGGGCACTGGATGCCTCCAGACCGGTGCGGTGGCCCCGGCTGTCGTAGACTCGAGAGCCTAGGGAGTTTGAACTATGGCCCCGTTGTTGTCCGCACTGCGGGCGCCGTGCTCATGGGCCTGAGCTTGACCGCTTGCCCGGCCGGCGACGATTCCGAATCCGAGACCAACGCATCCGCCTCGAGCAACGGCAGCGGCGAAGCGGACTACGGAGTGCCGACTACCGGCGTGGAGACGACCGAGACCAGTCCCGGGAGCAGCACCTCGGGCACGACGACCTCGAGTACGACGTCTACGCCCTCCACGACAAACACGTCCTCGACGACCAGCGCTTCCACCGGCAGTGAGAGTGGAAGCGGCAGCGACAGTGGCAGTGGAAGCGAGAGCGGCTCCGCGACGACCAGTGGTAGCGACACTGGTGGCGGCGAGCCCGACTACGGCGTGCCTACCACCGCGGGCGAATAGCCACCGGTCACTCGGGGCAGATTGAGAACGAGATCTCACCGATGACGGCGCCGCGCACCTGAGTGTCGTCGTCGTCGTCACGCACGACATCGAGCTTCAGGGTTCCCCTCTCTGAAACGGCATCGACGATGGTGACGCCCGGGTGCAAGGCAGCGGCTCGCCAGGCCGTGCGTGCGCTTGGTGAGCCGGCGAAGCGTCTGCATGACCCGGGCGGCGAACCGCTGGCACACCCGGCCGAGCAGCGCCCGGTCGTAGCCCAGCCGCACGGCCAACGGCCCGGGAAACGAGAGCACCCATGCCGCCAGGGGACTGCGGGCAGGCGGTGCTCCACCAGCAGGGCGGCGGTCTCGGCCATGCGCCTGCCCATACACGAGGGGCAGATGCCGCGCACGAGGGCGAGGGCGTCGCTGTCCTGGGTACTGCGTGGGACGTACTGCGCGCGGGCATGACAGCCGGCCACCGTCGGCGGCACTGCGCCTCGCGGGCCGCTCGCTCACCCGAGTCCTTTCGGGCGCTTGGTCGACGCGGGGCCGAGTCAGCCTCTCTAGACTAGGCCTAGACCTTCGAGAACAGGTAGAGCATCTCGCGAGCGATCTGCCGGCTGCGTTCGTCGTAGGTCGCGGCCTCGTCGGGCGTGCCGTCGGAGACCTTCGGATCCACGTACGGGATCGCGATCCGGAGCGCCGCGCCCTCGACGAAGGGACATGCCTGGTCCGCGTCGCTGCAGGTCATCACGGCGACGAACCCCTCGGTTGGGTTCGGCTCGTCCATGTACCGCTTCGAGAACGCCTCCTGCGTCGGCAGGCCCTCGCCGAGCGCGACCGCATAGCGAGGATTGTCCGCCTCGCTCGACGGCGCTTCGATGTCGAAGCCCGCGCGGGTCAGCGCCGCAACGGCACGGGGGTTGAACGCCGTCGCTTCGGTCCCGCCCGAGTAGGTCTGCACGCCGTCGATGCCGAAGTGCGCCGCGGCAGCGGCCGCCCACAGCTGGCCCATGTGACTGCGGCGGGAGTTGTGGGTGCAGATGAAGAGGAGCTTCGCGGGCTCCCCGGCAGCGCGTCGCTCGGCCACGTGCCTCGCGATGCGATCGAGCTGGGCGCGACGCTCTTCGGGTACGTCTCCCAGCTCGCCGATGCCCATCTCGATCGACGCGGCGAGGCGCGGGTTCAGCCCGGCTCGTTCGGCCGTCGCTGGAGCGGGTTCGAGCTCTGTCGGCGCCGGTTCGGGGGCGCTCGGCGTGGGGTTCGAGGGGGCCCCGCCGCAGGCCGTGGCGGCGAGGACGAGCGCGAGACTGAACATGCGCATGACCGCTGCATCGTCGACGACGAGATCGACACCCGCGCAACGGCCATGTCACGGGTCCATTGCCAGCCTGGATGGACCTCTACGGGCCGGCCGGAGCGCACGGCGGCGCTGGTCTTGAGCGTCTGGCCGCAGTACGAGGAGTCGCCAATCGAGCGCCGACGAAGATCGTGGTCAAGCGCCAGGATCAGAACTACGTCATCAAGCTCAAGCGCGAGGGTAGAGCCGGCGGCGGCAAGCCTCGGGTGGCCACGCCTTAGGCGGCGACCTTCGAAAGGAGATAGAGCATCTCGCGCGCGATCTGCTTCGCGGCGTCGTGGTCCTGCAGGGCCTTCGGGTAGAGGCCGCGGAGGTACTCCAGCCACTGCACGATGGTGCCTCGCGCCCGCGTGCCCGCGCGTCTCGAGTTCGCGAGTTGCACGCTGATCGTTCGGGTGCGACCGGCCGAGTAGTACTCGATCGACTGGTCGAACATCGACAAGGCGAAGGAGCGGGTGCCCACCTCGATCGGCAGCTCCGCACGCGGTCAAGCGAAATGAAGTGGGAAATCCGCCCCTCGCCTTCGTTCAGCCCCGACGCGGGTGGCTGAATCGGACGTGCATGTGCTCGGTGTGGCCCGGCTCATAGCTGATGTAGCTGAAGTACTCCTCGACGGCGTCTGGCGAAACGTCGCGCAACGCGGCCTCGCGAATCCAGTTTTGAACCCGTGCGCTCATGAAGATCGAGTCGACGGATCCCGCGTCGACGAGTGCGCGGATTAGAAACCAGTTCTTCTCCGCGTCGATGTTTCCTTTGCCAACTCGGCGATGGGCGTCCTCGTCTTCGGCGCCGTCCTTGGGCGGATGCAGCACGAAGAGAAGGTCGACATCGCGGCCGCTCTGGTGAGACTTGTGATGGCGAAGGGTGCCGCCCGAGCGGGCCGAGATGTCGCCGATTCGCACGGGGGGTGCGTCGGGAAATGTACGGTCGTACGCTTCGAGTGCGTGGACGAGATTCGAGATCGTGAACCACGTGCCGTAGTAGTTGCGCCGCCCCTTTCGCAACCGCCAGGCGTTTCCTTCGGGCATGGGAATCCCATTGCGGAGCCCACCTTCTCCGGGCCTGCCCAGTGAACGTGGTGGGCTCTCGTCGCTGAACTGATGCACGAGGACCGGCGTGCCCGCGGTCACGCTCTTGCCGACGAGGTCCGGGTTTAGATCCGCGATCCGCCCAGGCCGAATGCTCCACTGCTTCGCGAGTTCGCCGAGCGACATCTCTCTCGCGGCCCGCCAGTAGACATCGCGCAACGGGTCGGCCTCGACGACGATCGACTCGTCTGCAGGCAGGGGCTCGGCGAGCGGCGTGACTGGATCGTTCCGGTAGAGGGCACCCGCGTCTTCACCCGACACGGCCGCAGACCCACGGTCGCGGCTGTTCGAAGATTCGGCCGAGCCGGCGACCAGGAGGATTGCGGCCGCGGCCGCACCGGCGGCTAGAAAGCCAACCCGAAGGCGGCGCAGAGACGCTGCGGGCCGCGGAGTTGCGATCGGTGCTGACGGGAGCTCGAGCATGACGGCTTGGCTACCTTTATACACCATATTTTATGTAATTCAGAATCCATTCTATCGCAGATATTGTCCAGAAGAGGGCTGGGTAGCGAATCGCGCGACATAGCGATGTCAGTTTTATTACTTATTGCCGTCGTCGTAGAGCACCACGCCCTCGCTCGGCGCTGAGCGACACTCGCGGGGGAGCGCGCCAGCGGTTGCGCAGGAATCAGTTGTCGCGGGTCGGGACACCAAACACCCAGAGCTATGCGACGAACAGAGCCGCGAAGGCTACGCCCAACGCAGAGAGAACGAGCAACGCCGCGATGGCGTAGCTGACGAAGGACAAGACGCGGGCTATCGTCGACGGCGAACGGGTGTGGGCGCGTTCGTACAGCGTCGCTCCGATCACGAACTCAAAGGCCAAAAAGACCAGGACCGCGATCGCGAGAACCGGCCCGACGACATCGCCGGAGTTCATCGAGTACAGCTCAAACATGCCCGCCAGCGCCGCGGCACCAATGCCAAACACAACGCTGAGGAGACTCCGAGGAACCCGCGTCCGAAGATCCCACCGACCGAGGTCGGCCCTCGCATCGCCGTGACCCACCCCGCCACCGCCAGCAACACCGATAGGAGGAGGGCAACGAAGGCCACCAACGCGAAGAAGAGATTGGCCATCGCGCTGAGGCCCATGGCGCTGTTGGCCTGTGCGTCGCCACCGATGCCGAATACGATCAGCCCGAGCGCGAACGGCACGACAAGGCGAAGCCCTGTGCCCGAATGAGACGCCACGGTGATGGCTCTACCGCGTGAGGGTTCCATCCACGGGTACAAACATCGGCTTGCGTCATCGGACGGGGAACCATCACAGTCGCTCGATCCACCCGCGCTGGCGCTGCGTCGGCTACAGTGAAGGCAGCCGTGCTCGAGACTGTGATCATCGAGGCTGATCCGCTCCCGACCGAGCGGCGACGTGCGCTTCAACAACGGAACAACGCGCCCGGCGTCCGCCGGCTTCTCGCGCAGTCAATCTGGTACATCGCCACGGTCGTCGGGCTGCTCGTCGTTGACACGCCTTGGCTATTTTGGCTCCTACTGCTCTCCAACGGCATCGTGCAAGCGGGGTTTTTCGGGATGCTGCACGAGGCCTGTCACCGAACGGCATTTGCAAACAAGGCGATGAGCGAGCTGGCGGGATGGCTTGCCGCGCTTGCCCAGCCGATGAGCCCCGCACTCATGCGCGCGTTCCACTTCGAGCATCATCGACACACGCACGAACTCGAACGTGACCCCGAGCTGGCGGGAATGGGCATGATGCTCGGTTGGCCGCGCGGCCCCCTGTGGATGATGACGGTGACCGGTTTACCGATCGTGATGGCCCGCTTCGGCTGGACGATTTTTGCCGCCATCGTTCCCCCCGGCGGGGCTTGGGACACGGTGCTGCCGTTCACGCGCCCTCGCGACCGCTCTCGGATTGGATGGGAGGCACGTCTGCTCGTGCTCATCCACGGCTCCGCTATGGCGGCCGCAGTGCTGGTCGAGTCGCGGATCTGGTGGGTCTACGTCGGCATGCTGATTGGGCACGCGCTGGTCAGCGTGTACATCACCGCGGAGCACCGTGGCCTGCCACAAGGCGGGACGATCCTCGAGCGCACCCGCTCGGTGGAAGTTCCCCGCCCGGTACGCTGGCTGCTGTGGAACATGCCCTTCCACGCCGAGCATCATGCATGGCCCGCGGTCCCCTTCCACGCATTGCCCGCGTTGCACGAAGAGATCAAGGACCGCCTCATCCACCGCGAATCGCTGCTTCGTTTGCATCTGCATGGCGGTCGCGGCTCGCCGCCCGCTCGTTGAACGCGCGCTCTGTCGTGGCGCATCCGTCGCTAGTCGAAGCAAAGCTCGAGGGCAGACAGCCGCCGACTCCGCCCCAGTCGCAGGGATGGGACGGATCAGGCATCCGAGTTGAACGCCGGGGGAGAACTCCGGCTTGAGCTTGCCCGGGGCCCCGGCCTCCACCGGCACGGCCTCCTTGGGGACCGGAGCCTGCCCCGGCGCGGGTGAAGGTCTGGGCTCGGCTGCAGGTGCGGGCTGGACCGCGCGGGCGGAGGCTCCACCTGGGGTGCCTGCACGGCGCTCGGACCTGTCGATGGCCGAAGCGAGGGTTCGACGCTTGGACCGGCCATGAAAAGGGCGAGCACGGAACTCGCGGTGAGCGTGGTGAGCGTAGCGGTCATCACGGTGGTGACTCTGGAATCTGGTTTCGAACGAGTCGGGTCACGGGCCCGCGCCCAACGAGCGTGTCGCACCACCCTTGGCCGTTGTGTCGGTAGATGATTTGCACACCGCGAACCCGGCCCTCACGCAGTGCTTTGATCGCGTCGGCCAACCCCGGACTCTCGGAGGAGTAGGAACGGGCCCGACCCTTGACCCGCACTTCGTCCACCTGGGCGCATGCCGGCAGATCGTCGATCAAGGCGCTCAGTTTCGCCTCGTCGAGATCACCCTCGTACACGTTCATCCGAAACCCGGAAACTGTTCTTCCTGCGCGGAGGAACCGTGGCACTGCCGGCAGTGCACGCGAGAGGCGTGGTCGGTGCGAAGGGGGTTGGGGCCAGCCTCGCCGTGGCACGCACCGCAGCGCTCCCGCATCCACGTGGTGTGCGGGATCATGGGGGGCCCGCCCGGCGTTGCCCGCTCACCAATCAGTTGATGGAGCGCTTTGGCCTGCAGGGGGAACTCGGGTGGGAGCAGCAGCTCCGCGCCGGGGGGAGAGCCGAGCGCGAGCCGATGATTCAGGGCAGCTCGCTCGGGAGGGTCGGAGGCGCACCGCCGCACGCCGCGGCAGCGAGGACGAGCGCGAGAGTGAACATGCGCATGACCGCTGCATCGTCGGCGACGAGATCGACACCCGCGCAACGGCCATGTCACGGGTCCATTGCTGGGCTGGATGGACCTCTACGGGCCGGCCAGAGCGCACGCCGGCGCTGGCCTCGGGAACCCGGCCGCATTAAGAGGAATCGCAGACGTGAGCGAGACGAGCGACTTCCCGCAGGGGGCCCAGCCCCAAACTTCGGCGCCCCATCTCACGGCCGTCCAGCCCGTGTACGACCTGTGCGTGGTGGGCCTCGGTCCGCAGGGGGTCCGGATGGCCGCTCGAGCCGCGGCCAGCACCATGACCGTCGCGTGCAGCGACGACCGAGCCGACGCGATCGCCCGCTTCAACCGAGCCGAGGTCGGCAAGGACCAAGGTCTGATCGAGACGATCGAGAACGCGCTCGCCGGCCAGGTCGTGCGCGCCTTTGCGGGCGCTGCGAGGGCGAGAGCCTTCGTGATCACCACGCCGCCCAACCTCCGCGCCGACGGGTCCGTCGACACGACGCCGATCGAGGCCTCGATCGACGCGGTCGTGGACGCGGTCGAGCCTGGCAACGTCATCATCCTCGATGCCTCGGCGCCTCCAGGAACCACGCGCCGGATCCTGGCCGAGCGGCTGGAGGGCATCGGCATGCATCCGGGCGAAGACGTGTTCGTTGCCAACGCCTGCGTGAACGGCGAGCGCATCGTGGTGGGCGGGGTGACGCCCGGCTGTGCGGATCATGCCGCCGCGCTCTACCGGGCGCTGTTCGATCTCCCCGTGCGGACGGCGACCGCCGAGGCGTGCGAGCTGGTCCGACTGGCCCACCGCACCCATCAGGAGATGAACACCGCGTTCGCCAACGAGATCTCCGCGGTGTGCAAGCACCTCGGGCTGGACGTGTGGAGCGTCCTGTCGCTCACCCGCGACGCCGGATCGCCCTCGCTCGGTTCGCCCACCCCAGGCCCGCGGGATGCCGGTGCCCGCATCGAGCCACGGCTGCTCGCCGACGCCTGCCAGCACGACACCATGCTGACCCGCGCCACGCTCTCCCTGGGCGACATGCAACCCGCCCGCGTGGTCGCCGAGGTTCGGGCCGCCGCCCGTCGATTCGTCTCCCCAACGATCGCCTGCCTCGGTCTCGCGTCCGGATCCGACGACGGACTGCACCACAGTCCGGCCATGCGAGTCGCGTCCTTGATCGCCCGTGAGCAGCTCGGGCAGCTGGTCGTGGTCGATCCCCTG
>SPJJ01006218.1_pt1 | contig 10437 bp, 17 predicted proteins | sample 3741741 | NCBI WGS metagenome assembly SPJJ01 (sample SAMN10925908, study PRJNA522277) | cold seep metagenome | isolation source: Elba SIP-enriched marine methane seep metagenome, extraction at timepoint T1 | place: Italy: coast of Elba, Mediterranean Sea | collected 2014-05 | reverse complement strand
GGCCCCTGGGGTAGCGCCTTGCTACCCCCTTGGGACACCATCAGTATATGGTTGCATCCCGGTATCGTCAACAGGGTATCGGTGGGAAATAAATATTTATTCTCGCCATCCCCTGATCACCGGCCATGTAGACGCGCCTTTTCTGTTTTGTGCGGTACTCAGTTGACGGTGTGGTGTGGCTACCATATACTGAGAGCGTCCCAAGGGGGTAGCAAGGCGCTACCCCAGGGGCCCTATGGGAGACATCATGCGCCGCACCCTCGTTATGGTCGATTCTGAAAACAACGCAGAAAGCTTCTGGCAATACGCGCTAAATGCCGCCGATACCCCCGCAGCATTGGCGACGATCGCCAGCGGGGATGCTGATGCGCAGCTTATCAGCAATGCTGAGGCTGCTGCGCTGTTGCGGTGGTGCCTGAGCGCGCCGGGGTGGCACGGTGGCCCGAGCTACGCACCCCACCCCCTGCTGTTCCAAGGCGGCGAGTGATGAAGCTCCGAGCGGCCGATTGGACGGTGATATCAGCACCTCATGCTGAGGTGCGCGCAGCAGTTGAGCGCTGGCACTACTCAAACAGCACCTGCGATCTGAGCTTTTATAGCTTTGGGTTGTTTCGGGTGATCGGCGAGGATCTCTTTGGGCACCCCCGCTCAGGATCAAAGATATTCGGGGGCGCGATATGGGCCCCCCCGCTCAGACCTGCTGCTGAGTATGTGGCGCGCATGTTTGGTGTCAACAGAGACAACGTGTTGTGCCTCACTCGCTTAGCGATAGCGCCGGAAGTCGGTACCAACGGGGCATCTTTCATGATCGGCCGATCCATTCGGCAGATTAAGAAGAGCGGGCGATGGCAAGCGCTCATCACCTATGCCGATGATGGGCAGAACCACACAGGCGCTATCTATCGAGCAACTAACTGGGCATATGATGGGCAGACAACCCCGCGCAGGCTGTGGGTTGATCCGAATGGGAAGCTACGATCGCCCAAGAAAGGCCCACCCCACAAGCGGTCAAATATGACTGTGGCAGAGTGTAAAGCGAAGGGCTGGAAACAGACCGAAGCCCACTTTAAACACCGTTTTGTGATGAAGCTCTGAGCTGAGGCGGGCTCACTGCTCAGCGGCCACAGGCGCCTCAGCAGGCGCCTGCTGAGCGCTGGTCTCAGCGACGTATAGAGAGGCCAGCGCATAGACCAGCAGACCCATCACAGCGCCTGAGAGCAAGGCCCACCACTCGGGGCGTGATGGCATGTGCGGTGCAGACATGTGCATCACTCCTCGCCTGCGGGGGCGGTTGTGGGGATGGCCTCAGCGATCACGGTGGCGCCTGGATCGGTGTCCTCATCATCCACCCACTCAGTCCACACACCGTCGAGCAGCTCAGCGGGGCTCGCCTCGGGCAGATCCTCGCCTGCATCAAAGGCAACCACCACCGCATCAGCCGGGGGCTCTGGGGCGGGCTGTGGGGGCGCATAGAGCGCAGGTGGGTTGGGAACCGGCACCCGAGGCTGGGGCATCACATCTGTGGGGGGTGAGGGCGCCTCAACCACGATCTGTGACAGCGTGTCATGATCGATGGATTGGTGTGAGCGCCACTCCCAACAGCCCGAGTCAAGCCCCTTGGGCACTTCGAAGATCTCGATCACCCGCTCGGGCTGCCATGGCTTGCCCGCCTCAGCATCCGCCGCTGCCTCTGCTTTGACGTCGGGCAGGATGGACAACAGCATCTGCTGCAAGCGCGGATCGTGGGGATACAAGACCAGCAGATCGGCGTATTCGTCTGTGGCGCCCTCCCACAGATCATCACGATCTGTGACCTCTCGGGTGTAGCTCTCGCCAGAGACAACCAGCGCGCCGATATCGGCTGCGGGACGTCCGGGCCCGCCATTCTTGTCTGACAGGATGAAGTAGGCAAACCGCGTTGACATGTCTCTGCTCTCCCGTCTTGGGTAGATTGCAGGGGGCTCATCGCTGAGCGGTGGGCATGGGGTGAGATCCCAGCCAGTCGGACCGGATAGCCCATCCTGGGCCCGCTGGTATGGTCGCCAGCGCTCAGCCCATGCGATCCAGTCATCGGGCACTGCGCACACATGGCGAGTGCCACAGACCGCATAGGCGGTGCGGGTGCGGCGCTCCTTGGTGCGCGGATCAGTCTCGGTGTACTGCCCCTCAGGCTGGTTGGTGGGCTGCTCACAGACCAGCACCAGCAGCCGCTCCCATTGGGGGGCACCGGGGGGGAAGCGGTCATACCATGTGTATCGGATGTTGCCGCACTGGCGACATTTCCAGCGGACCTGAGAGCCCTGCTCTGACTTGTACCGGATGGCGGTTGCCCGCTGGATCGTGTCAAGGGCCTTGATGGTGCGGTCAGAGCTGCTCATAGGTTGCCCCGCTCGGGCTGGGGTGGCTTGTCCTCAGGCTCTATGCGTGGGGGTGGGCCGCTGGCTGAGGCGCTGTCATTCTCGGGCCCGGTGCCTCCTGACATCGTGCGACCGTGCAAGGGGATCCGGGCATCAGAGGCGATGGCAGCCGGTGGCGGATGCACCTCGATAGTGAATCCGCCAAACTCGATGATGATGACCTCTGCCTGCTCAAGGTCTTGCGCATAGGCGGGCAGGTTGGAGAGGCCCACCCACCAACACGCAGCCCACCCCACACAGAACCACAGCAGCGCGCGCGCCATCGGGTATAGACGACGTTTCATGGTGCCTCCTCTCCTGTCCACTCAAACCACTTGACGCGCCAATGCTCGGACATGTGGCCGATCGTGTTGTATTCGTCGCAAGCGTTAGTGTATGCTTCCCTGTCTTCTGATAGACCGCTTTCAAGCTGATCAAAGAAAAGGTCATCGCACAGATCAAACAGCTCTTCTCGCATCAGACGATAGGCGCGATATCGCCTGATGATCAGAGCCGCTGGCGATGACAGCGAGCGGCACACCTCGATCGCCTGATCGAAGTGCTGCTCGCCCACAAGATCGGCGACCACCGAGCGCTGAGCAGATGTCATCATGGCGCCTGCTCCACATGATCGGGGTTGGCGTCGAGCACATCAGATATACGGTTCCAAGACCATTCACGCTCATAGCCGCACACGTCTATACCGAGGTGCACCGCACCATCAGCGATCCACCACTCGAAGGCTTGTCTGGCCTCACCGTCGAGCAGAGCCCGGCCCACCTCCTCTGCCTGCAACTCTCGGTCATCATCAAGCCAGTCAAACAGCATCACCCAGGCTGGGTGCTGTCTTGCAGCATCGAGCAGCAGCGCCTCATACCTGCGCAGAAGGCGCAACACATCGGGGCACCGAGGCTGGGAAGGCTCTTCTTCAATCTGGCACAGCCCGTAAATTCGATAGCAGCTCATCGGGCAGCCTCCTTGAGCATTGCGATAATGCGCATGATGGCCCGCCTTGAAACCCTCTGGTGTCTGCTATAAAGCTTGACATTGAGGCGGTGTTGATTGTCATCCCTCCATGCCCTCAGCCGGCGCGTGTGCCCCCACATCTCCCCAATCAGAGGGTCAAGGGATGATGCCATCGCCATTGCTTGACGGCCTACATCCCCGTCTCTCGTGTCAAACATGCTCATCAGGCGCCTTGCTTGCGCGCGCGTGATGGGTCCGCTGTATTCTGCGGTGATGATCTCTTTTAGCGCCATCGCCTCACCTCATCAGCCAGCGCCACCCACAGGTCAGCGCCCACTGCCAACACAGCCAGATCAGCACCCCGGCTGCCTCGATGGTGGGCCATGGCCACCACAGCAGCCGATCCACAAGCTCTGATGTGTCGCGGACAAGGGCCCGCACCTCTGCGGGCTGTAGTGCCTGGGGTGTGGGCAGCCCGAGCAGCCACAGCAGGCCCCTCAGAGGCGGTGCGAGCACCCACAAGGCGAGCGCCCCAACGGACACCCCCAACACGGTCAGCGATGCGGCCAGCACAGCCCACAGCGCCCACACCAACAGATCCAGCCACACGCATCACTCCTCACCCCCGAGGGCGCCGAATAACGAGCGTTGCCGGTTGGCACCGGGGGTCCATGCGGGGGGCACCGAGCAGGTAAGCCACTCTCGCTTCTGCTTTGAGAAGGTGCGCTTCTGGCCGATTCTCGTTGATGTGATCTCTACAGCATGCCAGCCCTGCGCAACCAGAGCTGCGATCGGCTCAGCCTCTGAGATGTAGACATCAGCCCCCGCTGCCTGCCATGCCAGAGCCAGCCGCACCACCTCAGAGCGGGGCAAGTCATGCCCATAGCCGGTGGTATTCAAGTAGGGTGGGTCACAATAAGCGATCACCCGCTCACCCTCAGGGAAGGTGGGGGCTGGGTAGACGGCTGCGGGCAGGATGAATGCAGGCTGGGTGGGTTGCTCGGTGAGTGCGTGGGCATAGGCGCACACATCCTTCTGACCCTTGCCATTGGGGCGAGTGAACCAATGCAGGTCAGAATCCCGCTTCTCCACAGACTGCCCGGTTGTATAGATCCATCGGGCAACCTCTCGGGGGTCAACCTGCGATGCATCAGGGTGTATGTCTGCGGGCAGGGTGGGGGTAACCTCCCATTTAGATGCAGCCATGTCGGGGGTGTTGACCCATCGCCCCGAGCCGTCTTCTTCGCCGCTGGGCATGTATCCGGCTTGTGGCCCCTTGAAGGCAACAGAGCGCAACACAAGCCATGTCCACCGCGCCACCTCTCGGGGGTCGATGGTGCCATCGGCGAGCACCTCAGCAGGCAGCCCTGAGGGCACCGCCTCAAAGGCGCCTGCAAGCACAGCCGCATCTGTGCAGAATTCATCCCCACCAAAGGTATTGCCGCCTTGCCCGGTGTTGCGCCATGTCTCAGGGCTGAGGTTGATCAGCCGGTTTGATGTGACGATCCGAGCCCATCGGGCAACCTCTCGGGGGTCAACCTGCGATGCGTCGGGGTGGATGTCTGCGGGCAGGGTGGGGGCGGATGTGAGACGCTCTGAGGCGCCTTTGATTGTGAGCGCGCGCCGATCGTGATCACCACTGCTCACACCGTGTGGGCCTCGGAAATAGGCGGATTCGAGGTTGGAGCCTTTCACACTCCACCCCGACAACATCACAAGGCGCGCTGCCTCTCGGGGCTCAGCCCCCTTGACGGGCCCCTCTGCCTTGAGCCGCTCCCACAGCGCACGGGGATCCTCATCTTTCCAGCCTCTGATCACCTCAGCGGCAGCCAGTGCGAGATCGTGATCTCGGTATGCTTCCAACAGCAGCCGCACCCCAGCATCCGGATCGCACCACAGGTAGCGATGCGCACCGAGCCCGCAGCGCAGGCCCATGATCTGCAACAGCGCCTGCCCGTAGCCCGTCTTAGCGCCCATGCGGCTCACAGGGGGGCGAGCATGCTTGCCCCCCTCAAGCTTGAGCGAGACCGCAGCGGTACCCGCACACAGCTCAGCGAACAATAGAGGCTTCTGCATCAGCCCATCGCCTTGATGATGTAGTCGAAGCCCAGAACGTGCACGCCACCGCTGCTGTTGGTGCTGGCCCCCGTCACAGGAGATGAGACCGGGTGCGCAGCCTCAGCAGTGGTGGGTGCAACGTCATGATGAGTGGGAAGATCGGCGCCTGGATCCAGAGCCCGTGCGATGTGCGCACACACCTCAGAGACACCCCCGCCGCTCGCGTCTCGCCCATCTGGGGTGAGCCCGAGGGCTGCAAGGGGGTTGGCGCCTGTGGGCAGGTAGCGATCGGCGCAGGCAGCCTCAGAGGCGTCAAGCGCGCGCCCTACTGAGTAGGTGCCATCACGTCTGAGGATGACTTCCACCCACTCAGCGGTACGCGGCAGCACACACCAATAGAGGGTGTCGCCATCCTCGCGAGTGTGACGCTCAAGGACAACGGCAAACACCGTGTCAAGGTGCAGCGATGCAAGGTGTGGTTGCTCAGCGAGCTTGAGCGCGGATGCGTCTTTGTTCATGGTGTCTCCTGTGATTGTGTCTCGGTGGGCCATGCCATGTGCTCAGCGGCTGGCCCGTGATTGACGTACTGCATCAGCCGCTGCCACTGAGCCCGGCGCTCGCCAACATCAGACGAGTGCTCAACCTGCTCAGAGATCCACGCATCAGCCCACACAGCCCCGCGACATGCAGCCCGCGCGGGCGAATCAATAGCCGCCCATGCAACAACGCGGGCAACACCCAAGGGGGCTACCCGAGCAGCAGCCAGCGCCTCAGCCAGCTCTGCATCTGAGATGCGCCCGTGTGCATGATCTCGGGCTGCCTGCACTACTGCCCTGCTTTCTGAGGCAACAGGGCGCGCTGCTGCGTCACAGAAGCCCAAGACACGGGCTGCCACATCAGCGGCATAGAGGCGGCAACACACCTCCCATGACTCGGGCTGTTGCCACCGCAGCACATGCTCAGGGCAATAGAGCCATGCTGAGTATGGGCTCCGCTTCCGGCGAAGCCCGAGGATGGCATCACCCTTGCGCATCCCGAGAGAGGCGCTCAGCTCATCTGCCTGTGCCCACAGGTCAGCATCAAAGCCGATGACATCCCCGCAGGCATCAAGCTTGAGCGCAGCCTTGCGCATCTCCACAATTCGCGCTCGGTAGTCGGGGGCTGTCATGGTGCCTCCTCACAGCCGATGAGCAACGCGCCCGGTGTGAGCCCGAGCGCCGCTGCAAGGGCCAACACTGTAGGTCGGGTGGGTGTGGTGGCACCAAGCTCCGTGCGCTTGATGGTCGCCACACCCACCCCTGACAACCGGGCAAGGTCTGCCTGTGAGAAGCCCGCATCTCTGCGTGCTTTGCTTAGCCGGTCTCCGATCGTCATGCTTAGATGGTATCAGATGATACCAACGGTGGCAATCAGAAAAGGGTGGTCTGCCCGGTGTGGGAGGGTGCAGCGGCTGCAAGGCGCGCTGCCTCTATCACTGCTGCGTCAATGCGATCCTGCCACCCAGCCGGATACACCGCCATCATGTGTGAGCCCTTGCCTGAGGTCTTCTGCACCAATCGGAAGATCGGCTTCTCCTCATACTCAGAGATCCACTGATCGCGGATGATGCGGCCCACCTCCCAGGCCAGATGCTTAGCCTGCTCGCCGCGATACCCCAGGGCAGCCACCCGAGCAGCCACCGTGCGCCACCGGCCAGCGCTCACAGCAGCACCCGCTTTGCGGTGGGCATGGCCTGACCCTGTGGGGGCTCAACAGGCGCCCCCTGAGGCTTTGTGAGGTTGCATACGGTAACCACAATGTCATTGAGTGTGATGCCTGCGCTGCGGGCTCGCCTGCAAGCCTCAGCCACATCAGCCAGCCTCAGAATCTGGCCACCGGGCAGAGTGGGGAAGCGCTTTGTGAGGTCGATGATGATCAGCTCTCGGGGTGTCATGGTGTCTCCTGTGGTGTGAGTGTCAGTGTGCAGAGCGTATCGGCAGCAGTCCACCCGATATCGTCCCAGTGGTTGAGGCCATCTCTGAGCAGAACGCAGATAGGCACGGGATCGGCCATCTCATCGCCAAAGTCCTCCCATGGTTCAGCGAACATCTCCCAACATGAGGTGTAGCTTGACCGGCCCAGGGTTTCGATCTCACCGGCTATCGTCCATGCCCGGTGCACCATCCTCAGCAGCCGGGCAGCCTCCTCTGATACCAGCGGGGCAAGCTCCATTGCCTGTGCCCGATCGGCGCCATCGGCTTGATACATCTCAAGCAGGATCGCGCCAGTCACTGCACATCTCCTGCAAGCAAGGCCTGTGCGAGCCTCAGAGCCCGGTTGCGGTGGGTGGTTCCACCAAGGGTCAGCTCACAGTATCGGCGATACACCTTGAGCGCGGGGCGCTCGGCATTGGGCGCCTCTGCTATCGCGTCTGAGAGACACTGAAAGAAGAGGCCCTGTGTTGTCTGACCCCATGCAAGGTGCAGCATCCTTATACATCGCTGGGCCGCTATATATTCGCTGCCATATTCCCATTTAAGCTTACGGTATACCTGATCCATCCCCTTCGCCCATAGCTCAGCATAGTGCTTTATTTCCTGGCGATCTTTCGACCACATCAGCGCGCCTGATTGCTTGATGTAGTATTCGAAGCCCTCGGTTGCCTGAGTGGTTGTGCCCCTCAGGATGCATGCAAGCTCGATGCCCTGCGCTCTGCTGTCAGGCATGGGCGACTGTAGATAGGTGGCGATGGCCCGATCTGGATACCTCATCGGTCCCCCAGCCACTTGAGCGTGATGTGGAAGGGCACATGATACATGGTGGCACCACCAACCCGGCGCTTGCGGTGCGCAATGGTCATCTCACCGTGATAGCCGGGCAAGTTGTCTGCATCATCGATCTCAGGGTATCGGCTCGCGTAGTAGTCGCGCCGATACAGGGTGAGCACCTCTTCTGCATCCTTGTGTAGCTGGCTGGCCCAGGCTGTGTCCTCTGCCTGTGGGATCAGGTAGCTGTTGTCGCCCTTGAGCGTGGGCTGCTCCTTGATGGGCTTCGCCTGTGCCGAGACGATAAACGGGATCTTGCACAGCGCCTGCGCATCCTTGAGCATCTTTGACTTGTGGCCAGCCTGCACAGACATGTCAGGCTTGAGCGTCTTGCTGTGTGCGAGATCTTGCAGGTAGTCGAGGATGAACACGTCAAGCTCACCGCGCTTGCACATGCGCTTGACGGTGCCCACGATGCGCTCAACCGGCCAGCCCTGCGGAAAGATGGTGATCGGCAGCCGATCCAGCTCAGCGCGGGCCTCATCGAGCGGATACAGCGCCTCATTGACCCACTGCTCAAAGGGCATCGGGCGCCCCTCCTCTCGGGCCCGTTGTCGCAAGGCGCAGCGCTCATTCCACAGCGCCTGATTGACCCCTGCGATCGTGAATGTGAGGTCTGTGATGCGCTGCTCCTTGGTGGTCTCGGTGCCATAGAGGCCCACCCGCAGACCAGCCCGAGCCTGCCCGATCGCCATGGTGTTGATCGCGGATGTCTTGCCCATGCTGACACGGGCAATGACATAGGTAATGCCAACCTTTGAGATCCCAGCAAAGCCCGGCTGCGCATCGAGGGCTGCAACACCGCTTGTGATGTAGCTACCCCCCCGCCCCTCAGCCGCCTTGCGCAGAGCGCCGAACACAACCCCGGTGAGGGTTGAGACTGGCTGAGGCATGTTGCGACCGCGCTTGCTGCCCGCACCCCCGAGCCACTCCTCAAGGCCATCGATGACATCACGCCGGCTGGCCTTGCGATTGACGAGATCATCATGTGCGAGTCGCAGGCGCTGGATTGTGCGCCGGTTCTCAGCAGCGTCTGCGACGATCTCGCCATAGTGCAGGATGTTCTCTGTGCTCGGTGCGCCATCGGGCAGCGTTGCGACGTATGAAGGGCCACCGAATCGGTTGGGTTGCCCGGTGAGCAGCACCGCCTCAACCACGGCTGACATCTCAAGCGGCTTGTCCTGTGCCCACCGCAGCATCAGCAGGTCAAACAGCAGCGCGTGTGACTCTCGGTAGAAGTCATCGGCGCTGACAACCGCTGCCACCTCATCGGGGGTCCACTCGCTGCTGTCACTCCAGAGCATCAGGATACCCAGCACTGCCCGCTCTGCGCTGAGGCTGTGGGGCAGGTCTCGCACCATCGAGAGGGTCAAGACGCACCCCCGAGGGCTGCCATGACGGCATCTGCATCAGAGCACCGCCATGTGAGATAGCTGCGGACCTCAGGCGCGCTGCCACCGGCTTTGCGGATTCGGGCAAGGTCTCGCCGGATGGACCGGGCGAAGATGGCCGCTGCATCAGGGCAGTCAATGAGCGCGGGTGGGGGTGGGTTGGCTGGCCGCTCCCAGGGCATCGGCGCCTTGCTCGACGCAGCCGCCTCTGCCTCATCGGTCGCAATGTCCAGGTAGTCACCCATCTTGCCTGTGAGGATGGCGCCTTCGTGCCCGTTGTCTCTCAGATAGGCTGCCCGGTGGTGCTGTGAGGTCCACAGCCATCGGCACACAGTGAGCACCTCTGCGGGGCTGTAGTCGCGCAGCCGGGCTGTGAGGCTGGCCCGCTTGCTGCCACGTCCGCTGCCGAGCTTGCGCACCCTCACCGGCTTGTCAGGGCCCCACTTCGCATGGCTGCGTATGGCTTCCATGGACGCCCACAGCTCAGCCAGCGCTGCCGCCTTGCCTTGCTTGGGGGGTTTGCCGCTGTCATCGGTGCTGTTGGCCTCGATGAGGGGCTTTTGAGCTGGGATAGCCTCGGTACCATCGGCACCACTGGAGTTATCCACAGACTTATCAGGCGCCTCAGCCCATGCCGGGCAGTGCTCGCCCTCAGGGGCCCCCTTGGGGGAGTTGTGAATTGTGAATTGTGAATTGTGTTGATCCGCGCCTGTGGCGGTTTGCTGGCGGTCGGCTGGCGGTGAACTGGCGGTGCGGTCAGATGCAACGCCGGATACCGTCTGAATAGCTGGCGGTGCGCTGGCGGTCGGCTGGCGGTCGGCT
>SPJJ01028377.1_pt1 | contig 10443 bp, 10 predicted proteins | sample 3741741 | NCBI WGS metagenome assembly SPJJ01 (sample SAMN10925908, study PRJNA522277) | cold seep metagenome | isolation source: Elba SIP-enriched marine methane seep metagenome, extraction at timepoint T1 | place: Italy: coast of Elba, Mediterranean Sea | collected 2014-05 | reverse complement strand
GAGGCCGCTTTGAAAGAGATTGATAAAGAAATTAAGGTGATTGTGAATGAAGCGGCAAGCTTTGCTCAGGAGAGCCCGGAGCCGGATGTGGCTGAATTATGGACCGATGTTTTGGTTGGAGGGGACGCTTAAATGCCAACAAATATTTTAATGCCTGCATTATCACCGACGATGACCGAGGGGAATTTGGCCAAATGGCTGAAGGCCGAGGGGGACGCGATTGAGGCGGGCGATGTCATCGCCGAGATTGAGACCGATAAAGCAACGATGGAAGTTGAGGCTGTTGACGAGGGAATTCTGGGCAAAATTCTGATCGCAGAAGGAACGCAGAATGTTGCGGTGAATGATGTTATTGCGGTGTTGCTGGAAGATGGTGAAACGGCGAATGACATTGGCGATGCACCGTTGGCAGCACCAGTCTCGGCGGCAGGTGAACCAGACCAAGCAGGTGCAAATACGGTTCAGGGGACATCCGATGCGGCGCAGCCTTTGGGAGCGCAGGTTGAAAACCGTGATATTTTGTATGCTCAAGGTGCAGTTATTGAACCGCCGCCATTTGATGAGGCGCGTTTTACCGATACGCAAGAATTAACCGTTCGTGAAGCTTTGCGAGACGCGATGGCCGAAGAAATGCGGCTTGATGGTGATGTTTACTTGATGGGTGAAGAGGTTGCCGAGTATCAAGGGGCTTACAAATGCTCGCAAGGGATGCTGGACGAGTTTGGCCCCAAGCGCGTTATTGATACGCCGATTACCGAACATGGCTTTGCGGGGATAGCCGTCGGGTCAGCGATGAATGGCTTGAAGCCGATTGTCGAGTTTATGACCTGGAATTTCGGGATGCAGGCGATTGACCATGTGATTAACTCTGCGGCCAAGACGCTTTATATGGCGGGCGGTCAGTTAGGGTGTCAGATGGTGTTTCGTGGGCCTAATGGTGCGGCGAGCCGTGTCGGGGCGCAACACTCGCAATGTTATGCCAGTTGGTATGCACATGTGCCGGGGTTGAAGGTTGTTGCGCCATGGTCGGCGGCGGATGCCAAGGGGTTGATGAAGGCGGCTATTCGTGACCCCAATCCGGTTGTGTTTTTGGAGAATGAAATGCTCTATGGAGAGCGCTTTGATGTGCCAACATCCGAGGGTTATGTTGTGCCGTTGGGGCGTGCGAAGATTGAGCGTGCAGGCAGTGATGTGACGATTGTTGCGTTTTCTATCATGGTGGGTAAGGCTTTGCAGGCGGCAGAAACGCTGGCGGAGCAGGGCATTGATGCGGAAGTCATTAATTTGCGCACTATTCGGCCGCTTGATCGCCACACAATTCTGGAGAGCGTGAAGAAGACTAATCGCATTGTGACATGTGAGGAAGGCTGGGCGTTTTCCGGTATTGGTTCGGAGATTGCCGCGTTGATCGGCGAGCATGCGTTTGATTATCTGGATGCACCGCTTGCGCGTGTGTGTGGCGCGGATGTGCCGATGCCTTATGCGGCAAATTTGGAGGCCTTGGCCTTGCCGCAGGCAGAACACATTGTCGCGGCGGCAAGGAAGGTTTGCTATGCGGATTAATTTGGATAGTTATCTGTCCAAGACTTGCTGCGCCCGCGCATTGGTGATGCGGAAGAAGTTGTCTATTTGCTGCTTTTCTAGTCCTAAGCCTCTGCCGTTTTTGGCTTGGCTGACTTGTTTGCCGGTTATTCCGAATGTGGAGGATAGGTCGGCATTTGACGATATGCCCATTTCTTTGGCGAGCGGTATAACTGTGCCACCGAAACTGATGCTCCTGTCCCCTTTAAACCTTTCTTCAACTTCCAACCATTTCTGTGCATTGCTTGGGGTGATGGCGGCGGCGTTGAACCCTTTTATATTCTTACTATTGTTTTTCTTCTTCATGGTATTGTTTCTTTGCTTTTTTGGTTATCGAGAACACATACTATGTAAAGATTCACTGCAAACCTGTCAATAAAATTACGGAAAACAAAATATGACGATCAATGTAACTATGCCCGCTCTTTCCCCGACGATGACGGATGGAACCCTTGCTAAATGGTTGAAAGCCGAAGGGGATGCTATTGAATCAGGTGATGTGATTGCGGAGATTGAGACGGATAAGGCCACAATGGAGGTTGAAGCCGTTGATGAGGGGATTTTAGGGAAAATTCTGGTTGCGGCGGGGACGGAGAATGTGCCGGTCAATGATGTGATTGCGGTGTTGCTTGAGGATGGCGAGACGGCGAATGACATTGGTGATATCTCAACAGTAGCACCATCATCTGCGCCTTCGGAAGCCACAGAGCCACAAGCAGCGGAGGTAACGCCGAAAACCACCTCCCCGGCGGTGGCGTCGTCTCCACAAACATCAGCAACATCAGGCCAACGTATTTTTTCATCACCTTTGGCGCGTCGAATTGCGGCGGATAAGGGGATTGATTTAGCAACACTTAAGGGGTCCGGCCCGCATGGGCGGATTGTACGGGCGGATGTTGAAAATGCGCAGCCACAACAGCAGGCGGCTGCGCCAGTGTCGCAAGCGGCAGCACTGCCCGAGGATGCCAAGGTTAATGTCTATGGCATGGCTTATAGGGAGATTCCTAACAACAATATCAAGAAGGTAACGGCCAAAAGATTACTGGAATCCAAGCAGACTGTGCCGCATTTTTATCTTAGTGTGGATTGCATTCTCGATAACTTACTGGAGGCACGTAAAGAGCTGAACGAGAAAGCGAACGGTGAGTTTAAGCTTTCAGTCAATGATTTCATCATCAAAGCTTCGGCCATGGCTCTTAAAGCCTATCCGGCGGCGAATGTAACGTGGACGGATGAGGCTGTGCATCAATATTTACAGGAAGATATTTCTGTTGCTGTCTCGACGCCCACGGGCTTGATTACGCCGATTATTAAGAACGCGGCGAATAAGGGCTTGCGTGATATTTCTGTTGAAATGAAAGAGTTGGCCGGAAAAGCGCGGGATGGCAAGCTTAAGCCCGAGGAGTTTATGGGCGGAGGCTTTTCTATCTCTAACCTCGGGATGTTTGGCGTGAATAATTTTGCGGCAATCGTTAACCCACCGCAGAGCTGTATTCTGGCCGTTGGTGCGGGTGAGCAAAAGCCGGTTGTTGTGGATGGTGCGCTTGAGATTCGTAGCGTGATGAGTGTTACTCTATCGACTGATCATCGCAGTGTTGATGGCGCGGTTGGGGCGCAATGGCTACAGTTCTTTAAGCAATATATCGAAAATCCGGTAAGCATGTTGCTTTAAAATGTAAGGAGTTAGTCGTCATGGTTAATAAGCATCCAATTGTTGGCGTTATGGGGTCTCATGAAAATGAATGGAATGACTATGCGCTACCGGTAGGGCAGGTTTTGGCGCGCAGAGGTTTTAATTTGCTTACTGGTGCTGGTGGCGGTGTTATGACGGCTGTGGCTAAAGCGTTTACCGATGTTGAGGATCGCGCAGGTATGGCGATTGGCATTAAGCCCGCAGTTGATTATAAGGGAGAGCGCTTGTCCGAAGTTGACTATCCTAACCCGTTTATTGAAATTCCGATGATTACGCCCTTAAGCATGAAAGCACAAAGCGATGCAATGCCGTTTAGTCGTAATTTAGTGAATGTGATGACAAGCAAGGCTTTGATCATACTCCCTGGTTCGCATGGAACATGTAATGAAGTTTCATTGGCGCTTATGTATGAAAAGCCTGTCATCATGTTTGGCCCTGACCATGCTTTTGATAGTTTTCCGCAAGAGCCTTTGCGGGCGGATAATATTGATCATGTCGAGCATTTTCTGGATGACGTGTTTGGTGAGGAGCATTAATTAATGGACGAGGATTATGTTTTTCTTCCCGCTCTGTCTTTGGAGGATAAATATAATAAGCTGATTTGGAGCGGGATATTATTCGTCGTTTTGGGGCTGTTGTGTGTGGGGGGAGTGTTTTCCTATCAGTATATGAAGGGGGTTTACCATCTGGAGCACCAGACATTTGGTCAAATTTCTCTTTTTTTTTTTTTTTTTATCGCTGGATATGGTCTGACGATATTCCGGCAGGGGTTTAACGAGAAAAGGCTTTATTACAAAGCGGCGATGAATGGCTTGATGCTTGATGAACAGGGCATCAGCGGGCCAATTGCATTACTGGAAGGGCCGGTGCGGGATCGCATTAGAGACACGCAAAAAAGCAATGTTTTTTGTGTGCCTTGGAAGGATATCGAGAGCTTTATAGTCGAACCTTCCCGCGGGAAGAAAAAGCAAGCGCCGCCTTACTATAAGGTTTGTGTGGTTGGGGGTGATGGCGGGTTAAACACGTCTTATTTTATTCTCCGCAATTATTTTAAAGGGCGAGAGCAAATTATACTGGCTTATTTAGCTAACCGGCTACAACCGGAACAGATTATATTGAATGATGAAATTTCACCTAAAGAAGTAGAGGAAGAAAAACATAATGAGCAATAAGAGTTTTGATTTGGTTGTTGTCGGCGGTGGGCCGGGTGGTTATGTGGCCGCTATTCGCGGGGCGCAATTAGGGATGAAAGTTGCGTTGGTCGAAGCCAATCATCTTGGCGGCATTTGCTTGAACTGGGGATGCATTCCTACCAAGGCGCTTTTACGGTGCAGTGAAGTCTATCATTTGGCACAGCATGCTGAACAATTTGGCCTTAAGGTGAGTGGGCTGGAGTTTGATCTTGAAAAAATAATTAAGCGCTCTCGTGGTGTTGCGAAGCAGCTGTCTGGTGGAATCGGGCATTTGCTGAAGAAAAATAAAGTGGCAGTTTTTGATGGTTATGGCCGTTTAGCGGGGGGAAACAAGGTTTCTGTCGAGAAGGGCGATAAGCTCGTTGCTACACTTTCTGCCAAACATATTATTCTGGCCACTGGTGCGCGGGCACGGGTTATTCCGGGGCTTGAGCCTGACGGAAAATTTATCTGGAGCTATAAAGAGGCGCTTGTGCCTGATGTTATGCCGAAGAAGCTTTTGGTCGTGGGGTCAGGGGCGATCGGGATTGAATTTGCCAGCTTCTTCCGTACGCTTGGCGCCGAGGTTACCGTGGTGGAGCTTATTGACCGGATATTACCGGCGGAAGATGCCGAAATTTCTACTTTGGCGCGCAAGTCATTCGAGAAGCAGGGTATGAAAATTATCACGGGTGCGAAAGTGACCAAGCTGGATAAAGGTAAGGAAAGCGTTACGGCGCATATTGATGTGAATGGCAAGGTTCAAAAAGAAGAGTTTGACCGTGTCATTATGGCTGTTGGTATTGTCGCGAATTCAGAAGATATTGGTCTTGATAAAGCGCCGAAAGTCAAAGTGGATCGTGGGCATATTGTTGTTGATGAATATTTACGCACCGGTGAGGCGGGTGTTTATGCGTTGGGGGATGTTGTGTCTGGCCCGTGGCTGGCGCATAAGGCGTCGCATGAGGGGATCATTTGCGTCGAGAAAATTATGGCGCAAAAAGACGTGCACCCGATGGATATTAACAACATACCGGGCTGTACCTATTGTCATCCGCAGGTTGCATCGGTTGGCTTGACCGAGGCGCAGGCCAAAGAGCAGGGCTATAAGTTCAAGGTGGGGCGTTTTCCATTTATGGGCAATGGCAAGGCTGTTGCTTTGGGGGATACGGAAGGGCTTGTTAAAACTATTTTTGACGAAAAAACCGGTGAGTTGCTTGGTGCACATATGATTGGCGCGGAGGTGACCGAGATGATACAAGGCTATGTCATTGGCAAAACGATGGAAGCGACGGAGGCCGAATTTATGCATACGATCTTCCCGCACCCGACATTGTCAGAGATGATGCATGAGAGCGTTTTGGATGCTTATAACAAAGCGATCCATTTTTAGGAAAACAGGGTGAATGACTTATGACTTATAACCCCAAACTATTGGACAAAACCAAGCGGCATCCGGAAAAGCAAAAAAACCCGGATCGTCCGGCTGGCCGAAAGCCAGATTGGATACGCGTACCTGCGCCGCAAGGAAAAGTTTATAACGAGACCTATGATATTGTTAAAAAGCACAAGCTGACCACAGTTTGTGAAGAGGCGGGCTGTCCGAATATCGGGGAATGTTGGAAGCAAAAGCATGCGACATTTATGATTATGGGGGAGGTCTGTACACGGGCGTGCGCCTTTTGCAACGTAGCGACAGGCAAGCCCGAGGCTTTGGACAAGCTGGAGCCTTTGCGCGTCGGGGTGGCAACGATGCAGATGGGACTTAAGCATGTTGTGGTGACCTCTGTGGATCGTGATGACTTGGCCGATGGTGGTGCCGAGCATTTTGTGAAGACTATTCAGGGCATTCGCCTTAAAAGCCCAGACACGACGATTGAAATTTTACCCGGTGATTTTCGCGGTAATATGGCAGATTGGGACACGGTGATCGCGGCAAAGCCGGACGTGTTCAATCATAATCTGGAGACTGTGCCGCGCCTGTACCCCAGCATTCGTCCGGGGGCGCGGTATTTCCGTTCTTTACGACTTTTGGAGCGCGTGAAGGAAACGGATCCTCACCAGTTCACTAAGTCCGGCCTTATGGTTGGCTTGGGTGAGACAAAGGAAGAGATTGGGCAGGTTATGGATGATATGCGCGCGGCGGGCATTGATTTCATTACGATTGGACAATATTTACAGCCAACGCCTAAACATGCAGAGGTCATGAAATGGTGGAGTCCCGAGGAATTTGCAGATTTGACCAAAATGGCACGACGCAAAGGGTTTTTGATGGTTTCTGCTTCGCCGTTGACCCGTTCTTCACATCATGCGGGGGATGATTTCCTTAAGCTTAAGGCAGCGCGGGAAGAGAAGTTATCGAAAGTGGCTGCTGAGTAGTTATTCATGCCAACGCACGCTGAAAAACGTAATTTGCCCTATACGCCGGAGCAGCTTTTTGAGCTGGTCTCTCAGGTCGAGAGATACCCCGAGTTTCTGCCGTGGTGTTTGGCGAGCCGTATTACACGCCGTGAATCTCTTGCAAATGGAACCAGTGTGTTTTATGCGGATTTGATTATTGGTTATAAGATGGTCAGGGAGAAGTTTGGCTCCAAGGTCACTTTGAATGCGCCGGATCATGTGCATGTGGAATATTTATCAGGGCCGATGAAGCACCTTTCGAACCATTGGCGGTTCATTAGGGAAGCGGATGGGTCATGCACGATTGATTTTTTTGTTGATTTTGAGTTTAAAAATCCGTTTTTTCAAAACCTTATGGGGATCTTCTTTGAAAAGGCGGTCGGGAAAATGGTCGCTGCGTTCGAGGATAGGGCAGCGAGCCTTTATGCTGATTCCCCGTCAAACCCGTCGTAACGATAAGAACGCGCGTACGTGTCGCCATCCAGTGTTTTAAAATCTGTTGTGATGCTACGGTTCAGGCGCATTTCATCCCAACCGGATATGTGAAGCACGCCTATCTCATTATGAGGTAGGAACGGCTCGACATAGACTCCGGCTTCTTTATCCCACAGGGGTTTGAACTCACACAACCAGTGCGTCCATGCGGGAAGTATTTCGTATTCATACCCTTCTAGGTAGCACATAACGCCGAGGCATAATTGTTCGGCTGTGAAGACCTTGCCCTTTGTCATGGCTTGCTTCACCAGCTCTTGCCAGCGTGTCCAGTGAGGGGCGTCTTTGTGTATGGCGAACATGCCGGCCAGCAATACGTGGTATGGCATGAGCTCTTTCGCGGTTTTAAAACCGAAGGCACGGCGTGCGTTGGAAAAATAAAATCCGCGCACTTTGGCAGGTATTTGACCCAGCCACTTTATGCGTGCACCGCCGCGCGGGTAACCGCGATCGACCTGTGCGGTCAAGGTGACCTTTTTGCGGGCTGCGCCTTCCAGAAACAACTCAACCCCGCGCCAGTTTTGAATCCATGTGTCGGCGTCCATCCAGACATATGTATCATAGCCGGGGAAAATTTGGGGCAGGAATGGTCGGCAGACGCAGGCCTTAAGAAATTCACGGCCTCTAATCTTATGAGCAGGCAGGCAGGCTGGCCACTCGGGGTTTTTAATCTCCGCAACTTGCGGACGCAGGATTTCGATTTGTTCTGCCGTGAGGCCTGCGTCCAGAATGCACACATCACAGGACGCGCTTTGTTCGAAGCTGCGGAGGGCGTGTAGCCATTCCAACAGCATGGGAAAGTAATTTGCATCACAGCCGGAGACGAAGACGGTTTTACTCATAGGTCAGGCCTTTTCTAGAATGTTTATAAGGTGTTTTATGGCGGTGATTGTGGATTGTGTTTGAACGTTTTCACGGTTTTGATTTTCAAAATATTCCTTCGAGCTTTCTACTGTGCTGTTCTTGGCGGCGTATCCGAAATAAACGGTGCCTACGGGCTTTTCTGCTGTGCCACCGTCCGGGCCGGCGATTCCTGTTATGGCGATGGCAAGGTCGGCGTGACTGTTTTTTAATGCGCCGGAGGCCATCGCCTCAGCGGTTTGTGCACTGACGGCGCCGTGTTGTTTCAGGGTGTTTTTCGGGACGTCTAGCTCTTCGTGTTTTGCGGCGTTGGAATAGGTGATGAAGCCGCGCTCGAATATTTTTGATGCGCCGGGTCTGCGCGCTATTGTTGCGGCGAGCAGGCCGCCAGTGCATGATTCAGCGGTGACCAGTGTCATGTTTTTATCTCTTAATAGGCTTATGAGTTTTCTAACCAAGTCCTGCATAGATTGCCCCCATAATGACCAATGCGGCAAAGGCGCCGGCGACGATGTCGTCACCCATAACACCGATGGCTCCATCCACCTTACGATCAAAATAAGAGGCTGGCCAAGGTTTTGTAATGTCGAAAAGGCGGAAGAGAACAAAAGCTATGGTGATCCAGAGCAAGTTAAATTGAAAGTAATGAAGAGCAGGCAAGAGGGCGAGCCATTGTCCGGCGACTTCGTCGATTACGACGGCTTTGCAATCATGGATTCCGGTTTCTTCTTCGAATTCCCTGGCGGCCCAATAGCCGATGAGTGTCACGGCGAGGGTCGCGATCATTAGTCCCCAAAGGCCGGTGAGGTAAAAAACCAGAAGGCCGAACGGCAGAGCGGCGAGGCTGCCCCATGTGCCGGGGGCGGGGTTGATTAGCCCTGCGCCGAACCACGTTGAAAGCCATATGTGGGGTGCTTTCATGTCGATGTTTTTTAGGGGGAGGGTGGTATCATCTTGTTCGGGGTGGGGCATGTTCTGCTCTTATTCTTTGTTTGGCAATGTAATGGTGACGAGGCCTTGTGCGGCGATGCCTTCTTTGCGGCCGGTGAATCCTAGTTTTTCAGTGGTTGTGGCCTTTATATTGATGCGCGAAGGGGGAATGGCGCAGATTTCGGCGATGCGGTGCTTCATTTTTTCTGCATGAGGGCCAATTTGGGGGGCTTCACAGATTATTGTCAGGTCAGCGTTTATGAGGCGCCCGCCCTTCGCGATAAGCATGTCCATCGCGTGTTTAAGGAAGATGGCACTGTCCATATCCTTGAATGTATTATCGGAAGGTGGAAAATGCTGGCCTATATCGCCTGCGCCAATTGCGCCGTAGATGGCGTCGGTCAGGGTATGGAGGCCTACATCAGCGTCAGAATGTCCTTTTAGCGCATAATCATGGGGCACGTCGATACCGCAAAGGCGCAAAGGACCCGATTTGCTTACATCGAAGGCGTGGACGTCGAAGCCAAGGCCTGTGCGCGTTTCGGGGGGGGGCGTTAATAGTGTTTCGACGGTTTTAAAATCCTGAGGCATTGTTACTTTTATATTTTCTGGTGAGCACTGTACGAACTTTACAGGAATTCCGAGCTCGGAAACAAGCTGCGTGTCGTCGGTATATGCCTTTTTCGGGGATGATTGTTCGTGTGCGCGGATAAGATCGCCATAGTGGAAGGCTTGTGGTGTTTGGATGGCCCACAGATTTTCACGGTTGACCTTTTCTTGCGCCTCTTGTGCTTCATTCGCTCTGCGTAGAGTTGAGGTGACGGGTAGTGCCAGTGTGGCGGCGCGGTGGGAGGATATGGTTTCTAAAAGCCGGTTTATGTCGGCCGGGTGTATGTGCGGGCGTGCGGCATCGTGTATTAGAACTATGTCATCGCCACTTGCGCCTTTCATGGCCTTTAATGCGTTGTATACGCTGTCTTTTCGTTCATTACCGCCATGGGTTACGCTCAACTTTGCGTGGGGCGTTATTGTGTCATGGAACAGTTCTGCATCCCTTGGATTTATAATGACGTGGATTGCGGTGCATTCTTTACGATCCTTAAAGGCGTCTATTATGTGCTGGAGCAAGCTTTTGCCCTGTATTTTCAGGTATTGTTTCGGCGTGTCACTTCCGAAGCGCTGGCCTTTTCCTGCTGCGGGGACTATGAGGGTGAATGAGGGGGGCGAGCCTGATTGTGGGGGCATTATATTCGGCATTCTTGCTTTTCCGTGCTCTAAAGTGTAGAAACTCATTGATATTATTAAGATGTTTTG
>SPJJ01060930.1_pt1 | contig 10467 bp, 8 predicted proteins | sample 3741741 | NCBI WGS metagenome assembly SPJJ01 (sample SAMN10925908, study PRJNA522277) | cold seep metagenome | isolation source: Elba SIP-enriched marine methane seep metagenome, extraction at timepoint T1 | place: Italy: coast of Elba, Mediterranean Sea | collected 2014-05 | reverse complement strand
CGCTGCTCATCGGCGGCAACCCGTTCCGGGCGACCTCCATCTATACTCTGATTCACTGGCTGGAGCGAAAGTGGGGCGTGCACTTCGCAAAGGGCGGCACCACGAGCATCGTCTCCGGGCTGGTGCAGCTCCTTGAGGAGATGGGCGTGACCATGCGCACCAACGCGCCCGTGGAGGAGATTATCGTCAACAACGGGCAAGCGACTGCGGTCCGGCTGGTGGGCGGCGAGACCATTGACTGTCGGTTCGTCGTCTCGAATGCGGACCCCTCCTTCACCTACACCCAACTCATCGACGAAAAGCACCGCAAAAAGCACAGCGACCGCTCGGTGAAGAAGACGCACCAGTCCATGAGCCTCTTTGTGGCCTACTTTGGGACCAAGAAGCTGTACCCGGAGTTGGCCCACCACACCATCGTATTGGGGCCTCGCTACAAGGGACTGCTGACCGATATTTTCGATAACAAAGTATTGGCGGATGACTTTTCTCTCTACCTTCACGCTCCGACGCGCTCCGACCCCAGCGTCGCCCCGGACGGGCACGAGGCCTTCTACGTCTTGTCGCCGGTGCCCAATAACGAAAGTGGTATCAATTGGAAGGAGGAGGGGCCCCGATACTTTGACCGCATCATGAAGTCGCTGGAGGACCGTATGCTGCCCGGGCTGCGCGAAAACCTCAGCACGAGCTTCTTCCTGACCCCAGACTATTTTGAAAAGGACCTGCGCTCGGTCTCTGGCAACGCCTTTGGCATCGAGCCGCGGCTGACGCAGTCGGCCTACTTTAGGTACCACAATGAGTCCGAGGACGTGAATGGTCTGTACTTCGTCGGGGCAGGGACGCATCCGGGGGCCGGAGTCCCCGGTGTGCTCAATACCGCGAAGGTGCTCGAAAAGGTGGTGCCCGAGATATCCGCCAGTGAACGTCTACCGCTGCCCCAAACGCACTACTCCCAGAGGATGGCAGTGTGAACGGCGCGATCGCAGCTGAGAGCTTACAGACGTTGGCGAAGGGGTCGCGCTCCTTCTCCTTCGCTTCGCACTTTTTGCCCAAAGAGCGGCGAGAAGACGCGGCGCTCCTGTATTCGCTGTGTCGACTCATTGATGACCTCGCAGATGAGGCACCCAGCGCAGACAAGGCCCGGCACGACCTTGGGGTGTTGGATGCTGAGCTGCGCGGGCAGGCACCGGCCCGCGCCCTGGTCGAGGCCTTTTTGAGTATGGCCACGCAACGCGGTGTTCGGCTGGCCCAAGTGCACGAACTCATCGTGGGTGTGCTGAGCGACCTCGACACGGTACGCGTGCCCGATGACCGCGCGCTGCTTCGGTACTGCTATCGGGTGGCGGGCACCGTGGGGCTCATGATGAGCCCCATCTTGGGGGTCGGAGACCCGCAGGCCTCCGTCTACGCGCTTGATTTGGGCGTGGCCATGCAGCTGACGAATATTTGTCGGGACGTGCAGGAAGATGCGCGCATGGGCCGTGTCTATCTGCCCGCACACCGACTTCGAGCCGAGGGCATTTCGCAGACCGGGTTGCTCAACCTTCAACCCAATCATGCCGCGGGTGTGGCCCGGGTTGTTCAAGATTTGCTGCTGCTTGCAGAGCAGTACTATATGAGCGCAGAGCGTGGCCTTCACTACATACCAGCTAAGCCGCGGGCGGCCATCATGGTCGCCAGCCAGGTCTACCGGGAGATTGGCCATAAGCTGCTGCGAAATGGCTGTGAGGTGCGCGCGGGTCGAACTGTGGTCTCAGGTCCGCACAAAGGTTGGGTTGCCTTCCGTGGTCTGGTCCGCCTGATGCACCCGGTGGTGCTCGGCTTGATGCGCAGGCCACACGTGCCCCAACTTCACGCCGAGATCATGGATTTGCCCGGCGCAGATCGTGCCCGGGCTCTGGCGGCAGGACCGTGGGTCACCGCAGGGGCGTCAGAGTGAAAACAGAGCACTACTTTGCGCTGCATGGGTGGAGTGGCGACTCGGGCAGCTTTGACCCGATTCGGCCGCACCTGCCCGAGCAGGTGCATTTGGTGGCTCCGGACCAGCCGGGGTTCGGTGCTCGGCCCGGGCCCCAAGCCTGGGACTTTGACGCCTATACGCAGCCCCTGCTTGAGGATCTTGAGGCTCTCAAGTGGCCGAAGTGTACTTTAGTGGGTAATTGCGCGGGCGCGGTGGTGGCCCTTGAACTGGCTCTACGACAGCCGCAGCGCTTCGACAGACTTGTCTTGATCGACCCCTTTGCTTTTGTTCCCTGGTACTTTCGGTGGCTCACCCACCCCATCTTGGGGCGGCTGTTCTATTGGTCGACCTTCGCCAATCCGATGGGGCGGTGGCTGACCAATACGGCGCTTCGGTCCAAGCGCACTGAAGATACCAGCTTGGTTGAGGGCTTCGAAGCCGCGCGCCATCAAGCGGCCTTTTCCTACTTAACGATGCTCTGCCGGGGTGCAGATGCTCGCCGCTACGCGGGTGTGCGCGTGCCGGTGACGCTGCCCTTCGGGAGTAAGACTTTCTCGGCGGTGAAGCGCTCCGTTGATATCTATCAGTCGTTGTGGCCTCAGGCGGAGGCCTTCATGTTGGAAGGGGCTGGGCACCTTCCTATCCAAGAGGCGACGACCCAGCTAGCGGCCTATGTCCTGGGGGAGGGACACGAACATGCCCACTCACAATCCGGCGATCTATCCGATGCGACTGGTGAGCGAACTCACCGGCCTGCGATCGGATACCATCCGAGCCTGGGAGCGAAGGTATAACGCTATTCAGCCCCAGCGAACCGCTGGCAATACGCGCAAGTTCTCGGACGAAGACATACGTCGCCTGACCCTACTGCGGCAGCTCACGGACTTTGGCCTCAGCATTGGCACGGTGGCCCCGCTGGACATGCGCCAGCTGGAGCAGCTGGTGGATCGTGTGGTCAGCGGGAAGGGCGGCCGGGCTGAGGGTGTGGGTACGGTCGCTGTGTCCGCCGAGGGGGTCATCCGAAGCTTTTTGGACGCGTTGGGGCGATTCGATACTCAGGCGGCCCTGGCTGGGCTGAGGGCAGTCCTGACGCGGCTCGGCGCCTCTCGGTTTGTGCACGCGGTGGTCATCCCCCTGGTCCAGGCGCTGCACGGACACGAGGGGGCCGGCGCACTCACGACGGCGCAGCGCAATATGGCCCAGCGGCAGCTTCAGAACCTTCTGTCTGGACTATTCCCCGCGCGCGACGATGCTCAGGCATCCGCGCGCATGGTGCTCGTTGCGCCCGCCGGGCATGACGTGGAGCTGGCGATGGGGGTGTGCGGGATCATGGCCCAGCTTCATAGTATCCGTGTCCTCAACCTGGGCGCCGGGTTGCCTTGGAACGAAGTCCGCGCAGCGGCAGAAGACATTCAGCCGGAGGTCATGGTGGTCAGCCTTCGCGGGGCGTTGGGAGCGGACTCGCGTCGTGCGCTCAAGTCCGTGCTGGGGGGCCTCAGGGGGCGGGTCGCGGTCTGGGTCTTTTGTCACCAAGGTCCCGCGACAGGCCTCGACGAGGCCGTGCTCATCGGGGGCTTTGACGAGTTTGAGGCCTCGCTCGCGGCGCTCAGGCCGCCTCCGCGGGTCGCTCAGTCTTCCTCTAGCAAGTCCTTGGCGTAGGCCACGCCCTCGTAGGGGCCATCGATGAGGCGAAAGCTGCCGCCCACGGCAGTCAATCTGTCTTGCGAGTCTCCGTAGACCGCATGAAAGTCGAGCACAGGATTCACATCAAGGGGCGTCTGGTCCACGTACTCGAGGGTAGCCAGATCCACGGTGGCGAGGGTGCCATCGGTGCCCACGACGTGGGCCACGCTGTTGTTGCGCAACCAGACCCCATTGAGGCCGCCGAGCGGCGCCAGAGACTTCTGTTGCCACATGGTCCCATTCCACACCGCGATCTGGCCGTTGTTTCGGCCGCCTACGATGACCACGTTGTCCTTGGAGGTTCCCCAGACCGATACGAGGTCCTCGCTGGTGCCGACGAGCTGCTCCGTCCAGGCCTGGCCATCGTAGTGAAGGACGGCGCCCCGCTGCCCCACCACATAGACATCGTCGGCCGCGCTACCCCAGACCTTGAAGAAAGCGAAGACGTTCGGCCGGGTGAGTGCGGGCGTCTTGATCTTGGTCCAGCTCTGCCCATCGTAGTGCAAGATGGTCTGCTGGCCTTCGGCTCGACCGCGGCCGCCCACGGCCCATAAATCATCAGGGGCCGCGCCCCACACGCCCCACAGGTCCTCGGTGGTGGTGGTGGTCTGTGCGCTCCAGGCGCTGCCATCGTAGTGCAGGATCGTGCCCTCGGCTCCAACGGTGGTGATGTCGCTGGAGGAAAAGCCGTAGGTCCAATTCAGCAGGGGGGCATCGAGGCCGAGGTCCACCGGGTCCCAGGTGCTGCCGTCGAAGTGCATCACCGCAGCTGTGTCGGGGGTACCCCCGACAGCATACAGGTCGTCCCCTGAGGGCCCCCAAACGCTGAGCAGCCAGCCGGTTTCGCTGGCGTCGAAGGCGGGGCCCCAGCCTTCGGGGTCCGAGGGGCAGGCGGTGAGCAGCGTGGAGCAGGCGGCGAGGCAGGCGATTCGGCGCATGATGGGGGCAATCATAGGCGATGCCAGGGGGCTGGCCAGCGTAAAGCCGAGGACATACCCAACTAGCGGATGCGGACCCAATGCCTAGCGTTTACAGTACAGAGCACTATGGCGAGCGCGCGTATCGGGATTCTGTGGCTCTGTGGGCTCGGATTGCTCGGCTGTTCAGATCCCGGGCCCAACGGACATGGCTCTGTCGCTGAGGGTATCTTCGCACCGTTGGGCGATGTGCTGCCCTCCGCGAGCGCTGAGCAGCGCGCCACCTTTGAGCGCGGGCTCGAGGTCTCGCAACACCGGTTTACAGTCTCTGAAGGACTGGGGCCGGCCTTTAACGTGACCTTCTGCGGTGCTTGCCACGAGCGGCCCACCCCGGGCGGCGCGGCCGGCCTGTACCGCAACTTCTCCATCACCGGCTATCGTCTGGCCGACGGCTCTTTCATTTCGGGCGAGTCGCTGGGCATGGCGGGCGGGGTTCAGCGCGTTTACGCCGCGGGCGGGCTGCAGGCGCGGCCCGAGGTCCCCGAGACGACCACGATCTACGCCCAGCGCAACCCCATCTCATTCTTCGGAGCTGGGCTGCTCGCGGAGTTGGACAATGAGGAGATCGTCTCTCGCGCCGACCCAGACGATGAGGATGGCGATGGCATCAGCGGCCGACCCAATTGGGAGCGCGGCTTTGTGGGCCGCTTCGGTCGCAAGTCCCAGACGGCCTCGATCGAAGGGTTCATTCGCGGCCCGCTCTTTAACCATATGGGCATCACCACGGACCCTCTCACGGACGCCCAGCGCGCGGCGCTGCCGGTGGACAGCTCCTCGCGGGATACCACTCAGGGCGGCTTTGGCTCCGCGCAGTTTCCCTTGCGCACCGCCCAAGCCGCGGTCTTCGACGATCAGCTCTCCGATGATGATGACGCGCCGGATCCGGAGATGAGCACTGAGGAGCTGTTCGACGTGGTCAGCTTCGCCATGCTGCTCGCGGTGCCTGAGCCGGAGGCGCTGGACGCTGAGGGCGAGCTCGGGCGGGACCTTTTTGATGAGATCGGCTGTGCGGATTGCCATACGCCCCGCCTCAAGAGCGCTCGCGGCGGCTTGCCCGCCTACTCTGATCTGTTGCTTCACGACATGGGCGAGGCCCTCGCGGACGGCATCGACCAGGGCGAGGCGTCCAGCGCGGAGTACCGCACTCAGCCGCTGTGGGGTCTGGCAGCGGTGGGCCCCTATCTGCACGACGGGCGCGCCAGCACGATCAAGGATGCCGTCTTGATGCACGGGGGCGAGGCGCAGCGCTCACGGGATTATGCGGCCAACCTCAGCGAAGAGGAGATGCAAGCCCTGTTGACCTTCCTCGTCTCACTGGGCGGCGCTCAGCAATACAGCGAGGGGCTATTGGAGCCCGGCGTGCCCGTGGCACCCGCCGCCGAATATGGAGGCCCGCGGCAGCCGCTCAGCGGGGCGCAGGCGGCCCGCTTCGAGGCCGGGCGGCGCCTCTTCGATCGGGAGTTTGGGGTAGGCGAGGGCCTGGGCAGCCCGCGCTTGAACGGTGACTCCTGTCGCGCTTGCCACTTCGACCCCGTCTTTGGTGGGGCAGGGCCCCTGGGTGTGAACGTGATGCGTCACGGCATCATCGATGAGCAGGGGGCCTTTGTGAGCCCCGCGGTGGGCACCATCCTGCACAAGACGTCGGCCCTGTTTGGGCACGCCCCGGTCGCTCAGGATGCAGTGAACGTCTACGAGATGCGGCAGACCCCCCACCTATTTGGCCTGGGGCTGATCGACGAGGTCTCAGAGACAGAGATCCTCTCGCGGGCGGATCCGGACGATGCGCGCGACGGCGATGGCATCACGGGGCGTGTGTCGTACACAGATGACGGACGTGTGGGCCGCTTTGGTTGGAAGGCCCAGGTGCCCTCCGTCGCAGAGTTCGTGCGGGACGCGGTGACCGCAGAGTTGGGTATGACGCTGCCCTATCAAGAGGGGCTCAGCTTTGGTCGCATGCACGACAATGACACCGTCCCGGATCCGGAGTTCTCTATGGAGCAGACGGAGCTTTTGACGTGGTACCTGGGCGCGCTTGGGGCCCCACCTCGACAGCCGGGGGCGGAGGCGACGCAGGACGGATTGCAGGTCTTCAAGGAGGTCGGCTGCGATGGTTGTCACGTGCCCGAGCTCAATGGCCCCCAGGGCCCGGTGCCTGCGTTCAGTGACCTACTGCTGCACGATATCTTGCCCGAGGGCGCCCTCGGCATCGAGGAGACGTCCGCGTCGATGACAGAGTTCCGCACCGCTCCGCTGTGGGGGCTTTCGCAGACCGCGCCCTACTGGCATACGGGTGAGGCGGAGACCATCGAGGCTGCGATCGAGCTGCACGATGGCGAGGCCAGGGCCAGCACCGAGGCCTGGCATGCCTTGCCTGAGGCCGAGCGTTCGCGGTTATTGGCCTTCCTAAAGTCCCTGTGATGAAGACCCTGCATCGACTCAGCGCGGCAACCCTCCTTGCGGTCTTGCTGTGGGCCTGCCCCAATACCAAAGAGCCGCCGCCGCCCACCCCTGCGCCATCCTTTCACGACCCGCTGTCCACCCCTGAGGATCCCACCCTCAGCGTTGACAGCTTTCACTCCGCGACCGCCTGTGTGGGCTGTCACCCCGACCACTATGCGCAGTGGACGACCTCACGCCACGCCTACGCGATGAAGGATGAGGTCTTTCGGGCCTTGGTGCGGCTTCGCCAGGAGGCCTACGACGGGGCCCAGGATCAGTTCTGTACGCAGTGCCACAGCGCGCCCTGCACGCGCGGCGGAGAATGTGTGGATGGCTTCGAGTTTGAGACCCTGCCGCCCTTCGCGCTGGAGGGCGTGACCTGCGAAAACTGCCACAAGGTCTCTGGGCTGCAGCGCCCCTTCAATAGCGGCCATGTGTTGGACCCCGCGGGCCCGATGCGCGGCCCCATTGAGGACCCAGCGCCCAGCGCCTTTCACGCCACCGAGTACTCCCCGCTGCACAGCACCTCGGACTTTTGCGGGGGCTGTCACGACGTGATTGAGGTCTCCGGGCTCAACCTGGAGCGCCCCTTCGCGGAGTGGAGCACTTCACCCGCCGCCGGCACGGACGCCACCTGCCAGAGCTGCCATATGCCGGCTCGCTTGGGACAGGCCGCGGTCGACGGCCCCGAGCGCACCGTGCACGATCATCGCTTCATCGGTGTGGACCTGCCGGCCGAGGGGCTGGCGGATGAGGCGGAGTTCGCCCTGCACCGCGCGCGAGTGCAAGAGCTGTTGTCTTCCACCGCGACCGTCTCGGTGCAGACCGCGGCCGCGGTCCGGGCGGGGCAGCAGCTGGACCTGAGGGTGACGGTCAAAAATGAAAACGCCGCGCATGACTTCCCCACCGGAACCACCTTCATTCGGCAGGCGTGGGTACAAGTTCAGGTTCAGGATGCGCAAGGTAACTTGCTCTACGAGACGGGGGGACTGGACGCCAATGGAGACCTCAGGGATGCCTTCAGCGCGCTGGAGCCCTACGGCGATGAAGACTTGCTGTCGCTCAGCTCAAACCTGCTGGATGCTCGCGGCAACCCCACAATCTTGACGTGGCAGGCCAAGGAGCATGTATCCCGCAGTCTGGGGCCCTTGCACGCGCGCACGTATACGCTATTTGTGCCCACATCCAGCACCACCCAGGGCCCCCTGTCGGTGCAGGCCACCGTCAAGTTCAGGCCCTTCGCGCCCTTTCTCTTCCGGGTGTTGCAGATTCCCGAGCAGCCTCAGCCGATCTACGATGTCGCCCAGGCCCGCGCCGCCGTCGACGTGCTTGAGCCCTGAGGCGTTCAATCGTCCGCGAAGCTGGCTAGAGAGGCCCCGGCGCCCAAGGAGCGCAAGCCGGATTGCCCAGGCGGGATGCCGCGCCCGATGAGCGGGGCCAGCACCATGCTGATGGTTCCCGTGAACGTGCCGATGATCGCGCCATCTCTGAGGTCCAACATCAGCTCGGCCAACAGGGTGGGCGCCGGCGTCATGAACCAGGTGATGAGGGTGGTCAAAAAGACCAACGTGAAGCCGAAACCAAATCCGGCGTTGAAGGCCCGGAACATGCTCCGGGCCATGACGGCCAGCCTCTTTTTGAAGGAGGGACGCTCACCCAGGTCGCGCATGCCGGCGAGGGAGGCGTTCTCCCAGAGTTTGCGGCCGACCTTGTAGGCGATGGGCACGGGCAGCAGGAAGGAGGCTGCAGCCAGCCACCCAAAGCCGTGGCCCACGGCGTAGGTGGGCAGGAGCCAGGCCAGCCACAGGCTGCCGAGACCCAGCCCGAAGACGGAGCCGAGGCGACCCGTGACGCGCATCTGCCTCCAGGCGTCCTTATTGGCGAGGATCGCCTTGCTCTCAGGATCCGGGGCGGCATCGACGGCATCGGCCTGTCGGATGGCCTCCAGCTGGGCCCGCCAGCGGGCGTTCTGGGCGCGGTCCCCTGTGAGCGCGAGGTGCGCCACCATCATGGGCTCGAGCTTTGCGGGCACCATTTGCGCGCCGCGTTCGTCGTCTCGGGTCGAGGATGGTCGGCCAGTCTTCAGCATCGTGCGGTCTCCTTCTATTAACCGGCCGAGAGCGGGATTGGTTCCATACCCCCACCCTCAATTTCTCGATTGTGTGTGCAGATTGTTGGTTCTTGGGGCGGGGGCTGAGGGGGTAAGTCCTCGGTTTTGGCCTAAAGTGTCATCCGTGAGAGCACATAGGCGGATAATGTAGGCAACACGCCCACGTGCTCACCGATACAGAACACATGGGTTGGATGCAGCGAATCTTCATGGACTCCCACCAAAAGAAGTTGGTGGATCCCAGCGCCTATCGCCAGCCCCTCGATCGCGCCCAGGTCCTCGCTGAGGTCGACGCGGGCGCCAGCGGGGTGCGTTGTCACGAGACCCTGCCGTCCCTTCGCCGAGCCATCAAGGAGACGAATGAGGGCGGAGCGCTGACCATCGCGCACGTGGCCGATGCGTATGAGTCCACGCTGCGCACCGTGCGCGCACCCCACGACGGCTGCTACCACGAGTTCTTGACCATCGCCCTGGCCGGCGACAGCGCGCTGCTCAACTTCCTCACCCAGCGCGCCAATCAGATAGCGCAGGGCATTCAGCCCGGCGCCAAGGCCGCGCTGGGTTCCGCCTTCGACGCCAAATAGCGCCGCCCGTCCCCGAAAGACCCCTTTTCATTGGGCCCGCTCTGTCTATGCATACAGGGGTGCCCCGTACTCAACCCCAACTCGGCCCGCCTGTGGCCTCCGTCGGTCTGCCCAAGGTCCCCGTAGGGGCACCTGGGCTCGGACTGCGGTCCCAGGAGGGGGTGGGGCCGCGCTGGGCTCGCCGCGCGGTGAGCCTCAGCCTGCTCGCGGTGGCGTGGGGCGGTCTGGTCTTGGGGCTGCCGGTCTGGGGGCTCATCGCGGGCGCGCTGGATGTGCGCTCGGGACGCCGTGCCCCGCGTCTTCGTTTTATCCTCGTCTTGCTCATCTACCTCAGCTGCGAGCTGGTGGGGGTGGTGGGCAGCCTGCTGCTGTGGTTGCTCACGGGGCTGGGCCTGGCGCGTGGGCCCTTGGTCCGGGGCAGCTACGCGCTGCAGCGCTGGTGGGTGCGCACCATCTTCGACCTCAGCGGTCGGGTGCTGGGGATGCGGCTGACCGTCGAGGGCCTTGAGCACGCTCGGGGCGGGCCGCAACTTGTCTTGCTACGCCACGCCAGCTTGGTCGATACGCTGCTTCCCGCGCGCTTACTCACTGACCAACTCGGAACGCAGCTTCGCTATGTACTCAAGAGGGACCTGCTGTGGGACCCCTGCCTCGACATCGTGGGACAGCGCTTGCCGAACGCCTTTGTGCGAAGGGGCGGCATCGACACGGAGGGTG
>SPJJ01034184.1_pt1 | contig 10467 bp, 14 predicted proteins | sample 3741741 | NCBI WGS metagenome assembly SPJJ01 (sample SAMN10925908, study PRJNA522277) | cold seep metagenome | isolation source: Elba SIP-enriched marine methane seep metagenome, extraction at timepoint T1 | place: Italy: coast of Elba, Mediterranean Sea | collected 2014-05 | reverse complement strand
TTTCTATTTTTCTCTCCAGACCCTTGACCCTACAACCCACTTCGGTGGGATTTTTTTTATCCAGGACAATGTTATGAATAAATTAGATATGTTAATGAATCAGCTCGGCATGGGTGCAGGGTTAGCAGGCCAGCTAAAACCATCTGTTAATCCAGAGATCCTTGCACATTACAAAGCAAAAGCAATTGCAGACCCATCTGGGGCTATGCAGGATTTAACACGAATTCCTAGAGGTGCTGCTGGAATAGATTTGAGATCACAGGTTTTCAATGATCCAGAAGTAAGATCTGCTATTGAGAGGGCAGGAAGCATGGCAAAAAAGGATGCGGTTTATCAAGAAGCTCTTGGATCAGTTCCACCAGCAATGATGGGTATCGATGAAGACATGGGTGTGCTTAACGAAATACCATTTGGTGATGAAGTTCCAGGTGTGTCAGGTGTATATGTCCAACCATCACCTAATGCTGTATACGACCCTAAAACTGGTGAGTATCTAGGTGACTATGAGTTTATGCCACAAAACGGATTACTATATAGGTAGTTATATGTCTCTCTATGAAAACATCCACAAAAAAAGAAAATCAGGCCGACCAATGCGAAAGAAGGGAGCCAAAGGAGCTCCAACAGACCAAGACTTCAGAAACGCAGCAAAAACAGCAAAGAAAAAGCCTAAGCGAACTACTAAAAAGCGTGGGTGATTGTATCTAATGTGGTCATGGCATATATATTGGGGGTTTAATCTAGGATTTGAATTCTACGAAGGTGAGGTAGATGGAGACCTGGTTGAATACTTTCTTATAAACATAGGGCCAATAAGAATACAAAAGGCTGAGTGGGCATAATGGCCATCAGTAAATCAAAGAAGTCAGGTAACTACAGAACAGTTAAACAAGGTGCAGGCATGACCAAGAAGGGTGTAGCTGCATACAGAAAGAAAAACCCAGGAAGTAAATTAAAGACTGCGGTGACTGGTAAAGTTAAGCCAGGTAGTAAGGATGCAAAGAGAAGGAAGTCATTTTGTGCCAGGTCTAAGAGCTGGACTGGTGAAAGAGGTAAAGCAGCAAGGAAACGCTGGAAATGTTAACTAATCAACAAGGAAAGTAATGACCCATTTGGAGTTACGATATGAAAGAACGATCAGAAGCACAACAAAAAGTATTAGAAGAAGCTAGAGAGAAGGCTAGAGAAGTAAACAAAGGTAATAATTATTCTAGTAAAAAGAATAGGTTACTGAATGATACTCTCAAGCGTATTATTACTCAGGATGATGCAAAAAGAGCTCGAAGAATCATGGAAGCATTAGTTTCAAAAGCTGAGGATGGTGATACAAAAGCTATTGATATGGTTATGGATCGTTTAGAAGGTAAAGTGCAGAATCAAACAGATATAACATCTTCAGATGGTTCTTTATCAAATAACTTGAAGATTGAGTTCGTAGATGCCGAGCCAGTTTCCAAGTAAGTTAAAGTTTTTATTTGAGCCTAACCGATACAAAGTAGCATACGGAGGAAGAGGTTCTGGTAAGTCTTGGGGTTTTGCCAGGGCTTTACTTATGCAAGGCACTGAAAAGCCTATGCGTATACTTTGTGCTAGGGAGATACAGAAGTCTATCAAGCAGTCAGTTCATACTCTGCTTAAAGATCAAATCCAGGCATTAGGCCTAGGAAGTTTTTATGAGGTCGTAGAGACTGCCATACGAGGTATCAATGGCACTGAGTTTACCTTTGCAGGCTTAGCTACAAACACTGTAGAGTCTATTAAGTCTTTTGAGGGTGTTGATATAGTTTGGATCGAGGAAGCTCAGACAGTTTCCAAGAGGTCATACGATATATTGATACCAACTATCAGGAAGCCTGGCAGTGAGATATGGGTTACATTTAACCCTTACATGGATACAGACGATACATATAAGCGTTTCATTATAAATAAGCCTAACGATGCTGTTGTAGTCAAAATGAACTATAACGACAATCCCTGGTTTCCAGATGTATTAGAGAGAGAACGAGCCAGGTGTAAGCAAAACAATCCTGAAGACTACGATAACATTTGGGAAGGTGCTACCAAGGCTGCTGCTGATGGTGCTATCTATCACAAAGAAGTAAGGCAGGCCCAGGAAGAAGGCAGGATAACTCGTGTAGCTCCAGATAGATTACTAAAGACTCACATCGTTATGGATCTGGGTTGGAATGACTCGATGAGTATCATACTCTGCCAGCGTAGCTTAACTGAGATTAGGATCATTGATTACATTGAGGACGATCATAGGACCCTGGATAGTTACAGTGATCAGCTCAAACAGCTAGGCCATAACTGGGGAACGATGTATCTACCTCACGATGCTCGCAATAGAGACTTCAAGCATGGTATTAGCTCAGAAGAGATCATGCAAAGATTAGGCTGGGATACAGAGATAGTTCCTAAGTCTGATATAGAGACAGGTATTAAACTAGCTCGAATGACATTCGATAGGGCTTACTTCGATTCAGTTAATGCTGAACGATTGGTCGAGTGTTTGAAGAACTATAGACGAGGGATCAACCAAACAACTAACGAGCCAGGTGCTCCACTTCATGACGAGTATTCACATGGAGCTGATGCCTGGAGATATTTATGTGCAGTGGTTGATAGTATGAGTAACGAGGAATCCTCCTGGAGTGAACCTCTTGCTGCAAACAATTCATGGGTAGTGTAAATGTTATTAGCTGAAGAATATGCACCAGACTTAACAGGAATAAAGGACAAGTTTGTCCAGACTCCATTAGGTTTGTTGATGCAGGGTGAAGGTTCTGCTGCTATGGATAGACTTGGGTCTGATGCCCAGGCAAGAGTTGACCAAATAACTAGCCCTGATACTGCAATAGATGCTGGACTAGATATGATGGGTGCTGGTTTGTTAGGCACAATCGGTAAAGCTGGTCAGGCTTATACATCAGCAGCTACATCTATAAACAAAGATAAACTACCAGCAGTATTTACAAAGCTAACCAAAGAAGAAAAGTTTGCACCAGGTAGTAGAAATATAGATGTTGGCGGTGGTAAGTTTGACAATGCTTCAGAACACCTGGCAAAACAAGATGTAGAAAACTTAGTGTTCGACCCATACAACAGATCAGCAGATCACAATAGAATGGTGCTAGATTCTGTTAGAACTAAGCCAGCAGACACAGCAACTGTAAGTAATGTATTAAATGTAATACCAGATGAAGCAAACCAAATTAAAACATTAGAGACTGCATACAAATCATTGAAAGATGATGGTGAGGTATTCATTACAGTTTACGAAGGCAATAAGTCTGGTGTTGGTAAAGTGACCGGCTCAGATCAGTTCCAACAAAACAAAAAACTATCTGGCTATTTAGATACAGTCAGAAAAGTATTTCCAAACGCTACAGTTAAAGGTGGCATGATAAGGGCAACTAAATAATGGCAGATGACAATAAATTAAAGAGTATTCTGGAATCAGAGATCGATGATGCTATCGGTTACCTGGAAACAGAAACGACTGACGAAAGACAGCAGTCTCTAGAATATTACAATAGAGAACCATACGGCAATGAGGTAGAAGGTAAGTCTCAGATCGTTACTGGTGAAGTAGCTGAAGTCGTTGATGGTGCCTTACCACAATTAATGAGAGTGTTTACTTCTGCTGACGATGCAGTGGTATTTGAACCTGTTAACCAGGGTGATGAGCAAACTGCCGAGCAAGCTACAGAATATGTAAACCATATCTTCTATAAAGATAACAATGGTTTCGAGATCATGCACGACTGGATGAAGGACGCACTTCTTCAAAAGGTTGGTGTAGTAAAAGCATACTGGGACGATAAGACAGATGTAACAAAAGAAAAATACTATGGCCTAAGTGATGATGAGCTTGCAATGATTATGCAGGACGATGAGGTTGAAGTAGTAGAACAAGATTCAGTAGTAGTCCAGGAAGCACAGTATGATCCAATGACTGGCATGGAAATATCACCAGCATTATCAGCACACGACATTAAAGTAAAGAGATCAGTAGACAAAGGTAAGGTCGTTGTAGAGAATGTCCCACCAGAAGAGTTCTTAATATCTAAGCGTGCTAGAACTATTGCTGATGCACCTTTTGTTGCACATCGTAAGATGATGACTAGAGGTGAGCTGATTGCAATGGGTTATGATGAAGATACAGTGATGTCTTTGTCAACTGGTGATGCATTAGAGTTTAGCCCAGAAAGAATTGCAAGATATGCAAGAGGTGAACAGCCTACTGACATGGACTCAGATGATGAGATGATGCAGTTGGTAGAATACTTTGAGTGCTACATTCAGACAGATTACGATGATGATGGTATCCCAGAAATGCGTAGAGTTTGTTATGCAAGCAACGAGATTCTACATAACGAAGAATGCGACTATGTTCCATTTCACTCTATTTGCCCTATACCTATTCCTCATAAGTTTTATGGCCACTCTCTAGCAGACAGAGCAATGGACTTGCAGTTAATCAAGTCTACGATTACTAGACAAATGCTAGACAACTTATACCTTACTAACAACTATCGAGTTGGTGCGGTTGAAGGCCAGGTAAACTTAGATGACCTATTAACATCAACAGCAGGTGGCGTAGTTCGTATGAAGAACCCTAACGCTATTGTGCCAATGACAGTGCAAAGTAATGCTGCTCAGTCATTCCCAATGCTAGGATACCTAGATGAGATTCAAGCTAAAAGAACTGGCGTATCTGATGCACAGCAAGGCTTAAATCCTGACCTATTACAGAATGTAACTGCTGCTGCGGTAAATGCAATGTCTTCTGCATCACAAGGCAAACTAGAACTAATCGCTCGTATCTTTGCAGACACAGGCATTTCTAGCCTATTTAAAGGTATATTACAGCTCGTATGCAAGTATCAACAAAAAGAAAGAATCATTCGTGTTAACAATAAATATGTGCCATTTGATCCAAGAGAATGGAACTCTGAATACAACATCTCAGTGAATGTAGGTCTAGGCACTGGCTCTAAACAAGAGCAGTTAGCTACCATGCAAATGATTCTGGCTAAACAAGAACAATTGCTATCGACATATGGTCTTGGTAATCCTCTTGTAAACCTCAAGCAATACAGAGATACACTAGCTAAGTTCGTGCAAATGGCTGGATTCAAAGATGATTCTGCATTCTTAATGGAAGTGACAGAAGAACAGGCTCAACAGTTAGCACAAATGCAAGCACAACAACAAGGCCAGGCAGACCCTAATACTGAGTCTGCAAAAATACTTGCCCAGGTAGAGCGTGAGAAAGCTGAACTTAAAGCACAAACAGAAATGGCCAAACTACAGATGGATCGTGAACAGTTCCAGTTAGAGCAGAAACGCAAAGAGCTAGAATTGCAACAACAGGCACTTAAACAGTCTGCTGAGTTAGCCCTGGAAGAGCTAAAGATTAAAGCAGATATAGAAACTAAGAACGAAAAAACCAAAACAGATCAAGCTAAAACAATAATGGATTCTATAGAAAAAATTGATAGAGTTACCAGGGGTGTAGAGTAATGTTACTTAACTTTGGATTGCAGAAAAAAGCACCAAACATTGTAACTGCACCTAAAAGCAATGTTGATGTTAATGCTGTATTAGGTCTTGCTCCATCACAATATGAAGGTCTACAGTCTGTAGGTGATACAGGTTACTTCTATGGTAACAATCGTATGTATGAGCCATATACTGCACCGCCACCAAGTAACTATGGTGGATACTATGGAATAATGGGGTATAACAGACCACAAAATAATAGTCCATTTTATGGTTATCAGCCTGCACCCAAACCATCATACGAATCTATGACTATAGATGGTCAAGAGTTTAGAACAGTCAATCCTGAATTAACAGGATTTTCTAGACAGGCATTAGATGATGACAAGTATGCAAAAGATAGTGTATATGAGTACACACCATCTATGGCCTATGTCTATGCAAATACACCTAGACCTACACCACCACCAATACCTAATGTAACATCATTTTTATCCTCTCCTACACAAATGCAAACACCAACAGGAAATTATGGTGCAGGAAGATTCTTAGGAACTAATGGACTGCTAGGTTTAGATTATGGCCTGCCAGGAGGTGAATCTGCAAATGTCTAGACAAGAAGCAATAAAAAATGTATTGCAATCACAAGAATTTTTAGATGTGATCGATGAGTTAAGAAATAATCAACTCAATGGTATTAGATACTCTACACCATCTGATAAAGATGCTAGAGAAGTCTTTTACATGAGATTACAAGCTATAGACGAAATCATGGGTTATCTTGAATCAATCGCTAAAGATAGCGACATTAAAGATAAAGCATGGAAGATATTATAGACTTTTCTATAATGGTTACCCAGCCAAATGGGAACTAAGGAAATACAATGAGTGAAGAAACCATGACTCCTGAACAAGGAAGTGGAGAACTAACTGTGAATGAAGCTGCTACGGCATTTGAAGGCTTTTTATCAGCAGGTGAGGACTCCAATGAGCAACCAGAAACTGTTGAAGCAGAAGCTAACGAAGAAGTTGTAGAAGAAGTAGACGAATCAGGTGAAGAGGAAGTTGTAGCCGATGAGTCTATGGAAGCTCAAGATGAAGGTGATGAAGAAGTTGAGTATGATGAAGAGGAACTTCAAGAAGAACCTCAACGCTTTACAGTGAAAGCTGCTGGCGAAGAGAAAGAAGTGACCCTTGATGAACTCATGCAAGGCTATCAACTTGGTGCTGATTACACGAAAAAGACCCAGGAAGTTGCTGAACAACGCAAGGCTGTAGAAGCTGAAGCACAAGCAATTAATGAGGCTAAACAAGTTAGGGATGCATACGCTCAACGCTTGCAGGCTATTGAACAATTCTTGACCTCTGGTGAAGATAGTCCAGAAGACCTGGCAGCAATGAAGGAAAACGACCCAATAGGATACGCAGTCAAAGTCGCAGAATTGACTGAAAAAAAAGAACAGTTAACCCAAGTTCGTGCTGAACAGCAACGCCTTGCACAACAGCAACAAGCGGAGCAGCAGCAACACATGGCTAAATTTGTTCAACAGGAAGCTACTAAACTTTCACAAGTCCTACCAGAGTTTTCAGACCCAGCTAAAGGCGAAAACCTCAGAAGTGAGATTCGCAATTACGGCAAGAGTGTAGGTTTTACAGACAATGAATTATCACAAGTATATGATTCTCGTCATGTGCTAATACTACACAAAGCGATGCAATACGATAAACTACAAAAGGCCAAGCCTAAAGTAACCAAAAAAGTTGCCCAGGCACCTAAAATGGTTAAATCAGGCACTAAAGTCAAAGAAGGAAATCGTGATGCTCGCAAAAAACAAATGGCAAAGCTAAAGCAAACAGGCCGAGCAGCCGATGCCGCAGCTTTATTTGAAGACTTTATATCTTAAGGAAGTGAATTAATCATGGCAACATATAAAACATATGAGTCAGTAGGTAATAGAGAAGACCTTACTGATGTTATTTACAATATCTCTCCAACAGACACACCATTTATGTCATCTGTTGGTAAAACAAAAGCAACTGCTGTTTATCACGAGTGGCAAACAGATTCATTAGCTGATGCTTCTACTGCTAACGCTGTAGTTGAGGGTGCTGATGCTTCATCTGCAACACTTGCTCCAACAAGTCGTATTGGTAACAGAACTCAAATCTCACAAAAAACTATCCAAATCGCTGGCACTTTAGAGTCTATCGATAAGGCTGGTCGTAAGTCTGAAAAAGCATATCAGTTATCAAAGGCTTCTTCAGAGCTAAAACGAGATATGGAAAAAATCTTATTATCTAACCAAGCTGCTGTTACAGGTGATGCTTCAACAGCTCGTAAATTAGGTTCTTTACAATCATGGTTAGAAACTAATGTGGACTTAGGCACATCTGGTGTTGCTGGTTCTGACGGCACAACTGCTCGTGTTGATGGCACAGATCGTGCATTTACAGAAACAATTCTTAAAAATGTTGTTAAGTCTTGCTACGAAAATGGTGGTAACCCATCAGTTTTAATGGTAACTCCAACACAAAAACAAGTTGTTTCAGGTTTTGCAGGTGTTGCTGAACAGCGTTACCAAGCACCATCAAACAAACCAACAACTATCGTTGGTGCTGCTGATGTATATCTATCAGACTTTGGCACATTATCTGTTGTTCCTAACAGATTCATGACTGCTGAAGCAGATGGTGGCGAACAAGCATTTGTTCTTGATCCTGAGTATGCAGCTATTGCTTACTTAAGACCATTTGCTACAAACGAGTTAGCAAAAACTGGTGACTCAGAAAAAACTCAGCTTCTAGTTGAATACACACTAGAAGTTAAAAACGAAGCAGCTCATGGTATTGCTGCTGACTTAGCAGAGTAATAACGGATAATTCCCCTCTTTGGAGGGGATTACCCTTTTAGGATCGTTATGGCAAAACTATTAGAAAAAGACAATATTAGAGAAAAGGTTGCACACAATACAGATAATGGTGAGATTGTAATCGCAACAGAACAAGATGTTTCTAGCATCATTGAACAAAATAAAAAAGAATACAACGCAACAAATGGTCGTTGGGGTGAAGATGTATTTGACAATAAGATCGCATCGATTCCATTGACTGTAATAGATGATTTAAATAAAGCAGGCATCATGCGTGGATTTCATGTTGTAGATCAAAAGAAATTCAAGGCCTGGCTCAACAACCCAGACAACAGATTCTTTAGAACAAGACAAGGTAAAGTATAATGGCATTTACTAGCTACTCAACATTAAAGACAACGATTGCAGACTATCTTGCTCGTAGCGATTTAAGCACCAAGATACCTGACTTCATTCGTCTTGCAGAAGAAAGACTGCGTAGAGATTTACGCATTAGACAAATGCTAAAAGTAGCTACGACTACAACGACATCAGGTGATTCTACAGTAGCATTGCCATCTGACTTTCTTGCAATGAAAGACATACACTTAGACACAAACCCTGTCAAAGTATTACAATTTCAAAACACTTCTAACTTCTTTAGAAACGCTAGAACAACAGACAGAGGTGTTCCAACCCAATATACATTATTAGGCACAGAGTTTCAGTTTGCTCCATTACCTGATAGTGCATATACATTAAGAATGGTGTATTACTATAAACCTGATTTTTTATCAGACTCTACACCTTCTAATTTATTTTTAGCTAACTGCCCAGACTTACTGTTATATGGTGCATTAGCAGAAGCAGAACCTTATCTAATGAACGATGAACGAATTTCTGTTTGGGCATCTTTATACGATAGAGGTCTAGCATCATTAAGAGCAAGTGATGATGATAGCGAATATCCATCTTCTCCAATGTCAATAACATTATCAACGAGGTAAATCATGGCTGAATTTAGTAATTATTTAGAGAACGCAGTTATTAATGCAGTTCTTAGAGCAACATCTTACACATCACCTACAACAGTATATGTAGGTTTATTTACAACAGACCCAACAGATGCAGGCTCAGGAACAGAGGTATCAGGCGGTTCTTATGCAAGAACAGCAGTTACATTCTCTGCACCATCTAATGGTGTTACAAGCAACTCTGCTGATGTTGAGTTCCCACAGGCAACAGCATCATGGGGTTCTGTAACTCACATAGGTATTTACGATGCAGCAAGTAGTGGTAACTTATTATTTCATACTGTATTAGATACAACTAAAACTATTGATTCTGGCGATATATTTAAAATCGCATCAGGCAACTTAACAGTTACATTAGACTAAGGATAGATAATGGCATTGGTCGTTAAAGATAGGATAAAAGAAACTACCAATACGACTGGCACAGGCACACTGACACTGAATGGTGCTGCCGATGGTTTCCAGTCTTTCTCAGCCGTTGGTGATGGCAATACTACATACTATGCTATTGTTTCTACTAATGACTGGGAAGTAGGTATTGGCACATATACTGCTTCAGGCACAACTTTATCTCGTGATACTGTATTAGAATCATCTAACTCTGGTAACTTATTAAATCTCACAGGAACGAGTGATGTGTTTGTAACATATCCTGCTGAGAAATCAGGTCATAAAGATGCGACTAATACAATTTACTCAGAGCAAGTAGGTGCAAGTAACGGCATATTTGTAAACGCTACAACAGTCTCTGCTAACTTTACTGTGCCTAACAACTATCATGCTCTATCTGTTGGACCAGTCACTGTTAATGGTGGAGTTAGTGTTACAGTTCCATCAGGTTCTAATTGGAAGGTTATATAATGGCAACAACAATTAATTCTAATACTACTGACGGATTAGTCATTACTCCTGATACATCTGGTGAAATAAAACTACAGAGTGCTGGTACAGACATTGCTACAGTAGATAGCAGTGGTATTACAATGGCAAGTGGTAAGACATTACCAGCATCAGCATTAACAGGAACTATAGATGTTTCTCATATGCCAACAGGAAGTATATTAAAAGTCCAACAC
>SPJJ01059676.1_pt1 | contig 10482 bp, 11 predicted proteins | sample 3741741 | NCBI WGS metagenome assembly SPJJ01 (sample SAMN10925908, study PRJNA522277) | cold seep metagenome | isolation source: Elba SIP-enriched marine methane seep metagenome, extraction at timepoint T1 | place: Italy: coast of Elba, Mediterranean Sea | collected 2014-05 | reverse complement strand
TCTGCCCAAGGCACGGCCAAGCGAAGCGCGAGGCGGTCGCCGGGGCCCGTGCTCCAGGGGAAGTTTGGGGCGGCAACTCGGCCCTGTTGCAGCGCAGCCTCACTGGGCCCCAACCTAGGCGGAACCGCCGATGTTCAACGCACTCCGATACCATCCCGCCGGTCCCCAGGAGCGCGGCGCCCCTAAGGCCGCCGGGAGCGAAGCGCCTCCAGTGCACAGGCCCAACGCCCCCGACCGCAAGCTTAGTTGACGAGCCGCTGCGCTCCCGGGTCCACGGCATCCCCTCTCCGGGGGACCGGCGGACCGGCGCGTAGGCGCTACAATATACCCGCGATCCGCCTCGTTGGGGCCCCAGCACCGCCGAGCTTCGACAGCCCGCCGTGCACCCCCAAAGCCCCCCTCCGTGGGGATCCCGTGACCCCTACGCTCCGCTCGGCCCACCGCCACGCGTAACCTAGGTTGGCTCACCTCTGCCCAAGGCACGGCCAAGCGAAGCGCGAGGCGGTCGCCGGGGCCCGTGCTCCAGGGGAAGTTTGGGGCGGCAACTCGCCCCTCTTGCAGCGCAGCCTCACTGGGCCCCAACCTAGGCGGAACCACCGACGCTCAACGCACTCCGATACCATCCCGCCGGTCCCCAGGAGCGCGGCGCCCCTAAGGCCGCCGGGAGCGAAGCGCCTACAATGCACAGGCCCTACGGCCCCCGACCGCAGGCCGAGTTGACGTGCCGCAGCGAGCAAGCACGACCAAAGCGAAGCGACGACGAGGCTCAGCCAGGCTTGTGCGCCCGGTAACCCAGCCAGCCTTCGCCGTTGAGCCAAGGCGTGAATTTGTAGATGGGGTGCAAGGCGATGTCGGTGCGGTGCAGGTCGGTGAGGCCGCGCGAGGTCAGCCAGGCTTCGGCCTCTTGGGCGGTGTACTCGTAGCGGTAGGGTACGTACATCGCATCCAACACCTCGTACTTACGAAGCGGAGGCAGGCGGAGCACATCGAGCACCCGCTGGGTGAACGCGCGCGGAATGACGCTGTTGAGGGCGCGGGCGGAGGGGATCAGCACGTTGCCGAGCAGGCCGCCGGCTCCGTACAAACCAATCCACAGCTTACCGCCGGGCTTGAGCACCCGCAGCAGCTCTGACAACGCGACGTCGGGATCCTCGGTGTGGTGCACCACACCGGCGGAGTAGACGACATCGAAGGTGCTGTCCTCGAAGGGCATCTCCAGCAGGCTGGCGCGGTGCAGCTCGAGGCGGTCGAGCTTGTCATTGGCGAAGGTACGCACGAGGCGTTCGCAGTGCGCCAATGCGCGGCCCGACAGGTCGATGGCGGTCGCCTTGCTAGCGCCCTCCTTGAGCATCGTGAACGTGGCAGCGCCGCCACCGCAGCCGGCGTCAAGGATACTTGCACCCTTGACGAAGGGCCCCATCGGTTCGTGCAGCCGGTAGTAGTCAAACCACATCCAGTCGGCGAACTTACGGTACTCCTCGTCGGTGAAGAGGTCCCAGATGCCGCCGTATAGGTTGCCGGCGGCCTCCTCCTCGTCCGTCAGCCAAAGCTGCTCAAAGCGAGGGGATGCGGAGAGATGGCGTTCATGCAAAGTCATAGATATTAGAATTTCTGGAAGATCAGCGGCCCGCTCTGGCGGCGCGTAGAGGGGTCAGAGAAGCGATAAATGGCGCGGTCCATCAGATAGTGCACGTAGCCAAACGCAAACCCGGTTGCGATGAAGAGCGAGACGACGGTCTCTCGGCCGATGGCCTGGAACCAGTCTAAGTACTGAGAGCCCCAATACAGGTAGGTTCGCGTGGCAGAGGCAGGATCAAAGCTCGCCCGAAAGGCGCTGGTCACGAAGCGGCGCTCCACATCGGAGAACTCCATGACCGGAGCCAACGCGGCAGAACCGATGCACATGAGCACCATGACGGCCCAGGGGCTGCGATTGAAGACGTTCCAAAAGCGGTACCAGGCGTTGGGTTTGGTGCTGACAGGGGCGCGACCGGCGGCCATGTGCGAGGTGAGCCCCACCGAGACCAGCCAGTGCTGCACGGCGAGGATGAGCAGGGCGGGCCCCATCGAGTCGTAGACGAAGGCCAAAGAGACCGGCACGCCGACGCTGATCATGTACAGCACCTTCGGCATCGAGGCCTTGGGCGAGCGCAGCTCCGGCAGCACCGTGTACAGGGTGAAGCCGAGCGCGCCCACGATGCCGAGCACCCGCAAGATCTGCAGGGTCCACAGCGGCAGCAACGTGCCGACCAGCGGGAGCCGGAACATGCCCTCGGCCGAACCGTCGGTGACCGCCATGCCGCTGAACGCGTGGTAAGCCAGCGCCACAGGAATCATGGAGCCGAAGACGAAGTAGCAAAAGAGCTTCTCTCGGCGCTTGTCGTCGACCGCGCCCGGGTCCTGCCCGGCCCGCATGCGGTACACGGAGATGACCCCGTAGTGCTGCATGGTGAAGTGGTAGAACTCCCAAATGAAGTCGAGCACCGCGAGCGGCAGCAGGCGGTAAAGCACGGGCACCGGCAGCACCGACTCGGGGATGCAGACCATGGCGAAGACCACGACGAAGACCAACGCGGGCACCACCAAAAAACGGGTGCGGTGCGTGGTGAGGTGCTCTCGGTAGGCCTCTTGGCAGTACGCGATATAGGTCGTGGTGAGGCGGTGGCCGACCCAAAAGAGCACCGCGAGGGTGTAGTGCACGCTGGTCAGCGTATTGGTGCCGTGCATGGCGACGACGAGCACCATCATCCACAACCCGCCAAGCATGAATGTTGTGTCGTACGATCGCGAGCGCAGCCAGACCATTCGCGAAGAATACACGTCGCCGTTTGAAAGGCAAAAGCTGCAGAATTAGCGTGCGAATCCCATCTCACGCACGGTTCTATCCGCGGGGGTTTACACCAATGCAGTGGGCGATCTCAGAACGTGAAGCCCAAGGCGACGCCGCGGACTCGCCCGTCGATCATCGCGGGGCCCACCTGACTCAGCCTCAGACCCTTGGCCCGATCCATCTTCTTGCCGCCGCGGTGCATCATCACGCTGCCCACAACGATGCCCGCCCCGCCGGCACCGCCGACCGCGAGCCCACCGAGCACCATCGCCACGTACCGTCCGGCGTTGCGGCTATTGCCCGTCAGCGCCTGCACGTACCCCGCGATGCCGAGCACACTGCCGAGGATGCTCGCGGAGATCCCGCCGATCAGCAGGTAGGTGCCGGTCCGCCGCTGCGCGGCTCCCTCGTCATACAGCCCCTGGTTGAAAGCTGGCTTGCCCGTGATCTGGGTAGGCTGTAGCTGGGGCGGAGCCGACGCAGGCGCGCTCCGCGGAGCTGAACCGGGTCCGCTGAAGGGCTGCCCCAGCGTATCTGAGGACGGCGGGGAAGACTCCCAGCCTTGCAATTCCTCTTGCAGTCGCTGCGTCTGGACCTCAACCCCTGTCGAGGTGCGCGTTTGACCATGGGCGTCGAATCCGCATACCAGCGTCGCGGTGACGACGAGCAGGCCGACGCAGGCCAACCTCACGAAGGAACGCCCGTGCTGTCGTCCACCTGACCGGCGAACTTGCGCGACAAGAGGATCTCGCGCCCGCGCATCTCTACGAAGCCACGGCGCTGAAAATCGCTGAGCACGCGACTGACCGTCTCGCGGGACGTGCCAATCATAGATGCGATGTCCTGCTGAGTGGGGCGCTCGCGGATGAGGATGCCCTCCTCGACCTCTTCGCCATCCTTCTTCGCCAAATCGATCATGATGTGCGCCACGCGGCCATAGACATCGAGCGTGGCCAGGTTGCCGATGATCTCATCCGCGCGACGAAGCCGACGGCACAGCTCACCCATCACGTTGAGGCCCGTGCGCGGGCTCTTGAGGATGTGCTCCGAGAAGTCGGCGCGCTTGAGCACCAGCACGGTGGAGTCCTCCTGGGCGACGACATTCGCGGAGCGCGGCATGTCATCCAGCAGGGCCATCTCGCCGAAGAACTCGCCGGCCTTCAAGATCGTGAGGATCACCTCGCGGCCATTGTCCCCAAAGAGCACCACCTTCACGCGGCCGCGCGCGATGACAAACATCGAGTCGCCGGGCTCACTCTGCCGAACGATGTGCGCGTCCTTAACGACCTCGCGGGGTGTGAGCAGCGACGCGAGACGGTCCAACTCCTCCACGTCCACGTTGTGGAAAAGAGATACCTTCTGGAGAAGCTCGACGTAGGGGCTCATGCGGGTCGGTTTATCCCAAGCCGTGTGCGTATCGTCAATTCTACGGTTGGGACGAGCGCCGACCCCAGCGCACATCCCTACAGACCTGTCCTTTAGGTCAGGCTGTCCCGGTTTGCGCGGAGTCCGCCCAAGTTACTCGAAGTACTCACGAATCTTGCGCTGGTAGTCGACGATGGCGTCGGTCGGCGCGGTCACGGCCTCAAGTTCGGCCAGCTCCTCGTACAGCTCTCGCTCCGAAGGGCCGAGGTGGGTGGGGGTCTGCACGATGACCCGAACCCGCTGATCGCCGCGCCGGCGGCCATCGACGCTCATGAAGCCCTTGCCCTTGAGCCGGAACATGCGCCCCGACTGCGAGCCGGCCGGCACCCGCATGCGCACGCGGCCGTCGAAGGTCGGCACCTCGACCTGCGCTCCGAGCGCGGCCTGACCGAAGGTGATCGGAATCTCTGTGATGAGATCGTCGTCCTCGCGCTCAAAGAGCGGGTGCGGCCGCACATTGATCACGACGTACAGGTCGCCCGCCGGAGCCCCCCCAACCCCCTCTTGGCCCTGGCCTGCCAAACGCAACCGGGTGCCGGAGGCGACAGCCAGCGGCACCTCCACTTGCACGGGCGCGTCGATCTCAGTGACCCCACTTCCCTCGCAAGCCCCGCAACCCCGAGGGTTCAAACGGCCCGCGCCATGGCAATCGGGGCAGCGCTGGGTCTGCTCAAAGAAGCCCTGCTGGGTGCGCACCGATCCGGAGCCCCGACAGGTGGAACAGAGCACCGGAGCAGAGCCCGGCGGCGCGCCCGTGCCTCCGCAGGTTCTGCAACGCGCATTGCGGGGCACGTAGATCGTCTTTGTATCGCCATAAGCGACATCTTCGATGTCGACCTCGAGCTGGTAGCGAAGGTCCGCGCCCCGCTCGGGCATGTTGCTCTGGGGCGCGCGCTTTTTGGGCGGCGGCGCCTGGGGGGCGGGGCCACGGCCTCCACCGCTGGCACGCACCCGCGACGAGGGTCGAGTACCAAAGATATCTTCGAAGACATCCTCTGTGGTCTCGGAGGCGGCCGCGGGATTGCCGCCCGGGGAGCCGCCCGCAAGGTAGGCATCATATTGGCCACGAAGGTCCGCGTCCCCGAGCACGCGGTACGCCTCTGCGGCGTCCTTGAACTTGGACTCCGCGACGTCATCCCCGGGGTTCTTGTCCGGGTGGTACATGCGCGCGAGCTTGCGGTAGGCCTGCTTGATCTCGGCCTGCGCGGCGTCCCGGCCCACTCCGAGGGTGGTGTAAAAGTCTTCAGCCATGCGAGGCGCCCGCCCGGGGCGTCATAGCACGAGCACGCGACCCGATGACACTGAGCAAGCGCGCCGAGCGCGTGCCCTAGGTCGCGGCGTCGACGTCATCCTCGATGGCTACAACCGTAGTATCCCCACCGTCCGGACGGCGGGTGTAGTAGCGGACCGGACCGAGGCTCATGAACGGGCGCGGCAAGCCGGCGCGGGCCAACAAGGGCCCAGCGGCGCGCACCGATTGCGCGTACCACGCGGCGCGAATGCGGCGCAGCTCCACCGGATCCAAGCCCGCAAGCTGGCCCTCAGCCCGGCGACGCTCCAGCACATCATGAAGGGAGACCGCAGCGGCCACCGAGATGTTGAGGCTCTCCACAAAGCCCGTCATCGGCACCTTGAAGACACCGTCGGCGGCCGCCACCGCGTCAGCGCTGAGCCCCTCGTGCTCATTGCCGAAGACCAAGGCGACCTTCGAATCGGTGGGGATCTGGTTCAAGGCGACGGGGTTATCGTGCACATCGGCGGCCCAGATCTGGTAGCCGCGCGCCTTCAGGTCCGCGTAGGCGCTGCCGGCGTCGCCATGGCGGCGCAAATCGAGCCACTTGTGCGTGCCCAAGCTCACTTTTCTCGAGAGCTTGAACTCCACATTGCGCGGCACGGTGTGCACCTCGAGCAGGCCGAAGGCCTCCGCGGTGCGCAGCACGGCCGAGGCATTGTGCTCACTGTGGATGTCCTCGAGCACCACGGCGACATCGCGGGTGCGCGCGCTCAGAGCGTCCTCAATTCGCGCCTGACGGGGCTCTGAGACGTAGGTCCGCAGGGTCTGCACAACCTGATCGGCCTGCTCCGGGCTCAGATCGAGGTAACGAATCTTGTCTTCATCGGGGGTGAGGGATTCGGTCGCCACGGGATGTGGGGGGTACCGCGCTGGCCCCAGACCGTCCAGCGTGGCCGGCCCGCACCGGCGCATAAAGGGTATGTGCGGAGTGGGCGCAGGGCCCCATCGACGTCTGCCCGAGGCGAGCGCCCGTCTCAATCACAGACTATGGCGTCGTGATGCACAGGCTCCTGCACGGTCTCACCCTCTCGCTCGCCTTGATGATCGGAGGGGCGCTCAGCGTGCCGGACCTCGCCGAAGCCTCAGAGTCGAGCGCGATCAGCAGCCACTGCAAGCGCAAGAAGTCCCGTCGCGCCAAAAAGCGCTCCCGTCGGCGTCGCGCCAAAAAGGTCACCGCGAAGACCATCCGCCGCTGGCAGAAGAAGGGCCTCAGCCACGCCAAGATCGTCAAAAAAGCCCACGCGCGCGGTTACAAGGTCACCAAGCGGGAGCGCAGAAAGCTCAAGCGCCTCAGGGTGAACAAGCGCCTCATCGCCGCGCTGTCGGCCCGTCGCGCCAAAAAGACCACCCTCGCCTCGGCACGACCCAGCGGCCCGCAGCCCATCGACATCAACACCACCATCGACCCCAATGACATCGACTTCGACAGCGTGCCACCACCCGAGGGCATGGACATGCGCTTCGCCGACGCCCACCGCGCCGAGGCCCGATGAGCCCTGAGGCTCCAGGCAGATTTTCGATGCATGAGTGAATCCTGGGCGCTATGACGAAGCGCCCATGAGCACCCAGCCCAGCAAGTCCCTGGACACCTTCGACAACCCCAAGCCCGAGCGCAGCTACGAGATCGTCTTCGAGTGCCCGGAGTTTACCTGCGTCTGCCCCAAGACCGGCCAGCCCGACTTCGCCAGCATTCGCATCAGCTACGTGCCCAATAAGACCTGCGTGGAGCTCAAGAGCCTCAAGCTGTACCTGTGGTCCTTCCGCGATGAGGGGCACTTTCACGAGGCGGTCACGAACATGATCCTCGACGACCTGGTCGCCGCCACCGAGCCGCGCACCATGACTGTGACCGGCGATTTCTACGTGCGCGGAGGCATCCGCACCATCGTCACCGCCAAGCACGAAGCCTAGCCGTGAGCGTCGCCTTCTTCGACTTCGATAAGACCCTTTTGAGCAAGAACTCGGGGTCGATGTGGCTGCGCCATGAGATGCGCCAAGGACGCGTATCCGCCTGGACCTCGGTGCGGGCCGGCTGGTGGCTGTTGCGCTACTCGCTGGGGTCGACAGACCTTGAGCACGGAGTGCGGGAGGCGATTCGTGCCATTCAGGGGCAGCCCGAGGACGAGATGCGGCGGCGTGTGCACGCCTGGTACCACGCGGAGGTCAAGGGGCTGTATCGCCCCGGTGGGCAAGCTGCCTTGTCACACCATCGGCAGCAGGGCCACAAGCTGGTCCTGCTCACCTCCGCGTCCAATTACCTGTCGGAGATGGTGCAGCAGGAGATGAGGCTGGACCACATCCTCTGCAATCGTTTTGAGGTGAACGCCGAGGGGCTCTACACCGGCGAGCCGGAGGGCCAGGTATGCTACGGGCAAGGCAAATTGCACCACGCCCAGTCCTACCTGGACAGCGTCGGCGTCGCGCTCAAGGACTGCTGGTTCTACACCGACTCGATGGCAGACCTATCTGTGATGGAGGTGGTCGGACACCCCGTAGCCATCAACCCGGACCCACGCCTAGAGCGCGTGGCCAAGAGCCGAGGCTGGCCCGTCAAGGACTGGGGATTATCGGAGTGAAGGGACGGTCAAGCAGGCTTGCGAAGGCCCCCCCAATGCCGGAGGGGTGGCTCGCCTCCCCCTTGTCGAGCTTGCGCCGACGCTTCTTCCAGCCCTCCTGATCAAGACGGTAGAAGGTGTAGTCGTGGCCATCGACCTTCCACGCGCCGAAGGACTTGTAACCTAGCCTGCGCACCACCGCGTCGGCGGCCCGATTGTCGGAGCGGGTGCGCCAGCCCATCGCCAGCACGTTGAGGTGCTCAAACATATAGTGGGCCATGGCATCGGTGGAGTTGAAGGCCGAAAAGGCGTCCCGATCCGCGTGGTCTGGGATCGCGTAGCCCAGCTCCCAAAAGTCAAAGTCATCCGTGGGTGGGAACATCACGACGAAGCCGATGCGCTTTTGGTCCGCGACCCGGTAGATCATCGCCGTGACCAGGTCTCCGCTTCGGTACATGCGCATGATGCGCATGCGTCCGGGCCCGGGCAGACCAAACATCTGCCAGACCTCATCGTTATCGAACTGCTCAAAGAACCAGATCAGATCATCGTCTTCCGGCGGTATCAGGTAGATGTTCCGCCGCTGAATCCCATATTCCACGTGCGCGGGATTATCGCACAATCTCGCTGGTCTCCCCAGCTTGTGAGGTCTATCCTGCGCGCCAATGCGGGCCTGTCCGCAGTGCCTCACAGTCTACGAGAGCGACCCCGAATACTGCGCGTTCGACGGGGAACAGACTGTGGGCGTGGCCGAGGGCGTGGACCCTCTCGCCGGGTTGACGCTCGACGGCTACCGCTTGGGGCAACGGCTCGGCGTGGGCGGCACGGGCTGCGTCTATCGAAGCACCCACCTCGACAGCGGCCAGGACTGCGCCATCAAACTGCTCTTCGGTGAGATGGCCACCGACAAGGACCTTGCGGAGCGTTTTCGCCGCGAGGCCGAGGCGATGAAGCACATCGACCACCCCAACGTGGTCTCGGTCTTGGAGTGCGCGACCAGCGCCGAGGGCCTGACCTACCTCGTCATGGAGTTCGTGCCGGGCCGCACCCTCAAGCAGGTGGTGGAGCAAGAAGCGCCGCTGGCCCCCGGACGCGTGGGTCGCTTGGCCGAGCAGCTGGTCGCGGGCATGGCGGAGGCCCACCGGCTGGGCTACGTGCACCGCGATCTCAAACCCAGCAACGTTATGATCAGCGGCACTCCGGGCGCCGAGACCACGAAGATCTTGGACTTCGGCATCGTGGCCAGCCTGCATGAGCGCCAGCAGGATAACCGGCTCACCAAGACGGGCTACATCGTGGGCACGCCCACCTATATGGCCCCGGAGCAGATCGACCCTCAGGCCGTCACCCCCCAGGTCGACGTCTACGCTTTGGGAGTCATGATCTACGAGATGCTGGCCGGCAAGCCACCTTTCACCGGCACTCTAGAGCAGATCCTCGTCGCCAAGATGACCTCACCCGCGCCCAAGCTCGATACCGGCTCAGAGCTTGGAGAGTTGGTCATGCGCCTTTTGGCGACCAGCCCCGAGGACCGGCCACCTACTGCCCTGCACGTCAGCGCAGAGTTGGCGCGCACTACGCTGCTTTCGGTGGACCCGGCCACCGAGAAGGCCCGCGTACCGGACCTCGCACCCTTGGGCGTCGTCGGCTTCGGCCAGGCCACAGCCTTGATCGTGGACGAGCTCAAGCGCACCGATGAGGGACCCTGGCCCGGCCCCCAGACCGAGGTAGACGCGCTCGACGACGACACTCCGGCGGATGACTACTCAGAGTTCGACGAGGAGGTCCCGACCCGGGCCACGATGCGAGCGGACACCGTGGTCGACGCCCAGGTGCTCGACAGCCCCAGTGATACCGCCTTGCAACCTGTCGTGCAGTTCCCGGACGACAGCGACAACCTGCCCGCCGAGGTGCCCACCCGGGTCGCCGAGTTTGCGCTGCCGAGCTTTGATGGCGATGACTCGGGACCCCGTACCGACGAACAGCCGCTGTGGAGCGCGCCGGGCAAGTCCCAGGCCCTCACCGAGAGCGCGCCTCCTGCGACCAGCCCCGTCACACCGCTGCGCTCCGCCAGCGCGGTCTCCCTCGATGACTTCCCTGCGAGCTTTGAGGATGGGCAATCTACCTTGCTTGGGGACGAGGTGCGCAAGCAGCCGGAGGCGGAGACCTCAGGCTCCATGCACAGTAGCGCACCACAGCCCGGCGAGACCGACAGCGATGAAGTGGGCTACGCCGACACCCGCATCAGCCCGGCGCACCTTGAGACCTACGACGGGCCGGTCAGCTTCCCGACTCGACCCGCCAACGAGCCGCAGCCCCTCAACGTCGGCGAGCCCGTCACCGCCCTCAGCCTGGACCCCGACGCCCTGCCCCCGCTG
>SPJJ01059444.1_pt1 | contig 10496 bp, 3 predicted proteins | sample 3741741 | NCBI WGS metagenome assembly SPJJ01 (sample SAMN10925908, study PRJNA522277) | cold seep metagenome | isolation source: Elba SIP-enriched marine methane seep metagenome, extraction at timepoint T1 | place: Italy: coast of Elba, Mediterranean Sea | collected 2014-05 | reverse complement strand
TGGGGTTTTACGTTATAGATATCACCGCCAGGCCAGTGGGTGAATAATTTATCACCGCCAGTATCTTCTAACAGTTCCCAATCAGCGCCTTCCTTATGCCATGGTAGCGGAAAAGGAATCACCTTAGATGAGCTGTTCATAGTAATTAGCAAGGTATCCCCCACAATACGACGGCCACATTCATCGCTTGCGGCAATGGCCTCACCATCTAAAACAGCGGCCACAAAATGAGTGTTCGGATTCTGCCACTGCCGCTCTGCCATCAATTTACCTGTTTCTGAATACCAATAAATATCCCGAGTCCCTGTGGCTTCAAAACATTTGCCATTTAAAAATCGTCGACGCTGTAAAACAGGCTGATCCTGTCTCAACGCCATCATTCGTTTTGTAAAATCAAGAAAGTCCTGATCCTCTGAATTTAATTTCCAGTCATACCAACTCAGCTCATTGTCTTGGCAATAGGCGTTATTATTTCCACCCTGAGTTCGGCCCAGCTCATCACCACCGGAAAGCATGGGCACACCTAAAGAGAGAATCAACGAAGCCATTAAGTTACGCTGTTGCCGTCGTCTCAGCTCTTTGATTTCAGGCTCCTCCGTCTCCCCTTCAGCACCACAGTTCCAACTATTGTTATGGCTATCCCCATCTCGGTTATTTTCGTGATTCGCAAGATTATGTTTTTCGTTATAAGTCACCAAATCTTTTAGAGTAAAACCGTCATGCGCCGTAATAAAATTGATACTGGAATGAGGCAAGCGCCCTTCCGCTTTATATAAATCGCTACTGCCAGAAATTCGAGTGGCTAGCTGACTAATTTGTCCTGAGTCGCCTTTCCAGAATTGTCGAAGGGTGTCTCGATACTTTCCGTTCCACTCCGTCCAAAGCACGGGGAAATTTCCTACCTGATAACCACCTTCACCTAAATCCCACGGCTCGGCAATAAGCTTGACCTGAGAAATCACCGGATCCTGATGGATAATATCGAAAAACGCTCCCAGCTTATCCACATCATGAAGCTCTCGTGCCAGAGCGCTAGCTAAATCAAAACGGAAACCATCCACATGCATTTCTTGCACCCAATAGCGCAAGCTATCCATAATTAATTGCAAGACCTGTGGGTGTTGCATGTTCAGGGTGTTACCACAGCCGGTAAAATCTTTATAATAACGATGAGCCCCTGCCTCCAATCGATAATAAGACTTATTATCAATCCCCCTCAAAGAGAGAGTTGGGCCAAGTTCACTACCTTCTGCTGTGTGGTTATATACCACATCCAAAATAACCTCGATACCTGCCGAATGAAAGGAGCGAACCATCATTTTAAATTCTCGAATAGCAGAAAGCCAACCTTTAAACGAGGTATAGCGCAGATCCGGCGCAAAAAAGGAGAGGGAGTTATATCCCCAATAATTGGTCAAACCTTTTTTATGCAAAAACTGTTCGTCAATATGATGATGAACCGGCATCAACTCAACCGCCGTTACCCCCAGTTCTTTTAAATGACGAATAATCGGCTCGCTTGCCATGCCCGCATACGTTCCTCGAAGCTCTTCAGGAATATCGGGATGCAACATGGTCATCCCTTTAACATGCGCCTCATAGATTACAGTTTTATGCCATGGCGTTTTTGGTGGCCGATCATCTCCCCAGGAAAAAGCCGAATCAATCACCGCACACAAAGGCGCATACGGCGCACTATCTCTCGTATCAAAGGACTCATCTAAATTGTTAGCATTAAGCTGATAGCCAAATAAAGAATCATCCCACGACAAAGCCCGAACAATGGCTTTCGCATAGGGATCCACCAAAAGTTTATTGGGATTAAATCGATGGCCCTTTTCTGGATCGTAAGGTCCGTAAACTCGATAGCCATAAATCTGCCCTGGGCGAACATCAGGTAAGTAGCAATGCCAAACATGATCTGTATATTCTGGCAAGACAATGCGCTCTGTTTCCTGAATCGATGATTCATCATCAAAAAGACATAACTCTACTTTTGTGGCGTGTTCCGAAAAAATAGCAAAGTTAACCCCCATCCCATCAAAAGTGGAACCCAAAGGATATGAACTACCTGGAAAGACCCGCATGTTTTTTAAACTTTCTCTCTCTATTAATATCTGTCTCTATTTTTTACCTAGCTCTATTTTACATTGAAAGCCACAGTAACTCCGGTAACAAAGCCATAAAATCCTCTAGCAGCGGGAGTCTATTTGCTTCATACCACCATTAAACAAGCAGACAGATCAACACATTGCTTTAGCCACACTCCCATTATATAGTAAATGGAATCGACACTCTTTTAAAATGAAAAAACCTATCGGATGGAGATAACAAGACCCCGCATGGCTTTTAGTAAAATTAAACGCCTTATCTTAGGCACCCCTCTCTCTTCTCAACGTGAAAAACATGAACGACTCCCTATTCCCATTGCCTTAGCCGTCTTTGCTTCGGATGCCCTATCCTCAACGGCTTATGCAACGGAAGAAATCCTCATCGCCCTTGTAGCCACTACCTATGCCTTACAAGCCAACATGCTATCTTTACCCATCGCTATTGCCATTGCTCTACTCATGGCCATTGTGGTGCTTTCTTACCGACAGGTGATTCAGGCCTTCCCTCAAGGCGGCGGAACCTACGAAGTTTCTAAAGAACGCCTTGGCATCCTCGCCGCCCAAGTGGCCGGTGCTGCCCTGCTCATTGATTATGTGCTCACGGTTGCTGTAAGCGTTTCAGCCGGTGTGGCAGCGCTAACATCAAGTAATCTCCCGTTTTTCAGCTATGGCGATCGAGTTCCTATTGCCATTACCCTCATCATGATCATTACCCTCATTAACCTAAGAGGCGTTCGAGAATCTGGCAAAGCACTGGCCTTTCCCGCCTATTTCTTTATTTTATCCATGGCAACCCTCATTGGCACCGGACTCTTTCTTATATTCACCGGACAAGTACCTGAAACACCCGAAGGCGCCCTCAGTCTTCCGCCTGATGACATGGGCAATATCTGGAACATGGCGCTGATTCTTGTACTCCTTAAAGCTTTTTCTCATGGTTGTGCTGCTCTTACGGGGATTGAAGCCATTTCTGATGGGGTTAAAGTCTTTAAAGAACCTGCCCATAAAAACGCCAATAAAACCTTGGTGATTATGGGCTGTATCCTCGGCACAATCTTTATCAGCATGACCTTTTTGGCCTTCTCCTTTCATATTCAACCCGAAGCCCATAAAACCGTTATCTCCCTCCTCGCTTCCCAAATTTTTGGTGGAAACAGCGCTTTATTCTTTATGTTTCAGGCGGCCACTACCATCATCCTAATTCTAGCGGCAAACACCAGCTTTTCAGGATTTCCGCAACTGGCCAATATCTTGGCCAACGATGGTTTTCTGCCTCGCCAACTGAAAAACTTAGGGGATCGTCTGGTTTTCTCCAACGGCATTTTAATCCTTGGCTTCTCCTCTATGTTTCTTGTTTGGATGTATCAAGCCAACACCCACGCATTGATTCCCCTTTATGCCGTCGGCGTATTTCTCTCCTTTACCCTAGCCCAAACCGGCATGGTAATTTATCACCGACAAGAACAAGAAAAAAACTGGAAAAAAGGGCTGGCCATTAATCTCTTTGGTGCCGTAACCACCGGCGTTGTTACCATTATTCTCGCCGTGGAAAAATTCTCCGAAGGCGCATGGATTGTTCTCATTGCCATCCCTATTTTAATTCTCCTCTTTCGCTCCATCAAAGGACACTACGATTCCATTAGCAAACAACTTGTTTTACCTGACCAAGAATATGAACCCGTTGCCATTGCCCACACCGCCCTTGTTTTAGTATCAAGCCTGCACCGAGGAACCATTCCCGCACTAGAATATGCCAAAACCTTATCCGACAAAGTTGAGGCTGTTCACATTGAACTCCACCCTGCCTCCACCGAACGCCTACGAAAGTCTTGGAACAAATGGGGCTGTGGCATCCCGTTAACCATTCTAAAATCCCCATATCGTTCTATTAGCGGGCCTTTACTTGATTACATTGACGAAGTAGAAGCTCGATACGAACATAACCTCGTAACCATTATCGTCCCCGAATTTGTCCCTAAAAAATGGTGGCACAACCTACTCCACAACCAAACCTCTTTAGTGATCCGTGCCTTACTCCGATTCAAAAAAGGAAAAGTCGTCACCACAGTCCGCTATCACCTTGATGAATAAATCAAAAGAGCTCTTCAGCTTTATTAATATTTATTAATTTTTATTCCCAAACCCTTTAGTTTTAACTCCTACAGCCGAAAATAGCTAAAACTAACAAGAGAGAAGGTGTTAAGTTAAGAGGTATAGAGGTATGACAGTTAGAAACAAGGGGCAGTCCCTTACAGAATATACCATGATTTCTTTATTAATCGCTGTTGCAACGATTCTAACATTAAACCTATTTTCGACTGAACTAAACGCAAGCTTACCTAATCTTATCGACCGAATATTTAATGGCGGGGGCGGCCCATTAGACAACAGAATCGCCACAACTGCAGCACCAACGATCACAACAGATAATGGAACAACAGTGACCGGCTTATCTACAATACAAGTAACCACGGCTAATGGAACTGTTATTAATTTGCCTAATTATCCAACAGACATCGTTAATGCCATTGAAACAGCAGGAGGAAACGGCACAACAGAAATACTCCTCGCAAGCCTAAGCAAGTTAATTAATGACCTTGAAGCCGCCGGGATACCACACAAGCTAGTTTTTTAACTGATTTGGCCAATGCAGGACATGGGATCGCTCAAGTAGAAAAAACATTAGAAAACATTTTAACGACCCGACCTTCTACAAGCATACAAAATAAAGTACAAGCAGAACTCGACGCTACGGGCATGACTTTTAGTATGACCAACGCTCCATACAGCTCTGTTCCTAGAACTTTAGAATCACCAAGTCTTACATACACTGATGCCCAAGGAAATGTTATGGGATATAAATATACAAGCGTAGATCCCATAACAACCAACAGTAGTGCGATTTATATTGATATAGCCACAGAAACTCTTACTAGTTCACCTCCTGTTTTTGCAGGGAGCCATAGCCCTCCTCCAGAAAGCTGGTCATCTTGGACAGAGCAATCGACTAACAATCTGGCACAAACCATTGGTCTTAATCACGGAGGTGCTATTGACTATTTTGAAATAAATGATTCGAAAGTCGTACTGCCTCCTGACTTTTTATCAACAATGACGGTAGAGCTAGTTCCTCAAAGTGGTAACCCCAATATTGTTCATACCCATTATTGTTCAGGTGGCATGACCCCAAACAGTACAACAAACCCTTGCATTCTAGCATACGAAAATCAAGGCACTGACATTTATAATGGTCAACTAACAAAATTTCTTGAGCTTTATAATGAAGTCAATCAATCAGGTGCTTTAAACGACCCGGCTATAAAACAAGTTATAGACCAATTAGGCCAAGAGGTTCTTGAAATTTCAAATAGCGTCAACTCAACCGCTTTTGAAGTAGCATTCCCTCCCGACGTTACCTCTCCAACAACATTTAGCATAGAAACTTTAAACCAAAATGTAGCGTCACGTACAACAAACCTAAATTCTGCTGGGATTTGCACCACTGGCGATGGAACAGATTCGGGGATTCAATGTTTCTAAAAAACTTTCAATAATAAAAACCGGACTCTTCAAAAGAACAGTCCAGTTTTTTATTATTTAATTAAACGAATTAATTCTACTGAATTAACTGTTCGTCATCCGAAGCACCATCCTTGGCTGGCGCACAAGGTGATGTGGTTTGTGGCGGTACTTGGTCATCGGTGTAGCCTTCGAGATTACCACACGACGTTCCCACAGAAATTACATCCAACGCATCCATAAAGGGACGTGGAGCGGCTTCCATTTCACCGTTTGCCATGGCTTGCTGAATAGACAGAGCCACTTTGTCATCCACACCAACTTCAGTCAAATACATCACCATATGTCGGCGGGCTTCTTCAATGGTATTGCCCAAGGAAAGCTGTCGATGATAGTCATCCATGGCCCATTTCACAATACGTTCCGTTACCGGTAAGTATTGGCTGGCCATAAAGATGTTAGCCGACGTATCGTTAGCAATTTGCGCTTCCATTTGGTCTGTAACCGCCGTGGCAACTTCCATAACCACGCCCGTTTCATTTAACTGTCGGCCAGCAATAAGAAGCGCCTGATTCACAGTTTTACCAAGAGAGAGCTGTGTATAATATTGCTCCATTGCCAGAGAGAGTTGACCTGTAGAAACTTCGTGATGTTGTTCCACTAAAACCCTAAGTTCTTCTCGAACACGTTTTAGGATTTTTGTCAGCACTTCAGAACTAGCGCCCGCTTCTTCTAAAGCCAACATTACTTGCCCTTCAACTTCATCATCAGAAAGACCAAGAAGCAATTGATTATGACACTCCTCGAAAGCAAGCGCCATAAAGGCATCCGTTACACCTGCTGGATCATTTCTATTGGCTGAGAATAAGCCACCACTTGCGTTCTCTAAAGAAAGAAGAAGTTTAAACGGCGTATTCGGAATATCCTCCGGCCCATTTTGAAATAAGCCATACTGCGGTGGTGTGGAACCTGATGGCGGATTTTCGTTCGGAGGCAAGGTATCGCAAGCCAGTGCTAAATTAACCGCAGTAAAGCCGCCAATATTTTGCCCCACAAAAGTCACTAAACTATCAGCATTAATAGTACCCACATGGATTTGATTATTACCACCAATGGCAACCCGTCCACCACCGATTCCGCCAGTCGCATTGAGTTCACCAAAGTTAGCGGCGCTTTCTCGAATGTTAATATCCACGCCATTCACAAGAATGATACCCGGCGCACCGAAAGTCGGATCTCCATCGTTAGCGTGATCATTATCACCCGAGGTGAAAACAACCTGACCACCGGCTCCATTCGAATTTCCATTGGCTTGGATAACGCCTTTATCGGTATTCATTGCTAATGCACCGCCATGGAAGTGGGCATAACCACCAGTTCCCACATCATCAATGGGAGCCAGTACAGCGCCATCCACTTCAATCACACCGTGATTCACTGCGACATTGCCGGCCATGACTTTAACGATACCGCCTTGAGATTGTGGCTCATTTGTTGTGCCACTGTAAGGCGTTAAGGCTTCGCCAAAAGGCCCTCCCGCTGTGGCAATTACTGCCGGTGTTGTATCAATGCCATTGGCATTAGCAGTAATTTCGCCTAAGTTTTTCAAATCGTTCTTAGCCAAAATCACCATTTTACCACCGGCGTGATTAGAATCCGCTTTAATAGCACCGTTATTCACCACGTCATTGGCCGATTTCAATATGATGCTTCCACCGTGCTCTGGCCCAAACGATGTATTGATTTGATCGTTATTTTCAATTCCATCACCTGTCATGGTGCCACCGGCCATTAAATTAACGCTTCCACCGGAGAAAGTTCCACCACTACCGACAAAGTTATCGTTAGCGATGCTTCCCCAGTTAGCCAACCAAGAGATGTGTCCGCCAGCGTCTCCGCCACCGGTACTCCAGCCACCAAGGCGAGCCGGATTAACAAGATTACCGTCTTTTAAAACAGTCATAAAGCGAAGTTGATCAAAGAAGTTTTTGGGATTTTGATCCAGAACAAGGGTCGTTCCCGCATCAATATCGCCAATCACCAGATTACCGTAATCAGACGCATCATAAGCACCCGTACTAAATCCAGCGAGGGAGCCGTCCGGCGTATCCACCGTTCGAACCGTGGCATCATCCAACTTGGCAAGCAAGGTATCGGATCCGCCTGTGCCAGAATCTTTAGAAAGGAGAACAGCGCTTCCGTTATTTAATAAGAGTTCATTATCCTGAACCTGAGCTACTACATTAGCATCAACACTGGGTGTTGGACGAGGCAAGGGCGGAGCCGAAGGCGGCAAGCCCACAGAGCCACTAGAAACCCCTATGCCCACAAGCGAAGCCCCTGATGGATAGCTGCCATTAGAAGGGTGAGCTGTTCCGTTATTAATGGCTGTGAAGGTTCGTTCAGGAGTACTATTTGACCCAACAAAAGCTTCTCCAACGCCACCCGCAGCAAAGACCGTTTCAGCCGAAGCAATGACTTTATCTTCAGCAGTCCCTTGTGCAATGGCTCGGGTTTTACCGTTTATTCCTGTTGTGGCTTCAGCGTTAGCATCAGCCGTGTGATCGCCACCGGTTCCGCCAACTGCCGCTGTTGAAACCGCATTGGCATCAGCCGAAGCGTAAGCATTATTTCCAGCGTTTGCAATGGCATCCACATTGGCATCATCTACCGCCGTACCGTTGGCATCTGCCACGGACGTTCCGTTATCACCACTATCGGCGAAAGCCAATGAAAGAATCACTTCGCCTGTTGCTGTGGCATTACTTAAGGAAAATCCATTAACCAGTGTCGCTGAATTGGCAATAGCCGTGGCATTAACAAGAGCATCTGCCGTAGCATTAGAGACCGCTGAACCAAAGTCTCCGGATAATGAGCTGGCCAAGGCAAAGGCATTATCTTGCTCAGAGCTTGCATTCGCCGTCGCTTCTGATTGTCCATAATTTCCAGAAGTGGCATTGGCCGTCGCGCTTGCATTGCCGGATCCACCCGCTACTACAGAATTGGCAATCGCAGTGGCTTTACCCAAAGAACCGGTTACCGCATTGGCAACGGTGGTTAAGTCCGCAGCAGCTGTACCTGAAGCCTCAGCATAAGCGTCGCCTGATGCGCCATAGTTTCCGGTTGTCGAACTCACGGTTTGAACGACCGGAAGCGTCGCAGGATCAGGCGCAACAATTAAACCCGCATCGCCTCTATTTCCACCATTGCCTGCCGTCGCATTCGCAACAAGTAAAGGATCATTTGGCGTTGCAATCAAGGCTTTTGCCGTTGCGTTTCCGCCAGCTCCGCCGTTACCGCCATTGGCCATAATCACGCCCGTTCCGTTAAGATTACCTGTCGGATTCACATCACCACTGAAGACGATTAATCCACCCTTACCAGCGTGGCCAGCATCACCCGCAGTAACGTCCACATCGATATTAGCTGTTGATGTTCCACCCGTAATAACGCCAGAAGCCGTCGCACCATTACCGCCGTTGCCACCATTGGCTCGAATTAACGCACTGTTTTCCATTGCGTGGGCGTAACTAAAAGCAATTAATCCGCCATCGCCGGCATTACCACCATCGGCATCAGAAAGATCGATATTTAAAGAAGCTGAAGCAGTCGCGTTATCCAATGTTTGATTAATATCCACTAATAAAATGTTATTTCCACCATTTCCGCCATCGGCTAAAATTAGGCAGTCGTTAATAATATCGTTACCAGCAACAATAGCAATGGTTCCACCATTACCACCATCACCAGCCGCTTGGATTAAATCCGTATCTAATCCATTACCACCGCTGGCTCGAATGACACCACCATTAACCACGTTATTTTGAGCGGTAATAGAAACATCGCCACCGTCGCCACCATCTTCCATACCCGTAACGCCATCAGCGCCGTTGGCACTGACCAGTCCAAAAGACGGATCGGCGACAGGCTTACCGCTTTTTAAATCCAATTCAGGCGAACCAATGACCACATCGCCATCCAATCGAGAAATTAAATCAATTTGCCGATCGTAAATGGCTTTAGCTTCAATGGAAGTAAAAATAGAACCGGTTGCTTTAGATAAAGCACAGTTCACACATTCGGTTTCGCTCATGCCGGTGGCCACAAGACGAACAATCCCGCCTCGGCTCCCATCAACACCATCGGCCTTTAAAACGCCTTCCATGTTAATGAGGCCACCTTCAATATTAATAATATTGGTATCGTAAGTACCAATCACCATACCGCTACTATCTAAAACAGCGCCTCGTTGCACATCCACAAAACCCGGAGAGTTAACTAAAATTTGTCCACCATTTCCCCAAGCAGAGGTTTTGGCTTCAACACGAGCATTTTGGCCAAACATAGCAGCGCCTACGTTAAATTGAACCAATCCACCATTAATTCCATTGGCAAAAATATTACCATTCTGATAAAGAAAAGCAGAATCAATGGTGAGTCGACCGCCGTTACCAAGGTGCATACCAGCACCATTAAGTAATCCACTCACATTCACGTTTCCGTCAATCCGAACCGCAGAACCAGGTGCATAAAAATGAAGCCATCCACCATTGCCGGTTGGGGTTCCAGTTAAATTCGATTCCAAGCCTCGAACCGTTGTTCCGGACTTAACCCAAAGACCACTGCCAGCTGAATTTTGAAAAGTGGTTTTATTCCCAGGGGTATTGTAATAGGTTCCACCCTGAACCACCTGACCGTCATTCACCGAGTTCACATCACCTGGGCCAGCAAAGGACGCAAGTGGCAAACTAGAAACGGTAATGCTCATAGCGAGAGCGAGAGGGACGAAAAATTTGGAGAAAGAACGAGTGTTTAATTGAGACATGATGGGTTTAGAGCCTCCGGTTTTATATAATTTTGGTCTTA
>SPJJ01023078.1_pt1 | contig 10508 bp, 5 predicted proteins | sample 3741741 | NCBI WGS metagenome assembly SPJJ01 (sample SAMN10925908, study PRJNA522277) | cold seep metagenome | isolation source: Elba SIP-enriched marine methane seep metagenome, extraction at timepoint T1 | place: Italy: coast of Elba, Mediterranean Sea | collected 2014-05 | reverse complement strand
CAACAAACGTTGCTTTAATACGTTTTGGTTACTGAATGTGTGCACAATTTTGAAAGGGATGTGGTGGTTAGTCGCGAGTTTTTTAAATAATTCGCGATGACTGGTTTTTAAGAATGTTGCATCAACAATGACTGAAAAACCAGACGTTAAAATTGATTCTGCCAGGGCTAAAAGATGTTGGTATACCTTTTCTGTATTGTGATTGGAATAGGGGCTGTCATTATTCAGTTGATCTTTAATACGCTTGCGTTCGGCATCTGAGCGAATAATTATTGCCGAGATGTGTTCGATGATTTTATAGGCAAGCCAGCTTTTACCTGAACCGGATACCCCATGCATAACGATTAATACAGGTCGTGGTTGAGTAATATAGTCTTGTGCCAGTTGAATGTAGTCCCCGGTATTCTGCAGATGGGTGGTATTTAGCTCCCCTTTACATTGAGTGCTGCGCAAGGCACTGACTTTTGCCATTACAATGGCTCGGTATACCCGATAAAAATTGAACACCTGTAAACCATTGTAATCTCCACTGTGTTGTAAATAGGCATTGAGAAAATGATGAGCTAGATCTGCACGATGGCGATGTTCAAGATCCATCACCAGAAATGCTATATCACTTAAGATATCAATCCAGTACAGGGAAGGGTTGAATTCAATGCTGTCAAATGGAGTGACTTCGTTGTCAATTAATGCAACATTGCCTAAATGGAGATCGCCATGACATTCTTTGATAAAACCTTCCTGCTTTCGAGAAGTTAATATGTCTTTCAGCGTAATGAAATTAGCTTCAGTCCATTGTTTAATAACATTGAGTGGAATATCGAAGTGAGATAATTTTACTGCAGCCAGCTGATCAAAATTATCCCGCATCGGTTGCACCACCTGCCCGAGAGTACCAAAATCAGAATCCTCAGCTGGCAAAGGGGCTAGATGATGAAATTCAGCGATTTTTTCGGCCAATTGATGAATATGATCAATCTTGAGTTGATTATTCCTGTTCAACCGATCAAATGTATTATCCGGGTTGAACTGATGCATTTTTACCGCATATTCAATAATGCTTCCTTGACCATTGATTTCTGGAAATGTTTCACTTCCTGTGACGGTCACGACATCAAGATAAACACTCGGTGCCAGGCGTGCATTTTTTCTTATTTCTTCATGACAATAGAATTTACGTTTTTGCAGGGTGGAAAAATCCAGAAAACCGAAGTTAACTGGTTTCTTGATCTTGTAAACGTAATGGCCGGTTAATAAAACCCAGGAAATATGGGTTTCAATTAATTCAAATTGTTCGATTTCATGCGAGTAAATTCTGGGGTTTTGTAATGCATCGATTAATGTCGAATTTTCAGTCATTACGATTTTAATCGTGATTCGAAAACACCATTATAAATGATCATTAACAGGGTGTCGGCTCGCTCAGTCGGATTGATTGTAATAACAAGGCGTTGGGCGTCCTCCGGCAACATTCTACGTCTTTGAGAGGATGAATTTAATACGCAAACAGGACTCCCTGCCTGCTGCGTATTACCGTAGCTATTTTGTCAGCGATGATGTCGACAAAAGGTCGTGATATAGATGACCGCGGTGATAAAGAGCCATAGCGATGTCGGCAATGGTACCGGCTTAAAAAATCGAATAGCGCCGGATAACTCGGCATCTGAAAAAGCGCCGTGAGCAGTGAGTTTGCCGTAGCCATGCGCTTCAATGGGCGCTTTATCCGAGATGTATTCGATCAACACACTATTGTTATGATCATCAATACCCAGGTTTTGTATGTCCGGGGCAAGTGCTTGCCAAAACGCATCAACATCCAAGGCACTATTGTTAACCATTTCATATTGATAACGGTAATTTCCATTATCCAGGTTTTCTACCCGGCTATTAAAGGCAAATAAATGATGCTCACGTTGATTGGCATCCATATCCATAAAATCCAGACTGGCGCCTATGGATAAAGTTTCACCTGCGGCGACATCGATGACGCGAGAAGAGGAATTTGAGCTACGCAGACCTGATGGACTATTCGGGGATATCGGTGTGTTTTGTGGGACATGATATTTGGCTGTGCTGCCTCCGTTACGGTTCAATGTGACGCTATAGCGAGGCGTGCATGAGATTAGCCCGCAGTCCAAAACATCGAATTGCGCAGGCGAGGACAGGATATTGAATGCATTTTGGGTGGTCGTGGTTGACCAGATAACATCACTGCGAAAACTGCCTAACGGAACCCCAAATATTCTGGCTGCATTAAATCGGCCTGATAATCCAGGCAGGGTAGGGGGTGGGCCCCAACTGTAATCAACTGGATAAAAGTCGATAATTTTTGTATGTACCCATTGTTGCGCAGCAAACTTGCCTTGTGGTAAACCCAGCCAGGTTTCTTCTACCCATTGCGAGAGGGCTTCAGTATCGGGATTGTTGTTTTTATCTACATCATACTGCGTGGTAATTTTATCTAGTACCTTAAAATGGCTAAACGCCGCAACACTTTGATGATTAAACAACGAAAGAAAAACAATGATAAATAACTTCATATGACCTCCGTATACGTGTAAGAAAGGACAGCTTTCAGGCGTCTAACCAACCTCACATTCAAGAGTGTACGCCCGAAATTTAGAATAAAGCTCAACCCTCTTATGGATCCCGTTTGAGTGGAAATAAAGTGCAGCTTTATTAAATATAAGTTTTATCACCTATTCAGGAATGATAAATTTAATTAATACGCATGGAAAATGATAAGTTTTCCATTTATCCTAGTTAGCAGGATAAATGTATAATCAATGCGTTAAGAAAGTATTAGGATCAGGACTAAGAATGCTAGAAGAATATCGTCAACATGTTGCAGAACGCGCCGCTGAAGGCGTTGTCCCCAAACCCTTATCTGCAGAGCAGGTCTCTGCCCTGGTTGAATTGTTAAAACAACCGCCTGGGGGTGAAGAAAGCTTTATTCTTGATTTACTTGAAAATCGTGTGCCTGCCGGTGTTGATGATGCAGCCTATGTGAAAGCCGGGTTTCTGGCCGCTGTTACCAAAGGTGAAGCGCAGTCACCGATTGTGTCTGCCGAACACGCCGCAGAACTTTTGGGCACCATGCTCGGCGGCTATAACATAGCACCATTGATTGAATTGCTGGATAACGACGCGTTAGCACCGATTGCTGTAAAAGGCCTGTCGCATACGTTGTTGGTATTTGATGCATTTCATGATGTGAAGGAAAAAGCCGATGCCGGTAATGCTTTCGCCAAACAGGTGATTCAATCCTGGGCCGATGCGGACTGGTTTACCCGCAAACCGGAATTAGCAGAAAAAATGACGGTCACTGTCTTTAAAGTGACTGGTGAAACCAATACTGATGATCTTTCTCCGGCACCGGATGCCTGGTCGCGCCCAGATATTCCACTGCATGCGAAAGCTATGCTGAAAATGCCGCGAGATGGTATCACCAATGCAGAACAACAGATTGAAGAACTCAAGCAAAAAGGCTATCCGGTAGCTTATGTCGGTGATGTGGTCGGTACCGGGTCGTCCAGAAAATCAGCGACCAACTCGGTGTTGTGGTACATGGGTGTGGATATTCCGAATATTCCCAATAAACGTGCCGGTGGCGTGTGCATCGGCGGCAAAATCGCCCCTATCTTTTTTAATACAATGGAAGACTCGGGGGCCTTGCCGTTTGAGTGTGATGTTTCACAAATGGCGATGGGTGATGTGATTGACATTTATCCGTATCAAGGTGTCGTGAAACGACATGATACAGACGAAGTGCTCAGCGAATTTTCGTTGAAAACCGATGTTATTCTGGATGAGGTCCGTGCCGGTGGCCGTATTCCATTAATCATCGGGCGAGGGCTGACAGATAGAGCGCGTGAAGCTCTGGAGCTGGGTGCGTCCGAGGTGTTCAGACGTCCGGATGCGGCTGCCGCAAGTGAAAAAGGCTACACGTTAGCGCAAAAAATGGTCGGCAAGGCCTGTGGTGTAGACGGTGTACGTCCCGGAACCTATTGCGAACCCCGTATGACTACGGTGGGTTCTCAGGATACCACCGGACCGATGACGCGTGATGAATTAAAAGACCTGGCCTGTCTGGGCTTTTCAGCTGACCTGGTCATGCAGTCTTTTTGCCATACCGCCGCTTATCCAAAACCGGTGGATGTCGAAACCCAACATACCTTGCCGGATTTTATTATGAACCGTGGGGGGGTTTCCTTGCGTCCGGGTGATGGCATTATCCATTCCTGGCTGAATCGTATGTTGCTGCCGGATACCGTGGGTACCGGTGGTGATTCGCATACCCGTTTTCCATTGGGCATTTCCTTTCCGGCCGGTTCTGGCCTGGTGGCTTTTGCTGCCGCAACCGGCGTGATGCCACTGGATATGCCGGAATCGGTTCTGGTTCGTTTCACTGGCGAAATGCAACCGGGCATTACCTTGCGTGATCTGGTCAATGCCATTCCGTATGCGGCGATTCAAAAAGGCTTGTTGACGGTAGAGAAAAAGGGCAAGAAAAATGTATTCTCCGGGCGTATTCTGGAAATTGAAGGCTTGCCTGATTTGAAAGTGGAACAGGCATTTGAATTATCTGATGCCTCTGCTGAACGCTCTGCCGGGGGGTGTACCATCAAACTGGGTGAAGACTCCATCCGTGAATACCTCAATTCCAATATTACGCTGTTAAAATGGATGATTGCTGAAGGCTATGGTGATGAACGCACCATTCAACGTCGAATTGATGCGATGCAGGACTGGCTGGCCAAGCCGGTGTTGATGAAAGCTGATGCCGATGCCGAATACTTTGAAATCATTGAAATTAACATGAGTGACATCAAAGAGCCACTGATGGCGTGCCCGAATGACCCGGATGATGTCAAAACGCTGTCTGATGTCGCTAACACCAAAATAGATGAAGTCTTTATCGGTTCCTGCATGACCAATGTCGGCCACTTCCGTGCCGCTGGCAAGTTGCTGGAACAACAAAAAGGCGAGTTGCCGACCCGCTTGTGGATGTCGCCACCGACCAAAATGGATCAAACCCAGCTGACCGAAGAAGGCTATTACAGCACTTTTGGCAAAGCCGGGGCGCGGATGGAAATGCCGGGCTGTTCCTTGTGTATGGGTAACCAGGCGCGGGTGGCGGATAATGCCACTGTGGTTTCAACTTCAACCCGGAATTTCCCTAACCGTTTAGGTACTGGAGCCAATGTGTATCTGGCATCGGCAGAGCTGGCGGCAGTGTGTTCATTGCTGGGTAAAATCCCCACCGCAGAAGAATATATGCAATATGCCGGGGTGATTGATGAAAGCAGTGCCGATACCTACCGTTATTTGAATTTTGACCAAATCGACAGTTACCAGAAAAAAGCGGACACTGTTGAGGTATGAGTCAAAGTTATAAACATCTGATGAGTCAACGCATTATTGGTAGATAGCAGGGCACTATACTCATCTTATGTTCAAAAAATATTTTCTTCCGCCGGAGGACATCAAGGTTCCGCACAGTACGGTTGATTTGCATGATGCTTATCATCAGTATGTCGCTGATCACAGCTTGCAAACCGATGAGGCGCAACTTCGCGTCATCGACCATATGCAAGCGCTGATGGATAGCGTGGTGTGGCAGGATAAATGTCCGGAGACCAATGTTTTCAGCAAATGGCTGACTGCCAGCCCGGTGTCCTCCAGCCGACATTTATACATTTATGGCGGTGTCGGGCTGGGTAAATCCATGCTGATGGATTTGTTTTTTTGCTGCTGTCCGGTCAAGAAAAAACGCCGTGTCCACTTTCATGCCTTCATGCAGGAAGTGCATCATTTTGTGCATGAGGAGGAATCGCAGGGGCATGTCGATGTGATGCAGGCGTTTGCAGACAAGATTCGTAAAGAGACGTTATTGCTGTGTTTTGACGAATTTCAAGCGGTCGATATTGCCGAAGCCAAGATTGTCGAGCGCCTGTTCCGCATTCTGTTCGATAAGGGCGTGTTAAGCATTATCACCTCCAACCGTCACCCGATGGATTTGTATCGAGGCGGTCTGCTGGAAGATCAATTCAGACCCTTTGTTGAGTTTCTCGATCAATCTTCAACCGTAGTGCAACTGACAGGTAAGGTGGACTATCGCACCATCAAAGGCCAGTCTGATGCATCATTATATAAAGTCGAAGCGGATAGGGAAGCAAGCAAGGCCTTTGTGCAGGCCAGCTATCTTGAGCATTCCGGTGCCGAGTCCATTCAAGCTGGATATATTGAGGTATTTGGCCGACAGGTGCCGCTCACTGCCATTCACAACAAAACCCTGCTGACATCCTTCAGCGAATTATGTGAGCAACCTCTGGCCGCTGCTGACTACCTCACTATCGCACAACAATTCGATACGGTTATCCTGTCCGATATTCCTCGATTATCTTCCAGTTCAAGAAACGAAGCCCGCCGCTTTTCCACACTGATAGATAATCTCTACGAACACCGGGTTAAATTCATCTGTACTGCCGTTGTAGACGCTGATGAGCTGTACAACCAAGGGAAAGGGGTGTTTGAATTTAAGCGGACAGTTTCCCGCTTAAAGGAAATGCAATCAGCAGGCTATTAATAGCTATTAGCCTGGTTTCCAGCTTCTTATTACTTGCTAACAGGGATTGTTTTTGTGAGGAGAGATAATGTATCAAAATGACGTTGGCAACCATTGCCGGTGATATAAAAAAATTTTTTTTATTTTTTTGAGCGTGTCAGCGGAACAACATGATAGAAATAAAAAATAAGTGAAATCGCTCAAAAAATTTCGTGAAATCCCACAGAAACAAGATAAACAGTGCATAAAACCGGCATTTACAGCGATTTTTCTTTAGACCCAGATTAAATAAGCAATAATAAAACCAACGTTAACGTAAACTTTCCTGCGTCAAAATGACGCATTTTCATAGACTCCATCCTCCTCCTAAACTACGCCTGATTCTTATACGTATTTACGCTTCAAATTGAGAGCGTTGAGCCAAATCTTCCTTAAAGGGACTATGACCCCATGTTTTTTTGGAGTTACCATTATGCAACGAAACCACTCTGTAGAATTAAATCGATATCCTGATAGCCATATCTTATTTAAACAAACTGCGTTTCATGAAGCAGGGCACGCAGCAAGTATTCTGTTAGGTAATCAGAGAAGAAATTTACCACCGGTTTTTTTTCAAATTCAGAACATTAAGCTACTGGATCATGATTTCCAAGACAATGCTCGGGTGATCGGTGGCCAACTGATACACAGCTTCCCTATTGTGGGCTATAGCCATTTGGAAAACCTGTCTAGCGAGGATAACGCTAAGCTGCAACTCGCATACGAGGCAGATATCATCAACTTTTTAGTGGGGCCTTTAGCTGAAGCCCACTATGTGGCTCAGAGAGATGGAGAAGAAATTAACATCCATTTACTTTCCATTGATGCGCTAAAAAAATATTATGGTGGAAGCTACGATATTGAATATGCTCAGTCATATTTAGACTTTTTCTTGAGCGATGAAGAAGAAAAAAATAATAAAATGCAAAAATTATTTAAAAGTGCGTTCGACTTTGTGAATCACTCGGGGAACTGGAGTCAAATATCAAAAATTGCTGAATTTATAGTAAATGCAAAAAGTGATCTGATTAGTTGCGAAGAGATACGCCTCGTTTTGGCATTGGACTGAAGTCTTAACGTTTTCCATAGAGACCCACGTATTTGAAAGGTTTGGAGCACGATAGATTACGCCAACAATGGTACGTTACTCAGGACTTTGCTTATACAGTATCGCACTGAATTAAGTCACCAAAACTATGTTTAATCCAGACCCGAATATGTCTGGAATCACAACCAATAATGTCTTGTTCATAAATGCGAGTCTTAAAAGATCAGTCATCTGCAATGGATAAGAGACATAGTCTCATTTCAGACATATGTCATCGTGGTGTAATATCATTTCCCTATGCTTTAAGCTCATTCGATGTGATAAGCGATTTCAATTATGTTGACTGGAAAACAACTTGAGGGCGGTGTTTTCAATCGAAGAATATGAGTAAAATTATGTTCATCAAATATAAAAGATTTAATTATTTAATTTCAATTCTATTGTTTCTAATGTCCTTTTCTGTCCAAGCTAATTATGTGTTGTCAGGCGTTTGGGAAAACTATTCGTTGGGCAGTAGCGGCACTTGGGATCTTTCTTATGAAACAAGACCCCCTTTAGATGAACTAAAGAAAACAAGTGCTGGGTTAAACATTTTGCCAGAAGCATGGATGTGGTTTGGTTCAGAAAGGCTGGAAATTGATTTGCATGGAGATTTTTTTGGTAACGGTGTTGAGCCTGCGCCATTAGTTTTTTATGGGAATAAGAAAAATGAAGGCATTGAGTTTAACCTGGTTTTGAGTAGGCATTATCAATTCGGCGACGTTGAAGCAGATTTAGAATCTAATGGAGATTTCAATATTACTGCAACACCTTTATTCGATAATATAGATGCGTTTATCTTGAATGGCATTTTGACGCCCGAAAATTTTACCTTCACGCATAGTTTTGAATATTCAAATGGTACACAAACCTATGGGGCTATATTAACAGCGGTGAATATAGAGATTGAATATCGTGATGCTTATGTGCCCACCCCGTTCTCAATTGATACTTATGTACCTATTCCGCCCTCAATTCTGTTGTTTATGTCAGCCATTTCCGGACTGTTGTTGCGTTCAAGATTTAAGGAACCTCTGATCAAGTCCAATTATTTTTAGCTTGCTAAATTCTAACCAACTTAATCAGAGGTTCCTTAAAGCATAAGACGAGAAAATGAAAGTCATTCCTGGTATTCAGGAATGACTTTCAACACCTTTATAAACTGTTTATCACTGCATTCAATGTTGCACTGGGTCGCATAAGCTGGCTGAGTTGTTCCGCATCTGGGTGGTAGTAACCGCCCATTTCAACGCCTGTTCCCTGTACAATAATCAGTTCCTCAACAATCACTGATTCCTGTGCGGTCAATTGTTCTGCGACCGGTTTAAATAGCGTCTGCAATTCAGGTTCATCTGCTTGCTCGGCCAGTGCTTGCGCCCAGTACATGACCAGATAGAAATGACTGCCGCGGGTGTCCAGTTCGCCGACTTTGCGGGAAGGGGATTTGTTGGTATTTAAAAAGCGGCTGTTGGCTTGGTCGAGTGTTGCTGCCAGAACTTTTGCCTTAGTATTGTCGGATTTCTGGGCAAGGTCCTCCAGCGAGACGGCGAGGGCGAGGAACTCTCCCAGCGAATCCCAGCGTAAATGATTTTGGGTAAGAAGTTGTTCGACATGTTTGGGGGCAGAGCCCCCCGCACCGGTCTCAAACAGGCCGCCGCCTGCAAGCAAGGGAACGATAGAAAGCATTTTGGCACTGGTGCCTAGTTCCAGTATCGGGAATAAATCGGTCAGGTAATCCCGCAGTACATTACCCGTCACAGAGATGGTGTCCTGTCCGGCTTTGACGCGTTCCAGTGTGGCATTAATGGCATCCACAGGGGCCAGTATGCGGATATCCAGTCCGTCAGGGTTATGTTGAGGCAGATAGTTTTCTATTTTGCTGATCAGGTTGGCATCGTGCGCCCGGTTTTTATCCAGCCAGAAGATGGCAGGGTTACCCGTGAGTCTGGCGCGTGTCACTGCCAGTTTAACCCAGTCCTGAATGGGCAGGTCTTTGGTTTGGCACATACGCCAGATGTCGCCTTTTTTAACGTCATGCTGTAACAATGTTTCGCCGTTTTCATTGGTGACACGGACTTCACCGTTGGCGGATATTTCAAAGGTTTTGTCATGTGAGCCGTATTCTTCCGCCTTTTGCGCCATTAAGCCAACATTACTGACATTACCCATCGTCGTCACATCAAACGCGCCGTGGTGTTTGCAAAAAGCAATGACAGCTTGATAAATACCGGCATAGTTGCGATCCGGGATCATGGCCAGCGTATCCTGTAGCTGCCCGTCAGGTCCCCACATTTTACCGGATGATCTTAAGGCGGCCGGCATGGAGGCATCAATAATGATGTCGCTGGGGACATGCAGATTGGTTATGCCTTTGTCGGAATTCACCATGGCTAATGGTGGCTGGCTTTCATAAACCGCCTGAATATCACTTTCGATTTGCTCACGTTCAGAAGCAGGCAGTTGCGAAATTTTATTGCCGACATCACCAAACCCATTGCGTGTATCAACGCCAAGTTGTTCGAAAGTATCTGCATATTTATCGAACAGCGATTTAAAATAGATGTTAACCGCATGACCGAAGATAATGGGGTCGGAGACTTTCATCATTGTCGCCTTCATGTGCAGTGACAACAGCACACCATCGGCTTTCGCCTGTTCAATGCCATCGGCAAAGAAATCGCATAAGGCTGTGCAATCCATCTGCGTGGCATCAATGACTTCACCTGCTTGTAATGGGATGACAGGTTTTAATACGACTGCGTCCCCCTGTTCGGGATGGAAGGTGATGGTGGCCTGGCAAGCCTTGTCAACAAT
>SPJJ01041252.1_pt1 | contig 10511 bp, 9 predicted proteins | sample 3741741 | NCBI WGS metagenome assembly SPJJ01 (sample SAMN10925908, study PRJNA522277) | cold seep metagenome | isolation source: Elba SIP-enriched marine methane seep metagenome, extraction at timepoint T1 | place: Italy: coast of Elba, Mediterranean Sea | collected 2014-05 | reverse complement strand
GGGCGATCGTGCCGCACGCAGGTTGGGTCTATTCGGGCAAGGTGGCTTTCGAGGCCCTCAGCGCCCTGGCCCTCGCCCAAGGCGAGGCGGACCTGGTGGTCATCTTTGGGGGGCACCTCACCGACCGAGATGGGCCACGCGTATTTCTCAATGGCGCGTGGAGCACCCCCTATGGGCCAGTGCACATCGCCGAGGGCCTCGCCGAGCAGATCGCGATGATCTTGCCCGACAGCGATCCAGAGACCCCCGAGGAGTACTATGAGGACAACGCCATCGAGGTCCTCATGCCGATGGTGAAAAAGCTCTGGCCCAACGCGCCGGCCGCGATCATCGGAGTTCCGCCCATTGATGACGCCGGCCGCATCGGCGCTGAGGTGCGCGCGGCGGCTTTGGCCCAGGGCTTTAAGCAGCCCATCTTCATCGGCTCGACCGACCTCACCCACTACGGCCCCAATTACCGCTTTAACCCTGCGGGGCGCGGACCGGGCGGCCTGGCCTGGGTCAAAGAAAAGAACGACCCCGAGATCATCGAGGCGATGTGCGCCCTAGATTATGTGCAGGCGCTGAGCATCGCGCGGCGCTCCCGCAACGCATGTTGTCCGGGCGCCATTGCGGCAACTTTGGTTGCGAGCCGAAAGTCGGGGGCCCGCCAAGGCCTGCTGACCCGCCATACCACCAGCTTTGATGAGCACCCCAACGACCCGGTGCCGATGAGCTTTGTGGGTTATGCAGGGCTGCTGCTAGCGACGCCGGCGCCGTAGGCCGATGAGGCCTAGGGCCAGCCACAAGCTCACACCTGCGCTTGGCGTAACGCTCTGACAGCCCCCGAAGCCATCGTCCTGTTCAACCACAACGAAGTGCGGGCCGTCCGCCGGGTAGCACTGCTGGGTGGGCTCGGCTGCGGGATAGATGAAGCACAGGCCCTCGACATCATCCGCGGCGAGGGTGCGCTTCTTGGTCTCGCAGGCCGGCGCAGAGGCGAACATCGTCGACTCTGCGTAACGCGCGAGGTTGGGCGGGTGCTCCAACCCCAAGACGTGGCCGATCTCGTGGGTGAGGGTGTTACGCAGGTCCATGGTATTTGTGGCCTGCCCACACATCGTATCCTCTTCGACCTTAATGAAACGGAAGTTGACGGCATTGAACTCAATGTCGGCGTCGACCACCACGCCATTTTGGGGATCATAGGCGGTCGTAGTCACCGCGATGGCGCCCGACTGATAGGGCCAGCCTTGGTTGATCGCGACGACGGCGTTCGTATCGCTGCCATCATCATCAAATCCGGCGCGCACGTTGGACACGCCCTGATAGGGGAACATGAGGTCCGAGCAATCCGCGTCCTCCCAGACCGCGAAGGAGGCGAGCACCTCCGCCTCACCCACGGCCTCATCCTCGAGCAGCGCAAAGAGGTTGGGCCCTGCGAACCAAGGCACCTCCCGATCCTGCCAGATGAGCGAGGGCCCTACCGCGCCCCCGGTGCGGCTGCACTCAAAGGCCTCAGCGACCCCGGGCGTCATCAGCCCCAGCAAGAGCGCCAACGCGGGCAGGCCCGAGCGGGCTCGGAAACGTTCACGGAACCAGACCATCAGCCCCAAAACCATGACCGCCCAGACCCCATCCCGTCCAGCCACGCGCGCCCGATCTGAGACACATTGGCAGCCCCCGGCCTGCCCTGGGTCGACGGGCACCGGCGGATCCCCTGGCTCGGCGCTCATACAGGGCATTGGGGCGGCGAGGTCCACCCAGGCGTCATAGGTGCCGCCCGGGCCATCTTCGACGATCAGATCGAAGACGCCAGGCGCGGGCTCAGGCCCTATCACCTCCAGCCGGGCCCCGGTCGCGCGCACCTGCCTATGGCCCCACACCCCATTCGCCTGTCGGATGAAGACCTGGGCGCCGGCGGGCGCGGCCTGTTGCAACTCAATCTGCCAAAGGCCCTCGGGGCAAGCTCGGTTGACCGATTGAATGCGCGGGCGCGGCCCGGCCGTTGCGGGCCACAGCGTCGCCAACCCGGCGAGATCATCGGCGCCCAGATCGCGCCGCAGCGTGCCCGGGGACAGGGTGGGCGCCATGACCGCCTCAAGAATCTCTAGTCGGTGACCGGGCGGCTCATCGGGCACGGAGAAGCAGGAGGCATAGGTCCGCCCGGGAAGGCCGCAGGAGTGGGCCAGCCCGAGCACATGCCCCAGCTCATGCAGCACGACGCTCTGGGTATCGAAGGTGCCGCCGGCGCCATCGCCGAGGCGAAAGCCCTGGGCGTTGAGCAGGACGTCGGCGTCCAAGACCTCCGCGCTCGCCGTGTCATAACGCAGCCACGCGTAGGCCACCGCCCTGTCCGACTCCCCAAACCTGGGATCCCAGGGGTCCTGGGCTCGAATCGAGATGCCTGCGGCCTCGGGCGCAGCCTCAGCGCAGGGCCCACGGTAGTGGGGCCTCAAGGCGCCCTGGGCCGCATGGGCCCAGGAGTCGAAGGCTCGTCGCGAAGCTGAGGCCAGGCCTTGGCCCGCGTCATCGCTGAGATCAAAGCAGACGGTATAGGGCAGATGCGGGCTGGTCCAAGTGGGGGTGCGCTGGTCCGCCAACTGCGTCAGCTCGAAGGCGTGGGCCGAGCAGGGAAGCAGGCCGACGACCAGCATGGCCCAAGGCCCCCGCATGACTACTTGTCGCCAGATTGGGGGACCACGGTGGGTGCGGTCGGCACGGTGGGTGCGCTGGGGCCCGACGGCGCGGTCGGGGTCGCTGCAGCGGTGCGCAAGCTGGCCTTCACTTGAGCGATGAGGTCCACGAGCGGGACCGCGGTGAGGTTGACGGCCCCGCCCTCGCCCACCTTCATCTTGCCGGTGGCATCACGGGTGGCAAACGCGAGCCCTTCGACGCTGGGCACGGCCAGCACGGAGGGGCCGCTGCGGTCGATGCGGTACTTGCCCTGGCTCATGCCGATGACTTGGAAATGATTCGCCTGCATCGGATCATCACGAAGGAAGAGCAGCACCTCTTCGCCCACCTCAAAGCGGGCCACGCCCGCCACGCGCATGCCGATGTCGCCCACCTCACCGCCCATGGTGCGAACGACAATGGTCGCCGGGAGGGCCTTGGCCTCGTGCACCGTCTCGAGCACTTGAAGCTCCGTGTAGGTGTGGATTCGGCGGTGGTCGGAATCCCAGGCCGCCTGTCGTTGAACGACCTTGGCCCGCACCACGGCAGAGGACTCAGTGGCCATCTCCGGCAGGCTGCGGGGCACGATGATCGTGGCTTGGGCCACCTGAGAGGCCAAGAGGACGGCGAGGGTCCCACCGAGGGACCAGGTCCAGGCGCGCGACTTCATAACCTAAGCATAGACCGGCCGGCCCAACCTTGGCCACTGGTCATCCCGCCCCACCTAGACCGTGGGTCCCGAGCCAAGGTAGGGGAATTCGATGGACGATCAGGGCTCGGGCGTACACGCCGCGCTGCTGCGCAGGTTCCCGGGGATGGCCTTCGCGCTGCGCGGGCTGGACCTGAAGGTCGTCTGGATCCTCACCGTGAGCTCGGTTCTGCTTGTGATCTTCCGCAAGTTTGGCGGCTCAAGCTACTTCGAAGCCAGCCTGCGCCCCGAGGCCCTCAAGGGCCACCCCTACCTATCCGTGTACGGGGACTACTACTGGTTCTTGGCCTGCTTCGTCTTGCTCGGGGTCCTGCCGCTGCTGCTGTCCATGCCGAGGGCGCTGCGGCCTGAGCAGATGGGCCTCGGCCTCGGAGACTGGCGCTTCGGGCTCAAAAGTACCCTGGTCCTGGTGCTCGTGATGGTCCCGGTGGTGGTGATCGCGAGCCGGTTTTCGACGTTCTGGCGGTACTACCCTTTGAACCACACCCTGGCCCTACAGGCGGCCCGCTGGGTGGCCGATGTGGCGGTGTCGGACCTGCCTGAGGGCTTCATGCGGCACTTGTTGGCCTTTGAGCTGCTCTACGCGGTGTACTTCATCGGCTGGGAGTTCTTCTTTCGCGGCTACATGACCTTCGGCCTGCACGCGAGGATGGGGGTGCACGGGGTCTTCGTGGCCAACATCCCCTTTGCGCTGCTTCATGTGGGCAAGCCGTTCCCGGAGGCCCTGGGATCCATCGTGGCTGGCATCGCGCTCGGCCTGTTTGCGCTGCGGGCCCGATCCTTTTGGTACTGCTTCTTCGTTCACGCCGCGGTCGCGTGGACCATGGATATTGCGGCCATCGCGCGACGCGCCGAGACCCTGGCCGGTTGACAGCCGGGACGGGGAGAACGACAACTCGCTCATGGCTCGACTCATCACACGCGGTCTGCCCCTGCTCGCGCTGATTGCTCTGCTGTGGGCCCCCGCCGCGGCCCGCGCAGACAAGGTCTACGGCGCGGTCATCCTCAATGAGGCCCGTAAGATCGGCCCCGGCCGATACCAGAGCATGAAGAGCTACGAGCGTACGCTGCGCTTTTTTCGGCGCGCCTACGGTAACTCAAAGGGGATCGTGACCCGCCGAATCGCGGGCACACCGAAGGTCAAAGGCGTGCATATCGCCAATCTCGCGCGGAATCGCACGTGGGATGGCATCAACATCTATGAGACCGGCTCTAAGGTGTTCATCTACGTGATCAAGGCCGGCTCGGGGTCCTCGAATAAAAAATGAGGCCGAGGTTACTTTTCGCTTTCAACCCCGCGTCGAATGTATAACATTCTCCCCCGTCGCCGCTGGGGTATCGTCTAATTGGCAGGACGCAAGTTTCTGGTTCTTGTAGTCAAGGTTCGAGTCCTTGTACCCCAATTCGACAATGCCCTTTGGGCAACATAGACGGCCCTATCGTCTAGCGGTCTAGGACGGCGGCCTCTCACGCCGCAGACCGGAGTTCGAGTCTCCGTAGGGTCATCGGGGCCACGTCAGTCTTCGGGCTGACGTGGCCTTTCTTTTTGGTTCAAGGCCTGATTCCCTCCCGGCCATGAGCGACTCCGACAGTCCTGCTTCAAAACTGAAGCTGCCTTTTAAGATCAACCTCGCAGCGGTCCTTGTGCTGATCGTCGTGTTGATTGTGGTCGGCGAGCTGCTTCTCGGCAACGCCGGCTTCGTCGAGATCGAGCCCGGCGAGGTGGCGGTCATCTACAACAACACGGGCCTGTCGGTGTTTGGCGAAGACCAGCGCACGGTGACGGATCAGGGCGCCCTGACCTTCATTCCCGGCCTTCAGACCATCATCAAGCTGGAGCGCCGACCTCAGGTCTTCATCATGAGCACCGAGGCTATGAAGAAGGAGCTGAGCAGCGGCCGTGGCGACTACAGCGGCTCGTGGGGTTCGGAGGCGCCCACAAACGTCGGCCCATCGCTCACAGTGCGCGCCAATGACGGCTCGAACTTCTTCTTCGACCGGCTGGAGATTCACTATCAGATCATCCCCGCCGAGGCCGGCAAGGTCATCGATACTTCGGGCGAAGCCGAAAGCTACAAACAGCACCTGATCGGCACTCACTCCCGAGAGATTCTGAGGGATGAATTTGGTCGCTACACCTTCTTGGAGGTGGCCGACCCCAGTAAGTATGGCGCGGCTACCTCCGATGCCAAGCGCCTGCTCAATGAGCGGCTGTTGATCTATGGCGTGCAGGTCACCCAGATCGTCACCCCCAAACCAAAGTTCGAGGCCCGGGTCGAAAAGGCCATCGAGGAGCGCCAAAACTCCGAGCAGGAGGTCGAGGTTCAAGAGGAAAAGCGCCGCAAGCTGGAGCAGGAAAAGGGCCTGAAGATCCAGAGCATCGCCCAGGCTAAGAACGCTGAGTACCAATCACTGGTGGCTGAGTTGGAGTCGAAGAAGAAGGCCGGCGAGAACGAGCTTTTGCGGATCAAGCGTGAGGCCGATAAGTACCGCATCGACCGCGAAGCCAATGGCAAAGCCTATCGGGCCGAGAAGATTACGCGCGCTGAGGCCAACGCCATCGCCTATCGAAAACAAGCCGAAGGCCTGGTGGCCAAGATCACCGCGGTGGGCGCTGCGGGCCCGGATGTGCTGAACAAGGTCATCGCAGAGAAGGTCTTCCCCCAGCTCAAGAACGTCACGGCCACGCCCATGACTCGGCCGACCACCCCCATCGACATTCGCCACATCAACCAGGGAGGCAAGTGATGCTTAAAAAGATCATCGTAGTCCTATGCTTGGCCTTTCTCTTTTTGTGGGCGCTGCCCAAGTTCTTCCTGGTGCGCATCGAGCCCTGGGAGATCGGCGTACGCCGCTCGCTCACCGGCGGTATCGCCGAGGAGGACTTTCACTTCGGCTATCAGTTCAGGATGCCGTTGGTGCACAGCTACTATCGTCTTCCCCGCACGCTGCAGTACCTAGACTATCGCGAGTCCCCCGGCGGCGAGGCCAAGGCGCTAGAGGTGCGAACCTCGGGCAATAACGTCATCTTCGTCGACGTCACGGTGCCCTGGCGCATCAAACATGATGAGGCCTGGCAGATTGTCCGAGAGGGCTTCATCGGAACCTACCCCACGAAGGTGCAATCCACAGCTACGGGCATCCTGCGTGAGACCTTGGCCACGATGAATAACGTGGACATTTACGATACCGAAAAGCGCCAGGAGACCGGCCGCAAGATCTTGCCGCGCCTCAATGAAGCCCTTTCCCAGTACCACGTCGAAGCCGAGGCGGTCGTCATCCGCGCCATTCAGTTCAGGCCGGAGTACGAGCAGAAGCTGCAGGACAAGCAGTACTTCAGCGTCCAGGGCAAGCTGGACGAGGCCAAACGTAAGGAGTCGGTGGCGGTGCAGGAGACCGATACCCTCGAAAAGGGCATCGAGAAGGACATCAACCTCAAGCGTGAGGAGTGGAATAAGAAGATCGAGCAGCTCAAGACCAAGTTTGAGCTGGAGATCGCGGCCATTGAGGCTCAGGCCATCGAGTACGATCGAGAAGAGCGCTCCAAGGCCGATGCGTTTTATACCAGCGCAAAGGCCGAGGGTGACTTGGCCGAGGCCAAGGCTGAGGCCCTCGGAGAGCGCCTCAAGGCTAGGGCCCTCGCCAGCCAGGCCGGTCGAACCTTCGCAGCGATCATCGCGGCCGAGAACTTCAAGCTGGGCGACATCCAGCTCAACTCCAATGACCCGAAATTTATGCGTGACTTCGGCAGCATGAAGGCTTGGCGCGAGTTCTTCTTGGGCAAGTGATGCTGATTCGGCTGCTGCTCTTCCTCGTTGTCGCAGGGTTCGGCGGGCTGTTCGCCTACCGCTTTCTGCGCTCCAAATCCCTGTCGCGTAGCGGAGGTCTAGACGTCTTTGAGATCGAGCGTCTGATGAAGCTCGCCGAGGGCTCTCAGCGCCTCAAGGGCGCGATGATGTTGCGCGTGAACATCGTGGAGGCGGCGCCCGCCGCGGATAAGAAGTCGGTCTCGACGAAGGTCGATGGGGCGCTTCGGCGCTTGGCCCAGGTCGAGGTGCTGAGGCAGCGGGTGCGCAAGACATTGGGCGCCTCGGATCAGGACAAGATCCGAGGCCAGCTTGCACAAGCCGAGACCGAGGCCCAGAACCTGGATCCGGAGCGGGCCGAAGGTAAACAGCGGCTGGCGCAGCAGCTTCAAACGCAGCTCGAGCAGCTCAAGCAACTGCACCTGCGCGAAGATGAGCTCGACGAGTCCGGGCACCGCCTCATGGTTGAGATGAACAACCTTCATCTGGCGCTGCTCAACGCCAGCTCCTCCGAGGCCTCCGCGGAGACCGGGACCGTCGCCTCGGCACTCAACCAGTTGGAAGAGACCTCAGAGGCCTTTCGCCAAAAGACCTCGGCCGATGAGGAAGTGGAGCGCCTGCTCAAAGATGCGGCGCGGGGCGCCATCGCGGCCGGCTCGCGCCAAGCCGCTGGCTGAGCCTGCGAGCTACGCCAGGTGACTCCCCCGCCCCATCAGGATAGAGGGAGGCCATGGTTGGCCGCAGCAGCATCACTGGGATCTTCGTGATGGCCCTTTGGGTCTCGGGCTGCACCACCACCCAGGTGGTGGCTGAGCAATTTCACCTTCCTCCGGGCGGAGAGGCGGCGCCGGGCAAGGTAGCCTTCGTGGAGTTGGGCTGCGCGCGCTGCCACGCGGTGCAAGGTCAGACGGACCTGCCCGCCCCCACCGTGGTTCCAAAGGTGCCCATGCCGCTGGCGAGCCGCAGCGCCTCACGGGCTACGGACGCCCGGTTGGTCACCGCGATCATCAACCCCAACCACAACATCAGTGGAGCGTGGCGCGATGACGTCAAGACCGAGCGCGGCTCAAGAATGCGCGCCATCAATGACGTCATGACCGTGAAGCAGCTGCAGGACATCGTCGCGTTCTTGCGCGACGCGCAGCAGTAGGCGCAACCGGGGTTGCGCCCTGGGCTCAGGCGACCTCTTCTTCCTCGTAGGTCAGCAGCGGCGGCTCGCCCTTGTCGATCACCTCCTTGGTGATCTTGCAGTCCTTCACCCCAGGCAAGAAGGGCACCTCGTACATGATGTCGAGCATCTTGTTCTCGAGGATGGAGCGCATGCCTCTGGCGCCGGAGTCGCGCTTGATGGCCTCGCGGGCCACAGAACGCAGCGCCGGCGTGGCGAAGCTGAGGTTCACATCTTCCAGCGCGAAGAGCTTTTGTTACTGCTTGACCAGGGCGTTCTTCGGCTTGGTCAAGATGGTCACCAGGTCATCCTCGGTGAGGTCCTGCAGCGTGGCCACGATGGGCAGGCGTCCCACAAACTCGGGAATGAGCCCAAACTTCACGAGGTCGTCGGACTCGACGTTCACCAGCACATTGCCGAGGCGCTCGTCCTTCTTCTGGGTGATGTCTGCGCCAAATCCGATGCCGCTTTTGCCAATGCGTCGGCCGATGACCTGCTCCAGCCCCACGTAGGCGCCGCCCACGATGAAGAGGATGTTTGAGGTATCAACCTGCACGTACTCCTGCTGGGAGTACTTCTTGGTCCCGCGGGGAGCGACGCTGCACTTGGTGCCCTCGAGCAGCTTCAGCAAGCCCTGTTGCACACCCTCGCCGGAGACGTCTCGCGTGGAGGAGGGGTTGTCACCCTTGCGCGCCACCTTATCGATCTCGTCGATGTAGACGATGCCCTTTTGGGCCTTTTCGATGTCGTTATCCGCGGCGGCCAGGAGGTTCTGCACGATGGACTCGACGTCCTCACCGACATAACCGGCCTCAGTTAGGGTGGTCGCGTCCGCCACCGTGAAAGGCACCTTCAAAAAGCGCGCGAGCGATTGCGCTAGCAGCGTCTTGCCGGTCCCGGTGGGCCCAATCAGCAGGATGTTCGACTTTTGAATCTCGATCCCGTCGGTGTGCTCCCTGAGGCTGATGCGCTTGTAGTGGTTGTAGACCGCGACGGAGAGCACCTTCTTGGCCTTGTCTTGGCCAATCACGTACTCGTCGAGGAACTCCTTGATCTCGGTGGGCGGCGGAATCCGCTCCTTTGGCCCCAGCGAGCTGTCCTTAAGGCGCTCTTCCTTGATGATATCTGTGCACAGCGTGATGCACTCATCGCAGATATACACGGTGGGACCCGCGATCAGTTTCTTCACCTCCCGCTGGCTCTTGCCGCAGAAGGAGCAGGAAAGATTGATGTTTCGGCTGTCCCGGCGATTCGGCACGTCGTCAGCGTAGTGCCGTTCGTCCACCCGCTCAACGCGATTATTGGGTGTTTTGCTGATTCGGGGGCTTTTCAACGCCTGCTTGACTCGCGTTCATACCATTGGTAGCTACCCGAATCCCCTGGGCTTTCAGGGTCTTACGTTGGGTAGGACCGGCTCGGGACCGTTGATTCGCTCGCCCCTGCGGAGATTGCCCGAATGTCCCAAGATCAGATCAGCAAAGCCCTGGAAGCCTACGAACAAGACCCGACTCCACAAAAGTCGACCGGTTTCATGGGATTCCTCGTACCCGTTCTGCTCGTCGCTGGCCTCGGGGCCGGCGCCGTGTACCTGTACAAGGGCAAAAAAGAGACCGATGTCTATGTAGGCAAGAAGGTCGTTGAGGCCCGAGACAAGGTCAAAAAGCACGACCTTAAGAGCCTCAAGGAAGCCGAGACGCTCTACGCCGACGCTCAGAAGGCTGAGCCCGACAATGAGCGCGCTCTGGGTGGTCTGGCGATCACCTACTTCCATATGAGCGAGCACGGCCTCGATACGCTCAACAAGGCCAAGGACATGCTGGCCAAGGTTGAGGCCGCGGACGCCCAGACCGGCGAGCGCTACGCCACCCGCGCGTACATCGACATCGCCGAGGGCAACGCCGAAAAGGCCGAGCGGGACATTAAGGCTCTGCTGGAGCGCGACATCGCCGCCCCCAAGCTGGCCCACGCTCTCGGTTGGGCCCAGGCCACGCAGGGTCGCTACCTCGATGGTAACCGGATCCTCCGTCAGGCCCAGGAGACCGACTTCTCCGCGGTGGCCTTCCGCCTGACGCTGGCCCAGATCGCCCACCAGCAGGGTGATGAGCGCGGCGCCGCCAAGCAGCTCGCCGGCGCGCTTCGCCCGAACATGAACCCGGATCACCTCATGGCCGCC
>SPJJ01015120.1_pt1 | contig 10518 bp, 3 predicted proteins | sample 3741741 | NCBI WGS metagenome assembly SPJJ01 (sample SAMN10925908, study PRJNA522277) | cold seep metagenome | isolation source: Elba SIP-enriched marine methane seep metagenome, extraction at timepoint T1 | place: Italy: coast of Elba, Mediterranean Sea | collected 2014-05 | reverse complement strand
GTCCTCCCCGCCCTGGCCAACCGTGGCGTCAAACAGGGAATACCAAGCAGCGCGCGGGGTTGTGCCGACCTCGCCAAGCGTGGGGTACCCGGTCTCGCGCATGAAGTTCTTGATCGGGTGCGACACGAACGCGCGCGACTCGTGGCGGACATCTACGTATGACATGTCCTTGTCCGCGAAGTGGATCACCGCGTAGGGGACCGCGCGCTTCTTCGAGATGTTGCACAGCTCCGTGAAGAGCGAGATCCCGTTCTGCCCGGCCTTGTCCGACCCGGTCTGGTGAAAGGCGGACAGCGTCGCCTGCATGATCTGCTGCGTGATCGCGTCTGCGGCCTGGAGGCCGACCGTCTCTCCCGGCTGCACGTAGGCGCGCATGCACCGGTTGTAGACCGCCGCCGCGACGGGGAACACCGACTCGGGCTTCATCTTGAGCTCGGAGAGGTGCAGCCGCACGATCTCGCGGACCTTCGCGTGGATGTGGTCCCGGACCTCGCGCAGGGGCGCGTAGGGCGGCGGGACGTGATCTGCCACCGACTCGATCTCCTCCGCGGTGAGCGCGCGCGGCTTGGACTGCGATTCCGGGTCGAAGCGGTAGTCGCACTCCTCCGCGATCGCGCGCAGATCAAAGGGGAGGTAAAGGTCCCCGGTCGTGTTGGAGAAGCTCCGGACAGGCTGGAGACTCGCAGCCGCAAACCCGTCGTTGTAGCTCGGTGACACGAGCGTGTTCGTCCCGAGGATCCTCACCGCGCCGAGCTGGTCCACGACCACGTTCTCCGAGATCTTCTGAATCCGGCGCTGAAGGGCCCCGACGTCTGCTGTCCGGATCTGCTGGTCGAACAGGCCCTTGCGACCCGCCTTCAAGTGCTCAAGGGCGGACGCCGGAGTGAGGCCGGTGAGAAAGCTCTCCTTGATGAAGCCGCCCGCCTCAATGCTGTCCTCTCCGGCCTCAAAGAACACCGACGTGCGGTCGCCGTAGACGCTTCGACTGGGCCGGTTGCCGTCGATGAACTGCTGGCCGAGCGCGCCTGAGATCTGCGCGACGTTGTTCATGCTGCCCTTGGTGCCGGACTTGACCATCACGCCGAGCGGGTTGTCCGCGCCGGAGACTGTCTCGCGGGCTAGCTCGCCGCCGATTTTGAGGATGCTGTTCGCTATCTGCTTCCGTGATTCCTCACGGTTCCTCTTGTCCTGCTCCGTGAGGGGCGGCTGCGCGGTGAGCTCCAGCGTGTTTTTCCGGATCTCCTCAATCTTGGAGTCGACAATCCGCCGCGCCGCAACCGGGTCGCCAAGGAGCAGGTCCGTGATGCCGATCGTGGACCCGCGCCGCTCCATGTAGAAGTCCAGCAAGAACTGGGCCTCGGAGAGGAATCTCCCCGCGATCACGCCGCCGTACCGGCGCTCGAGCGCGGCTATCAGGCCGACCTTGACGTCCTTCTTCTTGAGCGTGCCCGTCACGAAGACGCCGTTCCTTATCAGGACAGGCTGCGGCTCGTCGTCGTCGTCCTTGCCCGCCCTGCGCGTGTAGAAGAAGTCCGCGGGGAGCGCTGCCGAGATGAGCGCGCGCGGCGTGCGCGGCGGGATCCCCTCGTGCGCGAGTCGCTCCGGGAGTGACCGCAGGTTCTCGTCGTCTACCAGAAAGTTCTCCATAAGCTCTTCCCACTCCTCGGCAGACACGACTTCCGGTACAGCGCCGACCGCGGCCGCGCGGTCGTGGTCGCGGCAGGCCATGTAGGCCGCCGCGGGGCAGTTGAAGACCAGGCCCGTGCTCGGAGTGCTGTTCGTCGCGGAGATAAGCTGGTGGTGCACCCCGAGGAGGTACATGCACTCGGCCCGGGCGAGAAGGATCTGGAGCACCATGATGTTCGACTCGTCCCCGTCAAAGTCAGCGTTCATGGGCTCAGTCGAGGCCATGTGGAGCTTGTTTGTGAGGCCGTGATGGAAGAACGCGACGATGCACCCCTGAAGCGAGTGCCTGTGCAGACTGGGCTGCCGGTTGAGGACGACCATGTCCCCGGGCGCGAGCCGGCGCTCGACCACGTCCCCAAGCTCGATGTCCGGCTCCGGGTCCCCGTTCTCGCGCGCGCGGTCTACAAGCGTCCGCCAGACCATTGTCTGCCCGGCCGTGGGGCCGTTTGCGGCCTTCACGACTATGACGTCTCCCGCGCGAGCGAGGTCGCGGAGATGATCGATGTTCAGGGCGTGGGCGCGAGTGCGGACAGTGGAGACATTGCGCATCATCTGGGATAACACGATCCCGCCAAACGGGACAACCGCGGGGCCGATGACCGACCGCGCGCAGTGGTCCATGCGCTTGCTCTGCGCGGCCTGGCGTAGCAGGCCGCGCTTCCCCGCAAGGCGCTCCGCGAGCGCGCGCGCCTTCTCTGCGCCGTTCTTGATCTTGTGCTCACCGTCGCTGTTGTCCAGCAGGTGTGCAAACAGGAACAGGATCTTTTCCGCCTGCGCCGTCACCGCGTTCTGCGCCGCCGCGAGCTCGTCTCCCGCCAGCCCCGCGATCACGCCCTTCTGGTTGCGGAGCAGCCCCGCCGCGCCCACAATGTTCTCCAGGATGTGCGTGAGGTGGTCGTCCCGCGTCTCGCCGTCCCGCTCAACTGGCGGGCGCGCGCGGGGCGGGAGGACCGGGAGCACGTTCATGATGAAGTTGCGCGGGTGGTTCTCCTGGGAGAAGCCAAGGAACTCCAAGTCCTCGGTCGGGATGGCGGAGAACTTGGCGATCACGGACTGGTAGTCGACGGTGGTCATGGCTGCCTCGGTGTGGCCTCGGTCGCGGCGCTTCTGCGAGACCCCGGACATCGTCTTCACGATGTAGTACCCGCGGAAGGACTTCGGCATGTACTTGTAGGTCTCGCGTGCGCGGCCGCCCGAGCAAGCGCCGGTTCCGGTGCCGGGGCAGCGCGCGGACGCGGCAGAGGCCGCCGCTGCGATTGCCTTGAGGCGCTCCGGGCCGCGCAGGCGCGCGATCGCGGGGTCCTCGCGCGGCGCCCCGAGCATCACCCGCACGCGCCCGCAGTTCTCGCAGGTGCTGTTCAGGATGTGCACGATCTCATTGATCATGAGAGGGTTCGGGATCGGCATCGGGAGGTCGATCCGGCCGGCGTGGTTCTGGCACTCGAGGTTGGGGAGCCCGCAGGTCCCGCACATGTACCCGTTCATGGGCCCCATGAGGTCGCTGTTCACGGAACTGCGGCCCTCCATGCCAGTGTTCTTGCAGTGGACGACCGACGTCTGGCGGACGTCCTCGTCTGACATGAACATGAGCTGGAGGCCGCCCGCAGTGTACTTGCGGAGCGACTGGCGGTAGCGCGCGACCATGACGGCAGGCCGCTCTGGCTTGCCGCCTGCGCGCGTCTGCGCGACGGCGCGCGGCCGCGCCGCGTCTGTCTCCGCCGCGGGGGCGCCTGCGCGCTCAAGGCGAGCGAGTTCGGGCGCCGCGCGCGGTTTGGAGCCGAAGGATGCGAGTTTCAACATGACGGTGCTGCGGTGTGCTTTTGGCTACCCCGACTGTCCGGCGCGCAAGTTTCACCGGCGCCTGCTGTCGTCGCCCCCGCGGGGGCGGCACTCCGGGTTACGCCTCCGGCGCGGGCGCGAGATTCGGCATCAGGAAGTCCAGCGCGGCGTTGACGTCCGCCCGCGTGGACGCACCGGCCGGGCAGTCGCGCACCGTCACGGCAAGCCGGTCGCGCAGGTTCTGATAGCACTTACCGACAAGGAACACGACCTTGTTCCACGGCGTTTCCTTCGGCGCGGTGTTGTTGGCTAGGTCCTCTGGGGTCGGGTCGCGCAGGAACCGGCGCTTCCCGCGCAGCTTGGTCACCGCGCCGATGATCAGTTCCGCCAGGTCGTATTCAGCGCGAGCAAGCGCGTGCTCGTGTCCGGCCCACGCAGTGAAGCGGGCGGTTGCGAGCATTGGCTCAGAGACGCTCTCCGCAGCGCCCCGGACTCCGCGCGGCGCCCATTGCGCAAGGTCGCCCAGACGCCGCGCGGCGCGGCAGGCCATGTCCCAGGCCGCGTGGGGAACCGGGTCCGGCATCGGGAGCCGGCGGCACTCCTCAATGAACTTAGCAGCGACCATTTCCGCCGCGTCCGCGATCTCGGCCACAGAAACCGGCTCGGCCTTCTTGCGCTTGAACTCGGTCCGCATCTGCGAAGCGATCCCGTGCAGGAGCTTGACCGGGCGCGTGCACCGGCGGACGACCGACTTGCTGTACCGCTGAACTAGGGCCGCGTCTAGGCCGCGCTTGCACATCTCCTCACCGTAAGCGACCGTGAACAGGAGGTCGACCTGGTTCATCATGTTCTCCAGGTAGTACATCATGTCGAGCTCCGGCCGCGGCGTGGCCGATTCCCAGGACTCGCGGAGGAGCATCCTGAGGCTCTTCGACCCCGGCTTCACGGGGAGGCCAGGCGGCGGCGAGCGCTCCTCGCGCACCATCACGTATCCAACCCGCTCGCCGGGCCGGATCGGCTTCCCGTCCTGCGCCGAGAGCGCTGCGAGCACCGCCATAGGCTCCGAGGCCGGGTTCTTGTAGCCCGCCCCCATCTGCTTCACTATCTCAAACGGCACAGCGCCGACCGAGTCGCCGTCCCGGAGCATCTTACTGATCATCCGGTACAGCTCCAGGAACGCCTCTTCGACCGGCGCCTGCTCGCGCAGAATCATCTCGACTAGGCGGGCGTACACGGTTGTGAGCGTCTTGCAGCGGTCGCGGCGCTCCGTAACGATGCCGCGCTTGTACATCCCGGGCAGGATCGTCCCTGTCGGGATCACCTCGCCGGCCTTGTCCTTCATGCCCGGCGGCGAGTACTGCAGCGCGGCGTAGAACTTCTTCTTGATGCACAGGATCCGGACGACCTTCTCCGCCTCCATCCGTAGCGGGTCCGGGAAGAGCTCCGACGTCTCACGCTCAAGCCGCTCCGCCCACTCCCACGCGGTGACCGAGTCCTCCACGCCCGGGATCTGGATCATGGTGCTGTCCGTGTCGCCGTACACAATCCGCCCGTTGTACTTCTCACATAGGTAGTCGTTTACCTGGCCGATGAGCTGCCGGCCATAGGCGGTGATGGACATCGCGACCTCTGCGCAGCTGTACCCGTCCGTCTTCTGGGCGCCGACGAAGCCGTATGTGCTGTTTGCGGTGACCTTGTAGGCCAGCTGGCGCTGGTGCAGGACCTCGCACATGACCGGGTCCTTCTCGCTCTTTAGGCGCTTCCGGACCTCCGAGCGCATGTTCACGAGCCGCTCCACCAGGCGCGGGAGGTAGCCCTGGTGCACGCTCGACTGCACAAACGAGAACTCGAACTTGGCCCCGGACTCTGCCCCGTTTGGGTTGTCGTCTTCCGACCCGGCGTCCGAGTCCGAATCCTGGATTTCAGAGTCGATGAACGACTTCTTGTTCAGGGACACGGCGGACCCCTCCACGAACGTGACCGAGTTCACAGGCGTGTCCGGCGCGGCCGTGAACCGCGGGTCGCCGAGCTTCGGCGGGTCCGCGACTAGGAGACGCGGAGCACCCGGGGCCGACCGCGAGATCTGCTCGCGCGCGACCCATCCGCTCAGCCACTTGTCCTCAAGCGGGGAGTTCTCTACTAGCAGAGTCGACATGCACAGGTTGTAGGCCCGCATGATGGAGGGGTACAGGCTCGCGAAGTCGAGGATGATCACAAAGTCGTTCATGCCCACAACCGGACTTGAGACGGCCCCGCCCGTGTACGGGATCCGGTCCCGCAAGTCGAGCTCCGCCGCCGCCGCGTCCGCCTTCGACCGCGGAGGCCGGCGCTTGTCCAGAACAACTTTTTCGCGAGCCGTGATGTCATACAACAGCGACAGGACGCGGATCGTCTGGCCGCGCGTGTATGTCCAGCTGACGGGAACTCCCGACGCCGTGGACATCTCCACTATGCCGATCCAGACATTCAGCTTGTCAAACAGGTCCATGACGACCTCTGAGTCCCGAACTGCGTAAGCGGCGACACGCGACATCTCCGCAACCGCCGCGACCCGCTCCGGCGAGTCAGGCTGCATGGTCGCCGCGCGCACCTCTGCGGACGTCTGCGTTCCCGCCTCGTAAGCGGCAAACATCTGCACCGGGGTCACGTCGAGCTTGCCAACCGCCTCGTCCGGGAAGAAGTGCTTGAATACCGCGTCTAGGCCGTACTTCTGCAGCTTGTGCTCCCGCTTGACGATTGTCATCATGTCGACCGAGATACGCCCGGCCATCTGGAGGATGAAGTTCTCCACGATGCCGTAAGTGCCCGACTGCCACTCGGAGCGCTTTATCTTGGGGATCGTGTTCTCGCAGCCGGGGGCGCGCGTGCACTGGATCGGCCACTCGTCGGGGGTGTCAGACCCGCTGAAGATGCGCCAGCGGCAGTCCAGGTACTGGTAATCGAAGCCGAAGATGTTGTACCCGATCAGGACCTCCGGATCCAGGCGGGCAATCAGGTCGCAGAACGCCCGGACGAGATCGCCCTCGTCCGCCACCGGGATGAACTCGTCCACGGTCACACCTGGCTCCGTGTAAGCGGCATGGGAAGCGTCGTCAGACACCCCACAGTCGTCCAGGTAGATCAGGTACCGCTTCCGGGTCTCAGGCGACCGCGAGACCTGGTACACGCAAGAGATCATGTACGCCGCGTGGACCGGGTTAGTGCGGTCGGGGAACATCTTCGGGTTGTCGCTGTAACTCTCAATGTCAAACGACAGCACACCTGGCCGGCTTGGCGCGCGCGGCGCGTCCAGCTCGGGAGCCGGCGCGAGAGCAGTCTTCCACGCGTAAGGGTCTCTCCCCGTGCAGTCGACCGTGTACTCGCGCACGCTCAGCTCCGCGCCGAGCGAGTCCGGCTCCGTTACGCTGACCGCTTCCGTGTCCGCAAGAGCGAACCAGGACGAGAACTTGAGGTCGAGCTCCGTCAGAAGCTTTCGAGCGCAGGTGAGTGCCCCGCCTGGGGCCTCCCATGCGCGCAGGACCAGCCAGCCAAACCGGCCGTAGAACCCACCGCGGATCGACTTGCTCCCGTTGGCGCCTAGCGCGCCACCCGGCGTCTCGCGGAGGGCCGCCCGCCTGTCTAGGGTCGAGGCGAGCCGGCGTGCGTCGTCGATGCACTGTACCTCGACCCGAAGCATGTCGAACCCCGGCTCGGAAGCCGGTTGGTAGTAGTACAGCTTCTTCCGCTTCACGAGCTCCGACTTGAGAATCGGTATCTCAACCGACTGCGCTATTTCTTGCGCGAGACTGTCCGCGAGCGCTGCCGTCCAGTTTACGCCGGACGGGAGCTCGAGGTAGAGCCAGGGCTGGAACCCGCGGACGGTCACGGCGCAGGCCTTGGACGACGCCGAGTCGTCGAGGCACCACATCCGGATGTACGTCCGCTGGCCGGACGGGGAGGCGTAGTCGGCTTCTTCGTAGTCGTAAGCGTGCGCGGTGACAGACATCGGGGAAGCCCTTTTCCGCCGGTCCGCGGACCGGCGCGCAAGTTTTTCGACGGCCATTTTTGCCGCCCAGACAAGATTTGTCATGACGACCACATAAAACTTACTGTGGGTCGTCCACTATCTGAACAAAACAATGACATCGAAGGTCCAAGAGCGAAAACCGTGTCCTCGCCTAGAGTATGGAAGCTTGGAGCCATGTTTGGTTACATCCAGGTCAGCATCTGAAATGTTTTTTGGCGTGTACGATACTATTCCGGTGATCGTTAAGATCTCGGCTGGTCTATCATGGACCCCCGACGTTTTACTAACTACTAAACGTTCCCGGTTTTCGGCATCATCGCTTGAATCCATCTTATATGAACAAAGGCTGTACATTAAGATACAGAGTGAGATATTGGATTCCGGCATATGCGACGGCTTTGTCCGAGTTGTGTGGTATGACAACGCATTTCTTCTTAGCGATATTTACGATATGGTAGAAAGTGCTCTCCCCGCGTGCTTTGACATTGCTATCAAAGACATACGCTCTATTATTCTAAGAAACCTTCTACTCGCGTACATTCCCTCTTCTGATATATACCGATCTGATTGGTACACCAAAAATATCTTACCGTCACCGCATTTGAACTCACAGCTTTTTTCGGAGAGTGTAGAGAATGCAGTCTGTAAGCGCTCGAGCGACGATGAGAGTTTCAACATCAGTATGTTCGAGCGCTTTGATGGTTATCATTTGGATACATTCATAGACCGAATGTATGATCCTATCTGTCCAAGCCGCGACTTCTTTTCGGTAATGTTCCGCATCGCCGTCAACCTGTATGCATTACAGAGGGCCGGTATAGCCCACAACGACTCACACTTGGGAAATTGCCTCGTTAGCGACGCTCCCCCTGATTTCTCGCCGGTAACCTATATAGTCGACGGCGAATGCCACACGGTGTCTGGAAAGTACGAGGTGAGAATCATAGACTTCGACCGCTCTTTCTGCGAATGCATGGGGCCAAACCCGGCAGTGGACGACTCTGATTTTTGTCGCGATGACCAGCTGTTCTCGGGCGTAGTGCCCGGAGCGGACATATTGAAGATGTTCAAGAACGTTTCACTCCAAGCAGAATCGCCATTGGTGACGGTCGCACTCGCAAACGTTCTCGCTTCCTCTCTAGCCTCGGCGTCAAAAATCGCCGGGATCATGAGGGAAACCGACTGCGAATACAAAATGACCTTCTCCGACGGCTCTGTCGTTCTTGATAGCGATATACGTGAGATTGTCGCCGACATGCGCATTGTACTGCGACGCCTTGCCGCCCTCGCGCGGCCGCTTGGCGGGGGACACCCCCCGTCCCGGGTCGTAGGTGTGATGGGTTGGCGTTCCTTTCTGTAATACAGTGTATTGTGCGCCCCCGCGGGGGCGCGCGATCAAACAAGATCCGACTCGTCAGACGAGTCTGAGCACAACCGCTCCCGGGGGGAGGCCCGGGTCGCGCTCGTTCGGCGGCTCAAACTGGAAGACGGGTGCGCATATGTCTGCGTACACGAGTGGGGTGTCGGTGGCGCGCGAGTTGTGCCACCAGGGCGGCCGCGTGACCCAGGCGACAACCGCCGGCTGCCCGGCCGCGAGGCGAAGCAGTGCCGCCCGGTCGCCCGCCCGCGCATTCGCACCGGCGACGACCGCCGTCCGGTCTGGCGCCGAGGCGGCAGCGCGCATCGCCTCAGCCGCGCCCGGCGCGCCGGCCCGGAACCGCGTCACGTCGGCCTCCGAGAAGACCTCCACGCCCGGGCCGATCTCCCTAGCCAGGGCGGACACGCACTCGTCCATGACTACCCCCACAGAGCCGGTCAGGACTACAATACCCCCGCGCGCGGCACTCGCTACCTGGGCCCGCGCGGTGACCTCTTCTGCGGCTATCTCCGGGTAGAGCTGGCTCAGGTCGCAGACTGCCGAGTCCGGCGCAAGGCCGCACCCCGGCTTCTCTCCCGTCCACATTAGGGAGATCTCGCTTGCCACCGCCGCGCAGAGGTCACCGGGTGGTGGCTCGGCGTCAGGGGGAGCGACCGCGTCTCTTGTTGAGTTGTTGGCGCAGAGGTACATCTCACTGCTCGCGACTCGCCACCAGCCCTTCTCGGGGACCGCCAGAGTGATCTTGAGCTCGGCAGCGCGCTCGCGCGCGGGGAAGAGCCACGCTGTGCATGCTGTCGCGTAGGCGGCTGCGCGGAGCGCGGGGACGCCCGCTAATGCGGCAACGTCCTGCGGCGCGCAGCCGGCGCCTATAAGCGCCTGTATTATCTCATCTAGTGCGGCACGTGTCTCCTCGGTTCCAGATTCCGAGAAGACGACGACCGAGCTTCCGCGGCGGGCTACAGCAGCCGCAGCACCGCCCGTGGCAAACACCCAGTCGCCGGGGGCGGGGTGGGGGCGGAAGTAAGGGTTCCAGACAAGGCCGAAGTCGGCACAGTGAATTTCTACAGTAGAGGTTGATACAGTTAAAGACGGTTCAGAAGCGGCGGGCCTGCGCCATAGCCCGACTACAGGGTGGAGGTCCCAGTCCGTGGACGCGCAGGAAGACGTCGGTCGCATGACGGCTGGGGAAGAGGACACCGGTCCAGGGCGTATGGTCCTCTTTGATGCTGACAGTGATAGCAGCCTGGTCTTTTTAGGCATTCGTTCGCCCTTCATTCTAGGTACTATCTCACCTTTTCAAGTTCATGTTGACAGCCAGGGTGAACTTTTGTCTGGTTCAGACAGGCGTTCCAAAAGGCTAGTTAACGGTCAGCCCAGAGATATGCCTCCTAAAGTGAACCAGAGAACGAAGGTCCTTGGTAAAGCCAAGCCTGGCCAGGCCACAGTCGAAGACAGGGCCAAGGCCAGGGTCAAGGCGGCCTTTGTGGGGGGAGCTGTCAAACTTGATCTCAATGATGCAATTAGAGAGATTAAGGCCGAGGACGCAGCCAAGGCGGGTATGGCTTTGAATCAACGCCCCAGAGTGGTACCCCCCGGCCCTCAGCCCTCGGTCGAAGACAGGGCCAAGGCCAGGGTTAAGGCGGCCCTTGTGGGGGGAGCTGTCAAACTT
>SPJJ01013304.1_pt1 | contig 10520 bp, 6 predicted proteins | sample 3741741 | NCBI WGS metagenome assembly SPJJ01 (sample SAMN10925908, study PRJNA522277) | cold seep metagenome | isolation source: Elba SIP-enriched marine methane seep metagenome, extraction at timepoint T1 | place: Italy: coast of Elba, Mediterranean Sea | collected 2014-05 | reverse complement strand
CACTGAGCCAAGAAGTGCACGTCTACCTCGAAGGCCAGCTTGCGTACATCGTCCAGCTGGGTCTCAGCGGAAGCGTAGTACGTATCATTGAAGCAGCCGGTCGCGCTGAACTGCGCCAAGGCCTGCTCGGCCGTCAGGCGATATGCAACTCCACCTGCCTCATTGATGGCGTCGGTGGTGCTCACGCCCGAAAAGAGGGTCGAGAAGATGTTTCGATTCGCCATGACATCGGTAAGAGCAACCGTCGTGCCAACCCGTGGAGGTCGTTTTCGCAGGATTCCGAGTCGATGCGGCGTGACGTGCTATCTTAGAAGATAAAAGGACTCGCTCGAGAGATAGCCGGTGGGTCACCACCGCCTGCTTGGCCTTGCGGGGCCCGCACGCTTGCTCGGGCCCGATGACGCCCAATCGTGGTATGCAGCCGCGTCTTGGCTGATCCTAAGAAGCCCCTATATCTACGCGGGCTCGACGTCGTCGAGCGCGTGGGCAACGTGCTTCCGCACCCCTTTTGGCTGTTCTGCTGGCTGATCGTGGGCATCGTGCTGCTCTCGGCGGGCCTGGAGTCGGCCGGAGTGGCGGTGCATACGCCCGAGACCCAGGTGCTGCGTACCCAGGGTTCGCCAGGACGCACGGTGCAGGTGGGTCCAGACTTCGAGTCCGCCACCTTCGACCTTAAGAACGCCTCGCGCAGCTCGCGGCTGAAGAACCTCTTCGTGGAGGTGCGCCAAGGCGACACCCTGCTGTCGGAGCGGTCTATCCCCTTGGCCAGTCTGGCCAACCTGGTCGTGGCCGCCAAGACAGATCCGCCGCTCAGCAAGCCCGGCACCTACAGCGTGCACGTGGTGGCTCGTAGCCAGCGCATCGCGATGCGCTCTCTGCTGTCGGCGGAGGGCCTGCAGTGGATTGTGCTCAACCTGGTTGAGAACTTTGCGCACTTCGCGCCGCTTGGACTGGTGCTGGTCATGCTCATGGGCGTCGCCATCGCCGAGGGCGCAGGTTTGATTGCGGCCGTCATGCGCGCGGTCGCGTTGGCCGTGCCTCAGCGCTTCATCGTGCCTGTGCTTTTCGCCTTGGCGGCGTGCGGCAACATCGGCAGCGACGCGGGGGTGGTCGTCATCCCGCCGCTCGCCGCGGCCATCTTCAAGCAGATGGGGCGCAACCCCATTGTCGGCCTGCTGGTCGGCTATGTCGGAGCGACGGCGGGCTTTACAGCGAACCTATTGCCCGCAGGCACCGATGTGCTGGCGATGTCGCTGACCAATGCGGCGACCGGCAACGATCCTGAGATCAGCGTACTGGCGAACTGGTACTTCATGGTGGCCTCGGTGGTCTTCTTGGCCGTGCTGGGCACCCTTGTGACGAAGTACTTCGTGGAGCCCCGCCTGGGCGCTGGGCCCGGTACGGGCGGCGGGGCGGTCGAGGGGCTCAGTGCTCTGGAGAAGAAGGGCCTTGTGTGGGGCCTTGGGGCCGTGGCGGTCGTCTTTGGTATCTGGCTGATCACCCTCGTGCCCGCCAATGGCGTGCTCAGGCACGCCGACCCGGACATGTTTTGGCGTTCGCCCTTCTTCAAGGGCTTGGTGCCCATCCTGTTTACGCTCTTTGCCGTGGGCGGCGTCGCCTACGGCAAGGCGGTGGGCACAGTAAACAAGTCAGACGATGTTCTGACTTTCATGGGCGATGCGATGAAGCGCATGGGCCCCTATATTGTGCTCGTCCTCGCCATCTCGCAGTTTACGGAGGCCTTTCAGTTCACGGCTTTGGATCGTCTCATCGCCATTCAGGGCGCGGCGCTGCTGAGGGGACTCGGCTTCGAAAACTATCCCATCCCCTTCTTTATCGCCTTTGTGGTGGCGGTTGCGGTGGCCAATGTTTTCATGGGCAGCGCGTCGGCCAAGTGGGCCATCTTCGCGCCCATCTTTGTGCCGATGTTCATGACCTTGGGATACCACCCGGCGTTCACGCAGCTTCTGTACCGGGTGGGAGACTCCATTACGAACTGTGTGAGCCCGCTGTATCCCTTCTTCCCGCTCCTGCTGGGGTGGATCGCGGAGGTCGATAAGAGTAAGTCCAAGGTGGGCACCGTGCTGTCCTACCTGGTGCCCTACGCGACGGTGCTGCTGATCGGCTGGGTCATCATGTTGATCATCTGGTACCTGCTCGGTCTGCCCGTGGGTCCCGGGAGCCCCATTCACCTATGAGCGCCGAAGACAAGACTCGCAGGGACCCGCCCCGTTGGGTCATCTGGTTGCTGCTGGTGGCCTTCTTTGGGGTCATCCAGGCCTCCACAGATCGCCTGGCGGGAAACGATAGCTACTATCACATCAAGTACGCCTGGCTCATCTGGCACGAGGGCGCGCTTTGGGACTTCCGCTGGATGCAGGGCACCTTCTTTCGCGACATGTGGGTCGATAAGGAGCTGCTCTATCACTTGATGCTCATCCCCTTCACCCTGCCCGGGGACATGTACTGGGGCGCGAAAGTGGCGGGGGCGGTGGGCGGCGGCACGGCGCTCTTTGCAGGCTATCTTGTCATCCGTAGCTTCGGTGAACCTGGCTCCCTATGGCGAAAGCACAGCGTCTGGTTTGCCTTGGTGCTCGCGGCGAGCAGTAAGACTATGCTCTATCGCCTGAGCACGACTCGGGTGCCTGCGGCCAGCGTGGCCTTCATGATGATCGGCCTGTGGCTGATGAATAAGAAGGCCGTGCGCGGGCTGTTCATCCTCGGATTCTTCTATGCCTGGATGTACCACGTCTCCGTGGTGATGGTGCCCTTCGCCGTCTTCTTTGCCATCGGCCAACGCATCGAGTCGGGCCGCTGGGACGTGCGGCCCACGCTTGCGGTCGGCACAGGAATCGTCGCGGGTTTCATCATCAACCCCTACTTCCCCGACTCCCTGCCGGTACTCTTCAAGCACATCATTCAAGTGGGTCTGGGCTCCACCGGGCTGCCCAAGGGCAGCGAGTGGGCGCCCTATGATAGCTGGTACCTGATGCAGAATACCTCGGTGGCGTGGATCGCGATCGTCGCGGGGGTCATGGCCATCGGGGGGCGGCGCCGACCCATGAGCGGGCGTACTTTGGCGTTGCTGCTCTGCGCCGCTTTGATGACGGCCGCATTCTTCAAGGCGCGCCGCTTCGTGGAGTACTTCCCGGTCTTCACCATCGTCTTTTCGGCCAGCGCGATTCATGACCTCATTGAAGAGCCAGAGTCCTGGTTTTGGCAGATGCACGCGGCCTGGGGCGTGCGGCTGAGGTGGTTACAGGGCGCGTTGATCGTGACCTTGCTGATCGTGGGCGGAGTGAATAACTGGCGGGCCAGCCGGGAGGCTCACCAAAACGCATGGCCTTGGCGCCTCGCGGGCGCGGCCAAGTGGCTCGAAGAGAACACCCCGGAGAAGACCCAGGTCTATAACGCGCAGTGGGACGTCCTGCCGGAGCTGCTCTTTCACAACCATCACAACTCATGGACTTTGGGGCTGGATCCCAACTTCACCTACTTCCTGGAGCCCCGCCTGTACTACCTGAGCGCGAGGCTGGGTAATGGGCAGGTGCCCGAGCCCGGGCGCTTCGTGAAAGAGAACTTTGGCTGTGAGTACTCTGTCGCCAATAAGAATAGTGGCTTCGCAAACGTCGCGAGGCTCAATAACAGCGGCCTAGAGAAGGTCTTTGAAGACGAGTACGCCATGGTCTTCAAAGCGGCGCCCATTCCCTGGGTGCGCACGGTCGAAGCGGAGCTGACCCCCTTCACGGCAGAGCCCGAGGTAGGCAAGGAAGCTTGCAAGCTCACGGAGGCCAAGTCCGGCATGGGCAACCCCTCCGCCAAGGGGCTTTTGATGTGCCGCATGCCGACCTCCGGCCCGCTCACCCTCAGCTACACCGTCGACATCCCCACCTACGGCGACTGGGAGGTCGAGGCGCGCTTTTTAACGGGAGGCACCCCCGCGACGGCCAAGGTCAGCATCGACGGCAAGCCCCAAGGTGAGGCCGTCTCCCTTCAGGGTACGAAGACCCGTCTCGGGCGCCTTCAGCGCCTCGGTAAGCTGCAGCTGCCTCAGGGCCAGCACCGCATCGATGTGTACTTTGAAGGCACGCCGGGGCCCTATGAGATGGTCTACGGGCTCGACTACGTGCGCCTGAGGCGCCGTCCGCCAAGTTAGGCGCTCGCGATGAGGTGCGGCCTGCCTCGATGGAGTCCAGCCTGCACGTAGCTGGGAGGGCGCCGCACTGCATTGCCCGGTACGTGCGGATGGGTTCGCTCTAATGGAGCCCAGCCTTCATGTGGCTGGGAAGAGAGAAGCATCACGTCCAACGTGACTTCTTTCTGGACGAGCTTCAATGTAGCCCAGCCTGCATGTGGCTGGGAAGCGACGAGGTAACCGCGCGTCTTGGCGCTCCAACGGCCAGCCGCTCGCTCGACAGTCTTCGAGCGTCTTGCGGATGGTCTCGGTGGTGGTGCACGCGCGGCGGGCGAGGTTGGCCTGGGTCCAGGTGCCCTCTTCAAGGAAGGCTTGCATGATGGCCGCCATGACCTCAGCAGTGCGCGTTCGAGACACTGCGATGAGGTACCACACCGCGCTGGCGTGGTGACCTGACCCCAAAGGCCAGTGCGGGAGATCTCGCTGTGGGCCTGAGACGGACTTGCGTAGGAAGTGTTCGGCAGACAGGCCAGGTGCTTTGCCCTGTCTTCCAAAGCAACCCGCCAATTTGCTATACATCTGTTCATGGCTGGCGAGGCCGAGCAGCTGCTGGCAGCAGCTCTTGCCCTAGCTGAGACCGAGCGTGCGTCGCTGGCCAGCGCGCTTCTTCGCAGCCTCGATGGGGCTGCGCTCGACGACGGGGCCATGGACGCCGAAGTTACGGCCGCCTGGGCCGTAGAGCTCCGACGCCGTGTCGCGGATCTTGAGTCCGGAAGAGCGACCACCGTGCCATGGGAGACAGTTCGTCAGCAGCTCGCGGACTCAATTGGGCGTCGTGAATCTTGACCTGCACACGGGTGCGCAGGAAGAATTGCAAGAGGCGGTTGGTTGGTATTCAGAGCGGGACGAAGACGTCGCGCGCGCCTTCCTAGAATCCGTAGATTTTGTTCTGCGCAGTCTGCAGTCGTATCCTTTGCGTTAGCCTGTGCATCCGCAGTTGGGCGTGCGTCGGGTCAGCCCGACACGGTTCCCGTATTCAATTCTATGTGACCGAGTTGATGAAGGCCTTGTTCTTGTCTTTGCCGTCGCCCATCACAAGCGTAGCCCAGAGTATTGGCTCGATAGGCGTGAGTCGGCGCGTTGAGTGCTGCCGAACAGACCGATGAAGCTGATGACCGGCGGGGGCCGGCCACAGCTTATCACTGATGATAGGCTCAGCCCATGATGCTGCACATGCTCGCCATGCTGGTTGGGGCCGGAGCCTGCTATGCCGGGCACGCCCTGTGGGGGGCGCACGTCTCCTTGTTCACGGGTTTCATGCTCAGCAGTGTGCTTGGTGGCGGGGTGTATATCGCCACGTTGCTTGGATTGAAGCGGCTGCGCGGGGACTTTTAGGCCACCAGCCTCACGGAAGCTGTGACACTTGAGGCGGTGGCGGCCTTCCAAGGAGCATGCGCCTTCCCTATCGGCTCGTGACGTTCTGCCTCGCCTCATTGTGCCTCGCCGCGCCGACGCCGGCCCATTCTCAGCTGATCGACGGTCACTTCAATAAGGTTTGGCTGCAGTGCACAAACCCCGAGAGTGACCCCGGTGTGGGGAGTTGCCTGCTCGCAAGCGCCGTAACGGGCTGTGTCTCCCACGCGGATATTGGCAATAACAATTGCCTCATGCTCGATGCGGACGCCCAGCTCTGCGCCAGCAGCACGCCCTACGATCTTACGGTGGCGCTGACTGCCGATAACGTCACTTTGGATTGCAATGGGCAGACGATCGACCACAACTTCGTCGAGGGCGACCGAGCCCGTCGAGGGATCTCGGCGCCCTATACGCGCAGCCTATCGAACATCAAGATCAAGCGCTGCACTTTCCAGAACCTGGGGCATTACGGGGCCGATCTGAAGCGAAAGTTCCGAGGCGGGGAGCTCACGGGCGCGATGACGGGGCACCGGAATATCGTGCTCGATGACGTGACCTTTCGAAATACCCCTAAGATTGGCGTCTACGTGGGCCAGAACAGCCGCGGCATAGTGCTCAATAAGGTGCGAATCTATAACTCCTACCTCGGGGTCTACCTCGAGGCCGGCGGAGTGGGCACCATCATCTCGAAGTCGGTGATCGACGGCACCACAAACCGGGAGGGCATCGCGGTCGATTCCACTCAGCACAATACCATCGAGCATACGACGATTCGAAATACGAATGGGGCATCAATCCGAATCTACACCAATTGCGGGGAGAACTATGGACAGGTCTGCCCGAAGATTCGCCCTCTTCAGTCCTCCTACAATATCATCCGCCACAACCACCTCTATGACCAGGTCGAGGTGGCCTGGCGCCAGGGTACTCAATACTTCGCAGACTGGTGCGCGACTGTGCCGGATGGCTCTAAGTTCACGGATCATAGCTATCATAACCGCTTCTATGGGAATACCTTCCACGACGCCAACCTTGTCATCAAGGCCAGTGACAACCCCGTCTACGGCAATCGATTCTTAGGCAACTCCAACCTCAGAGTCATGGGGGGCTTCTTCGGTCCTCCGATAATCACGCGCATTAAGGCGACGGATAATACCTTTGATATGGGCGAGATCGAGCTGGATATCGGCGATCGAATCACGGTCCTGCCCTACACGACTTCCGCCTCCAAGGGGGTCGTCGGAACCTTCCGTAATAACCGGCGCATGTCGGGCGGCTGCCTCTACGATGAAGGGAACACCTGTAACTCAGACCCTGCGATTCCCTTCGGTGCCTGGGTGGGCCTCACCGAGTGGGACGGCACTCAGCTTGTGCCTCAGGCCTTGGGGATGAGCCGGCAGTGGCTGGGCGGTTGGAATCATAGTGGCGAGGAGGTTCTCGAGGGCGCTGGGCGCTTCACGAGCACCACTCATGAGAGCTTTCTGCTGCGCAGTCCGTGGGGCTTGGGGGCCATTCGTCGCTGGGGCAGCTACCTATATGCCTCGGGCGCGGCCCGCCATGGTTCGCGGGTGGGGACTTGGCCCTTCCGCAGCACGGATACTATCGACGCCATCGCTGACTTTGATGGCGATGGGCGCGATGAACTCTTCGTGAGGAGCAACGCCCGCGCCGGCATCCTCGGCTTTGTCGGCACCACGCTCACGGACAGCGCTGTGCGACCCTTTAATTCGTGGTTTGGCTGGTGGCGGTTCACCGCAGCGCAGACGGTACTCGGGGTAGGAGACTTCGATGGCAACGGCAGGGAAGAGCTCCTGGTAAAGTACCCTGTCTACGGGCTAGGAGTTGTGGGCCAAAGCGGTACGGGCTTTAGCTTGCATAGTCTGACGCCGATAGACGCGAACCTCGGTGGTTATAGGGTCCGCAGCGACGTAGAGGTGCTCGGCATCGCGGACTTCGACGGTGCGCCCGGCGGCGCAGAGGAGATTGCGGTGCGCAGCTGGGATGGCGTCGCCTTTCTCAAGCGCAGCGGCACCAACCTGGTCCGCATCACCCATGCCTCTTGGCACGGCGCGCTTTCATGGTGGGGGCTGCATTACTCCCAAGAGGCGGTCGCGGTCGGCGACTTTGACGGCAACGGCAAACATGAGCTCGTGCTCAAGGACAGCCGCCACGGCCTCGGCTTTATTGAGCTCTCCGGCAGCTCCGCCACCCTGCGGCGCTATGTGCCCTTCAATCGGCGCTACGGCGGCTGGATCCTCAGCGCCAGCAATGACATCCAGGGCGCCGTGGACGTGGACGGAGACGACCGCCACGACCTGCTTGTCAGCAGCGGTTGGGGCAGGGCGGTCTTGAAGGCATCGGGCTCCACGATGACGCACCTGTGGATGAAGTCGCACGGCACCCTCGGCCCGTCGGCGCCCGAGCACGCAGGTCCGGTGTGGCCGATCTCAGATGCCGACGGCCGTCCGCTCGACATTGACTCCGACGGGGATGGGGTGCGCGAGCTTCTGTACCGGCGTTAGCCCCTATCCGTGGGGCGCGGGTGAGTAGTCATGCAAGTTGGCATGCGTTCACTGAGCGGGTGCACAGGTGAATCTTACCAACTGGTCGCGACGAGGGCGTTCGTCTCGAGAATACGCCTAGTAACTCAAAACATAGTTGCGGAATGGGCGGCGGTCCGAGTACGCGCCTTCACCCATGGCTGGAATCAGCGGAATGGCATTGTACGTCCCACGGCACCGAGTTCGGCTCCCCGACTGGTGCGCGTGGACAGGTAACGATTGGAACAAGGTCGCAGCGGTCGTGGGAGACGCCTTCCGCGTGCCCGCCGGCCACGAGAACGTCTATACGATGGCTGCCAACGCCGTCCTGAGGCTGCTGCTTCAGTATGATGTCGATCCTCAGCGTGTGGGCTATCTGGCGCTGGGCACCGAGTCCAGCACCGATAACGCGGCCGGCGCCGTCATCGTCAAAGGCATGGTGGACCGTGGTTTGGCCCTGCTGGGCAAGCCCCCGCTCTCTCGCCAGTGCGAGGTTCCAGAGATGAAGCACGCCTGCCTGGGCGGCATCTACGCGATGAAGGCCGCCTTGCGCTACCTGCGCTGCGATGGCCAAGACCGGGTGGCCATCACGGTATCGGCCGACGTCGCGGAGTACGAGCGCGGCAGCTCTGGCGAGCAAACTCAGGGTGCAGGCGCAGTTGCAATGCTGCTCGAGCCCGAGGCCAAGCTCTTCGAGGTGGACCTGAACCGCTCTGGTAGCGCCTCCGACTACCGCGGGTTCGACTTCAGGAAGCCCTTTTCGCGGCACTTCGAGCCTGCCTACACCAAGAATACGGTGCGTCATCACGACTTCCCGATCTTCAACGGGCGCTATTCTACTTTCTGTTACTTGGACGCTGTGGCGTGCGCCGTAGAGGCCCTCAAGGCTCGGGTGGAGGGTCCTTGTGAGGACTACATCGATTCGACGGCCGCGATCCTCTTTCACCGGCCCTATCAGCATCTGCCGCTGCAGGCCCTGGCGTCTTTGTATGTGCGCAAGCTGTCTTGGAGCGAGGCGGGTCAAGCACGCCTTCGGGAGGTCGCTGAGGCCTGCGGCGCCGACGCCGAGGCGCTGTTGAAGGAACTGAGCTCTCAGCCCGACCTGTTCGACCTCGCGCAGGATAAGGGCATTGACGCCGACCCCTATCCTCAGACCAGCGCGGTGGTCCGAGCGATGCGCAAGACTCCAGAGTTCAAGGCCTTTCAGGCCGACAAGTGCAACCTCGGCATGGAGCTGACCCGGCACTTTGGCAACCTCTACAGCGCCTCTTTGCCGGCTTGGATCGGCGCTGCGGCGGAGGACGCGCTGGACCAGAGCATGCCGCTGGAGGGTCGGCAGATGCTCATCGTGGGCTATGGAAGCGGCGACGCGGCCGAGGCCATTCCGCTCAAGGTGGTGCCCGGTTGGCAGGAGGCAGCGGGCAAGCTGGCCTTCAGGAAGGGCCTGGACGGCGCCATCGACCTCACCCAGCCCCAGTACGAGCAGGCGCACGATGGCGAGGCGCCGCTGGTGCTCGAGCCCTCCGCTGAGTTCGTAGTGGATCGCGTCGGTGCGGAGCTGGAGCCCAGCTTCCAGGACCTGGGCGTGGAGTACTACCGCTACGTTGACGCCTAGGCCACGAAGTGGTCTGTGTTGCCCGTGCCAGGGTGGTTGCAGGCGCTGATCTTAGGCGTGGTCCAGGGGCTCACCGAGTTCCTGCCCGTGTCGTCCTCCGGGCACTTGGTGCTCGCGCAGCATTGGTTGGGGGAGGGCTTCCTGTTCTTGCAGGAGGCGGTGGCCTTCGACTTGGTGCTTCACGTGGGCACCCTGCTTCCGGTGCTGTACTTCTATCGCGCGGACCTCGCTTCGATAGTGCAAGCTACCTTTCGAGAGTCCCCCTTCAAGTACGAGGGCGGGCCCGTCGGCTGGCTCAAGGGCGATAAGCACCGCTGGCTGGCCTTCTTGGTCATCATCGCCACCATCCCGACCGGGCTGATGGGCGTGGGCCTCAAAGACATCTTCGAGTCGATCTTTCACGACGCGGCCACGGTCTGCGGCGCGCTGCTGTTCACGGGCTGTCTGCTCTTCTCCACGCGCTTTTTTGCCAAGGCAGAGACCTCCAAGCGCGACCTGACGATCTGGATGGCCCTGCTGATCGGCTTGGCCCAGGGCTTTGCGATCACGCCTGGCATCTCGCGCTCCGGCTCCACCATCGCGGTGGCCCTCATGCTCGGCCTGGACCGCGACCTCGCGGCGCGCTTTTCGTTCCTGCTGTCCATTCCGGCCATCCTGGGCGCCTGCGTGCTCGTCATGAAGGACGGGGTCACGCTCAGCGCCGATGTCCTGCCCGCCCTGGCGGTAGGATTCATTGCCTCGATGTTGGTAGGCTACGCAGCCCTGCGCATGCTCGTCGCATTGGTGAAGCGCGGTGGCCTTCACAAGTTCGCGT
>SPJJ01001347.1_pt1 | contig 10524 bp, 4 predicted proteins | sample 3741741 | NCBI WGS metagenome assembly SPJJ01 (sample SAMN10925908, study PRJNA522277) | cold seep metagenome | isolation source: Elba SIP-enriched marine methane seep metagenome, extraction at timepoint T1 | place: Italy: coast of Elba, Mediterranean Sea | collected 2014-05 | reverse complement strand
TTTTTTTTTTTTTTTTTTTGCCTCCGGGGTACACGCTCACCGTGCTCTTTGAGCAGTCCCGCTTCATTGAGCAGGCGGTACAGGGCGTCACAGACTCCACGCTGGTGGGTGGGGCCATCGCGGTGCTCATCTTGATGCTCTTTTTGGGTGATGTGCGCAGCACGGTCATCATCGCGACCTCTATCCCGCTGTCCATCATTGCAACTTTTCTTGCCATGTACCGGCTGGATGTCAGCCTCAATGTGATGTCCTTGGGCGGACTCACCTTGGGCATCGGCATGCTGGTCGATAACGCCATCGTCGTGCTCGAGTCGATTCACCGCCGGCGCCAACTCGGCGAGGACCGAGCCACGGCGGCCGTGCAAGGCGCCGCGCAGGTGGGCCCCGCCGTGGTGGCCTCCACCCTCACCACCATCGCGGTCTTTTTGCCCATCGTCTTCGTTCAGGGTGTGGCCGGGCAGCTGTTTTCGGACCAGGCCGTCACGGTCACCATCAGCTTGCTGGCCTCCCTCCTGGTCGCCCTCACCGTGATACCGATGCTCAGCGCCCAAGGGCGCGGTACAGCGCAGCCCTCGCCGCAGCCGAGCCCACAGGTCACCGAGTTCGGGCCGGCATCGCGCTTGTACGACAGACTTCTGAAAGCCACCTTGCGACACCGTGTGGCGACGGTTGGCGTGGCCACGGCCCTGTTCGCCTGCGCGCTGGGGCTTGCACAGGGGCTCGATCGTGAGCTCATCCCGCGCCTGCGCTCAGGCGAAATCTTCTATGAAGTGAAGATGCCGGAGGGCACCGCGCTGGGCGCCACGGACAAAGTCATTCATCGCATGCAGGCCGCCGTCCAGGCCGACAATCGCGTAGCCCAGCAATACGTCACGGTGGGTAGCCGCCAGGCCGCCGGCGGCATGTCGGTCAATACTCGGGCCGAAAACCTCGCCCAGCTCAACCTTCGCCTCACAGACACCGACAACGCCCAGACCGAGAACGCGGTGGCCCAGTCTCTGAGGCAGACGTTTACAAGTATTCCTGGAGCGGAGATCCGGCTGGGTCGACCCACATACTTTACCTTGCAGACTCCGATCGAGATCGCGGTCTTTGGCGACGACCTCGAGGCCCTGCGAACCTACTCCCTTCAGCTCGCGGATACTCTGGCGCAGTCACCGGGTTTCGTCGACGTACGCGCCTCCCTTGAAGCGGGCAACCCGGAGCTTCAGGTGAGCTTTGACCGCCAACGGGTCGCCTCCTTGGGCCTTGAGATCGGGGCGCTGTCCAATACCCTTCGGGACCGGGTGCAGGGCGCCATCCCCACCCGGTTCAAAGAAGCGGACCGTCAGATCGACATCCGCGTACTGAACGCCGAGCAGACCCGGGACTCCATCGAAGATGTGCGCCGGTTGGTCCTGCCCGGCCCCGAGGGCCGCTCCGTGAGGCTGCTGTCGGTGGCGACCGTGACCCCAGCCCGGGGTCCCGCAGAGATCCACCGGCTACAGCAGCAAAGGGCCGCCTTAGTGACCACCAACCTCGAGGGCATCTCACTGGGCGCGGCCGTGCTGGCCGTGCAACGCACACTCACCGAAACCCCGCCCGGGCCACGCATGAGCGCCGAAATCGGCGGGCAAAGCCAAGAGATGCAGACCAGCTTTCGCAGCCTGTGGTTGGCGGTCGCGCTGGCGATCTTCCTGGTCTACTTGGTCATGGCCTCCACCTTCGAGTCCTTGGTGCATCCACTCATTGTATTGGGCACCATCCCCTTGGCGCTCATCGGGGTCGTCGCAGGCCTGCTTGTCACGCGGACCGCGATCACGGTCATCGTGCTCATCGGTGCGATCATGCTCGTCGGCATCGTGGTGAATAATGCCATTGTGCTCATCGACGCCATCAACCGCCTGCGCCGGCAGGGCGTCGACAAACACACCGCGGTCATTCAGGCGGCCCACCTGCGCCTTCGGCCCATCTTGATGACCACGCTGACCACCAGCTTGGCGCTCATCCCCATGGCCTTAGGCTGGGGTGAGGGCGGCGAGCTGCGCGCGCCCTTGGGCATCACCGTGGCTTCCGGGCTCGTCTTGAGCACCGCGCTCACCCTGCTCATTATCCCCGCGGGGTATCTCATCGTGCCCTCAAAGGTGGAGCCAGAGCCTGATGTCTGACCGCAAGCAGGCCTTCACTCTGCCGGACCTCGCGGTGCGCAGACCCGTCACGACGGTGATGCTGCTCGTGAGCATGACCGTGCTCGGTGTGGTGGCCTTGTTCCAGCTTCCCTTGGCCTTCATGCCGGACATCGTAGAGCCCCGCCTCTTTGTGCGCGTGCCCTATGCCTCGGCCTCGCCCGAGCAGATCGAGCGCATGGTGGTGCGGCCCCTCGAGGAGGCTCTGGGCTCGGTCCGCGGCATCCGGCACATGTGGGCACGCTGCGGCCAGGACGGCGCGATGGTGGGGCTGAACTTCGAGTGGGGCGTCGACATGCGCTACGCCCGGGTGGAGGTCTGGGACAAGCTCGACCGGGTGCGCCGAGAGCTGCCCGAAGACATCGGCGACATCACGGTGGGTCCGACGTGGAATGATCGCGAGGTCGAAGAGCCCATATTGGAGGGGCGCCTATCCTCGCCAAAGGACCTGTCCGAGAGTTACGAGCTTCTAGAGCGCAAGATAGTTCGGCCCCTGCAGCGCATCCCTGGGGTGGCTCAGGTGCGGCTCGATGGCGTGCAACCCAAACAGATGCGCATCAACCTGCGCCTCGAAGACTTGGAGCACCACGGCATAGGGGTACGACAGGTCGAACGCATCCTACGCAGCTCCAACTTCGATCAGTCCCTGGGCAGACTCAGGGCCGGTGAGCAGCGCTTCACGCTAAGAACGGTGGCCGCCTTCGCCTCCCCACAACAGGTGCGCCGGCTACCGCTGCGGGCGGATGGACTCAAGCTGCGGGATGTCGCGGACGTGATCTATGCCCAGCCCACCTTGGATTATGGCCGACACCTCGACGGAGACTTCGCCATTGGCATCACCGTCAGTCAGGAGGCCAAGGCGAATACTGTGGAGGTGGGCAAGGCTCTGGAGGGCCGCATCGCGGCCATGGCAGAGGACCCGGAGTTGGAGGACGTCAACTTCCTCGTCTGGTTCAGTCAGGCCAAGGAGATTGAAAAGACCCTCTCGGATCTAAGTTGGACCGGCATCTTTGGGGCTCTGCTCGCCTCTGCCGTACTATTTGGCTTCCTACTACGCTGGACCAGCACCCTAATCTCCGTCCTATGTGTGCCCTTTTCTCTGCTGGTGACCTGCGGTGTCGTTTGGGCTCAGGGCAAGAGCCTCAATACTTTAACGCTGTTGGGACTCATCGTGGGTGTGGGCATGCTGGTCGATAACTCCGTGGTGGTCATGGAGAACATCTTTCGCCACGCGGAGGCCGGACAAGACCGGCGCACCGCATCTCTGCTGGGCGCCCGCCAAGTCTCAGTCGCGGTGATCGCCGCGACGGCCACATCCATCATCGTCTTTTTGCCCCTGGTCTTCAGCGAACCCAATGAGTTGAACCTCATCTTGCAAGAGTTGGCGATCACCGTCTGCCTGACGCTCGTCGCCTCTCTCTTCATCAGCCAGACCCTCATCCCCTTGGCGACCTCGCGGCTTATCCGCAGGCGCGCCCGCGCTCGTGGCGCCGTCATGCTCTGGCTGGAGAAGCACTATCTGCGCCTGCTCAAGCTCAACCTGCGCCACAAGTGGCTCACACCCTTGATTGGCCTGAGCGTGCTGGGGTCCGCGGCCTACCCCTACTCCAAGGTCGACATGAACTTCGACGCGAACAAAACCGACCTGTTCGCTCAGATTAGTTACTCCTTCAGTGAACCCTTGTCCCTTGAGCTCAAGGAGGCCCTGGTGACCCGCGTGGAGCAGGCCCTGGAGCCGCACCGCGAGGCCCTGATGGCCCGCTCTATCTACAGCTACTGGAACGATCACTTCGCCATCACCCGCATCTACCTTCGTGAAGGTGAGGCCAACGAAGACAACATCAATACGGTGCGTCGACGCCTCAAGGAGCACCTGCCCCAAGTGGCCGGCGTCAAGCTGGAGGTCGTCTCCGAGCGCCGCTTTTGGCGCCCCGACCGCGGCAAGAAGGTGGCCTTTCAGCTCGTGGGAGACGACTCGGAGGTGCTCGCTGAGCTGGCCGAGCGCGCCAAAGCCAGGCTGGCGGAGGTCGAGGGCCTGGTGGACCCCTTCTCTGGCGCCGAAGAGGGCGAGCGGGAGCTGCACGTGGCGCTAGACCGCGACCTACTGGCTCGCTACGGCATCCCTGCAACTCAGCCTGCGCAGGTGGTGGGGCTCACCTACCGAGGGCGGCGTCTGCCGCGCTACCGCACCCCCGAGGGTGAGCAAGAGATGTGGCTGCGCCTCGACGAGCGAGATAACCAGACCGTGGCCCAGCTTCGAGACCTCAAGCTGCGCGGGCAGGACGGCCGTGCCGTTCCCCTGGCCACGGTGGCGGACTTTGACTTCAATCGCGGCCCCCATAGGATCCGGCGCGACAGCCGTCGCACCAGCGTGTGGGTCGGGGCCCGGTATGAAGAGGGTACCAAGGACGAGCATACCGCGGCCGTCGCCGCCGTGATGGATACGATGCAGTTCCCCTATGGCTACACGTGGACCTTTGGGCGCTGGAAGACCGAGCGAGAAGAAAAGTCCAAGGAGTTCTTGGTCAACCTGGGCCTGGCCCTGCTGCTCATCTTCGCCTTAATGGCCGGGCTCTTCGAGTCCTTGCTTCAGGCCGTGGGGCTGATGGTGGCCCTGCCCTTTGCGGTCTCCGGAGCGTTTTGGAACCTGCACTTCACTGAGACCGACTTCGACCAACCAGCCGCCATCGGCCTGCTGCTGCTCATCGGGATCGTCGTCAACAATGGCATCGTGATGGTGGAGCACATCAACGAGTACCGGCGCGCGGGCATGCCCAGAGAGCAGGCCATGTTGCGCGGCGGACAAGAACGCTTGCGCCCGATCTTGATGACGGCCCTGACCACGCTCTTGGGTCTGTTGCCCATGGTGATCCAAAAGCCATCCTTGGGCGGGATCTACTACTACTCGATGGCGCTCGTGATCATGGGCGGCCTGCTGGTCTCCACGTTCTTGACCAGCGTGCTTCTGCCCACCACAATTTGCCTCGTCGAGGACAGCTACGGGGCCCTAGGCGCCCTTTGGCGGAAGCTCCGGGCCTGAACTACAGCTTTATCTTGGTTTTTGACCCTCATCACCCCTAGTAACGCCCGCATGTCCGACGCCTCCCGCGCCGGTGCCGATGACGGCATCATTGCCCAGTTCAAGTCATTCAACTTCGTCTTTTGGCTCTCCAACATCATGGAGATGCTGGAGCGTCTGGCCTACTACGGCCTGCGCACCGTGCTGCCCGTCTACATGGTGCTCGCGGTTGAAGAGGGAGGGCCCCAGTTCACGCAGATCCAAAAGGGTGTGATCTACGCCTGGTGGGCCGCGGTGCAGTCTGGCATCCCGATCGTCAGCGGCGGCTATGCTGACCGCTACGGCTACAAGAAGACGGTGGGGGTCTCGATCGCCATTAAGATCGTCGGCTACGTGATCATGGCCTACGCAATCGAGATTGCGGCCATCTTGACCGGCGGCGCCAGCAGCAACCAACCCGGCCACGAGGCGGTCTACTGCGTCTTCATGGTCGGCGCGCTCGCCTTGGCCGGCGGCACGGCCGTCTTCAAGCCCGGCATCCAGGGCATCTTGGCCATGCAGCTCAGCGAACGCACCAGCTCCTTGGGCTGGTCGGTCTTCTATCAGCTGGTGAACGTGGGCGGCTTTTTGGGCCCCATCCTCGCGGGCGTGATGCGCTTGATGCAGTGGCGCTACGTCTTTTTGGCCTGCGCGGTCATCGTGGCCCTGAACTACATCATCCTGCTCATGTTCAAGGAGCCCCACAAGGAGATCGATACCCGCAGCACCAAGGAGACCGTGCGCAAGACGGCCAGCGTGGGCACCATCTTGCTCGCCGGCGCCTTTTTGGCCGCGGGCGGCATCGTGACCCGCTTGGGCATCGCAGAGCGCGGCGTCACCGATAACGTGACCCTAGGTCTGCTGATCGCGGTCATCGTCACCGTGCTGCTGCCCTTCGGCGGCATGTTCTTCTTCAACGCCACCCGCAAGCTCATCCGCTCGGCAAAGAAGCGGGGCAGCTCCACCGCGCTCAGCACCGGCCTCTTCGCCGTGGCGGGGCTGTCGCTCGTGGTGGCCCTGGGCGCTGGCGCAAGCGGAGTTGCGGAATGGGTCACGGCGCTTCAGATCGGCGCCGGGCTGATGATTTTGAACCTATTCGTCATCTTGGGCACTGAGGAGCCCGGTGAAGAAGACAAGGGCACCATCAGCGGGCCGCAATCCGCCTTTGAGGTGCTCTGGGACAGTATCCTAGGTATCTGCGAGCCGCGCCTGATGGGCTTCCTGGTGGTCTTTTCAGGCTTTTGGGCCATGTTCTACCAACTCTTTGATCTGCTGCCGAATTACATCGTGGACTGGGTGGATGCGCGAGCCGTGGCGAATACCTTGGTGCGCCCCTTCATGGAGCTGCCTGAAAAATGGAACGGGCATCTGCCTCAGGAGTACATGATCAACATCAACGCGGGCATGTGCATGCTCTTCGCGTTCATCATCGGTTACTTCATGGGCAAGGTGCGCTCGATGGTAGCGATGATCATCGGCATGGCCGTCGCCTCCACAGCCATCTGGGCCCTGGGCTTCAGCCTCAACGGCTGGATCATCCTGCTGGCCATCGCGTGCTTCTCCCTCGGCGAGCTGATGTCCAGCCCGACCAAGATGCGCTACTTCTCGGGGCTCGCGCCGGCGGGCAAGAAGGCGCTCTACCTCGGCTACATCAACGCCACGACGGGTATCGGCTGGGCCCTCGGTTCGGTCATCGCGGGCGAAATGTATGAAAAGGGCGGCGATAAGGTGAACCTCGCGCGCCGCTACCTCATCCAAGAGCTCAATCAAGCCGAGGGCACCATCACCGCGCTCAAGAAGACCGAGGTCATCCCGGCCCTATCCGAGCAGGTCGGAAAGGACGCCGAGGCGGTGCGGGTCATGCTCTTTGAGCACTATGACCCCAGCTTCGTATGGACCAAGTTTGCCTTGATTGGCGTGGCCTCGATGGTGGGTCTCATCATCTTCGACCGCGTGACTCGAGCGAAGCTGCCCTTCATGGTGGAATCGGGCATCATCTTGGCGCTGACCGCTGGCCTGGCCGGCTGGACCTACGGTGTGGTGCCCGGTCTCGCCTTTGGCGGCTGCATCCTGACCTACCTCATCTATAACCGCGCCGCGCCTGACCTGTTGCCGGGCAGTGGTGAGGTCAAGGACTAAGTAGGGCCCGCTTCAGCGCCACATAGCAGGACAATCTTGCCACACACCTCACCCGCCGCGAGCGCTCGGTGGGCCTCGGGGGCCTGCTCCAAAGGCAAGCGACGGCCAATCAAGGGCTGAATCTTGCCCTGCTCGTGGAGCGTCAATACAGCCTGGAGATCTTCGCGAAACCCGTTCGGGTCCTTTTCGAAGTTCACGCCGAAGAACTCAAAGCGGCGGCCTTTCGTGACGACCTTTAGGCCCACGACACGGCGGATCAGCCGCATGGCTGAGCCTACGGGCCGGTCCTCATCGAAGTCCGACAGCATGCCAAAGCCCACCAGGACCCCACCCTTCTTGAGCACTTGCCTCGATCGCAGCCAGTGGTCTGCCCCGATAGGGTCAAAGACGGCATCCAGCCCGTCCGGTTCGACCTGCGAGAGGTATTGTACAAAGTCCGTGCTGCGATAGTCGATGGGCAGCCCGTCATAGTCGCGGACAACTTGCTGCTTCTTTGATGAGGCGGTCCCATAGGCCCGCACGCCTGCAAGGCGCGCGAGTTGAAGTAGGGCCGTACCAACCCCACCCGCCGCGCTGTGCACCAAGATACTCTGTCCCTTCCGTACTTTCGCGGTTCGGTGCAGCATCTGGTAGGCCGAGACATAGTTGAGCACCAGGCTGACCGCCTCGGCCGGGTCGATATCTGGGGGGACCGGGATGGCGCGCTGAGCCTCGATGCAGACCTGTTCGGCATAGCCCCCAAACTTCGTCATGGCGACGACGCACTGTCCCGGCTGAAGGTCCGTTACACCCTCGCCCACCGTCTGCACCACGCCCATGACATCATAGCCCGGTACGAAGGGCAGCCTGGGCGCACCTGGATACTTGCCGTGACGCATCATCACGTCCGCGTAGGCTACGCCCGCCGCACGCACCCGCAAGGCGACTTGCCCGGCCTGAGGCACCAGTTCCTGGCGTTCCACGAGGTGAAGGGCCTCAGGGCCACCATAGCTTTGAAGTTCTATGCAGGTGCTCATTCGGGTCTTCCTTTTGCCAGTTGCTCGAGGCTGGCGTTGGCCCACCGCACGGTGTGCCGGGCGAGCCCCAGGCCGTAGTTCAAGGTGATCAGGGACATCTGTAGAGCATGCTCATCCTCACAGTTGTCGGTGAGCTCTCGCTCGATCGCCTTGAGTTCTTTGAGGGTCTGCTGGGCACGGTCGCGCTCTTGTCGAAGGTGCGCGGCGGTGCACTCGGGGGCCTCGGCACAGAAGAAGAGCTTCAGTAGAAACTCCAGCCGCTGAGGGCTGGCCTGGGCTGGCTGGGCGAGCCACGCCCGAAGCGCCTGCCGACCGTCATCCGTGAGGTGGTAGACCTTCTTTTGACGGCCCCCGCCCTGCTCGGCGCGAACCTCGGCGTAGCCGCGCTCGACCAGCCGCTTGAGCTGGGGGTAAATCTGCCCGTAGCTCTCGCTCCAGAAGTAGCCGATGGAGCGCTCAATCCAGCCCTTGATGTCGTAGCCGCTCATCGGCGCCAGGCTCAGCAGGCCCAGCAAGGCAAACTGGCTGCGGTTATCCTTGGCCAACAGATCTCTCCCTCAACATATCCTTCAGATATATAGCTAAACGATAGGTGTCAACCAAGCCTCGCCGAAGGCGCGGCTACGGCCCACGGCCACCGCACGCAGACCCGCTCCGACGAACGGCGGGCCCCACACGGGCCCACAACGCGCTAAGATGCCGTCAATGGCTCGCATTGACCGTGCGGCAGATGCCTCAAAGCCCCAGGCTTCGAGCAACATCGCCACCCCCGATCCCGCCAGCACCACGGCTGAGACCACGCCCCCCGCGGGCGAGGATGCCTTCTCCGTGCGCAGCGATGGTGAGGCGCCACTGTTAGTGCAAGGTGCGGCGAGCACCGAGACGCCGGCCGAGCTCAAGGCCGCCCTGCTCAACCACCACGTCAGCCAGCGGCGCCCCGGTAAGAATACCCGGCCGAAGGTGCAGGCCCGCACCACCGACACGCCCAGCCCGCGTTCGCAGCAACCCGGCCAGACCGCCCGCCTGCGCAATCGTGCGGCCGAGAACATGGTCCGGGCCCAGGTCGATACGAACCTCAGCGCGGGCACGGCGAGCACGCCCGCCCCCTTTGGTGGGATGGGCATGGGCGCCGCCCAAGCGACGGACCCCAAGGAGCTGCGTGCCAAGCTCACGAGCAGCGCGGGCTGGGCCGATCTCAGCCCAGCCGACCAGGCCACGCTCACGGAGCGATTCGACACTGAAGGCCCTGCGGGCGCCGGCACACGCATGCGCCTGGGCAGCCTCATGAACCACCCTCGCTGGCAGGCCGCGGGCAGCGCCGCCCAGACGGAGGCCCTGAGCCGAGTCGCAAGCCAGCCTGCCCCTCGCGGCCCCATGGGCATGGGCATGGGCATGGGCGGCATGGGCGGCGGGATCGTCGAACAGCCTCCCGCGCCCTCCGTGCGTGAGACGCAGAGTAACTTGCAAGCCTCCGATGGCTTTCGCGCCCTATCTGGCAACGAACAACGCAGCCTGACCGCGAGAGTGAAGCTCGATGGTCGTCGCGGTGAATCGACACGGCGCATCGTGCAAAGCACCATGCAGTCCCCCGAGTGGGCGCTGCTGGATACCAAAGGACGCGCCCAGCAGCTTCGCACCGCGCAGATGCGCGCCGACAGCTCGGCACGCTTTTCCTCGCCCCAGCAGGTCACCGAGGACCTTGAGGCCAGCGCAGGCTTCGCGGCCATGGGGCCCGAAGAGCAGACGGCGCTGCGTGAGCGCGCCGCAAAACCGGGCGAGATGGCGCTTCGCGGCAGGCTGGGTGAGGCCATGAAGCTGCCCGAGTTTGAGCGGGCCTCCCCGCAGCGCCAGGCCAGCGTGCTGCGCCAGATCGCGGAGGATACGCCGGTCTTTAAGATGCCGACCAAACCCGCCGCGGGGGCCACAGGCATGGGCGCCATGATGATGATGGGCGGCCCAGGCACCGAACCGGCGCCGGCACCCTCGGCCCAAGCCCTACAGGGTCAGCTCAATACCTCGGGCGCGCTGCGGCACCTCGCCGCCGATGAGCGCAAGGCCCTCACGACTCGACTACAGGCCGGCGGCGAAGCCGGCGAGGCGCTGCGCGGCGCGCTGGGGCGCACCATGGACTCGCCGCAATGGAGCT
>SPJJ01003214.1_pt1 | contig 10547 bp, 9 predicted proteins | sample 3741741 | NCBI WGS metagenome assembly SPJJ01 (sample SAMN10925908, study PRJNA522277) | cold seep metagenome | isolation source: Elba SIP-enriched marine methane seep metagenome, extraction at timepoint T1 | place: Italy: coast of Elba, Mediterranean Sea | collected 2014-05 | reverse complement strand
CGGCGGTGGCCGACACCTTGATGAAATCGCGACGCGATGACTTGTTGTCGGCCATTATTTGGTCTCCTTCGCAGCGCGATGAATCGCAGCGCGAATTCGGTTGTAGGTACCGCAGCGACAGATGTTCGCGTTCATCGCGGCGTCGATGTCGGCGTCCGTCGGCGTCGGCTTCTGCTTGAGAAGCGCCGCGGCCGCCATGATCTGGCCGGACTGACAGTAGCCGCACTGGGGAACGTCCTCGGCGATCCAAGCCTTCTGCAGCGGATGCTTACGATCGTTGGACAACCCTTCGATGGTGGTGATCTTAGCGCCGCCCACCGCCTGGATCTGGGTTTGGCAGGCGAAGATGGGCACGCCATCCAGATGCACCGTGCATGCGCGGCATTGCGCGATGCCGCAGCCGTACTTTGTGCCGGTCATGCCGAGCAGGTCGCGCAGCACCCACAGAAGTGGCATATCCGGTGTGGCTTCGACCGTATGCGTCTTGCCATTGACGTTCAGCTTGTAGCTCCCCATGGCGGGAGAGTACTCCGTGCCGTCGGGGCTAGGAAGAGGCGTTCGCCACCAGAACGCGATCGCGCCCGGAGCGTTTGGCGTCGTACATCGCGCCGTCGGCGGCGCTCAGCAAGTCGTCCACCGATTTCATCTCGTCCGAGGGGTAACTCGCCACACCCATACTGGCAGTGATCGAAACAGTTCCGTTTGGATAGGCGAACTGTGACTCGGCGATCAGCGAACGACAACGCTCGGCCAGCTCTGCGGCACCGGTAAGGTCCGTATTCGGCAGTAGCAGCACGAACTCCTCGCCGCCGTAGCGCGCGACGACGTCGCTATCGCGCACGCTGTCCTGCATGACCCGGGCGACTCCCGCCAGCACCGAGTCGCCGGCGAGGTGCCCGTAGGTGTCGTTGACCTTCTTGAAGAAATCCAGGTCCACCATGACCAGGGACACTGGAGTGTCGTAACGCCCCGCACGGGTAAACTCAGCAGAGACAACCTCCATGAAGTAGCGGCGGTTGGTGACATTGGTCAGGTCATCCGTTTTGGACAGGATCTCGAGACGGGTCTCGCGATCGCGCAGCAACGACACGATGTACGCGACCAACGCGAGCAAGATCGTGCCGAACACCGCCGTGGAAATCGCCATCCGGGTGAACCATGAGCCCCACGCCGACGTGCCCAGCGGCGGTTGCTGGGTAGCGTGCAGGATGTTGCCGCCGCGGCCGTTGTAGGCGGCAACTACGAGGATCGCGAAGAAGATCGCGAAGGTCAGGATGCCGAACGCGGTGACCGCCCGGCCGAACAAAAAGAAGCCGACAACGACGCCGCCCATGAGCAGGATCCATCCGGCGCTGTGGAAGATGCCGAGGACCAGCACGAAGCTCGCGCCGGTGATCGAGTACACCTGGACCACCAGCACGGGCAGTAGTTTGGTGTCGGGATTGTGTTTGCGGAACCACACGCCTGCGGCGAGGAGCACCGTCCAACACGCCACCCCCGCCCAGGCGAACGACTCCATCAGCGACCATGCGCGTTCGTCCAGAGTCGTCGGCAGATATCCGGCGCCGTTGAAGAACGTCACGCTGATCAGAAACACCATGACGCCGGGGAGCATGATCGCGACGGTGGCGAGACAGCGATCCGCCGCGCTCCACTTGAGCGGGTTCCCGAGCAGGCTCGTGCGCTCGCCTCGATCCCCCGAAATCGCCATAGCGCGCATTCTATGGCGGTTAGCGGGCTGTTTCCAGAGAATGAACCGACCGAACAACAATGACCTGCCCTGTCCTGGACGCCGCGAATTTCCGAGGTAGGATGTCCGCATGTCTCATGTATTCCGAACGCCCGTCGCCCGTATGGTCGGCACATCCTTGTTGGTTTTGCCGTTCGTGGCCGCAATCGGCTGCAGCAAACCCTCCAAAGGTCCAGCAACGAGCACCAGCAACGCCGCTTCCGGCGACGTCAAGAAGCTGTCGAAGCAGGTTCGCAAGATGGACAAGCGGCTCAAGAAAATCGAGCGGCTACTCGCCCAGTACCTGAATGCTCCTCCAGAGCCCGACCCGGCCGCCGTCTACTCGATCCCGATCGACGGCGACCCATATAAAGGTGAGAAGGACGCCAAGGTCACGGTGGTCAAGGCGTTCGAGTTCGCCTGTGGCTTCTGCTTCAAAGCCACGGCGACCATGAAGGAGCTGCTCGAGGGCTACAAAGGCAAGATCAAGATCGCCTACAAATACTTCATCGTGCACGACGTCGCCCTGGACTCCGGCCGCGCCGCCTGCGCAGCCAACAAACAGGGCAAGTTCGGCGAGTTCGAATCACTGGTCTGGGAGAAAGCTTTCCAGAAACAGGACATCAGCGCCAAAAAGATGACCGAGCTGGCCACCGAGCTCAAGTTGGACGTCAAGAAGTTCGAGGAAGACGCCAAGAGCCAGGCGTGCACCGATTGGATCAAGAACAGCCAGAAGAAACTCGCGCTGCTCGGTACCAGCGGCACCCCGGCGTTCTACATCAACGGCCGGTTCCTGTCCGGCGCGCAGCCCCTGGCCAATTTCAAGAAGCTGATCGACGAGGAGCTCGCCAAGGCCGACAAGGTCATCGCCGCGGGCACCCCGGTTGCCGACTACTACCGCAAGTACGTGGTCGAAAAGGGCCTCAAAGAGCTCAAGAAGCCCGACGACGACGACGAGTAAGTCCCCGCCGGCGCTTAGCCGCGATTTAATCTCACCTTAATCGACGCGTTGCTAGGGTGTCGCCATGTCGGCACCGCGTCATCGTCCTCCCAGTATTTGTACGACTGAAACGGTGCGGCGCACCGTGCGAACCGTTCGGCGTGGGGAGAGCGCGCCGAGCGGCGAGCCGGTCTACCTGAGCAGGCAGGCGCGCAATCTAGTGCGCCGCCACGCCATCGAATCGCGCACCGAATTGCCCGATTGGGCTCTGCGCGATCTGTTCGCCATGATTGATACCGCGGAGCAGCTGGAAACCCAGCTGTCGCGGGTCCGATACAAACTGCAGCAGTGCACCGAGGCCCTTCGGGTCGGACTGCAAGCAGTCGCCGACGCTGAGGCCAGCCTGGACCAGGCCGAGCCACCAGTACAGGCGTAGCGGGTGGGGAGTGATGCGCCCGGGGCTCTGGATCGGAGGGTCAGAGCCCCGGGACGTACGCGATGGTCCACAACACGAACGCGAGCCCAATTAGCAGCTCGGAGCAGAAGGCGACCCGCCCGCGTTCTCGTCTGCGTTCCTGCATCACGCACTGACTACAAAGCAACGCCCGTGCCGAGCCGCGGTCACGCGGTTACACCGGGTTGGCCGGACCGTTGCCGCAGTTTTTTGAGGCGTTGCTGGCACTGGCGGCGAAATTCCGCTGGAGCAGACGCGCCTACATGGACGACTGACGCTATATTTCGTCGGTATGCGGTTGTGGTTGATCGCGCTGGGCTGCGCTGCCGGCGCATGTGGATCGTCTTCGACGAAAGCGGTCCACACGACCACCGCAAAACTGCGGCCGACGTGTGACGCCAAGCACGATTGGAATGGCACCGCGTGCACCCCGCGCCTCGCCGTAGCCAAGGATCTCAAAACGGTGAGCACCGCCATGGCGAGCTTCGACCTCGACAAAGCGGTACCTGTGCTCAACCGCCTGCGCAAGCTGTCGCCCCACCGCCACAACACCTTGGTCACGATTTACGAGCAGCTGGGCATCGCAGCTGCCTGGAAGCACCGCCCCGCAGAAGCGGTGGAGCTGTTCGACCAACTGCTCGCCCTATCACCCGGTCACGTGTTGAGCTACCACCTGACGACCCGCGTGACCCGATCGTTCAGCAAGGCCCGGACCAAGGCCCGCAAGCGGGGCGCGCCGACACTCAACGTAACCTGGCCCCGTAAGTTGAAGACAACCACGCCGGTTCCCGTGGCGCTCAAAGTCGTCGCCGATCCCAGAGGGTTTCTGAATCGCGCGGCCATCTACGTGCGCCGCAAGGGCGCTGACAAGTTTCAGCGGGTGGACGTGCGGCTGCCCAAGGTGGGCGGCTCGCGGCGCGTCGTGCTGCCCGCGCTGTCATCGAAAAAGCCGGAGACGCTGCAGCTGTTCGTCACGGCGTTCGACCGGCGAGGCAATGAAGTTCTCAAGTGGTGGAGTGCAGAGCGCCCGCGCGAAATCGACCTGGACTATCGCAAGCCGCAGCGCTGGTACCGCAAGTGGTGGGTGTGGGCGATCGCCGGGGGAGTCGTGGCGACGGGCACCGGAACCGCTGTCTACCTGATCGGACGCGAGCCCCCCGACACCGTTGACGGGGGGCTCGACATCACACGCTAGGCAGCCAGAGGATGGCTGTAATGCAGGTGTTGCGAGTTACTCGGCGCTACCGTCCGGGTCGGTCTCGCCGGGAACCGGGACGCCAGGGCCGACGTTGACGTTGCAGGTCAGCTCGCGCCAGCGGCCGAGGAAGTGACCACCGGCCAGCGGCCCGGGCAGCAGGTCTTCGGTGTAGCGGCCACCCAGGGCGCCGATCTCACCGGAGCGGTTGAACCAACGACCGACGTAGTAACCATTGTTGTAGTGACCGCGGGCGATTCCCCAGAAGGTGCCGTCGCGGCGGACGTACTTCATGAAGAATACCTTCGCGCCGTTGGCGCGCTGGCCGTAGACACCGCGCACGTGACCGAGAGCTTCACCGTCGGAGTTGCGCACGACGCCGCGCAGACGACCGCGATGGTCGGCGAATTTCTTCCACTTGCCGTGGAGGTTGCCGTAGTTGCACAGGTCGAGGGGACGAGCCTGAGCGACGGCCACGATGCGGTTGTCCGCGTCATCGACGACCGTGGTCACGGGGCCGGCGAGCATGCCGACGACCGGCATGGCGAACTCGTCACCAGATGCGTTGCGGTAGGCGAGTACGAGCGGACCATCTTCGGGGCGCGGGTCGATGATGGTGACGCGGATACCGTCGTGATGCGGTCCGGTGACGGTGCGCATCTCGATGCTCTGGCGATCGGTGCGCGGCAGAATCCGGTCGGTGGCCGGCTCGAAGCGATTGGTGCGGCGCAGGATGAGGGCACCACGGTTGATGCGGAACCGCCCGCTCCAGTTGTGCGGCGTATCGTTGCCGGGATTGCCAGGCAGCTGGCCCCACTCGATGGCCACGTTGAATTGCACGGCGTCCACGTCGGACATCATGGCGACGACTTCGGCGTCCTGCTCCATCGGATCGGCGATGACCACTTCCTCGGGGAAGTCGACGTCGAGCGTCGGGTCATCGAACATCGGCAGCTCGTCGGTCATGTCCAGACCGCCGTCGTCCATCTCGAGCTCGGTGGCGATGGTCTCGACTTCGGTGGAACCGTCGTCGACACAGCCGGAAAGCGCGAGCGCGGCGGCGAGGCCAAGGCCCGCGGCAAGTTTGGGTAGTTTCGTAAGATAAGTCTTCATAGGTCGTCTCCTTCGGGGGGTCGTGGTACCAGCGCCTCCGATGCGTTGGTGCCGCCCTGTAGAGCAAGCGCCGGGCCAGGCTTGCCCACGCCGGAAACCAACCCGATTTCGAGCGATTAGGGCGGGCGTGGAGCGCAGCCGCGGGATCTGCAGGTACCGCTCGCCGGCAGAGCCGGCGGTTTTGCCGGGACCTACGGGTACCGCCCGCTAGCGGGCGATAACGCTCGGGTTGGGACCTTCGCGGATCACGACGCGTTGCTTCAAGCGCACGTTGCCGTTTGCCGGGTCGATGAGCTTGATCTCATAAGCCCCAACGGGCAGCCGGTGCTTGAGTAGCGGGGTCGCGGCGACGAACTTGCCATCGATATGAACGTTGGCGAAGGGTGTCGCCGCGATCGTGATGGTTCCGAACTTAGCGACCTTCGGCGGTGCAGCGTCGATCTTCGGCGGCGGAGGACGCGGCACCGCGGCGTCGATTCTGCGTGTCGGCGGCTTCGGCCTGCGGGCGTCGGCTCGTCCCCCAGTCTCCCCTCTGGCGTCGCGTGGTCTTGGCGGTGTGGCGTCGACCACACCAGCGTCTCGCGTTGTCGCAGCCTCGGTCTCCCCATCCACCGGGCCGCCGGCATCGGCTGGTCCCGCATCGAACACGAGTGCAGCGCGCTGGGGCTGCTCACGACCGCTGCTGCTGCTGGTCGCCAGGATGATGGCCGTGACCATGACCGCTGCACCGGCGATCAACGCGATGATGGCCCACGTGCGCGACCGCTTGTGGCGCATGGCGGTGCGATGGCCCGTTTCGTCGTCGAAGCTGTCGTCGGGCGGAGCGGGAGGTGGCTTTCGGCTGTGCGGCAGGTTTGCCAGGGCGCCCTCGGGCAGATCGAACTCCGCCTCCATCATGCCTTGCGCCTGCGCGGTCATGACACCGCTGGGCCGCCCACGCGTGACTTCCAACGTGTGCGTTCCCGTGACGAGCTCGTGCAACCACACCCGGTGGTCGTCGCCCGCTTTCTTGAGCTCGCCCTTGGCGTACGCTTCGAGGCTGGCCCCTCCTGCGTAGTTGCACACGCGCTCGAGTGCCTCGGCCATCTCCTGGGCGGTCTGATAGCGGCGTTGCGGATCCCGCTGCAGGCCACGCAGCACCGCGTCATCGAGGCCTTCGGGCAAATCGCCCACAATCGCCGACGGTGGCGGTACGTCGTGGTGCTCGATGGAGCGCGCAACCGCATAGACGGAGTCGCCCTGAAACACCTGCTCGCCGGTGATCATCTCGTGGAGCACGACGGCAGCCGCGAAGATATCCGTGCGCCGATCTACTGGCTCGTTTTTGATCTGCTCCGGCGCTAGATATGGCGGTTTGCCCTTGATGGTGCCGAACTCGGTAACCGGCGCCTGACGCCCGCGCATCAGTGCGATACCGAAGTCGAGCACCTTCACCCGGCCGTCGAAGGTCAGCATCAGATTCTCTGGACTGACGTCACGATGAACGACGTTGAGCGATTGTCCTGCCAGGTCCGCTAGCTCGTGGGCCGCATGTAAGCCGCGGCACGCCTGGGCCATGGCGCGCGCACACACCACGGCGGGTGGATCCCGTCGCACCAACTCGCTGAACCTGACGCCAGCCACATACTCCATGGCCAGGTACAGAGTTTCGCCATCTTCACCGAAATCGTGGACGGCGGCGATCGCCGGATGATTGAGCCTGCCGAGCAGCCGCGCTTCGTCCAGGAACATGGTGCGCAGCTGGTCGACGTCGCGCAGATCGCTGCGGATCGTCTTGAGCGCAACCAGCTTCTCGAACCCGCCGGTGCCCAGCTTGCGCGCGAGCAACACCTCGCCCATACCGCCCGTCTTGAGCTCGTACAGGATGTCGTAGCCACCCAGGCTGCGCTTTGCCACGCCGACGGCTGCGGTCACGAATCAATAATACCGTGCTTGCGCAGCAAGGTACGAAAGTGCCGCCGATTGATCCCGGCGTGGTCCGACGCGTGAGTAATGTTGCGATCGTAGGCGTCGAATATGCTAGCCAGGTAGCGGCGCTCGAACTGCTCGACCCAGCGTTCCTTGGCCTCTTTGAACGGTAGCGTCGTGTCGACGACGCCGCCGGAGTCGCCGGTACCTTGGGCCGCGGGTTGAAGCCACAGCTGCAGTTTCTGAAACTCGCCGCCGGTGGGACCGCTGAGGGCCCAGGCGCGCTCGAGCACGTTGCGCAGCTCGCGCACGTTGCCCGGCCACACGTGTTTGCGCAGACGTTCCAAATTCTCGCCTTCGATAGGTCCAGACACCACGCCGCGACCTTCGTAAAAATGTTTTATCAGCTCGGCGATGTCGTCCGGGCGACCGCGCAGCGGCGGGATATGCACATGAACGACTGCGAGCCGGTAGAACAGGTCGAAACGAAACTGCTTTTGCTCGACCATCTCCGCCAGATTGCGGTGGGTCGCCGCGATCACCCGGGTGTTGACCGACACGGGGCGATCGGCTCCAACGGGTTGAACGGTCTGGGCCTCGAGGGCGCGCAGCAGTTTGGTCTGGGCGTTGAGTGACAGCTCGCCGAGCTCGTCTAGAAACAACGTGCCGCCGTTGGCCTCGACGAACGCGCCCTTGCGATCGGTGTTGGCACCGGTAAACGCGCCGCGCACGTGGCCGAAAAGATGGGAGTCGATCAAGTTGTCCGGAATCGCCCCGCAGTCGACAACGACCAGCGGTACCTCGGCCCGGGGCGAGTGGTCGTGAATCGCGCGGGCGGCGACTTCTTTGCCGGTGCCCGACTCGCCCTCGATGAGGATCGTCGCATCCGTGGGCGACGCTAGCTCGAGCACGGCGAACAGCTCGCGCATGCCGATGTCGGCACCGACCAGCCCACCGAAACGCTTGCGATTGCTCGGCGCCATGGTCGGCACCTCGGCCGAGATCAGCCGCACGGTGGTGTTGCCAAAGCGCACGGACGAGTTGGCCGGCACGATCACATCGGTGATGCGCGAGCCCTGCCAGAACGAGCCGTTGGTGCTGCCCAGATCGCGCACTCGAATGCCTTCGGCAGCGACGCGGAGCTCGGCGTGCTGACGAGACACCTGGGGATCGGTGAGGATTAGATCACATCGGCGGTCCGCACCGACGCTGATCGGTCGGGCGCCCAGCGCGGCCTGTTGGGGTTCCTGGCCCTCGGCGACGACCCGACAAATGTACGAACGGGGCGCTGTCCGGGACTTGGTCTCCTGGGTCGCGATGCCGGTCTGCATCATCGTTTTGCGGTCGACGGTAGCCATGACAGATGAGACGGCAACCATAACGCTGTCGGTGAGCCGAGTGCTACTATTCCGACTCAGGTAATGAGATTCGTCACGTTCAGCCTAATTGCCGCCCTATGGGGCTGTAGCGACCCAACGCTGCAGATCAGCTTCGAGGTGCCGGAACAGTATCGGGCGGATGTGGATGCAGTCGTACTGAGGATTCTCGTGCCTTCGGAAATGGTGCCGTTCACCTGCAACCAGCTGGCGTTTCAGGAGGTCGGCGAGGAAACGGTACGCAACGCAACCACGCAAACGGTCACGGCGCGAGACGACCTCAACCTGGACCTGAGCGAGATCCCGCGCGAAGGCAACAAAGTGTTGCACCTGGAGGGGCGCAACGACGAGAACCAGCCCGTCGTTGCCGGCTGCATCGAGGTCGGCGTGATCGAGGGCCAGATGAATGTCGGCACCGTCGGCGAGCCCGTGACGGTGTTGACGCCGGACGCCAACGATCCCGGCAGTCGGCTTCCGGAGGACTTCCAGGTCGACGTGGCCGACGCGAACATGGCCGTGCTCCCCGGCGCCGAAGTGCGCTGGCGCGTCGTCGGCCCCAAGGGCGAACAGACTACCGGCACCGCGATGACCGACAGCAATGGCACCGCCGAGCTGAGCCCGGTCATGCCCATCTATGCCGGCCCCGTCATCATGGATGTGCGCGCCCGCTGGACCCAATCGAAGCCGGCGCCAATACCCGGCTATCGACAACCCGCTGGCCTTGGCGCCGACGACCTGGAGGTCGCCCCGATTCTGCAAGCGAACCCGGACGCCATCTACCAGGTGGGCCGGATCGGTCCCAACGGTGAGATCGGCATGGCGGGCCTCGGGGTCGGCGAGGACGAGGCGACCCAGCGCAAAGTCAAAATTGGGTTCTACAACCCCACCTCGGGCACCTGGGTGAAGAGGGATGCGGCGATCGTGCCCGAGGCGCTGTCTCTTGGCATGGTCACACGGGGGGGGCGCGATCGAATTTTCACCATCACGTCGGCGGGCTGGATCGAGATCGACCCGATGACCGGCCCCCAACCCCCTGTGTCGGCGCCGATACCTGGAGTCGCCCACCGTATCTTGCCTCTGTCCTGCGGCGACGACATCGATCACGTACTGATCCAGGACGTCGTGAATGAAACCGTGACCGTGAACGCCAACCGGATCCGCGTAGAGGGCGGCGGCATCTTCGATCAGCCGGGCGGAGCAAACAGCCCGCGGGTGGTCGGCGCCGGCTGCGTCTCAGAGGACATCACCAACAACACGTACCAGACCATCGCGTTGCAAGTCGGGGCCACGTCCGCCAACTCGGTTCGACTCGCGGCAGACGTGGACGGCACACTATTGACCAGCGAAGCGCTGCCCATCCTGCGCAGCGGGTTGGGTTACTCCCCAGCCAGAGACGAGTCGCCAGCCTATGTCCTGGGCACCCAATTCTCGGTCGAGGGCACCACGCTGAATCGCTACCAACTGACCAATACCGGCAGCGGCATGATCTCAATCGGCGAAAGAGATTCCGACCAAACGGCGGGTCCCCCGATGTCGACGGCGGCCGGCGACGTCGATGGCGACGGAAAGCTGGACGTGCTCGCCCTGATGAACTTCGGCGACGGCGGCGACGGCAAGACCAACTACCGCATCTTCATCTCCCTGGGAGCGACCCACAACGGCCAGCACATCACCGGCATGTCCAACCTGTTGTCGGCGCGTCGCCCCCGGCTGTGGCTCGCCGATTTCAACAACGATGGCTACGATGACCTGGTCATCGGCGGTACTGCGGGGTTTGCGGTGTTGCGCATGGGCCCAATGGAATAGGATCCGGCTATGAAAACGACATGCGT
>SPJJ01013150.1_pt1 | contig 10550 bp, 9 predicted proteins | sample 3741741 | NCBI WGS metagenome assembly SPJJ01 (sample SAMN10925908, study PRJNA522277) | cold seep metagenome | isolation source: Elba SIP-enriched marine methane seep metagenome, extraction at timepoint T1 | place: Italy: coast of Elba, Mediterranean Sea | collected 2014-05 | reverse complement strand
TGACAGCAGGAATGCTGTCATCAAGGCTACACGGATGTATTTACGTCGTGTCTTGAGGGACAGTATGGAAGCTGCCTATGGTTTGTTCATAGCCATTTATTAATCAGAAAAGTCTTTAAATCCCATATGTTGAACGGTAATCTGTAATGATCGCCAATTGTTCTGAAGATTGCCCTTCTTGTTCTAAAAACTCAATAATTTGTTGTAGAGAGATAATTGAAATAGCGGGCATATTAAAGCGTTCGCTGACTTCCTGGACGGCGGATTTTTCATTTTCCCCTTTTTCCTGTCTGTCCAGGGCAATAAGGACACCTGCGGGGGTAGCATTCAGGCCGTTGATGATCTCCACTGACTCTCGAACGGATGTGCCCGCGGTAATCACATCATCAAGAATTAATACTTTACCTGCCAGAGCAGAGCCGACAATGACACCACCTTCGCCATGGTCTTTGGCTTCTTTTCGATTAAAGGCAAAAGGAATGTCTGTTTTGAGTTGTGAATAAGCGATTGAAGCTGCGCTGGCTAAGGGTATACCTTTATAGGCTGGGCCATATAGCATATCCACCTCAAGTTCTGATTGAATCAGGGTTTGAGCATAAAATTGTCCAAGTTTAGCGAGTTGTGCACCTGTGTTGAATAAGCCGGTATTGAAAAAATAAGGGCTGGTGCGACCTGACTTTAATTGAAATTCACCAAATTTTAATACCCCACAATCTAGTGCGTATTGGATGAATTCTTTTTGATAATCGAGCATATTGAAATTATTTTAAGTTTATATGGTGTAGTGATTTTACTATGAGGTCACTTATTCCGGGATAAATTTTTCCAGTACGCTATCAAGAAAATTCCAGCCTTTTTTCGAGCAATAATACTGTTGCTGATGTTGGATTAATAAACCTTGTTGCAAGCAATCCGTTAAAACGGGCAGGATGCTTTGTTTTGTCAGTCCGGTATGTTTATAAAAATCATCGATATGGAAGCCCTTTTTCAGCCGTAACTGGTTCATCATATATTCCAGGGCTAGTTCATCAATCGCTATGGTATTTTGTATGGCTGTATGATCATTTAAATATTGCTCGGGATTTTTATGTTTATGGGTGCGAATAATAATGTCAGGCCTGGACAGGCTTAATTTTCCATGGGCACCTGCTCCTATGCCTAAATAATCGCCAAATTGCCAATAATTAAGGTTATGGCGGCATTGAGAGTTTTTTTGACTGTATGCGGAAATCTCATATTGTTGAAAGTCTGCTGTTGCCAAAAGTTGTTGGGCTTTTTGTTGGGCCTGATAAATCAGTTCAGACTCTGGCAAGCGAGGGGGATAACGATGAAACAAGGTATTCGGTTCCAGCGTTAGCTGGTAAAAAGAAATATGACTGGGCTGCAGCTGAATGGCTGTTTTAATATCCATCAGTAATTCTTCTTGCTGCTGTTCGGGCAGACCAAACATTAAGTCCAGATTAATATTGTCAAACCCGGCCTGACGAGCAATATCAAAAGCTTTAACTGCTTCTTCAGCTGTGTGGATACGCCCCAGTTTTTTTAGATGATGATTGTTAAAACTTTGCACGCCTATCGATAAGCGATTAATGCCAACTGCTTTATAATCAGCAAATTTTTGACTCTCAAAAGTACCAGGGTTGGCTTCCAGAGTAATCTCAATATTATTTTCCAGTTTGATAAGCTGGGAAATTCCAGTTAATAGCAGGTCATAGCCGTCTGCTGAAAATAAGCTGGGTGTGCCGCCACCAATAAATATACTACTGAGCGTTTTTGTTTCAGTGAGCAGTTTCAGGTCCTGCTGTAAATCTTCCAGCAGCGCACTGATATATTGTTTTTCCGGTGTGTCATTTTTTAAAGCATGAGAATTAAAATCACAGTAAGGACATTTTTTGACACACCAGGGGATATGGATATATAAAGCGATGCTGTTCAAAATTCAATCTCAACAGGTTCTTCAATCACCGGGTTGCTGAGTGTGCCGATGCCTGCAATTTCAATTTTTGCTGTTTGTCCTGGTTTCATATAGCCTCTAGGTTTCATTTTAACTCCGACTCCACTGGGTGTGCCGGTAGCGATAACATCGCCTGGCTCCAATGTCATTGCCTGGCTTAGGTAGGCGATCATTTCATAACAATTGAAAATCATATGTCGGGTGTTTGAATCCTGTCTCAGCTCGTCATCTATCCAGGTCCTCAGTGATAAATTATGCGGGTCGGCAATTTCATCGGCGGTGACCAGCCAGGGCCCCATCGGACCATGTGTATCAAAGGATTTTCCAAGCATCCAGGTCGGTGAGCGGATCTGCCAGTCTCGAACCGAGACATCGTTAACGATAGTGTAACCGGCAATCACCTGTTGAGCTTGTTCCAATGGTACATGTTTGCAGCGTTTGCCGATCACAAAAGCCAGTTCACCTTCGTAATCCAGTTTTTCCGATACTTTAGGGCGGTGTATGGGGTCGCCGTCGGCAATAACGCAGCTGCTTTGTTTAGTGAAAAAGGTCGGGTATTCGGGTTTTTCCAGCTGGGTTTCCTGGATATGGTCGGCATAATTCAGACTGATACCTAGGAATTTACCGGGCTTGGGTACTGGAGCGGATAACTGTATCTGGCTAACAGGGATTGTCTTGGTATGCTTGTCTAACAGGGAACGCATGGCAGTCATGGCAGCAGGGCCGGCTGCTAGAAAATCGAGCATATTGTTTGGAATAACTGGATTCAGGCTGGAGGGAATCACCTGATCACCGACCACTGCCCCGATAAGCTTTGTGTTGTTATGACTAAAACTAATTAATTTCATAAATTTGAGATAAATTGTAGAGGCTTTGCCTCTGTGTGCCTTACTTATGTAAAGACAAATGCTTAAAAAAAGATATAATACAACGTTTTGGTCTCTCCAAAACTAATTAAAGAACGTAAACTTGCAATGACGCCCGAACAATTTAAGCAGTACGCCCAACAGGGTTACAACCGTATTCCTATTAGTCGCGAAGTATTAGCGGATTTGGATACACCGCTAAGTGCCTATCTGAAATTAGCGGATGGCCCTTATTCCTATTTATTTGAATCGGTGCATGGTGGTGAGCAATGGGGGCGTTATTCGATAATAGGTCTGCCATGCAGAATCATTGTAAAAATTGTTGGGCAGCAAATTACACTGGAAAAAGACGGGCAGGTGCTGGAATCTTTCAGCCATGAGCAGCCTCTGGTCTGGATAGAAGAATTCAGGCAGCGCTTTAAAGTACCCGATATCGATGATTTACCGCGTTTTAACGGCGGGTTGGTTGGTTATTTTGGCTATGAAACCATTGGTTATATTGAACCGCGTCTGAAATCGACAGGTAAAGAGGATCCCATCGGCAATCCGGATATTCTATTAATGGTATCCGATGAAATGCTGGTATTTGATAATCTGTCCGGAAAAGTCTTGCTACTGACGCATGCCGATCCTGCTCAGGAAAATGCTTATCAACAATCAGTCAGTCGGCTGGAAGATTTGATTTTACAGCTTAGAACTCAGACTACAAAGGCTGATACTCATGCCAGTCCGAAACAGGTCGATGAGGCTGATTTTATTTCCGGCTTCACCCAGCAGGGCTTTGAAGATGCCGTGTTGAAGGCAAAAGAATATATTGTCGCCGGAGATGTCATGCAGGTGGTGCTGTCTCAGCGAATGACCATCCCTTATTCCGCAACCCCGCTAAATCTGTATCGAGCTTTGCGCTGTCTGAACCCATCGCCTTATATGTATTATTTGAACCTGGGTGATTTTCATATAGTCGGTTCTTCACCTGAGATCCTGGTTCGACTGGAAGATGACACGGTTACCGTACGGCCTATTGCCGGTACCCGTCCAAGAGGCGAAACGCCTGAGCAAGATAAAGAATTAGAAAAAGATTTGCTGGCTGATCCTAAAGAGCTAGCCGAGCATTTGATGTTGATCGATCTGGGGCGTAATGATACCGGAAGGGTGGCCAAGATCGGCTCGGTTAAATTGACGGATAAAATGATCATAGAGCGCTATTCGCATGTGATGCATATTGTATCTAATGTGATTGGTGACTTGCAGGAAGACAAGGATGCTTTCGATGTGTTGGCGGCAACTTTTCCGGCTGGAACTGTCAGCGGCGCGCCAAAAATTCGGGCGATGGAAATTATCGACGAACTGGAGCCGGTTAAACGAGGTGTTTATGCGGGGGCGGTCGGATATATTTCCTGGTCGGGTAATCTTGATACCGCTATTGCGATCAGGACAGCGGTGATAAAAGATAAATTACTCCATATACAAGCGGGTGCTGGCATTGTTTATGACTCGGTACCCAGAAATGAATGGGATGAAACAATGAATAAAGGGCGTGCGATTTTCCGTGCGGTAGCCATGGCAGAAGCCGGGCTGGAAGGAGAAAACTCATGAGTGTAAAAGTCGTTATGGTCGATAATTACGACTCCTTTACTTACAATCTGGTGCAGTACTTTGGTGAATTAGGCGCTGATGTGACCGTGGTTCGTAATGATGAAGTTTCGGTTGCCGATATAGCCGCCCTGTCCCCGGATAAAATAGTGATTTCTCCAGGGCCTTGTACGCCAAAAGAAGCTGGAATTTCTGTAGACACCATATTGCATTTTGCCGGTAAACTGCCAGTTCTTGGAGTTTGTCTAGGGCATCAGAGTATTGGTTATGCATTTGGTGGTGATATAGTGCATGCCAAGAGTATTATGCATGGCAAAACCTCCCCTGTTCATCACCATAATAGTGGCGTGTTTAAGGGCTTAAGCAATCCTTTTACCGCAACTCGTTATCATTCCTTGGTGATTGATCAGCAAACACTACCGGATTGTCTGGAAGTAACGGCCTGGACTGAAGATGAAAATGGAAAAATGGATGAAATCATGGGCGTAAGGCATAAGGAACTGGATGTTGAAGGTGTGCAGTTTCATCCTGAATCGATCTTGACCGATCATGGTCATGATATGTTGCGTAATTTTTTACAACGCTGATCCTGAACAGGTGTAGAAATGACTATGAATATACAGCAGGCCTTGAGTCAGCTGCTGAACAAACAAGATTTAAACAGTGAGCAAATGGGTGATGTCATGCGTCTGATTATGACGGGTGGCGCTACCGATGCACAGATTGCAGGTTTTTTGATTGCCTTGCGCTGTAAGGGCGAAAGCGTAGATGAGATCGCTGCTGCCGCTGCGGTGATGAGGGAATTGGCCAGTAAAGTGCCGGTAACAGGCGAGCATGTTATCGACACCTGTGGTACCGGCGGTGATGGTGCGAATACTTTCAATATATCCACCACATCTGCTTTTGTTGTTGCCGCGGCAGGTGGGCAAGTGGCGAAACACGGTAACCGTTCGGTTTCCAGCAGTTCAGGTAGTGCCGATGTGCTGGAAGCGGCCGGCGTTAATCTGAATCTAACTGCTGAACAGGTTTCTCAATCTGTTGCTGAATTAGGTGTTGGTTTTTTATTTGCACCTAAACATCATGGGGCGATGAAACATGCGATTGGTCCCAGAAAAGAAATGGGGGTTAGAACTCTGTTTAATTTACTTGGACCATTATCCAACCCTGCTGAAACGGCGAATCAGTTAATCGGTGTGTTTTCTGCTGACTGGCTGGAGCCATTGGCTCAGGTATTAAAGAAACTGGGTAGTCAGCATGTGTTGATCGTGAATGCCGAAGATGGCCTGGATGAAATCAGTATTGCCAGTGCCTCTAGAGTAGCTGAGTTAAAAGATGGCGTGGTGTCGAGTTATCAAGTGACACCCGAACAGTTTGGCCTGCAGCGAGCAAGTCTTGATGGTTTAGCCGTGGACGATGCGGCATCTAGTCTGGCTATGTTGAAAGCAGTGTTAAATAACCAACCCGGAGCAGCCAAAGATATTGTTTGTTTAAATGCCGGTGCGGCCATTTATGCGGCAAATCTAACGGACTCTTTGGCTTCCGGTGTACAAAAAGCACAGCAAGTCATTGAAAATGGCGCCGCTATGGAAAAATTTAATGCCTTGATTGCTTATTCTAATAAATACTCTTAAAACTCATTGTAAATATGACTGATACTCCCGATATACTGCAAAAAATCCTCAATCGAAAAGCTGAAGAAGTGGCCGCACGTAAACAGCGCATGCCGGTTGATGTGTTAACAGAAATTGCCAGCGGTATTGAGAGCCCACGTGGTTTTGCTGAGGCTTTGCAAAGCAAGGCGCAGACAAAAAAGCCGGCGATTATTGCTGAAATCAAAAAAGCTTCGCCTAGTCAGGGGGTGATCAGAGAAAATTTTAAGCCTATAGAAATTGCTCAAGATTATGCCATGAATGGCGCCACTTGTTTGTCCATTCTGACTGACAAAGATTTTTTTCAAGGCTCAGAAGCCTATTTGCAAATGGCCAGAGAGGCCTGTCCTTTGCCTGTCCTGAGAAAGGATTTTATGATCGATCCTTATCAGATCCATGAATCCAGAGCCTTGGGTGCAGACTGTATTTTATTGATAGTGGCGGCGCTTGCAGATGAGCAAATGCATGAGCTGGCAGAAACCGCCTCGTCTTTAGCTATGGATGTGCTGGTTGAAACACATAATGCTGAAGAACTTGAACGGGCGCTCAAACTGGATACGCCCTTGGTCGGCATTAACAACCGAAATTTAAAGACCTTTGAAACGTCGTTACAGACCAGTTTGACATTAAAGCAGTCTATTCCTGAAGACCGCCTGATTATCACTGAAAGTGGTATACACACTCAGGATGATGTGCAGCAGATGCTGGATAATGAAATTTATACTTTTCTGGTCGGTGAGGCTTTTATGCGAGCCGATTATCCGGGGCAGAAAATGCGCCAATTATTTTTTAGCTAGTACGTAATGGGGCTATGCCTAGCCCCTTCTTTCTCTCTTGTTTTTATAGATAACAATGCAATATTGTTATCGTCGATTTTCATAGTGTGTTGAATTGGCTGGTTTTGCTCTTTACTGCCTTTTTTTTAAACTAAGCTATTATTGAATGAAATAATAAATCGAGAGAGATATTTTCTGTGAATTTTATTGATTCATCCTTAGTGCCACTAACGGCTCTAGATAAGACTTATGATCCTTATTTAGTTTTTTTATCTGTTGTTATCGCAATCCTGGCATCATTCACTGCCTTTGGTACTACTGAGCGAGTTTTTTTTTCCAAGACTCGATTAGATAAGTTTTTATGGGTTTTGTTTGGCGCCAGTAGCATGGGCTCTGGAATCTGGGCGATGCATTTTATTGGCTCTTTAGCTTTAAAATTAACAATTCCAGTTTCCTATAATTTGGCTATTACGCTAATTTCTATTATTCCCGCAGTACTATCCAGTTGTGTTGTTTTATGGCTGATGAGTCAGGCGCGTTGTCAGTCAGAGCTTTGTTTTCAACGTCTGATGGCTGGAGGTATTATGCTGGGAGCCGGAATTGGCCTGATGCATTATACCGGAATGGCGGCGATGGAATTGAATGCCACGATGTATCATATCAATTCAGTTTTTGTCTTATCTCTTATTGTTGCCATTGTTATGGCGACTATTGCTTTAGCAATTCAACACCAGGCGACTCAATCAGAAAAATATCAATTTATTAATATAAAGCAGGCCTTAGGTTCTGTAATGATGGGTTTCGCCGTATCGGGTATGCACTACACGGCAATGTTTGCCGTTGTTTTTGTTCCAGTTAAAGATAATGCAGAGCATTTGTTGACAGGTGCTAATTCCTCGGTTTTATCAGCAATTATCAGTGCCGTGGTGTTTTTGATTTTAACCGTTGCCTTAATCGTCCCGCATATGCTGCGATTTAAACAAATGGTTCAGCAATTGCAAAAAAATGATGAGGATTTAAAGGTTGCAGCGATGGCTTTTCAAACTCATGAAGCCATTATGGTAACCGATGCCGGTTCAAGAATTTTGCGTATTAATAATGCATTTACCCGGATAATGGGTTATAGCGAAGCTGAAGTGATTGGTAAAAATCCTAAGCTGTTGAAGTCAGAGAGGCATGATGCATTATTTTATCAACAATTTTGGGATAGTTTAAAAGCTCACGGAACCTGGAGTGGAGAGATATGGAATCGGCGTAAAAATGGTGAGGTTTTTCCTGAATGGCAATCAGTTTCTGCTGTGGAAAATGATTTGGGTGAAATAACACACTATATTTCTTTTTTTTCAGATATTAGTGAATTTAAGTCGGCAGAAAAAGAAATTGAACAGTTGGCATTTTATGATTCTTTAACTGAATTGCCGAACAGGCGTTTGTTGTATGAACGATTAGAACATGAGCTGAATATTGCTGAGCGTTACCAGCGTAAAGGTATATTGTTTTTTCTTGATCTTGATCAGTTTAAACATATTAATGATTCACTGGGGCATTCTGTAGGTGATTTGTTGTTGATAGAGACGGCAAAACGTTTGCAAGCTTTACTTCGAAATACCGATATGGCGGCACGCTTGGGTGGGGATGAATTTATTATTCTGGTGGGTGCGGAAGATGAAAGTAAGGCCTCGTTATTGACCCACGCTGATGTTATTGCGAAAAAAATAATTGCAGCAATTAACCTGCCGTATTTAATTAATGAACATCAGCTTTTTATCAGTACCAGTATCGGAGTGACTTTATTGACAGGGAAGGAGGAAAGCGCCGAAACCTTGTTAAAAAGAGCGGATACCGCCATGTATCAGGCTAAAGATGCGGGTAGAAATACCTACCGTTTTTATAGGCAAAGTATGCAGGAGGCAGCCGATGCTCGATTGCATTTAGAAAGGCGATTGCGCTCGGCGGCAGAAAATGAGGAGTTTTGTCTTTATTATCAGCCGCAGATATCTGATGATAACAAAGTAGTTGGCGCCGAAGCTTTGTTGCGTTGGAATAATGCAGAACTAGGGCAGGTACCTCCCAATGAGTTTATTTTTATAGCTGAAGAAACAGGTTTGATTATTCCGATTGGGCTGTGGGTAGTTGAAGAGGTTTGTCAGCAAATTAAACGGCTGGATCAGCAAGGACTTTATATTCCTCATATTGCAATTAATATTAGTGCCAAACAGTTTCGCCAGAGTGATTTTGTGTCGATGTTGGTTGCCAGGGTTAATGCTCAAAATGTAGAACCAAGACGAATTATGCTGGAGATTACCGAAGGGGTTTTTTTGGGTAATCTTGAGGAAGCAATAGAAAAAATGAATATATTAAAAACCAATGGTTTTAGTTTTTCAATAGATGATTTTGGTACCGGGTATTCATCTTTAACTTATCTAAAACGATTACCATTTGATCAGCTAAAAATTGATCAGTCTTTTGTTCAAGGTTTGGTTGTTAATGCCACCGATGCGGCGATAGTGAAGGCCATAGTGGTGATGGCGAAAAGTATGGGTTTAAATTTGATTGCCGAAGGTGTCGAAACCGAACAGCATTTATGTTATTTATCCAATTTTGGCTGCTACCATTTTCAGGGTTATTATTTTAGTCGGCCATTGCCGGAGCAGGCTTTGCTTGAATTTATTACAAATCATGATGGCTTGCCTGAAATGCCTGTTGCTAGTCGAAGAGTTTATATTTGACATTATGGATTAATCTAGCAGTGCTTCAAGGCCCGATTCTAAACTTATAAGTTGATTGATATTTTGAACAAAAAAATCTTCGGCGAATGGTAGCTGTAAGCTGATATCGTTGTTGAGTAGGCTGATTATATCCTCTTCGGGCATGCTTGCCTGTTTGCATGAGCTTAATAATCGTGAGAGATAAATTATACAGGCCGTTTTTGAAACAGGCTTGGCGAGTAAAGGTTCTCCGCACTGCGCAACAGGTATGATCAATTCATCGGGAAACTTCCATCGTCTGCATAATTCGGCTGATACCTCCTGGCTGCTAAAGCCTAAACGCATTTTCTCGATAAATAGCCGTTGATGTCCTGCAGCGATGCGCTGATCTATATCCTCAGCTTCTTTGGGTAAGGCCATATAAATTAACAAGCGACCGAGGTTGCTTAAAAGTCCGGCTGTAAAAGTTATGTCTGCATGGCAATCGCAGTGTGCAGCTAACCATTTACTATAATTGGCGGTAGAAAAGCTTTCTAGCCAGAAAGCGTTCATTTCAAAATGTTCGATTTTGCCGATAGAACTGACGATGCCTGAAGCGATGACCAGTGTTTTCAATTTGCTCATTCCTAGCATAATCACAGCCTCTTCAATTGAAGAAACCTTTTTTCGTAAGCCAAAACTGGCTGAATTGACTAAGCGTAGAACTTTTAATGAAATAAGCTGTTCTTTTTCAACATTCTGGGCAATGTCTTTTATCTCAATATCTGGATTGTTGAGTTGCTTAATCAGTTCTCGAATAACTTCGGGAATTTGAGGGATGTTTTTAACTTCTGAGAAAACTTTATTGAATTGGTTGGTCATTAGACAAGCTTTTATCGAAGTTGAAGCGAGCAATAGATATAAGTTGTAACTTACAGCATAGCCTATTTTTGTAATATCGAAGGAAAAGGGGTTTTCGTCATGCATTGCTATCTCGTATATTTATTTCTGGTATATCAATGAGT
>SPJJ01009165.1_pt1 | contig 10553 bp, 7 predicted proteins | sample 3741741 | NCBI WGS metagenome assembly SPJJ01 (sample SAMN10925908, study PRJNA522277) | cold seep metagenome | isolation source: Elba SIP-enriched marine methane seep metagenome, extraction at timepoint T1 | place: Italy: coast of Elba, Mediterranean Sea | collected 2014-05 | reverse complement strand
GTCCTATGTAACAGGATTTTCAGACCGCTTAAAAAGCCGCTGTTCGCATTTAGTCCAAAATCGGGCAGATTCTAGCATAATAACTTAGGGGGCGTAACAATGAACCAACAACTCAATGAAAACTGTAAAACCTTAATCAACAGGATGGGGGGTGACATCCCTTTTCACATGTTTATTGATGATTTATACGCACATCTGCTTGAAGATTATCGAATTAATCGTTTTTTCAACGCTACAAATATTGATCATCAAAAACACACCCTGGAATCACTGTTAACGGCTTTATTTCATAATCACGCCAATACGGCAGAACTCACAGAACAACTGGACGATTATTTTTCCTGCGCCTTTGCCAGAAGCAAACGCAAAAGTTTTGTTGCAGGCTCTGACTGGAATTTTTTTGGTGAGATCATTGAACAAGATGAACCCAACACCGAGCAACTTTCCGATGCACATTTTTTTCTATTAAAGTTAATGCCTGATGATGAAAACTACGATGCGTTTTTGGAAAACCTTCACGCCACACTGATCGAAGAAGGCAAACCAGACGGCCTCTGCCGTGATGTAATGGAGCTTGCTGAATATGCCCGGGATGCTATTTTAGGACGCAAATCGATTCATTAACACAGATCGACCTTGGTCGGTGGGGGCGAATAACCAAAAGCCCCCTTGGCTTAACCCTGAATCTGTGACTTCAATGCGAATAACAGGGCGTAAGAAATGGGTTTTGCACGGGCTTAACAGATTATTATTTCTGCACAATCTGTTAAGCCCATAATGAATCACTAGCTTGCGTGCCGAGCCCGTCCCTGGGCGGCTATCCGAGCACAGGTATTACCTATAAAAATCCCATCGCCCCAGCAAATTGTTTTCATAATTTTCTGGCTTGACCCACATTGGAATAAACTCAACACCCGCCCAACGATGCGCATAGTCATCATAGTGTGCTGATAAAAAGTGGCCGCTCTGCCCCGTATTATGAATAAAAAGTGATTTTTCAAGATCTGCAAAATCATAAACCGCGCGAAATGTCGCCGCCGCCCGGTTATAAAATGGCTGTTTCGCATTAAAGTCTGTCTGCCCTCTTAATAATGTAAATGGCCCGCCACCGCTGGCTACTTGCACATTAAATAAATCAGCAAGCATTGCCACCTTGGCGAAAGGCCGGTGTTCGTTGTAGGCAATATGCGCCTCGCCCCACTGCCATTGCCGCCAGTCATCACCATATTGTTGCTGCAAATCCAACAGGCTTCGCGCCACACTAAGCTTAACAAGCTGAGAACAGTTTTCAGACTCTACGGTTTTTAGATCATCACACCAGTTACGCGCTGTTTTTTCAGCCAATACTTTCAGCACAATATTAATATCTAACTCACGATTGATCCGTTTGAAATCCTTGCCTAATTCATCGGACAACATATCCGTTGCTAATTGCTTGAAAATAGCCATCATAATCAATGGCTGGGGTGCTTTGCTGTGCATGCGTCCATTCCAAGCCTGTAACGACTGTACGAGTGCCTGATCAAGATTTTCCGCAGAAATTAATTCAGGCAGCAATTGATCTCTCAACAATATCAGCGGCTGCGAATAGTCATCGGCCACCACTGCCAGCATCGATTCTGGCGAGTGCTTTCCAGCGACATCTTCAAGCAGTTGCTTTGCCCGATAATGCCGATACTGCCTCCCCCAATCGTAGGTAATGTGATGCGGGTAATGCTCATCAACAAATTTATAATTGGCGGAAAATAAGACCCCACTGTCTGGATCAGTGCTCTGCGGCCACTGCTCAAAACCTAATGTTGCCTGCCATTGGTACTGCGCAAGCCAGCCGGGTACCGGCGCTCGACCTTTGACAAGATTAGCCTCATGCCTGACCACCATTTGCGCGGGTGCAATCATGGCAATGTGCCCTTGAGTATCGGCTGCCACAATCGTTTGCATGGGTGACACCATCGGACGTAATGCCTGTTTGAAAGATTCCACTGAAGTTGCCTGCGAAATTTGCATTAACGCATCGACCGTCGTATCGTTTTCCGTTAACGACGTCCATTGCAGAGCCGCCACATGACCGGCAGGTAAAATGTCTTGCAAATTTTGGAAACGACCGGGTAACACCGGTCCATGCCTAGATCGTCGGCGCACAAATGACACATTATCCGCATCAGAAATTTGTATCGTTTCAACTGCTTGTTCAAAGTTTGCCCAACCTTGTTCGGTTAAATATTGCTCTGGGTCTTGTGGATTTATTTTTTCGATAAAAATATCCTGGGCATCCAGGTAACTGGTGGTAAATCCCCAGGCGACGTGATCATTTCTGCCCAACATGATCAACGGTACAGAAGGAATACTCGCACCCATCATATTCATGCGGCGACCTGCCTTCTGATATTGCAAATGATTTAGAAACCAGGTGGAAGGTGCAGTCAGCCCAAGATGAGGATCGTTAGTTAATAATGGCTTGCCTGATTGCGTTCGACTGCCCGCAACCACCCAATTATTAGATGCAGACACGCCAATCGACCACGGCAGATTGTAGCCTTGGATAACAGCATTGATAAGGGTGCTCGACGGCTGCATCACAGCTGCCTGTAAATCATCCCTGAAGCCATATAACTTGCGTAAATCAGGTAATGGCGGCGGAGAATCTTCTGCAGCATATCCCATCAAATCATCAATCTCTGCCGGACTCAAACCCCGAGCAGCAAACGCAAGACGATTAATTTCCGGGCGCATATTGGCACCCAGTGTCAAATCCATTAATTTGATCGTTAACAAACTATGCCAGGGCTGCCAGGGCTCGGGTTGATGAGAAAATATCTTGAATTCAGGAGATAACTTGGAAAACACACTGCGCGAATGTTGTTCTAAAAATGCATTAACCCCTTCAGCATACGCTTCAAGAAGGGCTTTAGTCTCATCTTGTAAAACAGAATACGACTGCCGTGAATAGCCTTTAAAATCAAGTGTTCGCAAAAAAATATCGGTAGGCAACGTTGTTTCGCCAAAGATTTCCGATAAGCGCCCCTGCGCCGTCATGCGAAACATTTCCATCTGCCACATTCTATGTTGAGCATGCACATATCCCTGGCCTCTAGTCACATCAAGTAACTCAGTGCCGCTAATATGCGCCACGGCATGCTTGTCATACACCACCTCAAGCGACTGCTGCAAGCCATCAAGTTGAGCGCTTCCGCTAAAACGACTAACCCCTTGATAAAAATACAAATAAAGCAGAATTGGAAGCACACTGAACAGAACCAGAAAGCCGACAAGGCATTTTCGAAAACTCATAAAACCCTATTTTGAATGATGAAAAAACAGCCAAACAATTTCTTTATCCTATACTTTAAGTCAACTATACATAGACACTGATTTTACAGACTTTATGACCAGCTGTTGATATCCGGATAGGGATAATAATTTTCAACAGCAGACTGAGTTTTTGATTTTCGCTTATTTACAGGATACGTCATGCTATTTTCACCCGCCGTTTCATTGATGAACCAGTTACGCTGCTCACAAAAAATGCTGTTAATTTCAGCCGCATTTTTAATTCCGTTGATCATTGCTGTGTTCATGTTTGTTGCTGAATCCAATCGATCATTGAAATTTGCCAACAAACAATTACAGGGGCTTGAATATATTCAGCCACTTCGTCAACTTATTCAACATATGCCCGAACACAGAGGCATGACCAACGCATACCTTTCTGGCAACCAAACACTCACATCTAAAATCCACGCAAAACGAAAGCAGATTAGTGCAGACATACAGCAGGTTGACGACATAGATGCTCAGTTGGGTGAATCATTGCAAAGTACACGCCAATGGCAGGCCATCAAGCAAACCTGGCAGCAACTGCAACACGATGCATTGAACGGTCAGGACAAACAGATTTTTGCCCGACATACAGATTTGATCGCTGAAATCATGTTATTGATTCGTTATATCAGTGATCAATCCAAACTCACCCTGGATCCACAGCTGGACAGTCACTATATCAATGCTGGCATTACGGTCTTACTGCCACAAGTCGTTGAATTTCTTGGGCAGGCACGAGGTATGTCCTCCGGGTTGGCCGCCAAACGACACATAAACCTGAATGAAAAAATCAAACTTTCTTCATTAATTGTGACCATTCGCAAAAATCTGCACATCATGGAACGTGGCATGAGGGTGCTAAACTCGGCTAATTCACAGGTTTATAGCAAAATTGCCACACCTTTGCAGCAAGCACTAAGCAGCGCTGACTCATATACGCAATTTCTGGAAAAGAATATTTTGTCCAGTGCTGATATCAACGTGTCTTCTGATCAGGTTTTTGCGCTTGGCACAGACACAATCAAAGCCAATTTCCATATTCTTGACCTGTTGATTCCTGAAATCAAACAACTGATTGAGTTGAGAATAAGCCAACAAAAACAACACGTTTTTTCGTTTTTACTGATTACTCTGCTCGCCACATGTGCAGGAATTTATTTGTTTATTGGTTTCTATCATTGCTTTATATCAGCGATTACAACAATAAATTCAACAACATCATTAACCGCGCAAGGTGATTTGAGCCAACGCCTGCAATTGCAAAATCGCGACGAATTTGCCGAAGTGGCACAATCGTTTAATCATATGACCGAGCAATTTTCAGATATTATCCGCCAGCTTGAAAGCTCAACGGAACGTTTGGCAGAAGATACACAATTAATGTCCAGTGCCAGCATGCAGGCCAATGCGGGGGCTGAAAATCAAAAAAATGAAATTCAACACATTGCCAGCGCCGTGCAGGAAATGGGAATAACCATCCAGGAAGTTGCCCATAATGCGCGCACCACGGCTGACTCTACCCATCAGGCACAAACCAATGCCGTCCAGGGTCAACAGCTTTCAAGTGAAACCGCGAATGACATTCAGTCATTGAGTACGGAAATCGGTTCTGCCTCTGGTGTGGTTCAAAAACTTGCCGATGATGGAGAAAAAATTGGCACTGTCCTGGATGTGATCCGCAGCATCGCCGAACAAACCAATTTATTAGCCTTAAATGCTGCTATTGAAGCTGCACGTGCTGGCGAACAGGGGCGCGGCTTTGCGGTGGTTGCCGATGAGGTAAGAACGCTCGCCAGCCGTACGCAAGAAGCCACTCAGGAAATTCAGGATATGATCCAACAAATCCAGCACGGTACCCACCAGGCAGTCAATGCGATGACTGAAGGACAAAAAGCATCACAAAACTCGGTTGAAAAAACCCGTAAGGAAAGCGGATTTATGGATACGATTATTGAATCAATTTCTCATATCAACAGTATGGCCACTCAAATTGCCAGTTCTTCAGAACAACAGTCGGCCGTGGCCGATAATATTTCACAGAGCCTCAGACACATCAATAATGCCACTGAACAATCCAGCCAAAACGCGCAACAAGTCTTAACCAGCAGCCAAAACCTTGCCAACCTTGCCCAGGAAATCAACCAGATGGTGCATCGCTTTAAAGTTTAATCTTAATCCGAGCATGCTACTACGCCTATGGGAAAATTTGAGTTAGACAGTCGGGTCATTGAATTGAGTGTATTGTAAAAACTGGGAAATATTCTACATTTTTAACTAAACACCTGAATCAGTGACTTCACCACGTACAGGCCGTATTAAAACCACGGATTCAGGTAAATGCATTAATCAAATATGTGTGCCAATAACTGGAATATGCAGCCTTACTTGCATAGTTTCGCCGCCAACCATCATCGTTTTTAATTATTACATATGAGTATTTCGGTCGGTATTGTAGGACTAGGGCGAGTTGGACGCGCCATTTTACGCAGTAATTTCATCCAAAAAGCCCAAGGGCGGTTTAACATCAAAGTGCTTTGTGATGTGATGCCAATTTCTCAGGTGGCTTACCTCATCGCTCACGACTCAACTTACGGCGCCCCCCCATTTACCGTCGATCATGATGAACAGTTTTTATTGATTGCCGGTACAAAAATTCGCTATTTACAAGTGGATCGCCGACACAGTTCACGCGAAGACGGCGGCCTGGGTGAGCTGGTCAATATGAATATAGATGTGTTGATTAATGCGACCGGCTCGGCAGTGGTTGAGGACCTTAGAAACCTGATCGACAAAAAAATCACCAAAAAAATTCTCTGTAGCTGGAATATCAAAGGAGGCGATATCAGCCTGGTGTATGGGGTTAATGAAAAAAGTTATGATAAAAACCAACATGATATTATTTCTGCCAGCACCTGTACCGGCAATGCCATGGTGCCTTTAGCCTATATTTTGGATAAACACATTGGCATTGATTACGCACGCATTATTACCATCCATCCTGTTTTATCTGATCAACATATTCTCGATGGTTTTCATCCTAGCTCCCACTTGGGGCGCTCGATTAACGCCTCGATCATCCCTACGCCCACCCATGTCGGCGCGTCAACCAGCCTGGTGTTACCCGCACTCAAAGGCAAACTGGATTCATTTTCTTATCGCGTACCCACCGAAATTGTATCCGTACTCGATGTGACGGCCACCCTGTCGAGGGATACGTCATTAGAAGAATGCTCACAGTTATTACGCAATGCTGCCAAATACGAATTATCAGGCATTCTCCACTGTGACGATGGCGCCTGGGGGCACGAACGGGTAAGTATCGATTTCATCAATTCAGAATATTCCTGCATAATTTTAATGAATCAACTCACCGTCAGTAATCAGCGACAAATCGGCATCCCGATTATGCACGACAATGAACGAGGATATTCTTGCAGAGCCTTAGACATATTGGAGGTCATTGGAAAAAAAATCAGCGTGGTATAACGACTATTTCCAAGATGCATTTTGTCCACTCACCAGGCAATGCATCATTCGTTTTTTAGCCCCCTTTCTAACCCCCGGGAGTTTTTATGATCAAATTTTTAGTTCCAACCATTACCATTTATTTTTGTTTAACCAGCCTACCTGTTCAGGCAGAATCATCTAAAGCATGTCGCAAGGCGTATGTCACTGGAACCATCCAAACAACAACAATCAATGAAACCATGCAAGTAGGCACCACCGAACTGCTTCTCACCGACCACAAAGGTCACGAACTTTTTGATGAACAAGGCGGAATAATAGGGCGATTGAAATCCTTTGATCCAAACACAGGTCAATCCATTCTTGATCACAGCCTGTTTTTTGCCGATGGAAGTCGTGTGGAGACAGAAAATGATGTCGCCCAAGCAATTGGCTTGTGTCCAGATGGGCGTCTTCATATCATCGAAAAAATTTCCACCTTCGCCTGGGGCAGCCGCTTTTTTAAACGCGCTTATATTCCTGACGGTGGCGGGGTTATTTCTGAAGGCTGTGTAAACCCCACTGCCGGTGGAGTAAACGAATTTAACGTGTCTGGCACGATATGTATTAAATAGTGAGCTTATAACCCTTGCCAGGGAAGGCATTCGCAAGTAAATTGGAATTCACAGCCTTGTTTTCAGCAAAAACATCCATTAGCATGAACATACGCAGGCAAGAAAGACCGAACACGCTAAGAAGCTACTTTCAATGATTTTACAACGTTGCCTATAAACATTTCTTATGTATTTAAAAACACTGCAGTTTTTAATGATATACCTTGTTTGCCTTCCTGCATTCGCATTAGGTAATGCTGATGATCTTTTTGAGTTGTCCCCCCTGGAACTCGCCAACATTCAAGTCACCATCGCCACGGGCACGGCCAAGGCAGTGTATCAGTCAGCCTCCGTGACCACTGTTATTACTGCACAGGAAATTGAACAAATGGGGGCGACAGAGCTCACAGAAGTGTTAGAAACAGTGCCTGGATTACATGTTCGCATTCAAGCGATTACCTACGACCCGGTTTTCTCTATTCGTGGTATCCGCAACGAGGTAAATTCCGAGGTACTATTATTACTTAATGGCACGCGCTTCAACGTACCCTATAAAGGTAGTCCCATGACTAAACTAAACCTGCCTGTGGAAGCCATTCAACAGGTAGAAATTATACGCGGCCCCGGTTCCGCCGTGTATGGTGCTGATGCGTTTGCCGGTGTCATTAATATTATTACCAAAAAAGCTGATGATATAAACGGCACTTTACTTGGTGTGCGAGGTGGTAGCTGGGATACACGTAGCGCCTGGGGACTACACAGTACAGAAGCGTTAGGCTGGAAGATGGCCGCCACATTGCAATATGTGCATAACAACAACGATCAGGATCGCATTATTGCCTCCGACACCCAATCAGCATTTGACGACATATTTTCTACCAGCGCGTCACATGCACCCGGCGAAATGCAGACGCATGCAGAAAGATGGAACGCACATATTAATCTGCAACGACGTTACTGGGATATTAACTTGTGGGCCTTTGCTAATGTTGACTCTGGCCTCGGCGCCGGTGTCGTTGGAGCACTCGATTTGCAAGGACAGATGAGCGCTCAAAGCTATCTACTAGACACCAAGTTTTCCAGTGAAGACATGCTGGAAAATTGGGAATTGTTTGCCAAAACCAGCTATTTACATACCGATGTGGATGTTGACGCCCAAAACTTTCCTGATGGTACAGTACTGCCCATTGATGGCACGGGCAATATCAATCCCACTCTGCCTTTTATATTAAGCCCCACTACATTTCCACAAGGTGTACGAAATAAATTGGGTATAGAAAACCAAGTGTTTTCATTTGATACCGGGGTATTTTTTAAAGGACTCAACCAACATTTAATTCGCTTTAGCGCGGGATTTCGCTATGAGCAATTACGCACCAGTGAATGGCGTAATTTTGGCACGGGCGTAAGCGTTGGAACCTTAACTGACGTCACCAACACAGCGCATGTTTTTTTGCCCAATTCACAACGCACCCTCTGGTCATTAAGTTTACAAGATGAATGGCAGTTTGCAGATGACTGGCTGCTCACAGCCGGCATCCGCTACGATGATTATTCTGATTTTGGTGACACCATTAACCCAAGAGTCTCATTGCTATGGGATCTCTCATCGCAACTCAGTCTTAGGCTCATGTATGGTCAAGCCTTTCGTGCTCCCAGTTTTACCGAACAAAAGCAGAACAGCGCAATCTTCAAAGGCAACCCCACACTGCAGCCCGAAACCATTGAATCCATCGAGCTCGCTTTCGACTATCGCCCTATTCCTGAATTAAGAGTGGCAAACAATTATTTTTATTATGAAATAAACGATCTTATTACAACCGCCCAAGTGAACTTACAGCCCGTCAATAGCATAGGCCAAACAGCCTTGGGCAGTGAGCTTGAATGGAATTGGAATTTTCATCCTGACTGGAATATTAAGGGAAATTATGCCTGGCAATATTCTCGAAACAGGGATTCTAATCAAAGAGTGACGGGGGTACCTGAGCATCAGTTTTATATCGCCACTGCCTGGCAATTTAGGCCCAACTGGCAATTTCAGACCCAATTAAACTGGGTAGGCAACCGCTTGAATGTTGTGCCAGAAAACGAAAAACTGGATGATTACGAAACTGTGGATATTACCCTCAATGGTAAACGCCTGTTTGGACATATCGATGTTAAAGGCTCTGTACGTAATATATTTGATAGTAACGGTAAAGAAGCCGCCACCAGCAGCTTTAGCAACAACCTTCCCATCCCCAGCCGCAGTTTTTACTTACAGGCTTCGGTGAATTTTTAGCCCTGCTTACTTAGTGGAATTCCCTTTTCACCAACACCACCTTGCCACCAACCTCTGGCATTCAGCGCGCCAGTGACACTCAAGTTCTGGATTAGTACACAAGCCACTTTCTCCCGGCTGAAAACAGGGCAATTTTTCCGTTAATATTTGGATTTCTCGTACTATTTTCACTTTGTCTTTTGCTTTTCGTAGATGCTCAAGCCCCAGAGAATAGGCCAAAACTTGTAATTCGCCCAGCGACATGTCTCCATCTTCTTTTGTCTGCAAAATATACTGATAAATTAACTGCTCTCTATACTCCTGTTCTGCCGTCAGCCAATCATCTACTTCGTAACCAGGCGTAAATCCACGTTTTTCAGCTAAATAGTAAGCGGCTACTGCAATCCACTGATTTCGTTGATCCACTGCAATTTTCTGAACCATTAATCCCCCGCACGTTTATCTAAATAAATCAGAAGTAAAACCGAAAAGTTAATCATACAGGAGGCTTATACCACACAATACCTTACAATTCTTAATTGATTTTACCGACTCAAATTGACATTGCTGTGACAATAAGAAGCAGTTGGATGATGAATGGTTGTATTGAGGCAATGGGAGATTAGCTTATTTCCTGTAACCCGTAGACATGCTTAATCAAGGCAAACGCACACGCGGATCAACCAGGGTATAGGAAATATCCGTCAACAACAGACCGAAAATATACAACACCGAGCCCAGAAACACCATGGAACGTACGATGGCAAAGTCCTGGCGGTTGATGGCATCAATGGTATAACTGCCCAGCCCCGGAATACTGAAAAACGATTCCATAATCAGACTGCCCATAAACAACAAGGGCAACACCACGACGACGCCGGTCAAAATCGGAATCAACGCATTCTGCAACACAT
>SPJJ01053925.1_pt1 | contig 10555 bp, 5 predicted proteins | sample 3741741 | NCBI WGS metagenome assembly SPJJ01 (sample SAMN10925908, study PRJNA522277) | cold seep metagenome | isolation source: Elba SIP-enriched marine methane seep metagenome, extraction at timepoint T1 | place: Italy: coast of Elba, Mediterranean Sea | collected 2014-05 | reverse complement strand
CCTGCGCCTCCTCGCCCACCAGCGCATTGGCCAGCGTCGACTTGCCCACTCCCGACGAACCGAGCAGCGCCGCCGTTTTGCCCGGAGTCACCTGCTCGGCCAGCGCTTCTATGCCTTCGCCCCGCGCCGCGCTGATGGCGTGTACGGGCACGCCCCAGGCCACGCCTTCCACCTCGGCGATTTTGCTCTCGACATCATCGCAGGTATCGGCTTTGTTGAGCGCAACCACCGGCGTCGCGCCGCTGTCCCAGGCCAGCGTCAGGTAGCGCTCAAGGCGGCGCAGATAGTGGGCCGGCAGCACCTCGTCGCAGATCTGCGCGAGCTGAGCGGGCGAGGTATCGAATAGGTAGACCTGGGCGGGCGGAAGCTGACGCGCGTTGCGAATCTTCACACCGGTATGTAGCTCGCCGCCCAAGGCACGCAGGGCCGAGACCATCGCCTCGGCCAGTCGCTGGCTGCCGCCTGCGACCACCGGCCAGCGTGTGCCGAGGGCGGATATCAAAAAGACGAGGCCCATCGCGGCCGTCAGCGGCTCGCTCAGGGGCAGCACGCTGTGGCCCGCGCAGCCCGCAAGCAGAGCCTGGGCACGCGGCTCTACGAAGACAAGGCGCGCCAGGCTCTCGGCGGGGAGCGCGCCCCTGAGGCCAAAGCGGGCCATGAGCAGGGGGTGCTTGGGCACCCCTAAGGGGCGCAGCACGGCATCGAGCAGGTCTGGCCAACGGTCGACGTAAGGGGCCAGCAAGTCTCGATAGGCCCCAGCGTCGGCGCCGAGACCCTGACAGGTTTGCTCTAGGTCTCGATAGAGCATCACGGCGGGGGCGTGATCGAGGGGGTGGGCCACCGAGGCTTGTGGGTGAACCCAGCGCAGCCCGTGGTCCTCGAGGTTTAAGGTGCTCAGGTAGGGCGACAGCACCCCCATCGGGTGACAGGACGAGCAGATGTCATGCACAAAGTCGGGCAGCGTCAGCTCTGCGCTGCGCATGCCTCCGCCCAGGCTGCTGCGGCCCTCAAGCACCAGCACTTGGGCGCCCTGCTGGGCCAAACGCAGGGCAGCGGCCAGCCCATTCGGGCCACTGCCGACAATCACCGCGTCATAGGTCTGCCCCGTCATGCCTCGCCCCTTTCCTGCTCCTGAAGGGTCCAAGCAAAGTCCCAGGGTTGGTGCTTGCGAAGCTCATCCACGGTCACCCGACCCCGGCTGAGCTCGCCGCTATGCGCGTCATAGATACGGTAGGCCAGATCACAAGCCCCCAGGGGCTGCGACTCCAAGAAGATGCAGCGAAGTTCGCCAGGCTTCCAGTCACATTGCGCTTGCAGGGCCTGCACCAGACCCTCGCTGTGCAGGTGCGCATCTCCAAAGTTCCAACCCAGCGCCAGACCCGCGATGAGCTCTCCATCGACCCACTGATAGCGCTGAAAGTCGTCGACGGCCTTGGGTACGAGGGCGCCGAAGGCTCGGCCATGAAGGTGCATGAGGCGAAATGCAAAGGCCTTGCCCACCAGACCTACTATCGTGCGCTCATCGTAAAAGCGGGCGAGCTGATCGTGCAGCCAGGGCGAACTCTTGGTGAGTTGCTCGAGCTTGGTATGGGCCTCCCCCTCGAAGAGCCACACGCTGCAGGCCCAGTTGCCGGCGTAGTAGCGCATGGAGAGCAAGAAGGAGACCCACGCGGGTTTGAGGTTGCCGAGCAACGGAAGCAGCACGGTGAAGAGCAGTACAAAGGCGATCAGCGCCGGGGATTGCATAGATAGTACGGAGATGTCCGCGTGCTGCCCAAAGAGCACAAAGGCGGCGTAGACAACGATGACATTCCACTCGATGGGCACCCCCATGGGCACCGCGCTGGTGATGAAGATGTGAAGGCCCAGCATCAGGCAAAGGCCGAGTACGGTGACGGCGCCGCCATCGCCGAAGAGTAAGAGTATCGGGATAGATAGCTCCAGGGCCGTGCCGAAGTGCGCCGCCCACACCGCGAGCCGGGACGGGGACAGGTCCTGGGGATAGTTCTGGTAGAGCAGCCGACGCAGCGCCGGCAAGCGATAGACCGGGCTGTTGCTGCTCATGACGCAGACCACCGATGGGAAGTGGTGGTTGAGCTTGGAGACCCCGGCCCAAAACCATAACGCGGCGTGCACGGCCTTAACGCCCGGTCTCCAGTCGGCGGACCCGTAGGCCGATGCGCAGAGCACAACGATCACCACCCAATAGTGTTCGGCTCGCGCCGCCAAGAATAACGTCTTATCCATGATGCCCAGCAGCGGCACTAAGACCGCGATCGGAAGCAACTCGCGCAGGCCGAGTTGCGGGGCCCATAGCGCGTGCGGGCAAGCGATGACGAGCAGTCCGTAGAGCAGGACGTCGAGCAGGCTGCGTTGCGTGCTTGCCAAAAATGGCACCTTGGGAAACAGCGGCTGCTTGGTCGTGCCGGGCCTTAGGAAGTACAAAAAGCCGCCGACGGGAGGCAGGTAGCGCCCGGTCAGGGGCCCGCTGCCGCAGCCGAGCCCCAAGATTTCGAAGAGCAGGCTCCAGACGATGGCTTTTTGCAGCGCGATGGGGTGTGCCCACCACGCCGCGAACTCGGTCCAGTCGCCCAGGCCCTCGGTGCGCGCCACGAAGAGCCCCCAGATCCCCACGTAGGCTGCGACCTTGAGGGCGTAGAGCAAAAAGACGGCGGGCGGGGTGCCATAACCTTGCAGGGCCCACGACTCACAGACCATGCGCGCGCGGGTATCAAAGGGCTCCTTTGACCACTCCAAGGCGTCGTAGGGCGGCGGCGTGGGGGTGAAGAGGCCCATGACAGAGGCAGGTTATACCAAGTCCGGGTCGCCGCTGAGCCGCAGGCCGGCGCCAAAGCGCTCCCCGATCATGAGCGTGGCCAGGTTGATGGTGCTGGAGGGGATGGTGGGCATGAGGCTGGCGTCGGCGACCCTGAGGTTGTGCACCCCACGTACGCGTCCGTGGCCGTCGCAGGCCGCCATGGGGTCGTCATCGCGGCCCATCGGCACCGTGCCGCAGGGGTGGTAGCCGGAGTCGCAGGCGTGGCGCACCCAGGCATCACAGGCGCGACGATCGCTCAAGGTGGCGGGCCGAGGCCACAGGTGCCGGGCCAGGACCTTCATGGGCGGGGTTTGGCAAAGCGCGTAGGCGATCTGCATCGCCTCCACCGCCCGTGCGCGGTCCTGTGGGTGATCCAGCAGTGCGCTTTGGATCTGGGGCGGGCGTTGGGGGGAGGCGCTCACAAAGCGCAACCTTCCTTGCCCCTTCGGCTTTCCGATGGCGGCCATGACGGAGCAGGCCAGGGGTATATTACCGAGGGGGGAGCTGAAGACGGAGCCGGGCTGCAGGATCATGTCGGCCGGGCGGCCGTCAGTGGAGGTGTAACGGAGAACGGTCTGGATGAGGGGGTGTGAGGCCTTTACGACCCCGCGCTTGGGGGCCATGAAGAGCGCGCAGCCTGGGTGATCAAGCAATCGCGCCCCTACGCCGGGCACCGCGCTGACCGGCGAAATGCCGAGGCGATCGAGGTCCTCTTTGGGCCCCACGCCCGATCTCAGGAGGATGCCGGGCGAGTGGATGGCTCCCGCGCAGAGCACCACGCGGTCCGCGTGCAGGGTCTGCAGCCCGCTGGCGTCAACAAGGTCCACGCCCACCGCGCGGCGCCGCTCGAAGAGCACCCTTCGCACCAGGCTGTCGGCCCGGATGTGAAGGTTGGGTAGCCCTCGAACCTCGGGCGTCAACCAGGCCTGCGCCGCGCTGATTCTCTTACCCCGCACCTTGTTCATCGTATGCGGGCCCACGCCCTCGCTGTCGACTTGGTTGCTGTCCGGACAGGGCGCGTAGCCGAGGCTGCGGGCCGCTTGCACGAAGGCGGACTGCCACGCGGTCCACTCTGTCTCAGGGTGCCTGCGCAGGGGCAGGGGGCCGCTGGCCCCGTGGCCCTCGTGCTCGGGGAAGTCGAGGTCAGACTCCAGTCGCTTGAAGAAGGGCAGGCAGGCTTGCCATCCCCAGTGCGGGCCCCCGTGGCTGGCCCACTCCTCATAATCATAGGGCTGCCCACGCAGGGCTATGCAGGTATTGACCGCCGAGGAGCCTCCGACCACGCGACCGCGGGGGAATGGGAAGTCGAAACGTACCTTGCTATTGGCCCGGTGCACCAGGCCCCAGTCATGGGCGCGGTAGGAGTTGCGGCGCCCGTTCTCTAGGTCCTTGGGCAGGGTCTGGGTGTAGTCCGGACCCGCCTCGAGCAGTAGGACCTGTTGTGAAGTCTGGGTGGCCAGCCGTGCGGCGATGACCGCGCCGGCGGAGCCTGCGCCCACAATGATGGTATCGAAGTGCGCCCTTGGCACGGCTCAGCCCAGCTCAGCCAGGGCCTTTTCGATCTCAGCCTTCATGACCTCAATGCGCACAGAGAGTTTGTCGGCGGGTTCGACCGCCGCTGGATGCTCCGCGTTATCGAGGGTGCGATGAAGGGCCACCATGATGTTGATATCATCCTCGGTCTTCGACGCTTCGATGAGCGCCGGCATGCCGGCCTCCTCGGGCACTTTGCTCAAGATCTGTACAGCGCTCTGCCGGACCAACCAGCGCTCATCATCCGGATAGGCCTTGTAGACCTTGGTGGCGGCTTCAAGCACGGTCTTGCTGGCCTTTTCCATGTGGTTCGTAGCCAGCTGCTGCAAGGCGGCCTGCGCTCTTCGGTGGTCGGAGTCCGATACGGCGATGGAAGCGAGCCGGCCGGCCGAGAGCTTGGCCAGGTCCGCATACTGATTGGGCAGGCTGAAGACTCGGGCCTGGCCGCCGTGGGTGGAGTAGGTGATCTTCGCCCGGGGCGGCTTCCAACGGCCGCGCACCTTCTGCAAGGTCTCCTTCACGGTCTGTGAAAGCTCCGGCTGGGCATCGAGCAGCGTGTTGAGCGCAGGTACAAAGCCGGTGCCGCCGTGGGCCCCGATGCTGGCCAGCGCGCTCTTTTGGCGCGCCGGGTCCTCGCTGCCGAGGTCGGCTAGCCAGCTTGCGGTCTGCGCGGCCTCGGCCAGGCCCTCCTTGGCTGTGGCCTGAGCGAGGTAGCCGTGCACTCGCTGCATGCCGGGGCCGCCTTGGTTGACCTTGAGCGCGCCCTCCCACCTTGGCGACAGCTCGCTGAGCAAAAAGGCCTTGCCGAGGGCGCAGGCACGTTGTGAGTCCCCGACGGTAGCCTTGAAGGTGCTTTGGCCGAGGTTGAGCTCAGCAAACTCATAGGGGTGCTCGAAGCGATCGGCTTGGTTGCCCAGGGCCTCGGCCTGGGGCTGAGACAAGGTGCCGGCCTCGACCTGCGTGTCTAACCAAAGGCCAAACTGGCGGCGCATCAGACCAAGGTCGCTGAGGGCCTCGCGGCCGGGGTCGTCTTCGCAACGCGGCTTGTCACCCCCCAGCGCCAGGCTGGATGGTGAGTCGGCGGTGGAAAAGCCGGCTTTGGCCCAAACGTAGACGCCGACGTTCTGCACGTCGGCGGACTTCTTCGGGTTGCGTGCGCCTCCGGCCCAAAGCGTCAGGCGTGTCTCGGGGTGCTCAGACAGCGCGGTGATGAGGCCTATCTCTTGGCGCAGCATGTTGGCGGCGAAACCGCGGCCCCGCTGCTCCGGGTCGACCCAGGTGCCGTGACGGTACAGCTCCATCGAGCCGTCCTCGTGTTTGACCAGTCGCCGCCGCGCGGTGGCGACGCGACGCTGCTGGTTATCGACATACGTCACCGTGTACGCGAAGTGGTCCTTTTGCGCGGACCCGGTGATGCGCACCCGGCTGTGAGCCATCATGCCGCTGGACTGCAGCGCCTTTTCGTACAGCCGCGTGAGGCCATCGAGCGTGATGTTTTGGCCCGTGATCTCCTTGAGGGCCTTGGTCCCCCTGACGTCGAAGCGGCGCCCCGACGAGAGGTGATCGAGTCGAGCCTTACGCAGGCCGGCCTTCACGCGCTCCGGGGCCTGGGTGAGGCCATCGGTGGGCGCGATGGCCACGAGGTTGGGCGCGCGCAGCTGACCGGGCTGCACAGCGGGGCTGTTGGTGGGCGCCTCGGTGCGCGGGGGCGAGGCGAGCGCGGGCGCCTGCGCTTTTTTGGCCAGGATCTTCACGAGCGCGCCCACACTGGTCTGGGCGGGCATGGCCCGTCAATCCGCAGGGCTTCGGCCGCCTTGAGGCCTCGCACTGCGCCGCCCCCTGGGCAGGGCAGTTAGCGCCGCAGCAGGGGGCTGTCGAGGCCCAGGTCTCGGTGCGGCGGCAGCTCAGCCCAGTGATCACGGTCCATGGCCCGCAGCACCCACATCGGAAATTCGGTCTGCACGATGTCCGCGCCAGCCGCGTGGGGCTCGGTGTACTGCTGCAGGTTGCCCGAGCCAAAGGCGTCGGCATCTCGGCCAAAAATGTCTACGAAGACCTTGGCTTGAATCGCGGCCGCGGTAGGCAAAAAGGCCTCAATCTCCCGCTCCGGGATCTCAAGGATCTCGATGGGGCGCGCGAAGCGGGGCGCTATCTCGGCGTACTCCTCAAGGTCGTCGGGGCGAAGCTGCACTCGCACCCCGGGCACCGCCTCGCGCGCGGCCACGGCGGTATCCACATTGCTGACCGAGATCACACCACCATCGAGCATGTCGGCGCGCTGCAGGGCCTCGGCGACGAGGTCGCCCCGGCTGGTCTTGGTATCGATGATCAAGAAGACTCGGTCCCGGGCCAACTCAAGCACCTGCTCGAAGCTGGGGATGCGCTCACATGCAAAGTCCCCAGGGTAGCTGTCGCCGCTCAACGGTACCGCCGTGGCTTCGGCCAGGGTCATGTCCGTGATGTCCTCTTCGACGCCGGTGGTTCGTTTGAGCGAGTCGTCGTGAAGTACGACCAGCTTGTCATCGGCGGTGTGGCGCACATCGATCTCTACACCATCCACTCCTAGTAGAATTGCAAGTCGAATTGCGCTCAGCCCGTTCTCTGGTGTGTAGAGGCTGAAGTTGCCGCCCGTGCCGCGGTGCCCCACCACCAGATCGTCAGGACAGCTTGCGTCCAGCATGCAGGGCAGGTGCACCGTGTCTCGCGGTTGGGGCGGGCCGGGGGCCCGGCAGTCATAGTCGGAGGCCACGATGGTCACGGGGCCGGCGGGCGTATCGTCTGCGCCGCAGCCACCCACGATGAGTGCGCACAGCCCAGCCGCCAGCAGGACGGGTGAGGAAGGTCTTGGGGCGCCGCGCACCCGTGCATGCTGCCACAGCCGTGGCCGATGGTTAGCCGCTAAACGCCCGACGAAGCGCCGCCTCGAGGTCGACCTTTTTGAGCGGTTTGGTGAGGTAGTCGTCCATGCCCGCCTGCTCGGCGCGCGCTCTGTCCCCCGCGAGTGCGTGGGCGGTGAGGCCGATAATGGGCACATGCTCATCCGAGCCCGCCTCTTGGGCGCGGATCTGCCGCGTGGCTTCGTAGCCGTCCATGACGGGCATCTGGCAGTCCATCAAGATGGCGTCGACCGGACCGAGCTTGAGCAGGCGCAGGGCTTGTTGACCGTCGCCTGCGATCACGAAGCCGACCTGCATCTTGTCGAGCATGTACGTGACGACCCGGCGGTTCACCGGGTTGTCCTCCACCACCATCACCCTGCGCCCCTGGAGGCTTTCGACGCCTGGGGCGGCGATGACTTGCGGTGCGGGCGTCGCATCCGTGCCCTGCACCGGGACCTCGAACCAAAAGGTGCTGCCCTTTTGGGGCGCGCTCTCTGCGCCGACCTGGCCGTGCATCTTTTCGGCCAAAGAGCGCACAATCGTCAGACCCAGCCCGGTGCCGCCGTATTTTCGGGCCATGCTGGAGTCGGCCTGCACGAAGGGAGAAAAGAGCCCCTCCACCTTGTCCTGCTCGATGCCGATGCCGGTATCGATGACTTCAAAACGCAAGACGTATTGCGAGTCCTCGGAGCCCGATCGGGCGCTGAGCACGATCTGCACACCGCCCTCATGCGTGAACTTGAGGGCGTTGGCCACAAGGTTACTCAGCATCTGGCGCAGGCGATGAGGGTCGGCGACTACCCAGGTGGGTACGTTGGGCGCGCTGCGACTGCTCATCTGCAGTCCCTTACGATGCGCGCCGTCTCGCATGAGCTTTTCGACCTCCTGCACCAGGACCGCCGGTCGCACCGGAATGTGCTCAAGCTCCAGGTGACCGGCCTCGCTCTTGGATAGGTCGAGGATGTCATTGAGGATGACCAGCAGCGTATTTGCGGACGTCCGGATGGTCTCGGCGTACTCTCTCTGCTCGTCCGGCAAGGGGCTTTCAAGCAGCAGATCCGTCATCCCGATCACGCCATTCATCGGGGTGCGGACCTCGTGACTCATCGTCGCGAGGAAGGCGCTCTTGGCGTCATCCGCCGCTTGGGCTGCAATCTCGGCTGCACGGCGCACCTCCACCTCGGCCTCCAGCCGATCAACGGTATGCGTCAGCTCGGTGGTCTGGCGTTCGATGACCCGGGTATAGAAGACCAGGGCCGCTCCGGACATGACGAGCAGGCCCACCATCTCGCCGATGCCCTGGTCGAGCACTTCACCCGGTGTTTGTTGAGGCGGAGGGCCGCCACTGAGTTGGGCCCAGATGAGCAAGCCGGCTGTCACTACGGCGCAGACACACCACCATATGAGCCCCGGCCTTTGCCCTTGAATGAGCCCCGCCAACAGCGGCGTCACGGACACCCAGGCGTAGGCAGGGGCGCCGACGCCCCCCATGAGGATCGCATCATGCAAGCTGAGCACGAGGAAGCCGGCTACGATTCCGAAGCTGACCAGGAGGGGGCGACCCGTGCGCCACAGCACCCCATACAGGGCGATGCTGTAGGCGATGGCCAAGGCGCCGCTGATGACGCGGGGGAGCTCAGCGTCGACCGAGAGGTACCAAGTCAGGTAGCCGGCCATGACGACCGGGAAGATCATCAGCCCGATCGACACGGTGCGGAATCGCAGCCTCAGTTCTGGGGATAGGGTCTCGGGATCTTGGCCTGCGAGCGTAAAGCGCTCCCAGTACGTTTTTAGGCCTGCGCTCATGTTTGCGACCGAGCTCGGTGGAGCCCACTCGATTATGCACGATCGTTGCGCCGCGAGCACATGCCGTGCCGCGCTCAATACCGATAGTGATCCGGTTTGAAAGGGCCTTCACTCGGCAACCCGCTGTATCGCATCTGCAGATCACTCAGCTGCGTCAACTCTGCCCCCAAGCTTTCAAGGTGCAAGCGCGCCACCTGCTCATCTGCAGCCTTACTCAGTCGGTACAACCCCGCCGCGGGGCGCTCAGCAAATAGCTGAAGTTGGGCCAAGACCTGGTTCGTGAAGCTCATGCTCATGACGAATGCAGGGTGCCCCGTGGCGCAACCCAAATTGACGAGCCGGCCCTCAGCGAGCACGTAGACCGCGTGCCCATCTGCGAACACATAGCGGTCCAACCCTGGGTGCACGGTCTGTTTGTCGATGCTGGGATCCGCCGTCAGCGCCAACATGTCGATTTCGCAATCGAAGTGGCCAATGTTGCAGACCACAGCCCCATGCTTCATTCGGGCCATCTGCGGCACCCCGATGATGTCGCGGTTGCCCGTCGCGGTGACGAAGATGTCCGCATCTGCGAGCACGGATTCGAGCGTGACGACCTCATGGCCCGCCATGCAGGCCTGCAGCGCGCAGATGGGATCGATCTCCGTGACCGAGACGCGGCATTGTTGGCTGGCGAGGGCCTGCGCCGAGCCCTTACCGACGTCTCCAAAACCGCAGACCACCGCGCGGCGGCCGGCGAGCATCAGGTCCGTGCTGCGCCGCAGCGCGTGCACCAAGGACTCGCGGCAGCCGTAGACATTGTCGAACTTGCTCTTGGTGACGCTGTCATTGACGTTGAAGGCGGCGGTCTTCAGCGCGCCCTCTTGCAACATGGACTGCAGCCGGCGAACCCCAGTGGTCGTCTCCTCGGACAGACCAATGAGCCCCTTCAGGGTGCTGCCAAAGTAATCTGGGGCCGCCTGCTGCTTGCGCCGAACCTGCTGCCAGCCGAGGCGCTCCTCCTCGCTGCTGGCCGCCCCCTGAGCTAGGGCGCCCGCGCCGGCGTGCAGATACCAGGTGGCATCGCCGCCGTCGTCTACGAGCAGGTCGGGCCCTTGGCCGTCCGGCCAAGTGAGGGCCAGATCTAAAAGGCGCCAGTAGTCCCGCACTGACTCGCCTTTGAAGGCGAAGATGGGCAGGCCGGCCTCAGCGAGCGCGGCCGCGGCCGCGTCATGGGTCGATAACACGTTGCAGGACGCCCAGCGCACATCGGCGCCGAGGGCGACGAGGGTCTCAGCGAGCACCGCGGTCTCCACGGAATCGTCGATCCCGACCTGCCCGGACTCGCGCAGCCGCTGCAACTGGTCCTGGCGGCTCTGGACCAGCAGCCGGTCCTGCGCGGCCAACGGCCTCTTTGCCAGCTCCGTGTGGTACACACGCTGGCCCCGCCGGACGGCCAGGACGATGCCGTGCTCTCGACGGAAATCGAGTTGCTCCAGTGTTTGCCCGCAGAAGTCGGATTCGGCGGTGAGTTTCAGCT
>SPJJ01016284.1_pt1 | contig 10555 bp, 5 predicted proteins | sample 3741741 | NCBI WGS metagenome assembly SPJJ01 (sample SAMN10925908, study PRJNA522277) | cold seep metagenome | isolation source: Elba SIP-enriched marine methane seep metagenome, extraction at timepoint T1 | place: Italy: coast of Elba, Mediterranean Sea | collected 2014-05 | reverse complement strand
CCCACCGTCTCTCCGCTCTTGAGTCGGATCAGGTGCAGTTCGCCGCCGTCCGTGGACGCGGCCAGCCACTGAGCATCGTGAGACACCGCGACGTGACTCAGCGGGACCTCGGCCTGCAGCAGCTGCCTGTGCACGCGCCCCGAGGACATCTGCACCTCGAGCAGTCGACCGTCGTGACCGGCGGTAAACAGTCGGTCCCCGCTGGGGCTGAAGGCCGCCGCGCGCACGAACTTGTCGTGGGCGGCCACCCGCAGGACCTCGACACCCTCGGCCAAGGACCAGACGATGACCCCCCTCTTGTTCGAGCCCGGGGCAGGTTGGGCTGCACCGAGAACAGTGAGAGCGCCATCGGCGGAGAAGGCGGGAGCGAGCAGCATGGTCCCCGGCAGCGGGCGGCTCACTGAGGCCGTCGCTAGGGTGATGACTCGGGGCCCCGCCGAACTCGATGTCTCGATGACCGCATGCTGCGCTCCTGGGGCGAGAGCCTGGCCGGTGACTTCGCCCGAGAAAGAAGGCAAGGGTACCGAATCGCGGGGTGTCAAGACATCCTGCACGAAGAGGTGGTCGCCATCCCGCGTGAGCAGGTGCTTGCCGTGATCATCCAGGCTGTGGGTTCGGGTGGAGACCCGCCCAAGCAGCGCGCTATAGCCAGGATTGGGCACGGGTGACCCATCAAAGAACCCAAAGGTCTCAAGCGTCCCGCTCCACATGAACTGAAGCCCGACATTGCACAGCACACCGATCACCCCGCCGTCACCGACAAAGCGCACCTGAGTACCGCTGAAGCCCTCAGCCGCCGAGGCCACGCTGCGTCGCGTGGGGTCGTGCTGTGTACTCACAAAGCGGGTGACCCCGTCGGTATGAATCGCCGCAAAGTCGCCACTGGGCGCCAAGCGCACAATCGATCGCGCGTCGGTGGCGAGCTCGCGCGTAGGCTCCAATGAGTCGGCAGCTCGAATCAAGGTGCGCCCCGACTCATCACGGGTGAGCACCACACCACCGGGGCGTGAGACCTCGACCTGAGTGATTCTGTGTCGGTGCTCACGATGCAGAGGGCCCTCCAGTCCGGGCACCCACCGCTCCGGATGAAGGTTCACTTGCATATTTAGGATGGCGCCTGTCAGCGTACCGAGCACCAGGCTGCCGCCGTCGGGACTCGGCGCGAAGTCCTCGGTATACACGGCGGTCGCCTGCCGTGCGATGCGGTGCAAGTCGATGCTTGAGAACACAGCGATGTGGCTGTTCGCGCCGGCGATCAGCAGGCGGCCATCCTCGCTGGCCCGCAGGGTCTGGTTGGCCGCTGTCGATGCGCTCATCAGCGCCACGCCCGGGTTGCTGAGCTCCACGATGTTCAGTGTTCCACTCTTCGTGAGGTAGGCCACGCGCTCAGATGACAGCAGCCGGAAGTCTGCAACGTTTCTTGCGGGTACGCCGCGCAGCCGCACGCCCGTGTCCGCGTTCCAGATCACGAAGCCATTGCCCTTGACGCGCACCGCGATGCGCCGCCCGTCGGGTGAGACTCGGGTCATCTCGATCAGTGGCCCGCCGGTGGTGAGGCGGTGCAGGACCTCACCCGTCAGCGTATCGCGGATGTGCACATGGTGGCCGCTGGACGTGATGTAACGCTGATCGTGCAAAAAGCGCAGCGCGCTGATCGTGCCCGTATTTGTGTGGGCCAGGGCGGTCGGGGGGACATGGGCTCGGCTTTGCCACAGACCAAAGTCCGCTCGGCCCGTGTCCTCACCCAGCGCTTCAAATCCTTTCTTGGCCAGAAGAAAGCTGTCTTGCGCACGCAGCCACTGGCCGCTGTTCATGAGCTGTTGAGCCTCACCCAGCTGCCGCTCGGCGAGCACCGCGGTCTGGGCCCGGGTCTGGGCCTGGGCCTGTGTGCGCTGAAAAGCCAGGGCACCCGCGCCTACGATCGCAATACTCACCGCCAAGAGCGCCATGCGCGCGAAAGTTCGGTTGCGCCCGTACCACTTCGCCATGCGCTCCGCGGTGGTGTACTGGGCGGCCACAAGCGTGCGGCCGTCGACGAAGGCTCGGACCTCAGCTTTGAGTTCAAGCACGGTCTCGTAGCGCTGCTCCCTGTCTCCCGCGAGGGCCTTCATGCAGGCCGATTCAAGGTCGGCGGGCACCCCAGAGTCGGGGGCGCGCCGGCTTGGGGTCTCGATCTTGTTGTGCATCACCGCCAGCAAGATCTCGGGCAGGCTGCGCCCCTGCACGGGCCTTAGCCCACTGAGGATCTGGTACAGGATGGCCCCGAGCGCGTAGATGTCTGCGCGGGTGTCAATGTCTGTGTCGCCCCGGGCCTGCTCGGGCGGCATGAAGTGCGGCGTGCCCATGGCCTGGCCCGCCATCGTCAATACAGGTTGCGTAGGGCTGGGGCCGAATCCAAGGTGTGTGGGTGCTGAGTCATCGCCCATGGCCTTGGCGATGCCCCAGTCCATAACCTGAACCTCGGAGAACTCACCCACCATGATGTTATCGGGCTTGAGGTCTCGGTGGATGACGCCCCGGCTGTGCGCGAAGGCGACGCCATCACAGACCTTCATAAAGACCTCAAGCAGGCGCTCTAGAGGCTCTCCAGCGGTGATCAACTCAGAAAGGGCCCGGCCCTTGACCCACTTCATCACGAAGTAGGGCTGCCTGCAGGCGTCTACCCCAAGCTCATGCACCGGGCAGATGTTCGGATGCTCAAGCTGGCCCTGGATCTGGGCCTCCCGCACAAAACGATGCACCAAGCCCTGGGGTGCCTGTTCGGCGTCAACGAGCACCTTGACGACCAGATCTCGGCCGAGGCGCTTATCCTTGGCTTTGACGATGGCCCCCATGCCCCCCCGCGCAATCTCTCCTGCCAGTTGGTATCGCGCCTCGAAGCCGTCACCATCTGTGAGGCCGTCGAGCGCCGAGACTTCGTCTTGGGGGTGTCCCCCTTGGGGCAGCGTTGCCGGCACGCTGAGGTCCTCGACGAGCACGCTGTGGCCGCGTGGGCGCGGCGCGCGTGCGGGCGGACGGATGGTGCTGAGCTGCCGATCGAGGGTTTCAAACGGGGCGGAGGATGCCGTTGCTGCCTCGAAGGCTTGCAGCAGCGCAGGCTCGGGCTCGGCACAAATCTGCAGGGCCAAGCGCTGCAGCCCCGCAAAATCCGAGCCGGGGTCTAGGCCAAGGCCCGGTTGGTCATACGCAATTTTAGTTGCGGAGATGGTGGCGTCCTGCCGAGTCGCGATCAACGCCACGCCCAAGTCCAGCAGACAGGCGTGCTCAGGCTCTCCGCGAAGCAGGACCACGTGGCGCGCATTGACCTGGCCGTGCGCGATGCCGAAGCCGTGCACGACGCTCAGCGCCTGTGCCAGGCCACGCAGCACCTGAGCCGCGCTCGCTGTCGGCAGCTTGGGGGCGCTATCGAGCGGTGTGCCGTCGATCCACGGTCGCGCGAACCACGGGCCAAAGGTCGCATCGGTCCCGTGTTCCACGACGTGGCAGAGGGCGGGGTGACGGATCATGGCGCACAAAGCGCCCACGTCCTCAAAGGCGGTGCCGGATGGCAGCTGTCCTTGGGCATCGAGGCACGGCGAGAAGGCTCGCAGGGCCATGGACCGGCCCGTATCGTCGGTCGCCTCGAAGAGCAGGCTGCGGGCGTCTGCGTCGACCTGACGGACCAACGTGAAGCGCCCGATTCGTCGTGCCTGCATCGCACCGGGATGCCATGAATCAGCGACCCGCGCGAGGCCAATGATGGGCCCGCGTTGACTGGCTTCCTGGCTACAATTCCGCTAACGAGCCCGCGATGGCCAACGACATTCCGATCAGCGTGATGAGCTTCCCGACCCGAATGGTGGTTGGGCCCGGGGCCCTTCAGCGTCTGCCCGATGAGATGAAGCTGCTCGGTGTGCGGCGTGCGCTCATCGTCGCCGATCCCGGGGTAGAGGCGGCGGGCATCGTCGTGAAGGTGGAGAACACTCTGGCCGAGGCTGGGTTCTCCGGTGGTGTCTTCTTGGGCATCTCCAAGAACCCCAATAAGGATGACGTCATGGCCGGCGTGGCGGCCTTTCACGAGCTCGACGCGGATGTGGTGATCGGCCTCGGCGGTGGTGCGCCCATGGACGTCGCCAAGGCGGTGGCGCTGAAGGTGACCCACCGGCGACCGTTGGCGGATTACGACGACACCAAGGGAGGCGACCGCTTCATCAGCGCGAACCTGCCGCCGATCATCGCCATCCCCACCACGGCGGGTACGGGCTCCGAAGTGGGCCGCGCGGGCGTGATCGTCATCGGCAGTGGCGTGCACAAGCGCAAGGTCGTGATCTTCAGCCCACACCTTCTGCCCAAGGTTGCGCTGTGCGACGCGGAGCTCACGGTGGGCCTGCCCGCGCCGATCACGGCGGCCACGGGTGTGGACGCCATGACCCACGCGCTCGAAGCCTATGTCGCCAAGGGCAGCCACCCCTTCGCGGACATGTGCGCCTTGGCGGCTTTGGCGCGCTGCGGTGCGCACCTCGAGCAGGCGGTGAACGTGGGCACGGACATCCGCGCCCGGCACGAGATGATGCTGGCCGCCTCGCTGGGCGCAACCAGCTTTCAAAAGGGCCTGGGCGCCTGCCACGCCCTCGCACACCCGCTGGGCAGCGTCGCGGACCTGCACCACGGGCTCGCCAATGCGATCATGCTGCCGCATGTGGTGCGCTTCAACCTGGACACGGTACCCGATCGCTACGCGATCGCGGGCCAGGCGTTGGGCCTTGAGCCCAAGGGCAGCGTCGAGCAGCAAGCGCAGGCCTGCTTGCAGAGGGTCGAGAGCATCATCAAGGGCTGCGGTATCGATACTACCCTCGGCGCCCAAGGTGTCACGCCGGAGCAGGTCGATGAGATGATTCCGCTGGCCCTGGAAGATGCGGCCGGCCCAGGTAACCCACGGGACCTCGATGAGGCCTCGGTCCGCGCGCTCTACGACGCCGCGATGTAGACTTGCCGCTCTGGCAACCAATCCTGCCCGCACAACTTATTTTCATAAAAGTGTAAGTTGGCACTTGACGCAGAAATCCAAACTCTTCTACCTTTCACTCGACTTCAGCCATGAACCGTTACCCACGCCATATTGCGCTCAGCGCCCTCTGCAGCCCAGTCGGACAACCACAGATGAATCTGTGGGGCTCCTTTGACTTGGTCGCTATGAGGCGGTGCGACAAGGCACTCGGGAGGTTCGGTTTCTAGTATCTCGGTTCATCGATAGATGGCCGTACTAGGAGCCGGGCAACTCAGATTGGGTTGTCCGGCTTTTGTCGTTTTATCGGGGACTTAGCAGCGAAGGGGTGACTTCGGGAGGGCGTGATGCGCTCCCTGCGCACCCCTGCGTCTGGGTCCATATCTGTGACAATCGAACAGGAATCGAGGGCGGCCCTAGGGTCGCCAAGATGGGTTCATGGTGTAACCGGGAACACGCCTGCCTCGCACGCAGACCTTGGGGGTTCGAGTCCCCCTGAATCCAAGCAACGTAACTATCAATTCCGAAGAAGGAGGTGCGCCATGGAGCGCGAGCGACTCGGTCCCGCAGAGACCATACTATCCACTCTACTTACTTACGCCGATCACATGGTGCACAACCGTCCCGGGATAGTTGTGTCCGATACAAACTCCGTGACGGGGGTGCGCTGGGTGCCCGCGACGCATCGAGTCGAGGGCGGCGATAAGGTCGTCTACGAGCTCCAGAAGAAGGGCCGCAGCACGGTCCTGTCTAAGGTCGGCACGCTCTGCTCCGAACACCAGGTGGTGCATCAGGGGCGTGTGATCGCTCGTTACCAGCCAGCGGGGCTCTTTCCGGAGGTCGCTGCCTGGATGTACGGACAGGTTGCAGAGGTCTGGAAGCTCGACAACGAGTTTGCGGCCCGCTGGGCCAGCTACGCGTTCACCCAGGATCACCGTGACCTAAAGGTCGTGCTTGCCGCCTTCATGTTGGTGCAGTCTCGAAAGGGCGACCCCATGCGAGAGGATGCCGCAGTGCTCTTCTTTGATGAGGACTACCGTGAGGTGGGTGAGGCGATGGTGCTCTTGGTTCGCAAGGACCGACGGGACCTTAGCCCCAAGCTCCTGCTGCGCGTGCATGACCTGCTGTCATTGTCGCAGGTAGCCAAGATCAATCATGATCTCGGATTCGGCCGCTCGGCGCGGACCGCCTTTCATGGGCGCTGGGCCAAGGCGGTGCACAAGTGGCTGCAGTACCGTGAGGAGAACCCACGCATGCTGCAGGGGCTGGTGCAGGCCGGCTTTCGGACGACCGTCATGGCGCTGGCCCGACGGTCTCGATACAAGCCGCAGTCGCCGCGATTCTTCGAGGTCCTGCGGTGGAAGCAGGCCCAGGCTAAGCAGGGCCACCGCGACCTGGCGATCGGCCAGGCGGTGGCGGCTGCGGATTCTTGGGCGGGCCTGTCCGAAGCGCAGATCTGCGAGCGGATTGTTCGGGAGCGCCCGAACTACAAGCGGCTCATTGGATTGGTGCCGACGCAGGTTGGCTTGACGCGGGCTGTCGTGGCTGCCGCTGTGCAGGCGGGGTCCTTGTCCGACAAGGACCTGGTCATCCTGACTCCGACGTTGGAGGCCCTGGGTTTGCTTCAGGACGCCGACGTTCGGGCGCGGTGGTCGCGGGCGGTGGCGGGCTGTGAGGACGTGCGCGCGGCGAATATCGCCAAGCGGGTGCGTACCAAGCAGACCGCTCAGGTGCTGGAGGATGCTGCGGATACGGCGCTGCAGAAGGCCGTCGAGGAGGTTGTTCGGGACATCCGAGTGTACTTCATCGTCGACATCTCCGGCTCCATGTCCAACGCGATCGAGCGCGCGAAGGAGTACATCGCCCAGTTCCTGCAGGCCTTTCCATTGGATCGGCTGCACGTCTCGGTGTTCAACACCCACGGGCGGGAGCTCAGGGTTCCGCATGCCTCAAAGTTGGGGGTCAAGCTGGCCTTCGCGGGCATCAGCGCGGGTGGTGGCACGGACTACGGGGCCGGGGTGAGGGCGTTGGAGCATTATGCGCCCCGCGACGATGAGGACTCGCTCTTCATCTTCGTGGGCGATGAGCAGGCCAGTGTCTTTGACTCTGCGGTGGCGCAAAGCAAGTTGCGGCCGATGGCCTTTGGTCTGGTATCCGTGCCGAGCGCGTGGGGTAGCCAAGGCAGCGCGGTCCGCGACACGGCGGAGCGGCTCGGTTTGCCTTGCTTCGTCATCGACCAGGAGACCTTCAATGACCCTTACGCGATCCCGCGTACGTTGCGTCACTTGGTGGCCTCCACGCCGGTGCAGATTGGGCAGGCCCGCAACAACAGAGCATCGCTGATCGACCAGATCTTGGCGACGGAGGTGCTGAACAAGCCCGCATGGGCAGCATGAGGTGTGTGATGGGGTGGAGAGACTTGTTGTCGGCTGCGGGCGAGACCGTGGTCGCGCCTTGGACCGGTGGCCGGACTCTCCACCTCATCGCACGTTCTTTTCAGATTCGGGGCGCGCTCGCTGAGACGGCGGGGTGGTATCGCTTCGAAGTCGACGGGCGCTCAGCGCGCTTCGCGGGCACAGCAGAGCCGAAGGTTTCGCAACTTAGGTTTCGAGTGGAGGGCTACCTGGTGGGGGACCGCTTGGTGCCCGATGACGTCTCTGTGCAGCTCGATGTGCGGCGCTTGGCGGCGTCGACGCAGCGGGTCTTCTTGGTGCCTTCGGGTCTGCAGCGCTTCGCACGGGTGAGCGCCGGGCGGGTCTGTGAGCGCGGTGACTTGGTCTTCGCTGAGGAGCTCTTTCCTTTGGGGCCTGAGCTCGAGGTGCAGGACGCTCTTGGGCGTCGCTCGCAGTCCTTGATGGATGTGTCCGGTGTGGCTCCGGCGCTTGATGCGGCCTTTCGTATCGAGTGCTTTCGGCGCGACGCCGCGCAGCGGCGCCGAGCTCGGGCCGAGCAGGCGAAGCAGCGGCAGACACTTGTTGATGAGCTGGGCAGCGGTGTGACGCGCAGGGCTCGAGCGGTCTACGACTTCGAAGGTGCGGCCCGGGCTGCGCTGGCGGTCTCGGGTGCAACCTACCTTGACCATCGCAGCTCACATGAGCGGGACGAGGTGGTGGTGCGCTTTCGCATCGGCACGCAGGCCTTCGAGTGTATCTGTCACGCACGTACGCTGCGGGTCATCGACGCGGGTGTGTGTCTCACCGACGACGATACCGGGCTTCGTGGGGATGAGTTTTTCACGTTGGAGTCTTTGCCGGGGGTGATCAAGCAGGCCCAGCGCGAAGACGTACTCGTGGTCTTTCGCCATGTGGCGGGATGAGGAGGAGATAATGGAATCAGGAGTGCTCCTCGACCGTGAGGAGCGGCCACTATTTTGGCATCTGCCGGCGGGTCGCAGCGCGACTCACCTTCCGGATAGCCAGCGCTTGTGGACGGAGATGTTCGAGCAGCGCAGGCTGATCAGCGGCTTTGCCCACAGTCACCCGGGTCGCGGAATTCCGCGGCCCTCGCAAGAAGACTTGACGACCTTCTCGGCTATCGAGCGGGCGTTGGACCAAAGCCTCACCTGGTGGATCACCAGCGCCGATGTGCTGCTGCGGGTTCGCCGGTTGGGCCCTAGACCTCAAGAGTTCTACAGCGAAGTCTGTCCGGGTGATGCGCCTTGGGTGGCGGAGCTGCGCAGGCTCTCAAAGGAGATGACATGCACCACAACAGGGCATCAAATGCGACGATCCAAGCCCATCAGGCGCGGGTCAATATTACCTGGCGGGGTCACAATGGGGACCTGCCAGACCCGGTGACTCGTGAGGCGAGCTTGCACGAGGTCTTACAGTGGGTCACGGAGGCGGTGCAGCACGGCGACGTGCCCGGCATCCCGGCGGATGTGCAGGCTGACTTTCGGGACTTCGTGGTGGACCGCTTCGCGGCGACGGCGGCGCGGCCCTACCATCTGATTCAAGTGCGTCCCAAGACGCCCTTCGGGGTGGGCACATGACTCAGCGGGTCGTGACAGTCTTGGGCCTCGGCGCCTTGGGCTCGCATGTGGTGCAGCTGCTGCGAAATCTGAATGTGCATATACGCTGCGTCGACTTTGATCGGGTTGAGATGAAGAACTTGGCCTCTCAGTTTCACGCCAAGAAGTCTCTGGGGGCCTCGAAGGTGCGCGGCTTGCAGCAGGTCATGCAGTTTCTCTTTGATCGCAAGATCGAGGCGATCCCGCATCGACTCAGAGCCGATAACTGCGCGGCCTTGCTGCAGGACAGCGGGCTCATCCTCGACTGTCTCGATAACTTCGGCGCTCGATCGCTGGTTCAGGCTCACGTTGCAGACAGTTTGCAGCCCTGCCTGCACGGCGCTCTGGCGCCGGATGGGCAGTTCGGTCGGGTCATCTGGCACGAGCACTTCGTGGCCGATCACGAGGGAACTCAGGGCGCGGCGACCTGCGAAAACGGCGCGCACCTGCCCTTTATCGCCATTGTAGCCAGCTACATGGCGTTCAGCGCCCAGACCTTCCTTGAGCAGACAGGAAGGTGGGCTTTCAGGTGCACCCCGGTGGGGTCGTGCCCGTCTGAAAACCTCTAACTTGTCGATGGCATCGACGACTATCTGGGGGCGCCTTGAAAGGGGCGCCCCGCTTTGGGCCTGTTGATAGAACAGCTCTGGGTGCAATCCCCGGAAGGTCCTTTGATCCGAGCACCCCCTCTGGGGCACCTCACACGCATTGCAGGTTCAAGTCCTGTCTCTCCCGCATCGCGGGGAGTAGCCAAATTGGGAAAGGCACTTGTTTGAGGAACAAGAGGAACACCAGGTCCCCAACTCGGGTGCGAGGATCATCATTTTTTCGGAGCGCTCCCCGCAGGATCGCGCACACGCATAGCTCAGCTGGATAGAGCGTCACATTATGACTGTGAAGGACTCGGGTTCGATCCCCGAAGCAACACCCAACGCAGCCTCACTCGAGCGTTCCGAATCTTCTCCTCGATTTCTGTTTGTCGCCGACCTTAGTCCGGCCGTGTGCAACTGAGCATGTGGCCCTCGAAGACTGGCCCCAATACCATGTGATCCTTCCAGACCGCGGCCACCGCGCCGCCACTCATCAACGCTCCGTCGTTGAGATAGACCTCGTCCACCACCGGCTGCTTGCCGCCCAGGGTCACGCGCAGCACCTGGCTGGGCGAAGGCACCTCGGCACTCTTGGCGTGCTGAACGAAGGCGAGCAGCTTGGGGTGCGCACCGATCCAAAGCCGCCCGCGTTCGTCGATTTCGATGTTATCGAGGCCTGTGTCTAGGTCTAGGCTGCGCTGCAAGGTGAGCTGCGTTCCACTGCGGTCAAAGACATGAAGCCTCTGGCCGACGGACTCTGAGACATAGAGCTGTGTCCCGTCGGGGCTGCCTTGGATACCGTTGGCGTAGGCGGTGCCTTCGTAGGCCACCGAGAGCCTCTGCCCATCGAAGGCGATGACGTTTCCCCAGCTAAACTGCCCGAAGTCCTCGATGACCTGCATTGGCTTTGAGCCAAACCCATGGTCATTGGTGAAGAAGAAGGTCTCATGGCCCGTCGTGTGCACATCGTTG
>SPJJ01006355.1_pt1 | contig 10556 bp, 10 predicted proteins | sample 3741741 | NCBI WGS metagenome assembly SPJJ01 (sample SAMN10925908, study PRJNA522277) | cold seep metagenome | isolation source: Elba SIP-enriched marine methane seep metagenome, extraction at timepoint T1 | place: Italy: coast of Elba, Mediterranean Sea | collected 2014-05 | reverse complement strand
CATAGCGCGTACCGTATTGCGGATGGATAAGTAGTTGCTATTCATATTGGAAACGATGCAGATGTGGGGAGCCGTGGGAAACAAATTCTGTCTTAGCATAACATATAAACAGCTACGGTAAAAAGTGCTGTAAGCTACGGCATATAAGCCTTGTGATAGGTTCTGTTTGTCATAAAACTGTCATATTTAGTTAACTATTTGATGCCAAAAGCCGTTTGTCTGAATCTACAATAGGCCTTGTTTAAATTACAATTATTAAAGATTAACTGTCTTCTTTCAGTGAAAAAGTGATACATTGTGGCATGATATTTCAGATATCTATGCCGGAAGCTATCAATTCAGGCTTTCCCCAAGAGTGGACATATAGACACTCTTTCATCCTACTCAAAGAGAATTAATTGAAAAAATTATTTGTTGGAAATTTAGCGTCTAATACGCGTGAAAGTGACCTTGAGGAATTATTTTCCCAATATGGCAAGGTACGCGGAATCAAGTTAGTGACCGATGTCTTTACAGATGAATGTAAGGGTTTCGGATTTATTGAAATGGAAGGGCATGAGGCCAGGGCTGCCATAAAGGGTCTGGATGGCAAGACTTTTAATGGCCAATCATTAAAAGTTAATTTTGAGAGTGCTAAATCAGGACGTCGCTAGCTTTCTGTAGTAGAGACGTTGCTGGCAACGTCTCTAAAATCGAATGGAAAATACTATTTTGTTCTCTGCTCAATTTCAGCCACTGTTTTTTCCAGTGCTTCAAGTTTTGAACGGGTTTTAGCCAATACGGCTTTTTGTACCTCAAATTCTTCACGAGTGACCAGATCCAGTTTGCCCAGTGCACTTTGCAGAATGGCATGGAAATTCTTTTCCATATCGTCTTTGATATTGTTCAGGCCGGGGGGGATCGCATCCGCTAAACGGTTGGCAATATCATCTATAGATTTCGGGTCAAACATGTTTTTTCTCTAGTTAGGGGTGGATTATTTTTCCGCTGAAATATGTTCTTTACATATTTTTTCGGTATCAGCTTGTTCTAAAGCCTGGCCAGTTAAGCCACAGTGGTAATGATTATTTTGTTCACTAAAATAACTGCAAGTATGGCATATGCCAAAAGAGCGGGATTGATTGGCCTCTTGTAAGGCAACAAGCATGTGATGCAAGGCATCGTTTAGATTATCAAATTCCTGTGAGGCAACCAGTTTTTCAGCTTGTTGAAATACATCTAGCGGTTTGATTTGTTCCAGTAACTGCTGTCCGGCAGGAAGTAATTTTAGGTGCACTACTCGACGGTCATCTTCATCCGGCTGTTTTTCTATGTAACCTTTACGCTCAAGTACTTGTATGCTTTGTGACATGGTGCCTTTGGTCAGGCCGAGATATTCGGTCACCGAAGCCGGTGTATTACTATGAACATTGCAATTTGAGATATACTCTAATACTTGACCATGAACCGGTTGTAGACCAAGAGCATTGAAACGCTTTCTTTCTTCAGAGCGCAATAAAGTACTGATGCGCTCTATAAGTTTGAATGTATATAATGGTTCCATCGAGGTATTTTAACATAGAAGCCTTATATTGATACTTTTGCTGCTTATATTAGGCTGAAATATCACCATCATGGTTTTTAAAGGCTACAGTAAAAAACCAGTAATTGATCATGGGAGAGGGTATGAAAGTTGGATTTATTGGCTTAGGAGCCATGGGTACTGGGATGGTTAACAACCTGGCTCAGGCGGGTCTGTTGACAGCTGTTTATAATCGAACCGAGGCTAAGGCCGTCAGCCTGGCTGCTGAATTGAATGTTAATGCCTGTCTTGCGCCACAACAACTGGCGGCCGTGTCTGATGTGGTGATGCTTTGTGTATCCGCCGATGAAGATTTGTTGGAAATGGTTGAAGCGATAGTGGAAAACATTGCTCCCGGCAGCATTGTTATCGATACCTCTACGGTGAGTAATCAGACGGCTAAAGTGGCGGCGGCCCTGTTGGCGAAAAAACAGGTCGAATTTCTCGATGCACCGGTGTCCGGTGGCGTAGAGGGGGCGAAAAAAGGTAAGTTGGCGATGATGATCGGCGGAAAACTATCGACTTTGGACAAAGTGCGGCCAGTACTGGAAAGCATCAGCAGTCGTATAGTCTACATGGGTGAGGTTGGCAGCGGACAAGCGACCAAGGCGGTTAATCAGATTATGGCGGCCGGGATTAATCAGGCGGTAACCGAGGCACTGGCTTTTGCTCAGGCACAGAAATTACCGATGGATAAGGTGATTGAGGTGGTTTCCTGCGGTGCGGCTGGAAACTGGTTTTTGCAACATAGAGGCCTCAGCATGAGTCAGGGGCGATTTGAACCGGGTTTTAAACTGGCTTTACATCATAAAGATCTGAAAATTTGTCGGCAAATGGCTGAACAGACGGATAGTTCATTAACACTGGTGGATAAAACGCTGGTGGATTATGAAGAGTTGATGGAGCAAGGCCTGGGCGATGAGGATATTTCTGCACTGTATCGTTTAAAGTCCAGTTGAGGCAGAGAGAAAAGGCTGTTAATGAGCTTTTAATGACTAAAAAAGCCGTTTGCTGACTATTTACAAGCCCGCCTAATTAACATATTATCCGCGGATGATTATATTCTACCGACAATCTATTGTTGCACTGCTGCTGGTTTTACAGGGGTTTTCACCCTTGGTACATGCCCATGTGCAAGGTAGTGGAGTCGAATATGGCCTGCATATCGAAGGCATCGCAGGCCGAACCGATAACATCCCAGAGCTTACTTCTTTTCAGGGCTGTGGCCATTGTGATGCTGTTATCGGTATGCGTTCTGCTATTCAGCAGAAGAACCTGTTAATCAATAAGCTTGCCGACAGAGATCTGGATAACATGGCTTTAAAGCCGGTGTTGAAAGTCGTTGTTAGTCAGTCATCCTTTTATTCCTCAGCCGAGTGCCTGCATAAGCACTCGATAAGCTTATCCGCTATTGCGCCTCGCGCACCTCCGATTATTCTTTGATTTCTACAGTTATTTAACTAAGTCTTGTTTGGCAATAGAGTATTAGTATCTATTGATTTAATGTATTTCTCTGCAGGACTTAAGCCTTATGCTGGTCTGCTATATTTTCTGATCAGTCTTTAGTGATTTTAATAGGAAGCAAAATGTCTATTAAACCTTGTATCCCGCTATTATTGTGTTGCGGGGTTGTTTTTACTTCAGTCTATGCTGAGGATAGTTATATTGTTGATCATGTTGATGTGATCAATATAGATTCAGCGCTAACTTTATCTGAGTTAGTCTCTCAGACGCTGGAAAAATATCCGGATTATGCCACCCTAGCCGCCTTGCAGCAGGAAAGTGATGCTTATCAGCAGCGAGGAAGTAGTTGGCTGGCGGGGGCGCCGAGTATTTCGGTTGATTATAAAGATGACTTGATTGGTACCGACATCGGGCATTATGAAGTCGGTGGAGGGGTGGAATTACCTATCTGGAACTGGGGGCAGCGGGAAAAAGGTTTGCAGCTGGCCGAGCAATTGCATCAGCGTGCAGGGTTGAGTTCTCAAGCGCTAAGACTGCAAGTGACAGGCTTAGTCAGACAAGCAGTCTGGTCCTTGGCGCTGGCTGAGTTGCGTTATCAGATGGCTGGAAAAAGATTGCAGTTAACTGAAAAATTATTAAGTACCGTCAAGTTGAGGGTTAAGGTTGGCGACCTGCCAAAATCTGATTTTTTACTGGCAGAAAGTGAATTATTGCAAAAAAAGACGGCGTTGATTCAGACTGAGGCGGAACTGATGCATGCACGCAAACGCTTTGCTTTGTTAACCGAAGACAATAAATTCCCTGAGCAAATCAATGAACAGCAAACAAACTTGAAAGCCTTGCAACAATCCCATCCTGCCTTACAAGCGATCGACGCCGTGCTGGCTGAGAAGAAAGCTAGGCTGGAATGGATTAAGGCGGAAGGTTCAGGACAAAGTACCGTGGCAGTCGGAGGTAATTCAGAAAAGTCTTCGCGTGAGGAATCATCGGTGGACAGTATTACTTTTAGTGTCTCTATACCTTTTGGCGGTGCAGCGAGTCTGGCCCCTGAAATAGCGGTTGCACAACGGGAGCTGGTTGCAGCTGAAGCAGAAAAATCACACTTATATCGCCGCTTATCAGAACAGTTGCATGAAGCAGAACATGCTTTAGATATTGAAAGAATGCAGTTAAAAATAGCCATGCAGATGAAACAAAATGCTCAGGAACATTTAAAAATGGCCAATATGAGTTTTGTCGAAGGCGAAATCAATTTAATGGATTTTTTAAAAATTCAATCCCGGGCTTTGAATGCCTTTAAAAATGCAGAAGAAAGCAGCTTACGTTTACAGCGTAATATTGCTTTATTTAACCAGGCAGTTGGAGTGGCATTATGAAAAGTTTGATGATTGCTTTGTTGGGTTTGTTGAGTTGTGCCGTGTATGCTGGTGAGCAGATTAATTTATCTAAGACTCAGCTTTATAACCTGGGAGTTAAACTGGGAAAGCCCAGGCTGATCAATTCGGTGCCATTAATGGATGCGCCGGCAAAAGTCTCTATTCCTCCTGCTAATGAATATCTGGTGAGTACCTCGCAATTAGGACTGGTCAATCAAATACATGTTTCTATCGGTGATGAGGTTAAAAAAGGTCAGCCGTTGGCGACGATTAAAAGTCCAGACTTACTGGCTTTGCAACGCCATCATTTAAAATCTGTTAATGATTTAAGGCTGGCAAGAACAGAATATCATCGCGATCAAAAACTGTATAAAGAAGGGGTGATTGCTGACAGGCGTTGGCTACAGACAAAGGCGAATTATCAGGTTTTTAAATCTCATTTTAGTGAAACACGACAATTACTGGAAATATCCGGTATTGCAGAAGCAGATATTGTTTCTTTGGAAAAAACCCATCGGATGTCGGGTCAGTTAACGATCGTCTCGCCTATTTCAGGAGTGGTCTTGCAGCGGATGGTTTCTGCGGGAGAGCGGGTGGATGCTTTGGGGCCTTTGTTTAGGATCGCTAATCTGGAAAAATTGTGGCTGGATATCAGCATACCCCAGCAACGTATCGATCATGTGCATAAAGGGGACAAGGTGGTGATCGAAGGCATGGATGTGATCGCCAAAGTCTTTCTGTTGGGAAAAAATGTAGATGAGCAAAACCAGACGGTGTTGGTCAGGGCGGTAGTGGAATCTGGCAAGGAGAATATCAGGTTGGGGCAGAGTATTAATGCTCGAATCAGTCAAACCAGTGCAAACCCTGTTTATAAAGTCTCTAATTCCGCGTTGGCCCAGTTTAGAGGTAAAACATATTTGTTTATCCGTAATGCCAAGGGTTTTAAGGTTCAGCCCATACATATTCTGGGAAGAGAAGAGCAGGAAACGATTATCACCGGTGAAGTTGCTGAGAACAGTGAAATTGCCATCAGAGGTGCGGTGGCATTAAAAGCGAATTTTCTAGGTTTAGGGGATGAATAATGACCACGTTAATTCGTTTTGCCTTAACACAGCGCTTGTTAATGCTTTTAGTCACCTTGTTACTGATCGGCGGAGGCTATTCGGCGTTTAAGAAAATTCCCATCGATGCTTTTCCCGACGTTTCCCCTACCCAGGTTAAGGTCATTGTTAAATTGGCCGGTATGCCGCCAGAGGAAATTGAGGCGCGTATCACCGCACCTATTGAAGTTGAGTTGCTGGGTATACCAAAACAAACCATGTTGCGTTCGGTGGCAAAATATTCTTTAACCGATATTACTATCGATTTTGAAGAAGGCACCGATATTTACTGGGCCAGACAGCAGATAGCCGAACGTCTGAATACCGTCTGGGGAGACCTGCCTATAGGTGTAGAAGGCGGTATCGCACCGATGACCACACCTTTGGGTGAGATGTTTATGTTCACCATTGAAGGCGGTGATTTGAGTCTGATGGAAAGGCGCAGTCTACTGGACTGGGTTATTCGTCCTGCTTTGCGTACTGTGGAAGGGGTGGCCGATGTGAATGCCCTGGGGGGCTTAGTCAGAACCTTTTCAGTAGTACCCAATAATGCCTTGATGAACGCTCGTAATATCACCATAGGGCAGTTGTATGAAGCCTTGCAACTGAATAACCGAAATGATGGTGCCGGACGACTGAATGAAGGGGAGGAGGCCTTGTTGGTGCGCTCGGAAGGGCGAATTAAAACCCTGGAAGATGTCTCGACCATAGTGGTTGGAAATAGCCGTGGAACACCGATACTGGTCAGTGATATAGCCGAGGTGAAAATTGGAGCCTTAACCCGTTATGGTGCGGTCAGCCGCAATGGTTTAGGTGAAGTGGTTGAAGGTCTGGTGTTGAGTCTGCGGGGGGCTAATGCCGGAAAAACGGTTAGCGATATTCAGGCAAAACTGGATGAACTCAGTCAGGCTTTGCCGGAAGGTGTCATAATTGATGTGTTTTATAACCGTGGCCATCTGGTGAATTCTGCTTTGTCATCGGTGACTTCCGCTTTATTACAAGCGATTGCTTTAGTGGTGGTTTTATTACTACTGTTTTTGGGTGATTTACGGGCCTCGCTGGTGGTGGCTTTAGTTCTGCCCCTGGCTGCACTGATAACCTTTATTTTAATGCATTTTATGGATATGTCGGCCAATTTAATGAGCCTGGGTGGACTGACCATCGCGATAGGTATGCTGGTCGATGCGGCTGTGGTCGTAGTGGAAAATGTGCTGGCGCAATTTGCCGATAAAGAGCGTTCACAACGATTACCGCGGTTGCATATTATCTATCGTGCCACGCGTGAGGTTGCGGCCCCGGTTATTTCCGGCAGTTTAATTATTATTATCGTGTTTCTGCCGTTGTTATCATTGCAGGGCTTGGAAGGTAAGCTTTTCCCTCCTGTTGCTTTAACCATAGTCTTTGCGTTGGCGGGTTCTCTGCTATTATCTTTATCGGTTATTCCGGTTTTTGCCTCCTATTTATTAAAACAACAGGGCATTACTGAGCCTTGGCTGGCCCGGCAGATGCATCGTTTATATATGCCTTGTTTAAAATGGAGTATTCAGCATCGAAATAAGGTGTTTGTCAGCGCAACAGCGATGTTATTGGCTACGGTAATCGTGTTTATGCAGATAGGCAGTACTTTTATGCCGACCATGGATGAAGGGGATATAGTGCTGCAGCTGGAGAAACTACCTTCTATCACCTTGAAAGATTCTGTGGCGTTGGATATGCAGGTACAGAAGAATATTCTAAAAAATGTGCCGGAGGTGAAAAACATTATTGCTCGCGTTGGTTCCGATGAAATCGGTTTGGATCCGATGGGGTTGAATGAAACCGATACTTTTTTGGAGTTACACCCTAAAACGCAATGGCGGATGGAGAGCAAGCAGGAACTAATCGAAGAAATTCGACAAGTGATGGCAGGTACACCAGGGGTGGCCTATGGTTTTACCCAACCGATAGAAATGCGTGTGTCTGAGATGCTGACCGGTTCGCGGGGAGATGTGGCGGTTAAATTATTTGGTACTGATCTGGTTTTATTGAATCAGAAGGCCGAGCAGATAGAGGAAGTATTAAAAGGCATAGACGGGGCGACCGATGTCTTTACCAGTCAGAATGAAGGCATGCAATATCTGCAGCTAACGATAGACCGTTTAGCGGCCGGTCGTTTGGGTTTGAATATTGAGCAGATTGAGCAAATCCTCAGAGCGCAGATAGAAGGTCTGGCGGTTGGTATCGTGCAGGAAGGTATACGTAAAACGCCTTTAGTCTTGAGAGGGGTAAGTAATAGTGCTAATTTCTCTAATATGCTGATTGCTTTGCCTAATGGTCGTAGTGTGCCCTTATCAACTGTAGCCAAGCTGGAAAAAGTGGATGGCATGGTATCGATAAAACGCGAACACAGTCAGCGCTTTGTCGTGGTTAGAGCAAATGTCGAAGGCCGTGATCTGGTGGGCTTTGTGGCTGAGGCAAAAGAGACGGTTGCGAACAGGGTTGAGCTACCGGCAGGTTATTTAATCAAGTGGGGTGGTCAGTTTGAGAACCAGCAACGTGCGGCGGCCAGGCTGGCGATAGTCGTCCCCGTGGCTTTACTGCTTATTTATCTGCTGCTTTTTAGCACTTTTGGCTCATTAAGGCAGGCAACACTGGTTTTTTCCAATATTCCATTAGCGATGATAGGAGGCGTGTTTGCCTTATGGATTTCAGGGGGGTATCTATCTGTACCGGCTTCTATCGGGTTTATTGCATTGTTAGGCGTAGCGGTGCCGAACAGTGTGGTATTGCTGAGTTATTTTAATCAGCTAAGGGCGACAGGCATGCCAGTTGCCGAAGTGATTATTGAGGGGGCAAGTAGACGCTTGCGTCCGGTGTTGATGACGGCCAGTTTAACGGCATTTGGTTTGTTGCCTATGTTATTCGCCAGCGGTGCCGGTTCGGAAATTCAACGGCCTTTGGCGATCGTGGTGATTGGTGGTTTGGTTTCTTCTACATTTTTAACCTTGATTTTATTGCCGATACTTTATGAGATGTTTGGTGAGGCGAAACAGAAGCAGGAGTTACGATGAACGGACAAGAATATTTGGTTACCATTAATGTACCGCCGTTACTGGAGGAGGCGGTGGTAGACTGTTTGCTGGCCATAGAGTCGGCCGATGGTTTTAGCAGTCTGCCTGTCAGTGCTCATGGTAGCGATCATGATAAACTTTCATTAGCCGAACAAGTGGCAGGAAGACAAAAACAGATTCGCTTTCAGATGTATGTGCCGGAACAACAGTTGAGTGTCTTGATTGAAGCTTTAAAACAAAATTTTTCAGGTGCAGGAATACGTTATTGGGTGATGCCTGTGCTGGAAAACGGGGTAATTTAAACAGACGGGTTTTTATAGGATTAAGTGCTTTTTACTTGTTTTAGAAAAGCATGAACAGAGTATAATCGCTGAGATATAACAGAGCTATATTGAGCTCTTTTACAAATTTTGAAGAGAAATTATGAAAAAAATAACAGGTTTTTTTGCAACAGTATTGATTAGCTTTAGCCTAATGATTGTTTCTAGCCCTGATGCCGAAGCCAAGCGTTTTGGTGGAGGGAGTTCTTTTGGCGGTAAGTCGTCATTTAGCTCTCCTTTTAAGCGTTCGACTACATCAAGGTCTGCTCCGCGGCGATCGGCCAGTCAACAAAAAGCATATAATCAAAACCAGGCTGCCAGGCAAGGAATGAGTCGGCGTGGAGGATTAATGGGTATGTTAGGGGGCTTAGCACTGGGCGGCCTGCTGGGGTCGATGTTCTTTGGCGGCGCATTCGAAAACTTTAATTTTATGGATATATTGGTTTTTGGTGGTATTGCCTATTTACTGTACCGTCTGTTTGCAGCCAAAGCGGGCGCAAGACCACAGCCTGTCTATAGCCGAGATAGTTATAGTTCTCAGCAAAGGCAGCAAGAATACAAAGCCAACCCATTTGATAGTTCAACTCAACAACGATCTTCAGCAGGCTTTGATACTGATATTTTATTTAGTAAAGATAAAAAACAGACTGTTGGCAATGAAAGTTATCAGCAGGAGGTTGATTCTGATGATGCAGGCTTCGAGGAAGATATTATTCCTGCAGGTTTTGATGAAGCCGACTTTCTGGCGGGGGCAGCAGGTGCTTATAAAGATCTACAAAAAGCCTGGGATAAACGTGACCTTGCTGAAATCAGAGGGCTGACCACGGATAAGGTGTTTGCAGAAATTCAACAGCAGCTACAAGCCTCTTTAGAAGCAAACCATACAGATGTGTTAAAAGTGGATGCAGAGCTATTAAGTATCAGAGAAATCGGTTCTGATCTGGAAGCGGTGGTTTTATTTGATTCGGTAATTAGAGAAGATAGCAATGCTCAGGCGGAGCAGGTGCGCGAAGTCTGGCACTTTATTAAGTCTAAAAACAGTCTACAACCTAAATGGTATCTGGATGGTATTCAACAGCTAGAGCAGTAAGAAAGATGAACGCCGCGAACGATAAAACAAAACAGCGATATAATCGTATCGCACCTTATTTTGATGTTTTGGAAGCCTTTCTTGAAGGTTTGTTTTTTAATGAGTGGCGTAAAACTTTATGGCAAAAGGTTGAGGGGGAGCATGTTTTAGAAGTGGGTGTGGGGACGGGGAAAAACTTTCCTTATTATCCGACTTCTAGCAGGATGACCGCACTGGATTTCAGTGAAAAAATGTTGCAACAAGCGCAACGAAAAAAGCAAAGATTACGCCTAGAGGTCGATCTGGAGCTGATGGATGTGCAGAACTTATGCTATGCCGATAATAGTTTTGATACCGTAATTGGCACTTTTGTTTTTTGCTCGGTACCTCAACCGGTTAAGGGCTTACAGGAGTTATATCGAGTCTGTAAGCCGGGTGGTCAGGTGCTGTTGCTGGAACATGTGTTAAGCAGCAGGCCATTACTGGCGAAAATGATGAATGTAATCAATCCACTGGTGGCTATGAGCTTCGGTGCCAATATTAATAGACAAACGGTGAAAAGCATCAAGTCCTGTGGTTTTCAGAAGGTTATTTTAGATCCCACCAGTAGCGATAT
>SPJJ01013336.1_pt1 | contig 10570 bp, 6 predicted proteins | sample 3741741 | NCBI WGS metagenome assembly SPJJ01 (sample SAMN10925908, study PRJNA522277) | cold seep metagenome | isolation source: Elba SIP-enriched marine methane seep metagenome, extraction at timepoint T1 | place: Italy: coast of Elba, Mediterranean Sea | collected 2014-05 | reverse complement strand
GTGTGCGAGGCAACCGACCTGCCCCGAGCTCTGCGGGTGCGCCGATGCGAACACGACCAACCAATTCGTGCCGCGCGCGCTGTAGGTCGCCTATCTGCCGCTCGAGGCGGTCCAGAAACGGTGACATCACGTCGAACAGGCTATCTGCGTCCGAGGTCGGCACCAACCCTCGACGCGCGCGCACGAACAGCTGGGTGCCCAGCTCGCTCTCGAGCTTGCGCAGGCTCTGACTGACCGCCGACTGGGTCACGTGAAGCACACCCGCGGCCGCGCTCACCCCGCCCTCGGCATACACGCAGCAGAACACTCGCAGGCGATTGAGATCGGGCAGCATTAGCAATACTAATGTATCAGTTAAATTCGTTTAGCTCGACTTAATCATGCATTGGCCCAATCCTGTGGGTGAACTCAACACTCGACAGGAGACCCCCGATGGACATCAAATCAGCCGCACTCGCCACGAGTGGCGCGCAAAAGATCGACTGGGCCGAGCAAGCGATGACGACCCTGCGTATCATCCGTGAACGGTTTAGCGAAGAACAGCCCCTGGCCGGTATGCGACTGGCCGCGTGTATGCACGTTACCGCCGAAACCGGCGCGCTGATGCGAGCGCTCAAGGCCGGCGGCGCGGATGTGCGCTTGTGCGCGTCCAATCCACTCACGACCCAGGACGACGTCGCGGCCGCCCTGGCGGTTGGCGACGAAATCCCGGTGTTCGCGATCCGTGGAGAAGACACCGACAGCTACTTTCGCCACGTCGACGCCGCCCTCGACCACGCTCCACACATCACGATGGACGACGGTTGCGACCTGGTGACGCGCCTGCACACGCGGCGCACCGAGTTACTCGATGCGGTAATCGGTGGAACCGAAGAGACCACGACCGGTGTTACCCGCCTGCGCAGCATGGTCGCCGACGATGCCCTGCGCTTCCCGGTCATCGCGGTCAACGATGCCGCCACCAAGCACCTGTTCGACAATCGCTACGGCACCGGGCAAAGCACAATAGACGGCATTCTGCGGGCAACCAATCGCCTGCTCGCCGGCTCGTGCTTCGTCGTCTGCGGTTACGGCTGGTGCGGCCGAGGCCTGGCCACCCGCGCTGCTGGCATGGGGGCTCGGGTCGTCGTTACCGAGGTCGAGCCCATCCGCGCGCTGGAGGCGGTCATGGATGGCTACACAGTCCTGCCCATCGCCGAGGCCGCCCGGATTGGCGACTTCTTCTGCACGGTTGCTGGTAATAAGCACGTGATCGCTGCGGAACACTTCGCGGCGATGCGCGACGGCGCGGTGATCGCCAATGCGGGCCACTTCGACGTGGAGCTCGACCTGGGTACGTTGTATGAGATTGCGGCCGAGCGCCGCCAGCTGCGCCCGTCCCTCGAGGAGTTGCGCATGCGCGACGGCCGCCGGATCTACTTGCTCGCCGAGGGCCGCCTGGTCAACCTGGCCGCGGCCGAAGGACATCCGGCCGACGTCATGGACCTGTCTTTCAGCGCCCAGGCCCTGAGCGCCGAGCATTTGGCGCGCACTGCCGGAACACTGGAAGCAGACGTGCACGCGGTACCGGAGACCATCGATGCAGCCGTGGCCCGACTCAAGCTCGAATCGATGGGCGTTCGCATCGATTCACTGACGCGGTCACAAACCGACTACCTGCGCGAGTGGCGGGAGGGCACCTGAGCTCGGCGCCCTAGATGAACGTCGCGAGGCTGTGCGCGCGCAGCGCGATCGCGCGCGGCAGACGCCCCTCGCCGGCAGCAGCCAGCGAGTCGGCCATGCGATCGGCGGACTCGAAGCGGTCGTCTGGCGATTTCGCCAGGCCGATAGCCATCACGAAATCCACGTCGCGGTTCATCGCGCGCAGCGACGATGGCCGCTTTGGCTTGTCGTAGGCCACGGCATGCACCACTGCGACCGGCTCGCGACCGGAGGCCACGCTGCGACCGGTCAACGCGCGATAGGCCACGGCTGCCAGGGCGTACAGGTCGCTGCGGTAGTCGACCTGTTTTCCGCGAACCTGCTCCGGCGACATGTAGGCGGGCGTCCCAACCAGGCGCCCGCCCGTTAGGTTCGCCTTGCTGTCAATGAGGGTGCCGACGCCGAAGTCGAGTACCTTCCACGAACCATCGTCGGTCAGGAATAGGTTCTGTGGTTTGACGTCCCGATGGATGACCCCTGCTGCATGCGCCGCCTCTAGACCACGCCCGACCTCGCGCACGAGCTCGGCGACCGTGGCCACATCGAGCACCCCGTGTAGCTGAAGATGCTCGGCCAGCGTGTGCCCGCGCAGACGCTCCATGGCCAGGTAGGGCAGCCCTTGACCGAGGCTGGCGGTTTCCAGCACCTTGACCACGTTGGCTGAGTCTATGCTCTGGATCAGCTCGAGCTCGCGGAGGAATCGCCGGAGGTGATGGGGATTGGCAAGCACATCTGCATGCAGGACCTTGACCGCGGCCTCGGCGTCGTCACTCTTTCGCCGCGCCTCGTAGACCTCTCCCATGGCCCCGCGGCCGAGCAGCGCACCCAGTTGAAAGTTGCCCAGCTCCTGATCGGTGTAGCGACCGGGACCACCGATCTGAAGAGCTTGTACCAATTCCTCTCGTGCTTCGGCGAGCAGCTGCTCCCTGAGTGAAAGGGCGCGCACGGCTCGTTCCATCTCCCTGACCGCCTTCTCGGTCGAACTGCGCGCACCGCGAGCAGCGATCAGCGCACCGATGAAGATGATGTGGATGACCGCCAGGATGCCGAGCTGTTCTGCGCGGGTCAGGTCGCGGGGCTGGATCAAACTGTAGTCCCTGATGACCTCGAACACGACGAGCAGAGCGGCGACCAGATGCGCCCCGTAGCCGAAGCCGGTGACGATCAAGGCGCTCGCCAGGCTCTTGTTGGAGCTGAAGATGAATGCGCCAAATGGCAGCAACAACAGCACAGCCGAGTAGATGCCCCAGTAGAAGTAGCCGGTGGAGACCGCGATCACAGCGGTCAAACCAAACACCGTGTTCATGCGCACCGTATAGGTGGCGCCCCCGTGCAGCAGCACGAACGTAATCGTTGCGCCGACCCCGGCGAGCAGTACGCCGGCCAGGTGGAGCCGCTGTACGGTCGGGTGCCCGCCCAACAGCAGGATCGCGACCGCCGCGCTCACCGCGATCACGATCACGACCAGGGAGAACACCTTCATGCGGCCCGCGTCGTCGTGATCCAGCGCCGCGGCCAGGTTGCCACTATGCGCCGAAGCCGCCCCGGTTCGCGAACCCAGCGCTAGTGGCGCCGCCGACCCGGATGCTCTCGGCATCGTGCGCGTCTCTTCATCATCCGCCAGCGGCATCGGCCGGTCGAGCTTGGTCGTATGGGTCGAATGAGTGGTCACGGCTGGCGCTAACGAGCCGGCGGTGGCAACCGGCGCTCGGGAATGACGACTGGCTTGTTGCTCTGGCGTACGCCGCCGCGCCGCGGAATACGGTACTTGCGGTTCGTAATGATGCGGCTCGACCGCAACCGGTTGGCTCGCTTGATCGCCCGCACCGTGGTTTTGAACCGGTGGGCCAGACGAATCAGCGTGTCTTTACGCCGTACCTTGTACTTGATGTAGTAGGTCGGCCGTCGAATCAGTTTGTTCTTGAGCAGCAGCCGATAGATGCGCCGCCCCGTTTCCTGAGCGATCGGGTTGTAGAACCGAATGTGGAGGTGTGTGCGATGCCCTTTGGCGTGGCGAATCAGCGGCCGCAGCGTCGTGGTCGGGCCGCCAAAAATCTTGTCGAGCCACTTGCTGTCTTCACCCTTGCTCTCCGCGTGCTTGCGCAAGAGTTTTTGAACCGCCCGGTCGAGGAAAATCACTTCGACGTCGGTCTCGGTGACGGCGGCCCGCACCAGTGCCCAGGTCCGGGCCACATCGAGGTTGCCGTCGTGCGCCCGCGTGTACCAGCGGTTGATCTTGGTGTAGTAGAAGCCCAGATCCACGTCGCGCCCAGATTGATGGCTGACATGCGGCGGAATGTAGCCGCCCTTGTGTTCGCTGATGTCGCCGATGCGAAGCGGCAGGGTTTTGGGAAACTGTTTGTTGACCGTGCGAATGATCTTGATCAGGTTGTCGACCGTTTCCCGGGTTCCCCAGGTTTGAGTTGGATTGACGACCTTGTACTGGGTCGCTTTGGGCATCTGCACGCCGTTGAACAGGGCGCCCGATCTGGTGGCGCCCAGGGATGCGGAGCCCAGGGCCTTCGGGTTGGTGTCGAGCAATTTGGCCAACTGTGCGTTGGATAGCTTGGCCAGGGGGTGCTCGGCTGGTTTGCGGGCCGGAGGTGGCTCGGTCTGGCCGGGCTCGGTCACTACATCGCCGTCGGGTAGCTCGTCGTCGTTGTTGTCGTTCTCCGCGAGCTTCGGCGGCGCCTCATCCTTGGGCTGGGGCGCGTTGCCGGTCGGCGTCGGCGGAGCCGTGGTTGGTTCGGCCGGGGCGGGAGCGTTGCCGGCGCACGCTGCCAGCGCAACGAGCAACAGCAATGGCGGCCAGCGACGCATCGGCCAACCGTACAACACGAGCCAGTGGGTTTAAACCGCGATGTTCCCGTTCGCGTCAGTTCGCGGCCGTTGCGCTGAATGCTCCGCTCAGCGAGGGGCGTTGCCCACCGCCCGTGGCGTTACTTGGCCCATCGGTCAAGGGTCGCCTGCCAGACCTTCCGCCGATCAGCGGGGGCGTGGCGTAGCCACTTCGCGAGCAACGCTTTAGCACGTGGCCGATCCCGTTTCGTCTCCCACATGGCCCGAGCCAGCCACACGTTGGCACGCCAAACGCGGCGCGGCGCCAGTTTCAGTCGGACGGCCTGCTCGGTGGCCGTACGCAGTGGCTCGACCGCTTTGGCGCTCGCCCCGGTTTTGACCAGGGACTCGCCATAACAGGTGAGCGCGTCGACGCGAACTGGATTATTGGGTCGCTTGTCGTATAGCTCGGAAGAGGTTTTGCAGTCTGCGACGGCGGCTGCGGGCGTTCCTTCCGCCAGAGCGATCTGTCCTCGCACCATGTAGGAATCAGCCAGTTGGGGGGACTTGGGCCCAAACCGTTTCAACCGGGCGGCCAAACTGTCGGCTGCGTATTTACGCGCGTCGCCGAACTTGTTGGCCTTGAGGGCGTTCTTGGCCAGGTAGTCCAACACCAACGGGATATATGGATGCTTGGCGCCAAAGACTTTGCGAATGGTTGTCAGCATGTCGTGAAACAGCTCGTTGGCCCTTTCCAGCTTTCCTTTGGCGCTCATCATGCTCGCCAAGTTGCCGTAGATCTCGAGCATGCGCGGGTGGTGCTTGGAGTACTGCTTGATCTGGATCGCGTTGGCCCGCTCGAGCATAGCGATGCCCCTGTCGAGCGAGCCACCACGCTGTTCGGCGATCGCCAGGTTGGTGAGCGCCACCGAGTGCACGTTTGTGTTCGGAAAGTGCCGCTCGGCTAGCTCGAGAGCACGGCGAAGATGATGGCGCGACTGCTCGGGTTGGCCCACGTCGCGATACAGGTTCCCCAGCAGCTGAGCCAGGCGAGCCTGAAGACGGGGACCATTGCCCGCGCGCAGAACTGCGGACTCGGCGGCGTGTTTCATCTCCAGCGCCTTTTTGGGCTGGCGACTGCGCTCGGTCGCCTGGATCAGATTGATCCAGGCCTGGGCGAGCATGTTGTCGTTCTTGGCCGCCGACGCCGCCGCGATCAGCTTACGGCCAGTTTTCACCGCCGACTTGTAGTCGTGGCCGATGATTTGGGTGCGCAACTGCAGCAGCAAAGCCTCTGCCAGTGCGGGCGCGTATCCCAGGGCCTTCGCGTCCACGACGAGCGTTTGGAGGTCCTTGCTCATCTTGCGATGCTTTCCGGCGTAGAACGTCACCGTCAACCCATCGATTCGGGTCTCCAGCGCGTGGATCCGTTTCTGTTTCTCGGCGTCGTCCGGGCGAGCCGGTTGTTGCGCGAGCGAGGTTGTATTCGCACAGGCAGCGTCACCTAGCTTACTGCCCAGGGTGAAGCCCCGATCGACGAGTCGCTTGTCCGCCCGCTTCAACGCCACGACCATGAGTCGAGTACGCTCCAGTTGGCGACCCAAACAGCGGGCACGGTTGGCGCGCAACACCGACGTAGCGGCCGCGTTGACTTTCTGTTCGTGGCACAGCTTGGTCTTCTCCGACGCCCAAACTCCGCCGTGTTTGGTCAGCTGGTCGTCAACGCTGCGGAATGAAGCGCCAGCATAACCGCGGCCGGAGGCGAGAAACGCTTGTTTCACCTGTTGTCTCGCCACGTCGTTCCACACCGAGTCGAACTCGACACCCGCGGTCTTGCAAACATCGGGGCTGGTTTCGGCGCTTCGACTGAGCGCGAACAGCGCGACCCCCGCCATGCCTACAGCAGCCAGGCCGGCCACGACCGCCACGCGGTTTCGCCGGGCGCGCAATCGATCCAGCGCGACCAGTAGCTCGGCCATCGAGTCGAAACGCTCCTCCGGCTGTTCGGCCATGCCGCGGGCGAGGGCTTCGCTGAGCCAGCGGGGCACGCTGGGCTCCCCCGCCGCGGCGGGTTCGTCGGGCTGTCGGCCGAAGATCCCCTCGAAGACCGACACGCAGAAGCTGTACTGATCGGAGCGTTGATCACTACCGCCGCGCGCTTTCTGCTCAGGTGCCATATAGCGCGGTGTGCCGAGGGTGGTCCCCGTACGCGTAAGGCGCAGTTCGGCATCGCTGACGACTGCGGTCGCCGCATCAGCAGAACTGGCGATGGACTCCTGTGCGATGCCAAAGTCGCCGATGCGGACTCGGTCTTCACCGACAAAGATGTTGTCGGGCTTTACATCCCGATGAACCAACCCGGCCTCGTGAGCTGCCGCCAGACCGCGCCCGGCCTGCAAGTACACGTCTAGTACCTGTTGCCAAGTGCGCGCTTCGGCAGCGAGCCAATCGCTCACGTTGAGCCCGTCCACCAGCTCCATGGCGATGAAGGGCCCGGCCTCGTCGGCGCCGACTTCGTATACCGAAATCACATTCGGATGGGAAAGCTTGGCGGCAGCTTTGGCTTCGCGCATGAGCCGGGCGCCGTACTGCCTGTACTCGCCGGAGCGTCCGGGGCGAATCAACTTGACCGCCACCGCTCGATCGAGCTTGGGATCATGACAGCGGTAGACGACCCCCATGCCCCCGGCACCGAGCTGCGCGACCACGCGAAACCGATCAATGGTATCGCCGACGCTGATCCGCCTGGCTTCAACCTCTTCGCGAGTCGGATGCGTGCCGCTGCCGATAGCTCCGGCTGTTTGACCGTCGACCGTGACCGTTGGCGTATCAGCGTTCGGTTGCAGCAACGATGCGTCTGGTTTCGGGGGCTCGGTCCGTCTAGTCATAGGCTCACTTTTCGTGATCCCCCCGATACCGGCCACTATGCCAGAATCGTGCACTGCAATGCGAGGGTCGTCATGCGACCGTAACCTACCGAGCTCCCGTGCCGTCAGCGTGCATGGACCTCGAGATCGAGCCATACTCGTCAAAGATGTCGAGGCTCTGGCACATAGCAGTCCTGTGCATCGGTTTCGCGGCTGCCTGCAAAAGCTCGGACGATGCCAAGACGACGGCGCCAGTGGCCCGACCAACCGACGACGCGCGAACCACCTCCGTCGTGCCCCCCGGTGATGCCGGCGACGCTCGGACGCGCCGAGCCAACACCACGCAGGAGCCGCTCAACCCGCGAATCCTCGAGATAATCAAAACCTATCCGGCACGCGGCGGCTACGCGCGGGGCAAGCAGCCCGGGCACGGCACCACCCGCGATATCTACCTCGACGGCAAGGAGATAGCAAAGAAGGGGACCGACGGCAGCCACTGTGTCGGCCTGACGTTCGAGGTGTTCTGGCGTGTACTGTCCGAGCGACCCGGCGGCGTTCGCGCGGCCGGCATCGATGTATCCCGCGCGAAGGCCCTCCGCCACATCTGGTTCGTACCAAACGATGGCGGCCAGGGAGTCGCCGCGGCACTACCAAAATTTGGACTCGGCCAGCGGGTTGCGCGTTGGGAAGATGCACGGCCCGGCGACTTCGTTCAGGGCTGGTTCAACAGCGGGCGCGGCCATGCGGTGATCTTTCTAGCGTGGAAACGCGACGCCAAGGGGACGATCGTCGGTATGCGGTATTGGTCGTCCCAGCCTCAAACGGGCGGAATTGGCGTGTTCGAGCATGGAATCGGTTCCGGACGAAATCACATGAACCCGCGCTCTATCTACATCAGCCGAGCAATCGCGCCCAAAACTCGGTAAGTTCTAGTTCCTTCGTGAGCAATGGGGGCCCCGGGGATATATCAACGCAGCGTCGTCGCAGCCTTGTCTACAACACTACTGGCGGGGCTATCGATCTGTACGCTCGACGTATTGTTAGCGCTGACACGCTACAAAGATGACGGAGTCGCGCTCGGAGAGCTGCTGACCATCAGCTTGGGGCTCTACGCGTGGCCGGTCCTGTTCCTCGGACTCGTTGTCGGTGTGATCGTCGGCAGCTGGCGAGCGACCTTCGGTGAGGGGGCACTGCGAAACGGCTATGGGCGATTGCGTGACGACGCCGAGCTCGACGCGAAGGTCAGCGCGGGGGTGATCGCGGCCGTCGTCGTCGGCATCGTGTTCGCGTTCGTCGTGGCTCAGCTGGCGCTCGCCCTGGTTGCCAACGTTCAACGCAAAGGCGTTGGAGCGGTGCTACTGGGCGCGCTCGTCGTAGCGGCTCTGCCTGTCGCCGCGATCAGCGCCCTGCCCTGCTATCGAGGCGCGCTGCGCGTGACCAGGTACCTGCCGCGGCACCCGTTCCCCTCAGCGTTGCTCCTGCTAGGTGTCGGCTCCATGATCGCCGCCACGGCAGTAGCGATCAAACTGTTCGGCGGTCTCGACTGGCGCGCGCTCAACCTCGGACTGTACGCCCTCGCCGGCACCTTCGGTCTGCTCATCATGTTGTGGTGGTGGCTGCTGTATGGCCCCCTCACCGGCTTACGCCAACGCGTCGCCAGACGTGGCAAGCTGGCGCTCGTCGCCGTGGCCGTCGCCGTTGCGCTCGTGTTGCCCATTATCCCGCTCAGCGCATCCCCGTCCGAGACCACGGTGGTACTGCTCACCGATTACAGCACCGGGGCACGGGTCTGGGTTTCGGTCGGGCGCAGACTGATCGATCGCGATGGCGACGGCCAATCCGCGTTTCTCGGAGGCCCCGATTGCGATGACGACGACAGTGACGTGTACCGAGGAGCGGTGGAGATCCACGGAAACGGCAAGGACGACAATTGTTTTGCCGGCGAGGAAGACGCGGTCGAGCCCAAGGAGAAAGCTCGGCGCACCAAAGCGACGATCACCCCAAGCGCCGTCGCCAGCCGGCCGGGCTTTGTGCGCCCGCGCAACTTGCTATTCATTGCCATTGATACGTTCCGAGGCGACCGGCTGGGCAGCGTGGGCTATCGGCGAGAAGGCAAGACGATTTCACCGCGCCTCGACGAGCTCGCCCGACGGGGGACGCTGTTTACTCGAGCGTACGCCCAGGCGCCGAACACCGCGCGCTCGTTTCCTTCCATGCTCAGCTCGCAGTTTCCATCGCAGGTGGCGGTGGACAAGCAGTATGAGAACTTCCCGTTCGTGCGCGCACACAACGTCCTGTTGTTCGAGGTCCTGGCCAAGGCTGGCATGCACACGGTGGGCATGTCCGAGCACTACTACTTCTCGGACACCTACAATATTCGCCAGGGCTTTGCCGAGTGGGACAACGAAGGCGCTCGGGCCATGGAACGGGATGCGCATGTCAGCGCCGCTCCACGAATCGTAGCCAAGGCCCAGGCAAAGCTGGCCCAGTTGGCCTCTAGCAAGACTCGATTCGCCATGTTCGTGCACCTGTTCGAACCACACTCGTCCTACAAGCATCACAGCGGTTTCTCCGTGTCGGACGGCACCCCAGTCGACTACTACGATGGCGAGATCGCCTTCGTTGATTCATGGGTCGGCAAGTTGATCGACAGTCTTGCGGAACACGGAGTGGACGAAAACACGATGATCGTCGTCGCCTCGGATCACGGCGAGGGCTTTGGCTCTCATTGGGTCGCCGGAGAGCGCATGTACTTTCACGGTAAGACTCTGTACGAAGAGATCGTGCGGGTGCCGCTGATCATGTACATACCGAAGACGTCAGCGCGTCGGATAACCGGCCCGGTCATGAATATCGACGTGGCGCCGACGATCGTCGAAGCGTTCGGAATCGCCAAGCCGCCAAGTTTTGTCGGGCGCAGCTTGTTGGACGCCATCCTCGGCAACAAACTCGTACCGCGCGCGGCGTTCGCAGAGATGCTGCCGGCACCGTTCTGGGATCGAGCGGCCAAGATGATGGTCAGTGAAGACGGCCGCTACAAATTCATCTACCGCGAGTCAGCGGGCCGCTACGAGCTGTACGATCTGAGCAAGGATCGCAGCGAGCGACGCAACCTCGCGCGCAAGCCCAAGTACAAGCCGCTGGTCGAGCGATTTCAGAGCACGTTGGCCAAGTGGATGGGACGACTGTGACCGTCTCCGCTGAGTAGGGCGGCCCTGCTGCTC
>SPJJ01059966.1_pt1 | contig 10573 bp, 6 predicted proteins | sample 3741741 | NCBI WGS metagenome assembly SPJJ01 (sample SAMN10925908, study PRJNA522277) | cold seep metagenome | isolation source: Elba SIP-enriched marine methane seep metagenome, extraction at timepoint T1 | place: Italy: coast of Elba, Mediterranean Sea | collected 2014-05 | reverse complement strand
TGGTGCGTCAGCAGCTTGGTCTCGATGGCGTTGAAGATGTCCGGGTGTTCCATGAGGAAGTCTTTGCACTTCTCTCGGCCCTGGCCGATGCGCTCGCCTTGGAACGAATACCAGGCGCCGCTTTTGTCGACCACATTGGCAGCCACGCCGAGATCGAGCAGCTCTCCGGCCTTTGAAATCCCTTTGCCGTACAGAATGTCGAACTCGACTTCCCGGAACGGTGGGGCCATCTTGTTCTTGACCACCTTTACGCGGGTTCGGTTGCCGACCACGCCGTCGTCGCGCTTGATGGCGCCGATGCGGCGAATGTCCATACGCACCGAGCAGTAGAACTTGAGCGCGTTGCCACCTGTGGTCGTCTCGGGGCTACCGAACATGACGCCGATCTTCATACGGATCTGGTTGATGAAGATAACCGTCGTATTCGACTTGGAGATGGCTCCGGTGAGCTTTCGCAGCGCCTGGCTCATCAGTCGAGCGTGCAGACCGACGTGGGTATCGCCCATCTCGCCTTCGAGCTCGGCCCGTGGCGTGAGCGCTGCCACGGAGTCGACGACGATCAAATCGATGGCGTTCGAGCGCACGAGCATGTCCGCGATCTCGAGAGCCTGCTCGCCGTAGTCGGGCTGAGAGACCAGAAGCTCATCGGTCTTGACCCCGAGCTTCTTTGCGTAGCCAACATCTAATGCGTGCTCGGCGTCGATGAACGCCGCAACACCGCCGCGCTTCTGCGCCTCGGCAATGGCGTGCAGGGTCAGCGTCGTCTTACCGCTGGACTCCGGCCCGTAGATCTCGACGATGCGGCCGCGGGGTAGTCCGCCGATGCCCAACGCGATATCCAAACCGAGTGAGCCGGTTGGCACCGTGCGTACGCCGGTGACGATTGGCTTGTTGCCCAATCGCATGATCGAGCCTTTGCCGAATTGTTTTTCGATCGTCCCCAGGGCGAGGTCGATCGCCTTCTCCCGTTGGGCGGTCGCCTTCTGGGCGTCATTGTCTTTGGCCATGCCAATCTCTCCTTATCTGAGGACAGATTAGTTAGTCCGTATGACGTTTCGGGGCACGTGAGGCCTCCTCAAGCGGCCATTCATGCCTCACGTGGTACTCAGAACCAGTTGATTTCATTTCTGATTCGTAGAGAACTACAGATTTTGCGAACGTCTCACTGAACAGGTGCTCAGACCATGGTTCGAGCACTGTTTCCACCGCTGCCGGCTGCTTGAGCCGGCCGAGGGTCACATGGGGATGAAACTCGCGAGATTCGGCCGGGAACCCGAGATCGCCTACCGCGGTATCGACCTTGGCCGCGAGCGCGGACAGCTCGCCACCTGGATTGTCGATCCCGGCCCACACGACCCGCGCCTTCTGGGTTTTGGGAAACGCGCCCATGCCGCGCGTTTCGAATCGGAACGCGGACACACCCCGAAGTTGCTCGGCAACCCGGTCGCGAATCGCATCGATGACCTCGGGTCGCGCCCAGCCGATGAACTTGAGAGTCACGTGATAGCTGGCCGGCGCCACCCAGCGCACATCGAGGTCGGCGGCCTTGGCGCTCTGTTCCAATTCGGTCATGGCCTCGTTGACCGCGTGCACCGTGGCCAGAGAGATCTTCACGCCGACGAACAGCCGAACCTTACCGTTCTTAGAAATTGTCTTCCTCCTGGAGGGCGCGCAACACCAGAGCGAGAGCCCAGTGCGCCGCGAGTGTACGTATCCGGTCGCGCCCCGCCGGCCACATCAGCCGCTTGAGCGTCTCACCGCGCGGACCGGCGAGGGCGAGATGCACCAGGCCGACGGGTTTGTCCTCGGTGCCGCCGCCGGGACCGGCGATGCCGGAAATCGCAACCGCGTAGTCCACGCCGAAACGCTTGCGCGCGCCCTGCGCCATTTCGATTACACACTCCTCGCTCACCGCACCGTGTTCGATGAGCGTTTGCTCGTGCACGCCCAGCTGCCGGGTCTTCTCGGCATTGGAGTAGGTGATCGCCCCGCCCATGAAACACGCGGACGAGCCGGGCACGCTGGTGATCAACTGGCCAACCATACCGCCGGTGCACGACTCGGCCGTCGCCATGGTCGCGTTCGCCGCCAACAACGCTGCGACGACATTCTTCGGCAGCGTCTGCTCATCGACTCCGTGGATGTGTCGCCCAACCCGAGCGCGCACCCTGGCGTCTAGCTCGTCGAGTGCGGCAGCCGCGGTCGGTTCATCGGCGCTTCGAACCACGAGCTTGACGAAGATCTCCGGGAACTTCACCTGGTAGTGAAGGCTGGCACCAGCGACTCCGTCGGTGACGTTCTCCAGCGCTTCGGCGACATGGCTTTCACCTTTGCCGAACACGCGATAGATCCGCTTGGCGATACGCTCGACGCGTTCACCGCGCGCTTCGCGCAGTTCGATCAAGCAGGCTTCGAGTGAGTCGTTCCAAATCGCTTTGAGCTCGCGCGGAAAACCGGGAACACAAATGATCGATGTGCCGTCGTGGTCGACCAAAAACCCCGGCGCCAAGCCGGCGGAGTTGAGAAACACACGGGCTCCCGCCGGCACGTGAGCCTGGCGGATGTTGTTCGGCGTCAGCCGAAACTTGGCTTTGGCGAAGCGGCGCTCCATGCGCTCGCGGGATGGCTCATCTATAACTGGCTCGACGCCGAGCAGATCTGCCACCACATCAACTGTCAGGTCATCTTCGGTCGGGCCGAGCCCGCCGGAGACCAAAACAACCTCGGCGCGAGCGCACGCCTGACTCAAAACCGCGCGAATGTCGTTCGCCACATCCCTGCAACTGGTCATCCAACCTGCTGTTATGTCTAGGTCCCAGAGGGACTCAGCGAGCCAAGATGAATTGGTGTCGACGATTTCTCCGCGGCATAGCTCATCACCGATGGTGACTATCTCTGCCAGCACGCGGGCATCCTACACCGGCAAGACACTTGCCCCAACCGCTCGGAAGCGGACTTGTGTCTGCGGTAAGCTGCCCGCAAACGTTGACGAGCATTTCCTTCGTTCATTATTATCGCATGGTTAGCAGCCTCCACGGGAGTCGAAGGGGAGCCGGTAGCACTGTTGGGACTCCAACAATCCGATGAAGATCCGCTACGCAGCCAAAACTGATGTGGGAATGAAGCGTACCCACAATGAGGACTACTTCTCGCTCATTGAAGACGAGCAGTTGTTCATCGTCGCCGATGGAATGGGCGGTCACGCATCTGGAGAAGTTGCATCCAAGATGGCCGCCGAGACGATCAGCGAATTCTATCAACGCACGCGCGAAGACGAAGACGCGACGTGGCCGTACAAGATGGATCGGTCACTCTCGTATATCGAGAACAGGTTGGTGTGCAGCGTCAAGCTGGCAAACCTGCGCATCTTCGAGACTGCGAGCCGAGACATTCGGTTCAAGGGAATGGGTACGACTATCGTGTCCACGCTCGTGTGCGGCGACAAAGTCTACGTGAGCCACGTCGGCGACTCGCGGGTATACCGCTGTCGCGAAGGCGAGATTTCTCAGCTCACTCGAGACCACTCGCTGCTCGAAGATTACAAAGAAGCCAAGCCGGATATGACGGAAGAGGAGGAGCGCAACTTTCCTCACAAGAACGTCATCACCCGGGCGCTCGGTATGCGCGAGACGGTGCAGGTAGACATTCGCGGACACCAGATCAAGTCCGGCGATGTCTACGTGCTGTGCTCGGACGGACTGTCCGGCATGGTCACTGACCCGCAGATCAACGAGATCGTGAGCCGCTCGAAATCTCTGGAGCGGGCCGTCGCGGAGCTGGTGGACGCGGCCAACCGCGCTGGCGGCACAGACAACGTCACCGTACTGCTACTGCAGTGCGTGGCCGCGTAAGCGAGGCGCCAGCATGCCGCAGTACAAGGTAGAGACCGGACGTAGCGAGCTGCAGATCCGTGCGCGCTCCAGCATCCACGACACCAACGCCAAGTGGACCAAGATCGCTGGCGACGTCGAGGCGGACGCGGCCACCTTGGCCGAGACCGGGGCCACCGCCAAATTCCAGGTCGACATGACCGCGTTCGATGCCGGCGACTGGCTCAAGAATCGCAAGCTCAAAAAAGACATGGACGTGGATCGCTATCCCACGGCCACGTTCGAGCTGACCGAGCTACGCGATGTGAACAAACAAGACGACGGCTCGTTCGTCGCGACTGCCATCGGTACCCTGGCCTGGCGCGGCCGCAGCGTGACGTTGGAGATCGCCGGCAAAGGCAACATCGACGACAACGGCGTCGACGCCACCGGCACATTCGATCTCGACATCCGCGACCTCGGCATGAAGCCGCCGAAGATCTTGATGTTCAAAGTCGAGCCCGAGGTCACCGTCGAAGTGACCCTGCGCGCGAAGCCGTAGCGACTATTTTTCGTCGCCCTTGGACTTGGGCTTGGGCGTGGCCTGCTCGTCGAGCTTTTCGCCCAACTTGGTAATGCGGTTGGTGCTCTTCGGATTGACGAAGTGCAGCTGACAATCGCCATCGGGGGCGGGCACCTGGGCGGCGATGAACGCGTGCTTGCCTTTCCACACCAGCGCGGGGCCGGTTTCCTTGGTCGGCTTACCGAACGTCTTTTTCATCCACTTCATGGTCTTGGCGACCTTGCATCGTTGAACGGTCACCCAAATCTCCTCGAGCCGGGCATCGGGCTTGTCCGAGGGAAAGTACAGATTGACCAGCGCCTTCTGCCCGGCCAGCTTGCGCGCCCGGGCCAGACACCGCTTGGCGCCGTCCTCGACCGGGAAGCAAGCTTTGGACCGAGCCGCGGCCCGCTTGAACGTCGTCTTGCCCACGCGGAACCCCTTGATGCCGTCGTACTCCGCTTTCGGGCGTTTACAGCTGGTGGCGAGCCCCGCGCAGAGCGCCAGGCCAATCAGGAGGTTCAGTGGCTTCGCTGTCATCACGTTCCTCATACCCTACTCTGACACCGGCCGGCGCGCTGGGTTTCAGCCTAGTCGGATGGGCAGCCGTCGCAGGAGTGCCCGCAGTCGCCACCAGCGGCTTTGCGCCGGCGCAGAGGCCAGCCGCCGGTCAAGCGCATGATTACCGACAGCACCGCCAGAGACACGACAACCGCGGTAGCGACCTCTTGCCAGCCCATCAGTGGCTCACACGCCCCAGCCCATGGCCCGACCGACCTGATAGACGACCAGCGCACCGCCGTACGCCAGCACCGTCATATATCCGACCATGAATAGGGGCCACCGCCATGTTCCTGTTTCCGTCTTCACCACGACCACCGTGCTCATACACTGGCAGGCCAGAACGAAGAATACCATGAGCGCGATGCCCACCAAGGGCGTCATCAACGGGCTGCCGTCGGCCTTCTTGGCCTTGGCCAATGAACCCCGTAAATCCGTGCTCTCTTCGTCGGCCTCCTCGATGCCGAACACGATGCCCAGGGTGGATACGAACACCTCGCGCGCGGCGAACGCACCGATGATGCCGACGCCAATGCGCCAATCGAAGCCGAGCGGCTCGATAGCCGGCTCGATGGCGCGACCGATGCGACCGCCGATGCTGTGGCGAATCTGCGCGGCGTTCTCCTGACCATCGACGACGGCAAGTTGCGCGTCGCGCTTGTCCTTGTCCTTGTCCTGGGCGAACACCCGGGTAATCTCCGCGCGCCTGGCGTCATGACGCTCGGTGATGGCGTCGCTCTTGGGAAACGACAACATCGCCCACAAGATGATCGTCATCGCCAGAATGATGGTGCCCGCATCGATCAGGAATTTACGTACCCGGCGCCAGGTGACCAGCAGCAGGTTGCGCACGACCGGGCGGCGGTACGGCGGCAACTCCAGGACCAACGGTAGTCGCGGACCTTTGAGCACCGTGCGTCGCATCACCGCGGCAGCGCCCAGGGCGGCCACCACCGACAGGGTGTACATGGAGAACAACACGACCGCGCCCATGGTGAGCACGCCCCCGACCTTCTGGTTCTGCGGAAAGATGACCGCCGTGATCAGTACGTACACCGGCAAGCGGGCGCTGCACGAGATCAATGGCAGCGTCAGCATAGTGATCAACCGGTCGCGGCGATTTTCGATGGTGCGCGTCGCCATCACAGCGGGAATCGCACACGCGAACCCGGACAACATGGGCACGAACGCTTTGCCGTGCAAACCGACCCGCCCCATCAGGCGATCGATGACGAACGCGACCCGCGCGAGGTAGCCGAGATCTTCGAGCACCGCGATGAACAAGAACAGCAGCGCGATTTGCGGCACGAACACCACGACATTGCCGACACCGGCGATGACTCCCTCGACGAGAAGGTCGCGAAAAACGCCTTCGGGCAAGGCTCCGCTGACCAGGCCTTGCAGCCCGGCGGTGCCTTTCTCGACCAGCTCGATCAGCGGGTTGGCCCAGCTGAACATGGCTTCGAACAAGCCGAACATAATCAGCGCGAATACCAGCAGGCCCCACACGCGATGGGTGAGAACGCCGTCTATCTTGTCGGTGCGCAGCTTGGCCTTGGATATGCCGGACTGCTTGGTGGTACGCGAGGCGGCCGCGGCCGCCTCGATGTGTCGGTAGCGACTGCTGACCAATGCGAGATCGAGATTGCGGCCTTCGTTGGCCGCACGTTTGCGCGCGTTGTGCACCGCGTGAACCACATCGTCGGGTAGATCGGTGGTCACGTCGTCGACATCGCCGTCGACCTCACGTGCGCTGAGCAAAGCCCACACTGCCCAGAAATGCTGCTTGGCCGGTGTATCGCCCAACTTCGCCTTGGCCACGGCATGTTCGACCCCGGCGATGTCTTCGCGAATCGCCTCGGCCACGTCAATCGGCGGCTCGTCACTCCAACCGAGCTGCAATGCGTCGCCGACGGCGCTCAGCAACGGCGCGGTACCGTCTGACTTCGCGGCGACGGTGGGCACGACGGTCGCGCCCATCCAGCTGCCGAGCTTGTCGACATCGATGTCCACCCCCGCAGCGGTCGCCTCGTCGATCATGTTGAGCGCGACCACCACCGGCACGCCGGTCTCGACAACTTGCTGTACCAGGTACAACCCGCGTTCGAGCGCGTTGGCGTCGACCACGACGATCACCGCATCGGGTGCCGGTTCGCGACGACCGAGCAACGCATCGACCGCGACTTCCTCTTCCAACGAGCGTGCGGTCAGACTGTACGTGCCCGGCAGATCGATGAGGTCGACCTTGGCGCCATCGGGCAACGCGATCGTCCGTGACATGCGCGTAACGGTGACCCCGGGATAGTTGCCCACCTGGGCGCGCGCGCCTGTGAGCGCGTTGAACAGGGTGGTCTTGCCGGCGTTGGGATTGCCTGCGATCAGTACTCGAGGCGTGACGGTGGCAGGGCGCTGTTCGCGTGAGGATGGCTGGCGGCGACCAACCTCAGCCTCGGTGGCCGTCGACGGCTCTACACTGCCGAGCTCGATGAGCCGGGCTTCGGCACGACGGACCGACAGCAAGTACCCGCGCACCCGCAGCTCAATTGGGTCGCCCATGGGAGCGACCCGGACCATCTCCACGTCGGTGCCGGGCAACAAGCCCATTTCCATGAGCCGGCGCACCGTGGGACCGTCACCGCCCACAGAGCGGATCGTGCCCGATTGCCCCGGCGCGAGGCCGTCCAAGCTGTCTACATCGTTCGCCATTAATTGAAAATGCTTTTCAATTTCAGCGAAAAATGGCCTGTTCGCCCTAGCCTGTCAAGGCCTTAGCTCCCATCAGCCATTCTGGGTGTCAAATCCCGGAGTGAACATCGCGGCGAACCGCCTGGGCTCAGCGACCCCTTGGTGTCGCAACCAGCTGAGCGCTTCCTCGACGATGTCGCGGGCGAGATGGCTGCCCGCGAGCTGAGCTCGGCGGTAACGACACAGCACGCTGAACATCGCCATGTCGTTGGCCATGAAGCCCTCTTCAGCCATGATCAATCCGCGCCGGGCCTCCGCATGGTTACCGCGCAGCGCCGACACCCCGGCGAGCAACAGGTACGCGATCGGTTCGGACCACGGCATCTTCTCCCGCCAGATCTTCTTGGCATCGCGCTCGGCGTGGCTGATGTAGTCGGCGTCGGTCTCGGCCATGGCGAGCGCTGCGCGAGCGCGCAGGAACCGGGTCTCGACTCGAACAGTCTGAATGCGAAACAGCATCGCGCCCTTCATGCCGACGCGGTTGGCGTTGACGCTATCGAACGCCTGCTTGGCCGAGCCGCGGTACAGCAACGCCTGACAGCGCGCGAGCATGGCCCAGTAGTGCTGCAGGTGATAGCCGCGTTCGGACCACGACTCGATCACCGCCTCGGCTTCGCGCAGCGCATCATCGGCGCGGTCGGCCATCAACCACGCGACCGCAGGCACGCCGATACGCAGGATCGATTCGGTGTAGCGATCGCCTCGGTGGTGAGCTTCGACCAACAACTCCTGCAGGCGTTGGGACATGTCGCGTAAGTCGCCCAGGTAGAACTGACACCACAGTCGGTACAGTTCGGCGTTGTTGAGCTCCCACAACACATTGGAGCACTTGTCCCGGAACATCATGACAGCCCGCTCCGAAAGCCGTTTGGCCGCGCTGAACCGGCCCATCTGGTATTCGAGCAAGGCCGCCCCACCCCACACCCACGCGTACAGCTCCGGCCGGTGAACCCGCTCGGCGAGCTCCAAGGCCATGCCCATGACCTTGCGCGCACTGTGCTGGCCACGACGCCCGGCCAACGAGCGGTAGATGGTCTCGATGGTCAGCGCACGCGCGACCCGATACGGCTCTCCAGCGGCAAGCGCCAACAACAGGTGACGCGTTTGAAAATCCGCTCCTCGAAATGTCTCACTCATGCCGAGGCCGACCGCGGCAGTCCAACACACGTCGAGCCGCCGCAACAACGCCGGGGGCAACTCCTCCTCGGAGCGCTCTTTGAACCCGAGCCCGCGCAAACGCAAGCGCGCCCGGCGCAACGCCAGCCCCACCAGCACCCCGCGCGGCGTGTCAGGCAGGTCGTAGCCGACCGCCGACAGCACCTCTTGCAAACACGAGTTGCCTTCGTCTACCTGGCCCGCGCGCAAATAGTCCAAAGCCGCCCGACGCCTGTACTCGATACCGTCCGCGGCATCAGCGCCCTTCGCGGCCGCCATGAACTGCTCCGCGGCGTCGACACACGCGCCGGCGTTCTCGAGCGCGTCGCCCAGCTTTGCCCGCAACGCGCGTCGCTCTGCATCGTCTAGTGGTGCGATCGCGGCAGCCATTCGGTACAGCTCGGCGGCACGATCGAAGGCCAGCGCTTCCGCCGCTTCGTCCGCTGCCGCAGTCGCATACTCCGCGGCGCGTTCGACATCTCCGGCCTCGAACAGATGCATGGCGAGGCGCTGCGGGTCCGGGTTGCTGCGCCGCATGAGTGCCTGGGCCAGCGCTGTGTGACGACCGCGTCTCTCGTCACCGGACAGGTTCGCGACCAGCACTTCTCGAACTCGATCGTGAAAACACTCGATCACGTCCGCGTCGCCGACGCCGGACACCCGGATCAGCCGAGCCGCTTTCAGCTGAGGAATCAGCGCAGTGCGATCCGCGTGACTCATGCTGGCCGCGTCCTGGGCGATGCTCAGCTGAATCGGCCGCCCCGCCACGGCCACGACCTCGACGAGCCGCTGGGCCGAGCTCACTAGCAAGCCGACGCGGTTCCGAATCACCTGATCGAGGGACAAGGTGATGCCGGGCATATTGGTCGTCGGTACGCTGGAACGGAAGAACCGGGCCAGCTCGTTGACGAACAACGGACTGCCGCCTGACTCTCGAGCGATCGTCTCGGCAGCGCCCGGCTCCGCGTTCGACCCACGCAGCAGGACTTCAGCGAGGGCCTGCGCCTCATGGACGTTGAGCGCGTCTACGGGCAAGCGGCGGGCCGACGACGCGGGACCGAGCCGGGATTCGCGACGAAACAATGCGCGCAGCAGCGGCGAGCTGTTCTCTTCTTCGGCCCGGTACGCCACAACCAGCAATAGCGGCGGCGCGTCCGGCGGTCGCATCAGCTCGGACAACAGCGGAAGGCTATCGACATCACCCCACTGGATGTCGTCGATGAACAAAACCAACGGCCGTTCCTCGGCCACACGCACCAACAGCTCGCGTAGGGCGGCGAACCCGCGCCGGCGCAGCTCGTGGGGATCCGGCGACGCGATCGTACGCCGCCGCGCCTGAGCGATGGCATCCACGCGGCGCAACACGGGAAACACGCGGGCCAACATGGGCGCGTCCCGCGGCATGAAACGCTCGGTCTCTTGGCGCGGCAACTCCGTGAGGTAACGCGACAAGGAGTCGACCAAACTGTCGACCGTCTTGTACGGCACGGTTTCTCGCTCGTAGCAACGCCCGGCGAGCACCACGGCGCGCCCGCGGCCGACCAGGTCGTCGAGGAAGTGATTGACCAGCATGGTCTTGCCCATGCCCGAACGCCCGCGTACATAAACCGTCACGCCGACACCGCGTTGGGTCATGGCAAATGCGCTGCGCAACTCGACCAGATGACGCTCGCGTCCGATCAACGAGTAGTCGTCGCGCTCGGCCTGAGACTCGAGCTCGGGCCGCGTCGTCGCCCGGGTG
>SPJJ01020294.1_pt1 | contig 10573 bp, 10 predicted proteins | sample 3741741 | NCBI WGS metagenome assembly SPJJ01 (sample SAMN10925908, study PRJNA522277) | cold seep metagenome | isolation source: Elba SIP-enriched marine methane seep metagenome, extraction at timepoint T1 | place: Italy: coast of Elba, Mediterranean Sea | collected 2014-05 | reverse complement strand
GGATGCGCAGTCGCTGGTAGCGCTGGCTACTTGGTGGCGGGGTAGAGGACGCCGAGGAAGTACTGCTTGGTGTTGCCGTAACGCTTGGCTGCGGCCTGGACGCGCTTGGAGCTAATCTTGGCCGTCCACTTGGCGAAGTCTCGAATCTTGCGCGGATCGTCGCCGTGGCTGTACGCGGTACCCAACTTGCGCGACCAGAAGCGGTTGCGCTTGCTGTCGACCTCATGGCGGCGAGTGCGGATCTTCTTGATCGCGTCGATGTACTTGGACGCGACCCCTTTGGCCTTGAGGTTGGCGAGCTCTTTGAAGATCGCCCCGGTCAGCTTCTTCACGTTCTTGGGATCGCAGGGGAAGAACATACTGAGCGCACGCTGCTGCTTGGGCCGCCGACTGATGCTGCCGTTCGGCGCCACGAAGTACACGCCGCCCATGTCTTCACGCATGATCTCGCGCAAGCGAATCTGCAGCACCTCGGCCAGCATCTTGATGTTGTTGGCCGCATCCGGGCTCCACTTCTCGGCGCCGTGGAACACCAGGTAGACGAAGCTCTTGGGCTCTTTGCCGCGCTTGAGGGTGAACTTCTTGATCCCCTTGGGGTAGCGAACGTTGACGTCGCGCCAGGTCTCTTTGCGCTTGAGCGACGGTAGGCTGCCCAGATAGGTCGCGACCAGCGGCTTGAGCTTGGCCAGGTCGACGTTGCCGACGATGGTGAACGTGAAGTCCGACGCATCTGCGAACCGCTGCTTGTACAGGCTCAGCGCCTTGTCCAAGTCCACCTTCTCGATCATGTCCACGGTGCGGGGCTTGCGCCGGAGGTGGTTGTTGGTGACGGCGGAAAACATGTCGTCGAAGAACGCGCCCTGCGGGTCGAGCCGGCGGTTGCGCACCCATTCGATCTGTCGCGCCTGCCAGGCCGAGAACGCCTTGGCGTCGCGGCGCGGCGCGGTAAACCGCAGGTGGATCAGCTGCATGACGGTTTCGAGGTCACGGGGAGACCCGCTCGCGGACACGCCTTCGGAAAGCTCGCCGATCCACGTCGTCGCGCGCGCGACTTTACCCGTCAGCAGTTTGGTCAGCTGAATGCGATCGAAGTCACCGACGCCACCGGCCGACACGACCGAGCCCGCGAACGACGCGTTGAGGTAGTCCGAGTCGGACACCAGCGAGTGTCCACCAGGGGACCGACCAGAGATGATCACCTCGTCGTTCTTGAACGTGGTCGGCTTGACGACGACGCGCACGCCGTTGGACAGCTTCCACTCGGTGACACCGATCTCGGAAATTGCGGTCTGCTTGACCACGCTACCCGGGGTGGGTTTCTTGGCCATCAGCGGCTTGGTGACCACGTTGTCCTTGTAGGCCGCGAGATTCTTGGTAGCGGCGCTGTCTACGATGGCGATCAAGCTCGCCGCGGTGGGCTTCTTCATCTTGGCTGGACCGCTAACGCTGATCACCCGGTTGGCGGTGCCGCCCCAGGTCTTGGCCAGGCCATTGAGCTCGGTCAGGGTGAACGTGGGCAGGTATTTGCTGACTACCTTCATCTCCGCTTCGATGCCGGGCATCATCTCGCCCTCGAAGAAGTTGCGGAGAATCTCGGACGCGTAGCGGCGACCGTGGGTCTTGGCGCGCTCGGAGACCATGCGCTCGTAGCCGCGCTTGACGTCCTTCTTGGCCCGGGCGAGCTCGCTGGCGGTAAAGCCGTGGCGTTCGACGCGCGCGACTTCGTCGGCCAGCACCGTGATGGCCTCTTCGACGCGGCCCTGCTTGACGAACGCGCGCCGGCTGAAGCCGTCGGCGGTCCGGGTGAGACTCGACGTGGACGAGAACGCCATCATGAACGGCGCGTTGGGCGCGGCGCGTAGCTCGGCGAATCGCGCGTTGAGCATGGAGTGATACAGCTGCTCGGCCAAGAAACGCCGATAGTCGGCCACCCGGCGCTCGGGTCGGCGGGCCAGCTTGTTGACGATGGCCACCTGGGTCATGGTCATTTCAGGGTCGGTCTCGATGGTGACCAGAGTGTCCTTGTGTCCCGGTACCTGAGACGCAATGCGCGGCCGGGGTTTGTCCGGCTTCTTCAGCTCGCCGAACACGCTCTTGATCTGGGCTTCGATCTTGGCGCCGTCGAAATCACCGACGGCCACGATGGCCATCATGTCCGGCCGGTACCAGTCTTTGTAGTAGCGAACCAGGGTGTCGCGTGGAGCCTTGGCGAGGATGTGCTTTTTGCCGATCGGCAAACGCACCGCATACCGCGAGCCTTTGAACAGCACCGGGTACTGCTTGTCGGCGATGCGCTTCCACGCGCCACGGCCAAGCCGCCACTCCTCGATGACGACGCCGCGCTCTTTGTCGACCTCGTCTTTACTGAACGCGATGTTGCTCGCCCACTCGCGCAGGATGTCGAATCCCTTGTCGATGAACGAGTTATTGTCGGTGGGCACCTGCAGCTGATACACGGTCTGATCGAACGACGTATACGCGTTCAGGTCGGGACCGAACTTCATGCCGATCGACTCGAGGTAGTTGACGATGGCTTGTTTTTTGTACTTCTTGGTGCCGTTGAACGCCATGTGCTCGACGAAGTGGGCGAGCCCTTGCTGGTCGTCGTCTTCCTGAATCGACCCGGCGTTGACGCCCAACCACAACTGAGCCCGCTTCTCCGGCTTCTTGTGCTCGAGCACGTAATAGGTCAGACCATTGGCCAGCTTACCGTGGCGAATTCGCGGGTCGATGCCGAAGACCCGGTCGAGATCCGGATCGCTTGGTTTATCGACGACGGTCTTCTTGGCAGGGGCGGTCTTGGTCGCCACCTTGCCCTGATCTCCACCACAGCCCGCAGCGATCATAAGGCCCGCTGCACTCAGTAATGCAAAACACGTTCTCATCACAGCTCCATCCTTGGTTCCGGCAGTTGTTGCGGCAGGGACTGGTACCACGCTCGGGAAATTCCCGAAACGGGTCGATTGCCAACAAGACACACGCCGGCGCCAGTCGGTTGCCCAGCCGCGCCAGATCGGCGGTACAACCGTGCAATGAGCAAGATGTCAGCGGAACAGATCGAGCAGTTCATCGACAGCTCGTTTCCCCAGGCGCGCGGCCTGGGCTTTGCCATTGAATCGGTGGGCGATGGCAAAGCGCGCTTGCGAGTGGCCGCGGGGGAAAAACACCTGCGCCCTGGGGGCACGGTATCTGGCCCCACCCTGATGGCACTGGCGGACACGGCCATGTACCTGGCCATCCTCGCGGAAATCGGTCCCGTGGCGCTGGCCGTGACGACCAACCTGAACATCAACTTTCTGCGCCGCAGCGGACCGGGTGACATCCTCGCCGATGCCGAGTTGCTCAAGCTGGGCAAACGTCTCGCGGTCGGTGCCGTGTCCATCCGCCGGGCCGACGATGACGCCATCGTCGCCCACGCCACGCTCACCTATTCGATTCCGCCGGAGGCCGCCGGCTAGGGCGTGGACGCCAGGGCCCAGTCGGATTCGAACTGGGACTTGACCTTGTTCTGCTCGGCGCTGTTGAGCACCATGACACCGACTTCGCGATTCTCGGTGTACGAGGTGAAGCTCAGATTCTGCGAACCAACCAACGGCACATCGTCGGACAAGATCATCTTGGCGTGCATGGACAACGCCTCCATGAACTTGACCGGAATGCCGACGTTCTGAAACGTGGTTGCAGTCTGGAAGTTGTCACTGATCCAGCTGGGGTCGGCGAGAATGACCCGCACAGCGATGCCCGCGTTCGCCCGGTTGATGATGGCGTTGCGAGTCGTATCTTCGGCGAGGTACATCACCGACAGGTCGAGCTTGGTTTCGGCCCGGTTGATGTGCTCGAGAATGCGCTGGCGCGTATTCACCGGCGACACCAGCAGGCGAGTACACGAGAGATCCGGAAAGCCGCTGCCGGTCCAGTCGCTGTCGAAAACCGCCTTCAAGTCGGCGATGTCGTCCGGGTCGCGATTGATCACCCCGTAGTTTCGCTCGTCGTCCATCGACGTGAAGTTGAGGTTGCTCGACATGATGATGGCCTTGGTGCCATCGATGATCATCGCCTTGGTGTGCGAGTGGGTGAAGTCCGCTGGCGTATCTCGAATGTCTACGCCAGCCGACATCAGGTCGGCACGGGCGTTGATGTTGCCGTCGTGGTTGCGGTCGAGCAGGACCCGCACCGTGACGCCTCTGTTGTGGGCAGCGATGATCTCGTTGACGAAGTTGTTCAACGTGAGCAGGTACATCATGATGTCCAGCGACGTCTGCGCCGACCGAATCTCGTTGATCAGGCGATTTTCCAGCCCGTTCGGCCCGATGAACAGCTCGACCGAGGGCGAGCGAAACTCATACGGGGTGCAGCCGACACCGGGTGCCGCGTCGGCTCCGGCGTCTGCACCGGATCCGGCATCGGCGGCGGGCGACGAACCACCGCCGCACGCAAAAGCGCCGACGGCCAGGCTGACCGCCAGCGCTATCAGTTGTCGTTGAAGCGAACGCACCCGCGCAGTCTAGCGGTTTCGGCGCCGTCTGCGCAGGGTAAACATCACACCGAGACCGAGAAGCAGCAGGCCTGCCGTGTGGCCTTCTTCCGAGTCACCGGTAGCGCAGCCGCAGCCACCGGACGGCTGGGCACCCGCATCGTCGTCGCCGAAGGGATCCACCGGATCCACGTCCTGGCAGGAACCATCAGTACATTTCTGACCCGGGCCACACAGAAGGTTGGTTTCGATGTCGCTTTCGTCCACCTCGCCATCGCAATCGTTGTCGAAGCCGTCGCACATTTCGGGCTCGGGCTCGACCGCGCCTTCGCAGGCGCCCCAGGTACCGTCGGCGCCGCAGGTCTGTGTTCCAGTTTCGCAGGCGTCGGCGCTACCGCACTGCTGGGTCTCGCCCGGCGTGCACTCGCAACCCGGGTCCGTCGAGCCATCGCAGTTGTTGTCCAATCCGTCGCACACCTCGGCTTCGACCGGCGGGGCGTCGCAGCCCTGCCAGTTACCGGCGACGCAGGTCTCGGTGCCGGTGCCACAATCGGTCGCGCACGCCCGGTTCAGCCCCTCGTCCACTTCGCCATCACAGTCGTTGTCGAGGCCGTCGCACACTTCGGTGGACACCGTGACCGACACGTCCATCAGCGCGGCCATGAGCTCGGTGGGGTTGCTCGCCTGGTAGTAACAAGGATCCGGGGAGTCGGCAGTGTCGCCGGTGGGATCACAACCCGGACGGGCCGTACCGGCCTCGACGGCCATCATGTTCAAGGTAAGGGCATCGACCGACGCGCCAAAGCCGACGACGAACGTCTGCACGCCCTGGGCGTTGAGGCTGGCGATCGCGTCCACCGGGGCGAACCGGCGGGTCGGGTCGTAGGGGTCACACCACTGCCAACCGTCGGTGATCAACAACGCGTACTTGGCCGAACCCGGCGAAGTCAATGTGGTCTGGGTGGCGGTGGCTTCGAGGGTCTCGGCCATCGGCGTCCAGTTGCCCGCGGTCGGCGGGGGATCGATGAGCTCGCCCATGATCGCGCTGTAGTTGCCCAGGCCCGGATCGACGCGCACCGTGCCGGGGCTACACTCATCCGGCTCGGGGAACAGGGTGAGACCGAGCTCAATGTTGTTTTGGTAGGCACCGACCACCGTGTCGAGAGCGGTGCGGGCAATATCCCATTTGCTCACGCCGCCGATGGTGCCAGTGCGCATGGAGCTGGAACGATCCAAGACGATCTGCAGACGCGCGGGAGTGCACTGATCGGCATGTGCCTTCACCCCGCTGAACAAGCACGCGGCGGCGGCGGAAAGTCCGAGAATGGTTCGCAGAGCTGGATGTCCCATACCCCGCCATTGAGCAATGGTCGTGCCACTGGTGAACCTGAGTGCGGCCAGCTGATCTGGGGCACTTATCGACGCCTCCTACTGGAAGCTCGAGTTGCCAGCAAACAGCTGTCCCCAGTCGCTGGCAGCTCGATCAGCCAGCCAGCGTCTCAATGCGGAACTACTTCTCGTTGGGGCAGCCGCCGTCGGGAACGCCCTGCTCTCTGGGGCACAGGCCGTACAACTCGTGGCGGTGGCGGATCACGCTGAAGCCACCGAGGCGCGCGGCGATGCGGTCCTGGAGCTCTTCGATTTCTTCGTCCTCGAACTCCATGATCAACCCGCACTTGATGCAAATCAGGTGATCGTGGTGCTCGCCTGCGACTTCGAACCGACTCTGGCCATCGCCGAACTGGCGATGAATTGCGACGCCGCTGTCCACCAGCAACTTGAGCGTGCGGTACACGGTGGCGTAGCCGACCTTCTTGTTGCGCTTGCGTACCTTGGCGAGCAGCTCGTCGATCGACACATGATCGTGGCACTTGAAGAACTGTTCGACGATCAGCTCACGCTGCTGCGTCGTGTTCAGTTTGTTCTCGGCAAGGTATGCCGACCACCGCTCCCTGAGCTCTTTGACGTCAGCGCCCTGCGCCGATTTGCTCTCCGTACCCATCCCGCTTTCAGATATTGTGCACCCCTCGACAAATGTCAAACGATTTAGGGCATTAACGCACAAGTACCCCAAACGCTTATTTTCAATTCCTATTCCGGAACGGACTATGGGCTACACTCGCGCGCCATGTCGGAGCAGGAAAAGTCCCCCGAGGAACTGGGGTTCGACGAAGTGCTGGCGCGCTTGCGCAGTGTGGTCTCGCAACTCGAGCAGGGAAGCCTCGGCCTCGAAGACTCCCTACGCGTGTACGAAAACGGCGTGAGCCTCGCCCGACGCGGCCACACCTTGCTCGATGGCGCCGAGAAGCGAGTTGAGTTGCTCCTGAGGGTCGGCGAAGATGGACCGGTAACGGCTGACTTCGAGCCTGACTCCGAGGGATGAGCGAAGACGATACGCCCAAAGTTGTAGTCGTAGACGACGACCGGGAAGTGCGAGACTGGCTGGATGACATTCTCAGCGGCGCCGGCTTCGACGTTACCGTAGCCTCGAATGGCCTACGGTTGGTGAGCGCGCTCCAGGTCGACCAACCGGACGTCATCCTTCTCGACGTAGTGATGAGCTGGATTAACGGCTTCGAGCTGTGCCGCGCGATCAAGAAGAACCCGGAGTTTTGCGATATTCCGGTGGTGTTCGTGTCCGGCCGCAGCAGCGACTCCGATATCCGCCACGGCATGGCATGCGGAGCGGTCGACTACTTTCCAAAGCCGATCGACTCGCGACAGTTGGTAACTCGGCTCAAAGCTCTGGTACATACGGCCTAGCAGCCATGGTAGCCATCGACCCGAAGCGAGCGCCGCAAGCGGTGCAAGATTGGTTCGCGCGCGCGCGACCGTTGATTGAAGCAGACATCGACCGGCGTGTGCCGGCGCCGAGCGGCGATGATCCGGGACGCTTGCGCGAAGCGATTCGCTACGCCGCCCTGGGTGGAGGCAAGCGCCTGCGTCCGTGTTTGGTGCTCGCGGCGTGTGAAGCCGCCGGCGGTGAAACCGAGGCCGCGTTGCCCGCGGCCTCAGCCATCGAGCTTTTGCACGCGTACACCCTGGTCCACGACGACCTGCCCGCCCTCGACGATGACGAGGTGCGCCGAGGCCGGCCGACCGTGCACGTGGAGTTTGGCGAGGACATGGCGATCCTCACCGGCGATGCGCTGTTGACCAACGCGTTCGCCAGCCTGGCCGAGCTGGGCACCGGCGCCAGTGCCGCGGTACGAGTCTTGGGCAGCCGCGCGGGCACCCACGAGCTGCTCGGAGGTCAGGCCCGCGATCTGGTATTGGCGAAGAGTCCCCGAGCGCTGACCATCGACGAGCTGGAAGTCATTCACGCCGGCAAGACCGGGGCGCTGTTCGCCGCATCTGCGGAGCTCGGGGCGATCGCCGCCGGAGCAGATCCGCAACTGTGCAGCCGCTTCGGCGACTACGGCCTCGCGGTCGGCATCGCGTTTCAGCATGCCGACGACGCCGACGACGGAGAGTTCACCGACATGGCCGAGCAAGCCACGGCCCGACGCCAACAACACGCCGAGCGCGCCGCCGCGTTCGCCGCGGAGTTGGGTGAGCCGGGTCAACTGCTGCTCGCGTTTGCCCGATGGATCGGTGGCATCGACTAGGCGTCGCGGTTGCCGCGCTTGCCGTCGCGGCAGGTTGCGCAGGCGATCGACGCAGCTTCGGTAGCGGCAAACCGCTCGCGGCCAACGTGTCTGCGACGACCGCTGCCTCGGGCCTGCGCCAGCGCGCTGCGCTCACCAAGGGGCGGCTCACCTATGCGGTCGCCGTCGCCGATAGAGATCGCGTGGTGGTCAGCGTCGAGCTCGAGCTAGCGTTCGCCCTGGCCGTTCACGATCTGTCGGCCGCCAAACCCCGGCTGCGATTTCGCCGGCGACTCGGAGTCGCCACCTACGACATCTACGATCTGGCCGTGGACCCGGCGGGCCGCGAAGCCTGGGTGGCGTCTGCCGACGGCAGCGTCCGCGGCTTCGAGCTGGCCAAGGGCAAGCAATTGGCCAGCCTGCACCTGGGCGCAGCGGCCACCGCCGTAGCGTTGACCAACGATCGCAGCCTGCTGGCCACCGGCTCCGCGAGCGGAGTGCTGTGTCTGCGCCGGCGGGCGGATCTGGCCCTGCTCCAATGCACCGTGGCTCACGAAAAACGCATCTCGAGTCTGAGTTTTTCCGCGGACGGCAAGGCCCTGGTGTCGGCGTCCTGGGATGGCACGGTCACGACCTGGCGCGCACCGTCCCTCGAGGTGACCGGCCGCAAGAAACTCGGCGTTTCTGCCAACGCGGTGGCCTACTCGCCGTCGGGCGATCGCGTCGCAATCGCCGTCAGCGGGGCACCGCCAAAGCGCAGCCCCGAAATCGCATCGCGAGAAACGCGGGCTGGCGTCGCCTACGACGACAAGTCGGCGGTAGTGCTGTGGAACCCAGGGCGTCGCACAGCGCGTACCTGTTCGGGACACCGGGCCCCGGTGACCAGCGTGTCGTTCGGACCGCGGGGCCGACGGCTGTTGTCGTCATCATGGGACCGCACAGTCAAGCTGTGGGACACGGCCTCGTGCCGAGTCGTTGCCAGCGTGATCGGGTTCCGCCAGCTGGTGCGCGATGTAGCCATGGGTAGCAGTGGTAGACGGGCTGCGGTGGGAGCATGGCCAAGTGATCTGTCTAGCAACTCGACGGTGGCATTTGATCTGCTCTATCCTTAGAGCGTGGGGGACTGGAAAGACGGCGGCGACGAGACCACCAAGGTCTACGATGTCGCAGAGGCCGTACCGCTCGAGCGCACCAAGCCGCTGATCATCGTGCTCGCCGGCAGCAACGTGGGCGAGATGTTCGAGGTCAACGGCGACGAGATCATCGGCCGGGCCAAGGGCAACGCGATCCACGTGGTCGATGATGGAGTCTCTCGCGAGCACGCACGCATCGTTCGCGACGGCGATGACCTGTGCGTCGAAGACATGGGCAGCCGCAACGGCACCTACCTCAACGGCAAACGCACCAAGCGCCGCGTGCTCAGTGACGGCGACAAGATTCAGGTTGGCCGCACGACGATCCTCAAGTTCACACTCCACGACAAGGTGGACGATTCGTTCCAGCAACACATGTACGATTCGGCCCTGCGCGACGGCCTGACCCAGGCGTTCAACAAGCGCTACTTCGTCGACCGCATGCACAGCGAGTTTCAATTCGCGCATCGCCACTCGGTGCCGTTGTCGTTGGTGCTCATCGACCTGGACAAGTTCAAAGAGATCAACGACACCTACGGACACATGGCTGGCGACCACGTGCTCACCGAGTTCGCCGACGCCGTGCATCAAAGCATGCGCAACGAGGACGTGTTGTGCCGCTACGGCGGCGATGAATTCGCAGTCATCTGTCGATCGATTCCCATCGACGGCACCATCACGTTCGCCAACCGCCTGCTCAAGACAATCCGCGAGCTAGAAATCGTCTACGGCGACCACTTCATCCCGCTCACGGTCAGTATTGGCGTGTCCGCGATCCCGGACGCCAGCGTCGACAGCGCCGATGACTTGCTGGGCACCGCCGACCGGGCGCTGTACTGGGCCAAAGAACAGGGCCGAAATCGCGTCATGGTGTACGAAACCGACGTCCCCGAAGAAGATACTCGACCGACGTAAGCCACCGACTTTGTAGCCGTGACCCGCTGGCAGTTTCGGTCGTGGAATTTGCGGTCGCGCAGTGGCGTTGATAGTTTTCGCTATGCGCTGTTCGTTCTTGGTCGTAGTCGCGGGTTTGGTCGCCTGTTCCTCAGATGATGGTTCCGGCAATCGAACCACGGTGCCGTCACCTCCGACGACAGCTGCCAAGCCGGTGCCGGCCAAGCCGCAGCCGAAACCTCCCACGCTGAAACCGGTCAAACCGGGTGGCGCTGTCGAAGACCTGGCGACGCCGTACTACAACACGGGTGCCGCCAAGCTGGCCGCCAAACATCTGGCGCTCCAAGACTGGCGTGCGGCCCGCGACGGCTTCGCCAAACTGCTGGCGGCAGCCGACGCACCCAAGCACGGCCCAGGGCGCGCCCGTCTCCGGCTGGTGATCGCCGTGGCCGACGCTGGATTGCGCAATTGGAGCGATGCCGCGG
>SPJJ01004564.1_pt1 | contig 10587 bp, 8 predicted proteins | sample 3741741 | NCBI WGS metagenome assembly SPJJ01 (sample SAMN10925908, study PRJNA522277) | cold seep metagenome | isolation source: Elba SIP-enriched marine methane seep metagenome, extraction at timepoint T1 | place: Italy: coast of Elba, Mediterranean Sea | collected 2014-05 | reverse complement strand
GCCAGGGTGGCCGGCAGCACCAGCTGCAGTCGATGCTTGGCGCGCTGCAGGTACTCGAACTGGCCAGCCCACAAAAAAAAATAGCCGGCGGGCAGCTCAAGCTGCTCCCGCACCAGCGCCTGTGCCTGGGCCACATAGCGACCCAGGTCCTGACCCTCGATATCAACGAACACCAGACCGGCAATGCGCGCGTTTTCACTTTTGATCATCGGCGGACCGTCGGCCAGACGTATATCGGCCACCTCGCCCAATGTGATGTGGGCCCCGCTGGGCGTGATCAAAGGCAATCGATCCAGCGCCTCGGGTGAATCCCGCCAGCGCTGTGGCAAGCGCAGATTGATCGGAAAGCGCTCACGACCCTCGGTGCTCTGGGCCACATCCATTCCGCCGACAGCAGTGCGCAACACGATTTGCAGGTCATCAACATTCAGGCCCAGTCGGCCGGCGCGCTGGCGGTCGATCTGGATGTCCACATAGCGCCCGCCGGCCACCCGCTCGGCATACACGCTGGTGGTGGCTGGCAGTTGTGGAAGTAACTGCTCAAGCTGTTCACCCAGCTGCTGAATGACGCTCAGGTCAGGGCCTGTGATGCGCACACCGACGGGTGTCTTGATACCGGTGGCCAGCATGTCGATGCGGGTGCGGATGGGCATCACCCAGGCATTGCTCAGCCCGGGCAGTTGCACGCGCTGACGGATCTCGGCGCGAATGGCCTGCAGATCCATGCCCTCGCGCCACTCGCTGGCCGGCTTGAACTGAATATTGGTTTCGATCATCGACAGGGGTGCCGGATCGGTGGCTGTGCGAGCGCGTCCAATCTTGCCGAAAGCACTGGCCACTTCCGGCACAGACATGATCAGCTTGTTGGTCTGCTGCAACAGCTGACGCGCCTGGCCCGGCGAGATCCCCGGCCGCGTGGTCGGCATGTACATCCAGTCGCCTTCATCCAGCGGCGGCATGAACTCACTGCCCAGGCGGCTGGCGGGGTACAGCGCGCTCAGACTGATCAACAGTCCCAGCAGCAGGGTCGCCCAGGGGCGCTGCGTCACCAGACGAATCAGGGGCTGATAGGCACGACTCAGCCAGCGATTGAGCGGGTTGGCCTGTTCCGGCCGGATTGATCCGCGTACGAACAGGGCCATCAGCACCGGCACCAGGGTGACGGCCAGACCGGCTGCCGCGGCCATCGCGTAGGTCTTGGTGAAGGCCAGTGGTGCGAACAATCGCCCTTCCTGCGCCTGCAGGGTAAACACCGGCAGGAAGGACAGGGTGATGATCGCCAGTGAGAAAAACAGCGCCGGGCCGACTTCCTGTGCCGCATCGAGGACCTTGCGCGCGTGACTGCGCTGGTCCTTGCGGGCCAGATGCACATGCAGGTTTTCCACCATCACGATGGCCCCGTCGACCATCGCACCAATCGCAATGGCGATCCCGCCCAGGGACATGATGTTGGCATTGAGTCCCTGCATGCGCATGACCAGAAAAGCCACCAGAATGCCGATCGGCAAGCTGATCACGGCCACCAGCGCAGAGCGCCAGTGGAACAGGAACAGGGCACAAACCAGGGCCACAATGAGCAGTTCTTCCAGCAGCGTCCGTTGCAGGGTCTGCACCGCACGGTCGATCAGGCCGGAGCGATCGTAGGTGGTGACGATATCCACGCCATCCGGCAAACCGGCCCTCAGTTCGTCCAGGCGCTGCCGCACTGCCGCAATGGTGGCGCGTGCATTGCCGCCCTGGCGCATCACCACAATGCCGCCGACCACCTCGCCCTCGCCATTCAGATCCGCAATGCCCCGGCGTGCCTGCGGCCCAAAACGCACCTGAGCCACGTCAGCGATACGCACCACGGTGCCTTGGGGGGTGCTGATCAAGGGAATCGCGCGCACATCCTCCAGGCTGTCGATATACGCCCGAGCGCTGACCATGTATTCGGCTTCGGCCATTTCGATCACACCACCACCCACGGCCGCATTGCCGGCGCGCAGGGCCCGAATCAGATCGGGCAATTGCAGTTCATGTGCGCGCAAACGATCCGGATCGGCCACCACCTGGTACTGCCGCACCATGCCGCCCACGGTGGCAACTTCGGCCACGCCGGGCACGGTCTGCAGTTCGTATTTGAGAAACCAGTCCTGCAGGGCGGTCAGTTCGTCAAGGTCGTGCTGCCCGCTGCGATCGACCAGGGCGTACTGATACACCCAACCCACCCCACTGGCATCCGGCCCCAGCGAGGGCCGTGCGTCCGGCGGCAGACTGGCGCTGACCTGCGACAGGGATTCCAGCACCCGCGAACGCGCCCAGTAGGGGTCGGTACCGTCCTCGAACAGGACATAGACGAATGAATCGCCAAAGAAGGAATAGCCACGCACCGTGCTTGCGCCGGGCACCGCCAGCAGCGCACTGGATAAGGGATAAGTGACCTGATCTTCGACCAGTTGCGGGGTTTGCCCCGGGTATGGCGTGCGAATCACCACCTGCACATCAGACAGATCCGGTATGGCGTCGACCGGCGTCGCACGCAGGGCCAGCAGACCGGCCACACAGAGCGCGAGCGTGGCCAACAGCACCAGCGCACGATTATTCAGCGACCAGGCAATCAGGGCGCGAATCATGGCTGGATCTCCAGATGAGTGATGCGGTAATCTGCCGCTTCCGGCTTGTCGGCTAGGAACAACACACGCTGGTCGATTTGCAGCGCCTGCATATCCACGCCGGCGGCAACATCAAAACTCATGACCATGGCTGGCATGTCGATCGCTTCGATATAAGCGTGATCCAGGGTGATAAAACGGCGCTCACGGTCAAAACCCACCACCCGGCCTTCGGTCATTCGCTCGGATGCTGGCCGGGCGCGCAAACGCAGCGTTTCCGCACTGATGTTGGCTTCCGAATCGAGCAGGAACTGGCCGGCAACGACGATCTCATCACCGGGCTCCAGACCCTGCAGAATCTGCGTCTGACCCGCGGCAGTATGGCCACGCGTAACCGCCACCACGTCGAATGCCCCGCCACCCAGCGCGCGCAGCACGCGATCCCCTTCCGGGCTGCGAATCACGGCCTGCTCTGGCACGACCGGCCGCTTGGGCCCAACCGGGCCATGCAGCACCACATGCGCAAACATGCCCGGCCGGATGGTCGGCTGTGGATCATCCAGTTCCAGCCGCACGCGCTGGGTACGGGTGCGCTGATCCAGTTCAGGGTGGATGTGCGTGACCCGGGCCAGTACCGACTCATCACCCAGCACGGGCCACGTCACACTGGCCTGCTGCCCCATGAAAACCGCCGCAGCGTCGCGCTCGGTCAGCTGCGCAATCAACCACAGCCGGGATGGATCACCCACACGCATCAGCTCACTGCCCGGACTGACGTACTGGCCTTCACGCACATTCAGCGCGATGACACGCGCATCCCGGGTCGCCTGCACAGCATGCAGGCCGGCGGGTTTGCCACGTCGTTTCAACGCGGAGATTTGCGCCTCGACATAGCCCAGTGCCCGCAGACGTTGGCCAGCGGCTTGTTGCAAGCTCCGGTTGCCCAGGCTCGCCAGATACTCGGCCTCGGCTGCATGCAGCTCGGGGGCATATAGCGCGTACAGCAGGTCCCCGCTGCTGAGCTCTTCGCCGCTGGCCTTCGGACCCAGCCGTTCGATCCAGCCGGCTGCGCGAGGATGAATGCGCTGCAAGCGACTTTCATCCCAGACCACCTGCCCCACGGCCTCAATCCGGGGCGCCAGCGCCTGCGCAGCCACCTTGACCGTACGCACCCCCAGGTTTTGCACCACCGCCGGATCTATCTGCACATCCGCCTGCACATCTGCCTGGCCACTGGCGCTGGATTCACAATAGGGCACCAGGTCCATGCCCATGGGCGACTTGCCCGGCGCATCACGGCGAAAATCCGGATCCATGGGTGCAACCCAGTAGGCCGGCTCGGCGCCGTCTGCACAGTTGGCCTGGGCCGAACCCAGAGGCAAGGCCAGGGCACCTGCGGCGCTCAATACATACACGATCATCTGCTGGGCTTTCATGATTGTTCTCCGGCCGGGTGGTGCATATTGGGGTTCTGGCCAAGCCAGATCAGACGGGCCTGGGCGTGCAAGGCATCGCGCTGCGCCTGAGCCTGGCCCAGACGGACCTGCAGCTGCGCTTCATCGGCCTCATGCCAATCTGCAAAACCGCTGCGGCCGCTGGCATAGGCGGCCTGGGCCGCGTCCCAGCGCGTCTGCGCCAGTTGCAGCCAGCCGTTCTGGTACAGCCGCAATTGATCCCGGGCTGAGGCCAAGGCGGCCCGCGCCGCTGTCCGTTCGCGCTGCAACTGCAGATGAACCTGCTGCCATTGCGCTTGCAGATTCGCCTGCTCGGCGCGCACTTGCTGCAGACGCTGATGGCGTTTGTCATTGCCAAACGGAAGATTCAGGGCAACCCCGATGCGCGCGCGGTTTTCCTCGCGCGGCGCAGTCGCCACATAACTGGCACTGAGCTGCAGATCGGGACGCCAGGCCAGCTCGGCCTCGCGCTGCGCTGCGCCACGACTGGAATCCAGGGCGGCCAGCTGGCGCAAGCGTGGATGCTCATCCAGCTCACCGAGTTCGGCATCCACCGCCGACCATAGCGGCGGCATGCGCAGGGCAAGCGCGGTATCGCTGGGCTTGGCACGCAGGGCATTGAGACCCGCCGTCACCTCTTGCTGGCGGGCCTGCAATTGCAAGCCTTGTGCCTGCCTTTGTTGCAATTGAAGTTCTGCGGCCAGCACCGCCTGCGGTGCGCTGGCGGCGCTGGCATAGCGCGCCCGGGCACTGCTCACCGCGGCCTTCAGACTGCGGATTTGCTGCGCATGAATCCGCAATGCTGCAGCCAGATAATCCCATTCGGCGAGCAGCTGCCGCGCCTGCAAACGCAGATCGCGCTGGGCCAGATCAAGCCTGGCTGCAGCGGCCTGTGCCGACCATTGCGCGGCCTTGCGGCGCTGTGCGCGCTTGCCGGGCCAGGGCAGTTTCTGGCTCAGCATCACGCTATAGCCGGTGTCCAGACCGGGGGTATCCAGCGACTGTGGCGCCAGCGAGTACGCCAGCATGGGATCGTCCAGCGCGGCGGCCGGCACCACCGCGGCCTGCGCAGCCGCCTGTGCATGGCGCAGCGCCTCATAACCGGGATTGCGACTGATCACCTCAGCCAGATAATGCTCGGCACTCAGGCCGTCCGCCTGAGCGGGCAGCGCACACAGACTCAGGAGAAGTGCGCAAACACGCACAGGCCAGGGCGGATTCGGGGAATGGATTGGTTTCACGGGGTTTGTCCTGCTGTTCAGCAGCCTGCAAAGGGCTACCGGGTGCTGAGCCGATGGCACAGCGCTGCAACCGCGCTCCAGGCGCGGGGCTCAATCAGGACAGACTGGGCGGTCGCAGCAAACCTTCTGATGGCGGATCAGTACGGGCAGGCAGAATCAAGGCCATGCGGCCCTGTACCGCCGCGGTGTAGTCCCAGGCATTCGTCTCGGCGCGCAAGCCCAGACTGATGCCACAGCAGTCCAGACCCTGGCCACAGCTGGAATCCGCGGCGACTTCAACAGCATTGTCGGCACTGGCCATCTCATGGCCGCAGGGACTGAGTTCGACAGCGGGCTCCTCGTGCGGCGCATCCATCAGCGCACAGCAAGCCGCATGTGCGTTGAGCACAGGGGCAAGCCACAAAATCAGGCTGATAACGCTGACAAGGGTTCGAGTCATGCTGACAACGCTAACACTGGACCCTGGTCCAGGGTCAAGGCCTAGCGGGATTCGGCGCCCGGTGGACGCGAAGACAGCTCATAAAAGGCCTGGCGTACCGACACCCCTTCATGCAGCACCCGAAAAACCTGACGACTGATGGGCATGTCGACTTGATGCCGCTCGGCCAGCAGATTCACTTCCACGGCATTGCGCACGCCTTCAACGACCTGACCGATTTCGCCTTCGGCTGCAGAAACATCACTGCCCTGCCCCAGCGCTTTGCCCAATCGACGATTACGGGACTGATCATCGGTGCAGGTCAGGATCAGATCTCCCATGCCCGACAGGCCCATCAAGGTATCGCGCTGCCCGCCCATGGCTTCGCCCAGGCGCATGATTTCGCGGATACCACGGGTGATCAGCAAGGCGCGGGTGTTGGCGCCCAGGCCCATGCCGTCAGCGGCGCCAACGGCAATCGCAATGACATTCTTGACCCCACCGCCCACTTCGACGCCCACCACATCATCCGAGGTGTATGCGCGCATGCCGGGCCCATGCAAGGCATCCGCGGTGCTGGCGGCAAAGCCGGGTGTACGCGAGGCAATGGTGATGGCAGACGGCAGACCGCGGCCGACTTCCTTGGCGAAAGTCGGGCCGGACACAATGGCGAACGGCACGTTCCCCAGCGCGTGGGCCACCACCTCATGGGCCAGACGCCCGCTGTCCGGCTCAAAGCCTTTGCTGGCACAAGCGACACGACGCGGTCCATGCGCCAGTGGCGCAAGCAGCTGCAGCAACGGCCCCAGCGCGTGGCTGGGCACGGCCAGCAACCAGTCCTCCAGCGCAGCCGCCTGCTCGATGGAATCCGCAATTTGCAACTTGGCCGGAAACGGGCAATCCGGCAGATAGCGCTGATTGACGCGCTGCTCGGCCAGTTCCGCACGATGCGCATCGTCGCGCCCCCACAGCAGGGTTTCGCAGCCATTGCGGGCCAGCTGTATGGCCAGCGCGGTGCCATAGGAACCGGCGCCAAAGACTGCGATCGGGCTCATCAGTGCGCGGTCGCCGGGTCGGCCGGCGTGGTCTGTTGCTTGAGGTATTCCTGAAACAGCGCGTCAAAATTGACCGGCTGCAGCAAAAACTGCGGAAAACCGGCTTTCTGAATCAATTCACTGACCGATTCGCGCAAGTACGGGAACAAGGTGTTCGGGCAGTAGGCCCCCAGCACCGGGCGAACATCGTCCTTTTCAGCAAAACCTTGCAGCACGAAGATGCCGGCCTGATGCACTTCCACCAGATAGGCCGTGGTGTCTTCCAGCTTGGCCGTCACCGTTACCTTGACCGTGACCTGGTGCGTTTTATCGGCCACGTTTTTCACGTCGGTATTGAGCTGCACATCCATCTTCGGCTTCCACTCCTGGGTGAAAATCATGGGCGCAGCGGGTACTTCCACCGAAGCATCGGCAAGAAAAATCTTCTGCATCACGACCTGAGGGCCGCTGGCTTGTTGTTCAGTCACTGTCTGTCCTGGAAATAGAAGGCGCTCAGGCCTTGCTGGTCACCGGCAAGCCGGCGTTCTGCCAGGCATTGATACCACCGGCCATGGGATACACGTTGTCAAAACCCTGGGCGCGTAACTTGATACCGGCTTGCGCGGCGGTCGAACCCAGCGCACAGCACAACAGCACGGGCTTGTCCTTGAGTTTGCGCAGAGCCCCGAGTTCGTCATCCAGCTTGCTCATGGGAATGTTCCGCGCATCCAGGATATGGCCACGCTTGAAATCGGCCACCGGGCGCAAATCGACCACTGCCGCGCCCTGATCATTGATCAGGCGGACAGCGTCGGCCGGGCTGAGCCGGCGTCCGCCACGACGGATCAGGACAAGCTCGTTGGTCACCAGGGCCAGCAGAATGAGCAGCAGGGCACTGGCCAGCAACATGTGGTTGCCGAGGAATTCACTGATTTGCAGCATGGGAGGCTTGGACGCGGGAAAACCACCATTATCGCTGTTGGGCCGTAGGCATGAAAGGGCCCGCACTGCTGCGGGCAGATGAAATTCGGCTCGCTGCATGCGAATATCGCCGCGCCATGCGCATTTGCCTCGTCATTTTTCTTTGCCTGCCCTTGCTGGCGGCAGCTCAATCCGAGCTGACGCAGAAAAAGGCCGAGCTGAATCAGCTGAAGACGCAGATTGCCCAGATTGCCCGCCAGCTGGAAAATGACAAGCAGGAACAGGATGCGCTGAGCCGCGAGGTGGAACGCATTGAAAAACGCCTGGCCAGCCTGCAAAGCGCAGCCCAGCTGGCTGCCCGCGATCTGGCCCAGGCCCAGAAAAAAGCCGACCAGCTGGAAGCTGAACGCAAAGCCTTGCAGCAGCGCCTCAAGACCCACTACCGCGGTTTGCAGGCACAGTTGCGCGCAGCCCATGTGATCGGCCGCCAGGCGCGCACACGCATGCTGCTCAGCCAGCAGGACCCGGCGCGGCTGGAGCGGCTGCAAACCTATATGGAGATTTTTCAGTCACGCTACGAAAGCCGGATTCAAAGCTTTCAGGCCGTACTCGACGAACTGGAAATCAAGAACCAGGCGTCGGCCCAGGCCCTGGCTCAGCTCAAGGTGCTCAAAGCCAGTCGGGATCAGGCCCTGAAGGCTATCAAGAGCCAGCGCGCCCAACGCCGCAGCAAACTGGATGAGGTGCAACAACGCCTGGGTGCCGGTGGCAACACCCTGCGCGGGCTGCGCAATCAGCAAGCGCAGCTGGAATCACTGATCGAAAAGCTCGGCAACGCGCTGCAGCAAAGCCGCCTGCCGCCACTCAGCGGGGATTTCTCTCGTCATAAGGGCCAGCTGTATCGCCCGGTTCCGGGAAAAACCCTGGCCCATTACAAAGCGCACAAGCCGGATGGCGAAAGCCGCTGGAACGGCATATGGCTAGCCGCGGATGAAGGCGAGTCGGTACGCGCCGTGGCGCCGGGCCGGGTGGTCTACGTGGGCTGGATGCATCATTACGGCCTGCTCATCGTGCTCGACCATGGCGATGGCTGGTTCAGCCTCTACGGCCACAACCAGAACGCCAATCGTTCGGTGGGCGACAGCGTGAATGCCGGCGACGTGATTGCCCGGGCCGGCAATACCGGCGGACATGACAAAACCGGTGTCTACCTGGAAATTCGCAAAGGCCGGACCACGCAAAACCCGGCCCGCTGGCTACGCGCCAGCAACAACTGAGCCGGCACCGAACATACAGACACTTTGTGCTAATGTTTGATGCTGTTTTGCCGATGATGGAATCAATCCCCCTCCTCGGCAGTCAAAAAGCCCGATTTTGACCAATATGCGCACCGGGCGGCGCGGACTATCCCTAAGATATGGCAACCAATTTCAAAGCAACGGCCCTGCTGGCCACCGGCGCACTTCTAGGCGCTTCCATTACGCTGACTCAGGGCGTATTCGCAGACCGGGAAGTGGGCCCCAGCGCCTTGCCGCTGCAGGAACTGCAAGCCTTCGCCGAGATTCTGTCTCAGGTCAAGGACAACTATGTCGAAGACGTGGATGACCAGGAACTGCTGGAAAACGCCATTCGCGGCATGCTCAGCGGCCTGGACCCGCATTCAGCCTATCTGGATGGCGAGGAATACAAGGAAATGTCCATTTCCACCTCGGGCAAATTCGGTGGCCTGGGTATCGAGGTGCAGATGTTCAATGGTTTCGTCCGGGTGGTCTCGCCGATTGACGACACCCCGGCCAGCCGCGCCGGCATTGAAAGCGGCGATCTGATCATCAAAATTGACGAAAAGCCGGTCAAAGGCATGAACTTGACCGAGGCCGTGCGCATGATGCGCGGCAAACCTGGCACAGATATCGAACTGGCGGTGATGCGTGAGGGTCAGGCACAGCCATTCAATGTCAGCATCACCCGCGACATCATCAAGGTGGAAAGTGTGCGCTCACGCATGCTGGAACCACACTACGGCTATCTGCGCATCTCGACCTTCTCCGGCAATACCGCAAGCTCACTGGAAAAGCAGTTGAACAAACTGTTGAAGGACGCCAGCAGCGAAGACAAGGAGCTGCGCGGCGTGGTGCTGGATCTGCGTAACAATCCGGGCGGCGTGCTGACCGCCGCGGTGGACGTATCCGATGCCTTCCTGCAAGGCGGCACCGTGGTGTCCATCAAGGGTCGGCACGACAACGCCATGCGTGAATTCACTGCCAAACCTGGCGACATCCTGGACGGCAAGCCCATCGTGGTGCTGGTCAATGAGGGTTCGGCATCCGCCTCGGAAATCGTGGCCGGTGCTCTGCAAGACCATCAGCGCGGCGTGATCGCCGGACGCAAGACCTTCGGCAAGGGCTCGGTGCAAACCATCGTGCCGGTACGCAACAACGCCGCCATCAAACTGACCACGGCGCGCTACTACACCCCCGATGGGCGTTCGATTCAGGCCGAAGGCATCGAGCCGGACGTGACCATCCGCGCCCTCAAAGTGAGCCAGCGCGAGCAGAACTTCGCCCCGGTCAAGGAAGCGGATCTGAACAACAGCCTGGAAAACGAGAACGGCAGCCGTACAGACGCCAAGGCCAAGGCCGAAGCCTCATTGGCCGAAACCGACTATGCCCTGTACGAAGCCCTGAACCTGCTCAAGGGCCTGAGCATCATGGGTGCGCGCCGCAACTAGGCGGCGGCAGCCCGTGCAGCGGCCGGCGATGCATTGAGGTAAGCCAGCGCTTCGGCGGTGGAGGCTTCACGTTCCGGGTCGTACCAGGGGCTGAAAAACGGCAATTCCTTGAGTGCCAGCCACACGGGTGACGGCAGATGACCGGTCTTGACCGTGCGCATCCATTCCAGCCAGATCCATGGCCGGAATACGCTGGG
>SPJJ01046712.1_pt1 | contig 10596 bp, 3 predicted proteins | sample 3741741 | NCBI WGS metagenome assembly SPJJ01 (sample SAMN10925908, study PRJNA522277) | cold seep metagenome | isolation source: Elba SIP-enriched marine methane seep metagenome, extraction at timepoint T1 | place: Italy: coast of Elba, Mediterranean Sea | collected 2014-05 | reverse complement strand
GGAAACGTCCAGCCGGGGATCGCAGCGCTGTCCCGTGTGGCGTGCACGAGCCTGACCTCTACTTCGACGTTTCGAACAGCTACAGGCAGCCTGTTTTGGACCTTGAGATCGAGCCGAACCCGCTCCCAGCTAGGGCCCGCTCCCGGGCCATCCATAGGACCGTCGATGGCACCCAAGTCCTGGAGGATTTCGACATAGGCCTGGTCGGCACCTGGCTCCTCGGCGTTTACGGGCGTGGCCAGGGCAAGGCTCCCCAAAACCAAGCAGGACCATCGTGGGCGCCACACGTGCCCACAATAGCAGGCCTCGTGTAGTCTGCCGGGGTGAGTGAAGGTGTTCTGATTGTTCTGGAAGGGATCGACGGTAGCGGCAAGACGACCCTGGCACGGCGGCTCGCAGCAGCACTGCGTGACATCGTCGGCACTGTTGTTGAAACCCGAGAGCCGACCGATGGTCCGCTAGGACGCCGGATTCGGGAGATTGCCGCGTCCGGTCGGGATAACGTATCGCCGCAAGAGGAGCTCGCGTTGTTCATGGAGGATCGCGCGGAGCACGTGCGTGATGTGGTGCGTCCTGCGCTGGCCCGAGGTGAGGTCGTACTTCAAGACCGGAGCTATTTCTCGACTGTGGCCTATCAGGGGGAAAGGGGTCTCGATCGAGAGGAACTGCTCGCTTCGAACATGACTCTGGCACCTGCGCCGGACGTATTGTTGGTGGTGGATGTGCCCGCAGAGCTCGCCGCAGAGCGCATTCGGAGTAGCCGGGGATTCACGGACGACTTCGAAGCGGTGGCGTCGTTGCGTCGGATCAGAGATGTGTTCCTCGGTTTCGAAGGTGCCAGAGTCATTGACGCCACCGGCACGCCCGACGCGACCCTGGCACTCGCGATAGCCGCAGTGCAGGCGGCAGTGCCCAAACTACGGCCCTCAGCAGGTTGATCGAGAGCGCCCTTCGAATCTCGGTCCGAGACTGAGGGGTTACTTTTCCGCGCTTCGCCTGGACGTTGGGCCCTTGGCACTGGATACTCGCTGCGGTGCCCGAGGTCGGGGACACTCTTGGGCGGTATACATTGCTTCGTCGTCTCGCTGTGGGCGGGATGGGAGAGGTGTTTGTTTCCGCAAAGCCGGGGCCTGTGGGCTTCGGACCTTATGTGGCGCTCAAGGTCCTAAGGGACGAGCTCGCCAGCGATCAGACGTTCGTTGACATGCTGGTGGATGAGGCGAACATCTCGATGTTCCTCAACCACCAAAATGTGGTCTCGGTGCTCGATTTGGGCGCGGATGACGGCGCGTACTACATCGCGATGGAGTACGTGCAAGGCATCACCGTTGAGCGACTTGCCGAATCCACGGCCGCCCGTGGGCACAAGCTGGCTGTTCCAGTCGGCCTGCACGTCGGAGCCGAGCTGTGTCGCGCCCTGAAGTACGCCCACACCCGCGTCAATCACCAAGGTGAGCCCCTCAACATCGTGCACCGGGACGTGACGCCCGCGAACATTCTGCTGTCCACCCAAGGAGAGGTTAAGCTCACGGATTTCGGGATCGCTCGCGCCAAAGGGCGGGTGCATCAGACCCAGGCGGGCGTACTCAAAGGCAAGTTTGGTTACATGGCCCCGGAGATGGTCCGCTACGAGCGCATCGATGCGCGCGCCGACCTTTTTTGTGCCGGAGTCTGCCTCTACCTGATGCTGAGCGGGCAGCACCCGGTCGCCGGGGCCGCCGTCATGGAGGCGATTCAGCGGTACGAGGAAAAGCGAATCCCGCCGCCATCCACCATCAATCCGGAAATTTCGTCCGAACTAGACGCCATCGTCATGCGGTGCCTGGAGCCCAAGGTCGATAACCGTTGGTCCACGGCTGAGGAATTGGGAGACGTCTTGCGCGACGTGATGCTCAAGAACCCTGCCTGGCGGGTCGCGAGCAACGATGGCGCTCGCTTGATCGCTCAACAGTTGCGTGGTGTGGCTCCCGAGGTCTTTGACGCCCCGGTTTCATCCGAGCAGTCACAACACCTCTTGGAGCGCGCGCGCGCAGATCGCGCGCATCAACGGGCCAGTGTCGCGCCCGTGCCTCTGGGGCAAGATCGCCTCGAGCAACTGAAGCCCCGAATTCCGTCTGCCGCGGTCGCACCGGCCCACGAGGATCCAGCCACAGAGGACGGCGGTGGGTACGGCTCCCCGGGCAAGCGAGAAGAGCTCAGAGCTCAGGACTTGGTGGAGCTACCGACCGCGACGTCGTTGCCCGCCATTTCGCCAGAAATGGACTTCGGGGCCACGCCAGCCATGTTGGCTCCCGAGCGGGAGACCGATGAGCAGCTGTCCCTTCAGCGGGTTGAGCAGGCGCGTCAGTCATTGAATGCGCCGCCGGATACCGACGAGCAGAACGCTGGCCCTACTGATGATCGTCTCGATGTGATCGATGACGATGGGGGCGCCGTGGCTTCGGCGCCTGCGGATGCCACTGTGAGCACGCCGGTAGTGAGCGCGGCTGCGACTGCCGACTCTGGCACTGCGAAGGTGCTCGGCTTCAACGACAGCAGTACGGATCGAAACCGTGTCGCTGCTGCGATGATGGAGGAGCCCTCGCTCCCAGAGGCCGGCAGCGAAGGCTACGCTGTGAACCCCGGGGTCGAGTCCCAGGATCAAACTGTTGCGCAGGCATTCGTCTACGAAGAGCAGCCCATCGATCGTCCTCTCGCTGAGTCGACCGGCGACGACGGTGCCACGGTCGTTGGATATGAGGATGATGGTGGTGACATCCTCGATCAGCAGACTCTGGCGCAGCCCGTGGCAGAAGACGGCGCGGCCCTGTCGGACTTTGGTCGGCAGGAGGGGGAATCGCCCGGTCTGATTCCCTTGGCGCACTCGGCCGCCTTCCGGGACGACTCCGACGCCGCCACGATTATCCCGGACATGCCGGGTCCGGGCATGTTCGACACCTCGGAGTGGGCGCCGGATCCCGTGGCCGGTGACGCGTCTGATGCGACCTTGCTTGATGGGGTGAACGCTGCCGATGTGCACGCCGCCGTCGCGCATGCGCGGTCTGTGGCCGAGGCGATGCCGACCGGCCAGACGCCCCCGGGGAGCAGCGAGGTGGCCCCGCGCCTCGACAGCCTTGCGATGGAAGCCCTAGTTTTGGACTCCGTGCAGACGGGGAAAGGACCGGCCGCAGATCCCGCCGCACTGGGCCTGAGCCCCAAGCCTCTTGAGGGCCCCATTCGTGTCGCGCCAGATGAGCGGCCGCCGGGTGCTGTGGGGCCGGGAGCTATAGCGCAACCCCCATCGCTGTCCCCTGCGCCAGGGCACTTGGCGCCTCAAGAGGCATCCGCGCCGCAGCACGCGCTTCGGCTTCCCTCACCGCCAGCCTCAAGCCCGGCGCTGCCTGATGCCGATAAGGCTCGGGTTGGTGACAGCACCGGTCGATGGATGGCGGGACAACTCGATGCGGGGGCGCTCGCCTGGGACGATGACGCTGCCGCCCGGCGCGCGGTGGCCACGCGCAATCAGCCCGGGGGTGGCGCGGTGCCAGGGTCACTTCCTCCCGGGCCGGTCTCTCCTGAGGCGCCCTTTGGTCAGTCTTCGGCTCCCCACCCGGGTGTTGCCGCCGGAGCGCAGTATCAGCCGGCTCCCCACCCGGGGTTCTTTGCACGAAATGGCATGCTGATTGTGACTCTGGCACTCACGGGAGTCCTTCTTGCCGGCGTTGGGTATGCTTGGGTCTTTACACAAGTTTTTTGGCCCAAGCTGACGCTGGAGTCGGACCCGACGGGCGCCATGGTTGTGGTCGATGGCTCAGAGTACCCCGGCAATACACCGCTCAAGATCCAGATCGAGCCGCGCAAGAAGCACACGATTGAATTTCGCAAGGCAGGTTTCAAGGTGACCACGCACGAGATTACGGACGCGGTCACGCAGCTTGGGAACTACCGCCTTAAGGCGACTCTGGCACCCTCCGCGCGGCAGGTGCACTTGCCGGTGGAAGGCACGGTCTTCATCAACGGAGCTGCGGTCGCCACAGGACAAGAGATCACGCTGTCCAAACTTCCTGACTCTGGCACCGTGACGCTGCGCGTCGAAGCTAAGGGCTATCGGCCTTATGAAGCCGTCTTTCAGGACGCCGAGAGCATCCCCACATCCTTGGACGTGCCTCTATCGCCGCTGTGAATCGCGCTGCTCGCGGAAAAGGTGCCAGGGTACTTGCCGGGCTCTCCACGCCGCTCTACTGAAAGGCATGGCCGAGCCCTTCCACGGAACCGACCTCTACAATGTTGACGCCCTGCTCTCGGAAGATGAGCGCATGGTCCGGGACAACGTCGCCCGATGGGTCGACGATCGCTATCTGCCCGTAGTCACTGAGCACTACCGCAACGGCACCTTCCCAAGCGAGCTGGCCCCGGAGATGGGCGAGATGGGTCTGCTCGGCACGAGCTTGCAAGGCTACGGCTGCCCCAGCATGTCAGGCGTCACTTACGGCCTCGCCATGGAGGAGCTGGAGCGCGGTGACTCCGGCCTCCGCTCCTTTGCTTCTGTGCAAGGCTCTTTGGCGATGTATCCGATCTGGGCCTTTGGCTCGGAGATGCTCAAAGAGAAGTTCCTGCCGAAAATGGCGGCGGGGCAGCTGATCGGTTGTTTCGGCCTCACCGAGCCCGATCATGGCTCGGACCCCGGAGGCATGATCACGCGCGCTGTCAAAGACGGCACCGACTGGGTCATCTCTGGCGAAAAGCTGTGGATCACGAACGGCAGCGTTTCTGACCTAGCGATCGTCTGGGCCAAGACGGGCGAAGACCCCAAGAGCATCCGGGGATTCGTGGTTGAAAAGGACCGCCCCGGCTTTTCGGCCTATGACGTCAAAGGCAAGTTTTCCCTGCGCGCTTCGGTGACCTCAGGTCTGGTGCTGGAAGAAGTGCGGGTGCCAGAGTCACACATGTTGAGCGTCGAAGGCCTGCGCGGCCCGCTCTCGTGCCTCAACCAAGCCCGCTTCGGCATCGCATGGGGAGCCATCGGCGCCGCCATCGCCTGCTACACCTGCGCACTAGAGTACGGCAAAGAGCGGGTGCAGTTCGGGCGGCCGATCGTCGGCTTTCAGCTGCAGCAGGCGAAGCTCGCGGACATGATCACCGAGATCGTGAAGGCGCAGCTGCTGGTCTTGCAGCTCGGTCGTCTTAAGGATCAAGGCAAGCACAACCCGGTGCAGGTCAGCCTTGCTAAGCGCAATAACGTCAAAATGGCGCTCGACGCGGCCCGCACCGCACGCGAGATGCTTGGCGCGAACGGCATCCACGACGAGTACCCGGTCTTTCGGCACATGACGAACCTCGAGAGCGTCTACACCTACGAGGGCACGCACGACATCCACACCCTCGTGCTTGGCAAGGCGGTCACCGGGATTTCCGCATTCACCTGATTCCGTTCAATCGTTGAGGGCGTCGCAGGCCCCGTTTCAGCGGGCTCGGTCCTCGTGTACCGTGCCGTGGCTTGGCGACCCTCGATCAACAGATCGCTCGGCTGCGCGCGGATCCTCGGGACGAATCGGCGGCCGAGGACGTTCGCGCGCTTGGGCGGCAGCAGGGCGCCTTCGAGGCCTATGCGCGGGCGTTTTCGGCTAGGGCACGGGCCTTGGCCGAGCAGGGCGATGTATCCGCCGCCATTCGTGCCAGGGTCGAGGCGGCCCTCGTCTATGAAGAGGACCTGCGCGCGCTTGCCGAGGCGGCCGCCCAATATGAGGCGGTGCTTCAGCTCGAACCGCTGCATCGGCGCGCGCTCTTCTGTCTCGGTCTGCTTTTGCATGATCTCAAGCGGTGGGACGACCTCATTGCCCTGTACCGGCGTCGGATCGCGGCCAGCGATCACAACGGCGAGCAGACCACCTTGCACCTGTACTCGGCGGAGGTGCTCGCGGAGCGCAAGGGCGACGATAACGCAGCCTTCGTTGAGGTCATGGCCGCCGCCCGCCTCGCGCCCCAGAACATAAGGATTATTGGTCGTTTGGAGGCGTTGGGCGCTAAGACGGATCGGCACTCGGAAGTCGCCGTGACGCTCGGTGACCTCATCCTCAATCAAGAGGACCCCAAGGTCCGAGCGGCGCTGTCCCTGCGTCTCGCCGAGCTTCACTTGGGCCCGCTCGGGGATGAGGTTCGTGCCCTGTCCTATCTGCGCGCCGCGCTCGCAGACGACGGCGGCAATCCCCACATCCTCAAGGAGTTGGAGGATGTCTTTCGGGAGCGCGACCGCTTCGACGAGCTCGCGCAGCTGTTGGAAGTCAGTGCGGAAGATCGAAGGGTGGGCCCGCACCGGGTGCGCCTGGAGAGGGAGCTGGCTCGGATTTACGAGCTGCAGCTGGATGATGCCCCCCGGGCTCTGCTTGCGCTGCGCAGGGCGATCTCTCACGCGCCAGATGACCGCGAGTTGCTCGACGAGGTCATGCGCCTGGGGCTGATCACAGGGGATCTCGCGGGCGTCGCCGAGACGTATGAGGGCGTCCTGTCTCGGACCGACAATGCTCTGCTGCAGAACTACGTGTTGCTGAAGTTGGGGCACATCTACGGCAACGTCCTGAGCCGGACTGAGGATGCGGTGCGGGTGTACTGGTCCATCCTTGAGCACGAGCCCTCGCACGGAGAGGCCCGCCGACGCTTGCTCCGCATTCACGAGCGCAAGGGTGACGATCGTGAGGTCGCTCGCCTTTTGGAGATGGAGATCGCAGGACAGGAGGGAGCTCCCGAGACCTTCGCGACCCTCGAAAGATTGCTCACGTTGTACACAGATCGGATCGACGATCCGGAGCGTGCCGTGGAAGCATGCCGCCGCCTGTTGGAGCTCGATCCTGAGCACAGCTCGGCCCTGGACGTCATGCAGAGTCACCGCCCCGAATCCCCTGAGACCTCTGAGCCTGTCGAGGCGCCCGCGCGCGCTACGCCTCCGCCGCCACCGCCAAGGGATGCCTTCGACGCTGTGACCGACTCCGCCGTTATGGTGGGCGAGGATGAGTCCGCGACCGTCTTCGACGGGGAGGGCTATGGTCCCGAAAGTGAGACCCAGTTCGCAGACCAGGAGGTCTCAGTGCCTCGGGTCGCGGTGCATGCCTCAGCTGTGCACATGCGGGTCGAAGAGGATGGGCCGGTGCCAGGGCACGCCATCGAGGAGGAAGACTCCGACAGCACAATCGCGCTGCTTGACGACCAGGTCCTGTATGAAGAGGCCGCCGCCAGCGTCGACTCTGGCACCCTGGACTTTCATGGCGATTCGGGGGGCCGCGACGACTCTGGCACCCGTGCAGGCGGCGATTTGGTGGCGGGCGATATCGACTCTGGCACCCGTGAAGAGGGGCCTGGGGTAGGTGCCCGAGGAGTCGCCGACCACGACTCTGGCACCTCCCATAAGGGGCTGGCGGTTGATGGCGATTCAGCGGGAGGCATCGACTCTGGCACCTCTACACAAAGCCCAGTGGCGGCTGGCGATTCAGCAGGCGGCATCGACTCTGGCACCCCTCAAAAGGGGGGAGCGGTAGGCGGTGAAGCCGCCGGCCACAGCATTGACTCTGGCACCCCCAAGGATGGGGGAAAGAAAGTGGAGAGGCCCGAACGGAGCGATCTGGACGCCCAACATGCCCCGCCTCCCGCAGAACAGGCGCCGACCCCACCCTCCGACAACGAGGCCCCGCCCCAGGCCGGGCTCCACAACCCCGACCCCGATGCCCTACCCACGCCGGAGCCCCAGGCCCCCCAGCTGCCCGCCGTGCAGGGGGGGGGAGAGCAAGAGGCGCTGCATCCCGCGCCCTTCCTCAGCGTAGTCGCCGAAGCCTCAGCGGCGCTCCGAGAAAAGGCGGACGAGGAAGGCCCGAGTCATGGCCTCGCGACCCGAGTCCAAGAGATTCGGCGCGAGCTGCAGGCCGCCGATCCCGACACGAGCATCGCCCTCCTTGAGGAGCTGCTCGCGATTACCGAGAGCCAGGAGGATGACCAGGCCTCCCTGGCCGCGCTCGCCGAACTCACCGACCTCGACCCGAGCGTGGAACGCGTCGAGGATCTGCTGCGCCTGGGGCAGACCCTCGAGGCGTGGCCCTTGCTCATAGAGCGCGTGCAGGCCGCCTGCACCGCGCTATCGCCGCAGGAGCAGATGCCATTCCTGCGCACGCTCGCGCAAATTGAGTTGACCGAGCTCAAGGACCCCGCATCCGCAGCCCATCGCCTCGGCCAGCTGTATCAGCAAACCCATGACGGCGAAGTCTTCGGTGCTTGGCTGTCCGCGCTAGAGCAGGCGGAGTTGCACGAAGAGGTGGTGCAGGCCCTGTTGCGGCGCGCGACCGCAGAGCCCGACCCTCGTGATGGTCAGCTCTTTGTGCAGCGGGCTGTCGCTTTGCTAGACAGCAAACTCGACGCGCCGTCTCGAGCGGCGGATGCGCTTATTGAGTTCATGGAGGTGCACCCCCAGCAAGACGGGTTGCAAGAAGAGGCCGCGAGCTTTCTGCACAGGGCCGAGCGGTGGCCGGACCTGGTTGTCTTGCTCACACAGCGCATGACCCGCCTGGAGGAAGCAGAGCGTGCTGACCTTCGCCTTCGGATCGCCTCATTACAGGGCACGGAGCTCAACGACCCGGTCGCGGCGGAGGACACCTTGCGCCAGGGCCTGGAGGAGCGGGCTTCGGATCCAGACCTTTTGAAGGCCCTGTGGCAGGTCCTCGAATCCAGCCAACAGTGGCCTGCGCTCGTCGACGTGGGCCTGCGTCGCGTCGAGGTCGTGCAAGAGCCCGCCGAGCGCTGCGAGCTGCGCCTGCGTTTGGCTCAGGTCTTGGACGCGGAGCTTGAAGATGCGACGCTCGCCGAGGAGCTTCTCAGCGCCGCCCTCACCGACGACGCGCGCCACCTCGAAGTATTGCGCCACCTCGAAAAGCTTCGCCGAGCCCGCGACGACTGGGACGGGGTCTACGACGTCCTCGAGCTGCAGGTCGCAGCCTGCGATGCTGCGGACGAGCGCGCACAGACTCTATTTGCGCTGGCCCAAGTCCGGGCCGAGAGCAAGGGGGACCTGGATGGCGCGGTCGGTCTGCTGAGGCAGGCCGTGGAGCTGCAGCCTGAACATGATGAGGCCCTGGGCTACCTGGCTCAGCTCGAGGAGCGGCGCGGGGACTTCGTGGGCGCGGCGGATGTGCTGCGCGTGCACATCGAGGCCCGAGAGCCATCCCGGCGCGCGCCGCTGCACGCTCGCCTCGGCGCGCTGCTCGCGTCGCACTTCGGAGACCTGGAGGGCGCGCGCAGCGAATACGAGGCTGTGCTTGAGCTGGAGCCCGCGCACCTCGAGTCTCAGCTGGCACTATTGGCGATCGAGGAGAGCGATGCTCGCTATCTGGAGGCTCACGCCTACGCCTGTCAGGCCGCAACGAGCAGCGAGGACCCGCGCCAGTCGGCCAGCCTCTATGTGAAGGCAGGGCAGATTGCGGAACGCCAACTTGGTGATGAGCGCAAGGCCATCACAGCCTACCAACAGGCCCTGGAAGCTGACCCCGAAGACCTGGTCACCGAGGCGCGCCTGGGGGAACTCTTCTCCAGCCGTGGAGACCACGAGGCGGCCCATCCCCACCTCTTCAGAGCAGCCCACGGGCTGAGTGACCCCCAGCGCGCGACCGAGCTGTTCATCGTCGCCGGTCAGACAGCCGAGCGCTGCGGCGATGACAACGCCGCGATATCGGCCTACGAGGCTGTGCTCAAGCAGAGCGCTACTCAGCCTGTGGCCCTCGACCGACTCGGAGAGCTGTTGGTGCAGCGCGAGCAGTGGGCCCGGGCCTATGAGGTCTCGACCACATTGATCTTGCACCACGAGGCTCAGCTGGCTCCCAAGGAGCGGGCGCAGGTCTTCTTGCGCATGGCCCGGGCTCAGCAGGGCACGGATGAGATGGAGGGCGCGCACCGCTTCGCCAAGCGCGCGCATCACCTTGACCCAGGACTCGACCTGCCGCTGAGAATCATGGCTGACGCTCTGCAGGGCACGGGTGAGGCCTTTGAGGCTGCCGAGTGCCTCAAGCGGCTGGCTCATCTGGCCTCGAGTGAGCAAGACAAGGCGGCGTGCTTGCTCAGAGCGGGGCGGCTGCTTCAGGAGCAGGCCGATGATCCGGCTCGGGCTGCCGCGATGCTGACCGAGGCTCAGGCCGTGGATCCCACCGCGGACGAGATCGCTCAAAGGCTGGCTGTGTGCAGAGCTGCGGTGAATGACGCGCCCGGCGCCGCGACCGCCCTTGAGTTGCTGGCGGGACATCGGCAAGACCGCGCCCGAGCAGATCTGCTGACCCAGGCGGCGCGCGTGCTCTTAGGCGCGCACCGTGAGCGCGACCGTGCGCGAGATCTATTGCAACAAGCATTGCAGGTGCTGCCCACGCACCTCGGCGCCCGAAGGGACCTGGAGGTGCTGCTGGAGTTCGACGGTGACCTTGAGGCCCTCGCCGACCTTTGGTTAGGCAGCGCCGAGCAGCTTGAGCGGCCCGGCGCGCCCGCGGAAGACCTCGACGATACGCCCGCAGAGCAGGTGAGCCGAGAGCTGCGCACCCGCGCGATGACCTTGTACCGCGATCGCCTAGAGGACCCTGCGCGGGCGCTGACGGTGCT